>Ga0137418_10002908_pt1 | contig 15677 bp, 15 predicted proteins | sample CZODoug3_1_2_16f_FD_122242 | JGI IMG/M metagenome (GOLD analysis project Ga0137418, IMG submission 122242) | Vadose zone soil fungal communities from Angelo Coast Range Reserve, California, USA - CZODoug3_1_2_16fungal (Hybrid Assembly) | ecosystem: Environmental > Terrestrial > Soil > Vadose... | reverse complement strand
CCGAGTCGATGATGTCACCGCGCGTGATCGGCGCCGTGTTGACCTGGATCTCGGGCCCGCCGCGCCGGATGTAATACGCGCCGGCGCCGGCGCCGATGGACCCGACAATCGCCAGGCCGATGAGTGTTCGTTTCATGGTCGCTGCGTTCTCGCGAGCTAGCCGCCGGTGGTCGTGCGCGTCGTCGCTGGGTTGCCACCGGCGGCGTTGATCACCGTGATGCCCAGGTTCTGCAGCGTCGTCTGCTGCAGCCGCTCGAACTCGACGAGCGCCTTGCGGTAGTTCAGCACCGCGCGGAGCTCGCTGTTCTGCGCGTCGCGCAGATCGCGCTGCGCCTGCACAACGAAGTAGTTGGTCGACATGCCGACCTCGAACTTGCTCTGCTCGGCCTCGAGTTTCTTCTGGTCTTCCGCGGCCAATGCTTCCGGGGTTTTCTGGGCCTCGAGACGATTGATCTCGACCCCATGAGAATTGATGACATGCCGCTCCTGGGTGGCGTATTCCGGAGGAATGCGATCGCCGTAGTGGGTAACACCCTGTTCGTCGACCCATTTATACAGGGTGCGGCCGTTCGCGGCCCCGGGCCCGGCTGCAAATCCCGGTGAGGCGAGCAAGATTACCGCGCAGAGGATCCAAGCGACATTCGTCAAGCGCATATCCTTAAGAGAAGCGGCCGTCATTGTGAGCGGGGCGCCCGGCATTTTCCAGGTCCTGTGCCTCAATCTGCAAGCCCGTAACGCTCCCGGTAGGCTTGCATGCGGGCGAGGTCATCCTTGCGCCCCTGCAGCGAGACATGGTGCATCAGGTCGGCCAGATTGACGACCGCGACGACCGGAATTCCGTAGTGGTCGCGGACCTCCTGGACCGCCGACAGACGGCCTTGCGGGCCGCGCTCCTGCCGATCCATGGCGAGCAGCACCCCCGCCGGCCGCGCGCCGGCGGCCCGAATGATATCGATGGATTCGCGGATCGCGGTGCCCGCGGTGATGACGTCATCGACGATCAGGACCTCTCCGCTCAAGGGGCCGCCGACGATGTTGCCCCCTTCGCCGTGGTCCTTGGCTTCCTTGCGATTGAACGCAAACGGCAGATTGCGGCCCCCAAGTTCCGCGAGCGCGGCCGCCGTGGTGGTGGCAAGGGGAATGCCCTTGTACGCCGGACCGAACAGCATGTCGAACTTCACATCGGAAGCCATGATCGCCGCCGCGTAGGCGCGGCCCACCGCGCCGATGGCGGCGCCGGTGTTGAACATGCCGGCATTGAAGAAATACGGACTTTCGCGGCCCGACTTCAGCGTGAAGCTGCCGAACCGCAGAACTCCCAGCCGCACGCATAAATCGATGAACTCACTTTGATATGCCAAGGTCATGGGCCCTGATACTATCGCGCGCCATGCGCATCGTCATGCTGAACCTGTGCGGAGGGGACGGTCCAATAGCGGCCGGATCTAGCCTCATGCCCGGAATTTACGCCTCGCCCGCGACATCGAGCTGCAGCGTTTGACCGAAGCATCCAAGCCCACGATTCTCCAAGCGCTTGGAGACAAGCGGATGACTGCGGTTCTGCTGCTGAGCTTCGCTTCCGGGCTGCCTTTCAATCTGACCGGATTCACCTTGCAGGCGTGGCTCGCGTCGGCCGGTCTCGACATCAAGACCATCGGCATTTTTGGGCTGGTCGGTTTCCCCTACATCTTGAAATTCTTGTGGGCGCCGTTGCTCGACCGATACTTGCCTCCGCTGCTGGGGCGGCGCCGTGGTTGGATCTTGGTGTACCAGGCTTGCCTCGCGATTTGCATCGGCGTCATGGGCTTTTGTTCGCCGGCCAAGGAGCCGTATGTGCTCGGCATCGTCGCCATGCTGGTCGCGTTCCTGTCCGCATCTCAGGACATCGTGGTCGACGCGTACCGCGTCGATGTGATTCCGCCGGTCGAACGAGCGCTCGCCGCTGCCGCCACGACCTTCGGTTATCGCACGGCGGCCATGATGGCCGGCGCGGTGCTCGTGTTGATCGCCGCCGGTCTCGAACCCCTGGTGGGGCCGGTGCTCGGGTGGCGCTTCGCCTTCTTGCTGGTCGCCTGCATCATGGCGGCGACGATTTTCGCGACGCTGTGGGCGCCGGAGCCCGAAGTTCCCGGCAAGCCGCCGCCGAGCCTGGTCGATGCCGTCTGGCTGCCCTTGCAAGAGCTGCTCAGCCGGAAAGGCGCGGGCGCATTCTTGCTGCTGGTGCTGCTCTACAAGATGGGCGACGCCTTTGCGCTCAGCTTGTACAGCGCCTTCATGATCAAAGGGGTTGGATTTTCGTTGGCGGAATTGAGCGTCGCCGGCAAGGTGAACATGACCGTGTCGACCATGATCGGCGCGGCGATCGGCGGCGCGGTCTACATCCGCTGGGGCATGTTCCGCTCACTGTTGATTTTCGGCATCGGCCAGTCGCTGACCAACTTGCTGTATATGTGGCTCGCGATCGCCGGCAAGAAACTGTGGTTGTTGGTGCTGGCAACCAGCCTCGACACCGGAATCGGCGGCATGGGTCAGGCCGCGTTCGTCGCCTTCCTGGTATCCCAGTGCAGTCCGAATTTCAGCGCCACTCAGTACGCGTTGCTCTCGGCGCTGGCGGTGGTACCGCGGGTGTTGATGGGCGCCATCGCCGGGCAGGTCGTGGCCGTGATCGGCTGGGCGAATTTTTTCGTCGTCACCTGCCTGACCGCGACGCCGGGCCTCGTTCTGCTGGTGTTTTTTCGGCGGCGCCTCAACGATCTCGCGGCGCGCGAAGCGGCGAAACGCTAGCGCTTGGAGCGGTGCGGTCAGCGGCGCAGCGATCGATCGTGCGGAGTGGACCAAAGGCTGCGCGCGGTGTCTTCGAAATCGCGATCCAAGTCTTCGGCTTCGACATCCACGGCCCCCGACCAGTCCTCCGGCGCATCGGCCGCATCGATGAGTTCATCCAGCAGCTGCTCGTTCCAGGAGTCGAAATCCACTTCGGTGACGGTGCCGTCGAAGTACTGAATTTCAATGGTTTGGTCTTGGTCGTCGATCGCGACCACTTCAAAGAGCTCGTTGGTACCGCCTCGATACCATTGCCCAACGATCGGCCTGATTACATGCATCACTGCCTCCGTCTGCTATGCTCAATTCAATTCAACTCCCGAACACCATTCAACTCCCAATGAGTCCGTCGCGCAATATGTCTTTTTTGCGCGCAGCAACATCGCCAGTGACCGAACAGCTCGTCAAATTCTTCGTCGTCTTCTTCGTCGTGGTCGACCCGATCTCACTCATTCCACTGTTCGCGGGCCTCACGCAGGGCGCGAGCGCACGCTTCAAGAAAAAAATGGCCGGCAAGGCGACCGTGATCGCGTTGGGGATATGCGTGCTGTTCGCGTTGGTGGGTGCAAGGTTCCTGGACGTCATGGGGATATCCCTGAATGCATTCCGTATCGCGGGGGGAACCCTGCTGTTCTTGATCGCGCTCGACATGGTGTTCGCGCGGCCCTCGGGCACCCGCTCGACGACATCCGAACAAGAGGAGGCCAAGAGGCGCGAAGACATTTCGGTGTTCCCGCTCGCGTTTCCCTTCATCGCGGGGCCCGGAGCGCTCGCCACGATCTTGCTGACGGCCGGCGAGGTGGGTGCAAAGCCGCTGTTGTTCGCGGGTTTTTTGGGCGTCGTCGCGCTGGTGCTCATCGTCTGTTGGGTGTTGATGTATGCCACGCCGCGCCTGATGAAGGTGCTTGGCGTGACCGGCGCCAATGTCGTGAGCCGGCTATCCGGCGTGATTCTCGCCGCCCTCGCCGTGCAATTCATCATCGACGGGATTCGCGGCAGCTTTCTCTGACGGCGACGCCGTCGCCGTGAGTTTCGTGTAGGCCAAATCCCACACGCCATGTCCCAGTCGCGCGCCGCGCCGCTCGAAGCGCGTCGGCGACCTGAATTCCGGCCGTGCCACATAGGTCCCATTCGGGCTCAGCGACGCGAGCTTGGGATCGGCATTGCACACGGCCAACATTTGTTCCGCATAGGCTTGCCAGTCCGTGGCGAGGCGCAGCACGCCTCCGGAGCGGAGCTTCGCCGCCGCCGATGCTACGAACGTATCGTCGATCAGGCGCCGCTTGTGATGGCGTTTCTTGTGCCAGGGGTCCGGGAAGAACACCAGGATCTCATCGAAGGAATCGTCCGGAAGCTGGTCCTTCAATACCTCGACCGCATCGTGACAGATGACGCGCAAGTTGCGCAGGTTCATCCGTGCGGCGTGCAGCAATAGCCGTCCCACTCCCGGTCGATGCACCTCGATACCCAGATAATCGATGTGAGGATGTTGCTCCGCCAGTTTGCCGATCACTTCCCCCACCCCGAAGCCGATCTCGAGGCAGCGCGGCGCACCGCGTCCGAAGATCGCCGCCAGGTCCAACCGGCCATCGCCCATTTCCAAGCCGTAGGCCGGCCATAGCTCCTCGAGCGCACGCTCCTGCGCCGGCGTCATTCGGCCGGCGCGCAAGACGAAGCTGCGGATATGACGTTGTGTCTGCATGAATGCAAAGTGTGCCTGATATGATGCCGCGATGCGCAAACCAACGTGCGGCATGCAATCGCGACGCATGGGCGGTTCCCTACCGCTGCTGGCGGTTCTGCTACTGGCGGTGTCCGGCTGCGCCACCCTGCCGAGACATGTCGAAAAATCGCCCAGCACGGCGCTGCAGAATCCCGACACGACGTCGCTCGGCCGCATCGTCGCGGCCGAGGAGAGCGTCAGGACCCTGTCGGGCATCCGCTTGCTGACGTCGGGCGAGGAGGCTCTGGCCGATCTCATCGCGCTCGCCGACCACGCCGAACGCACGCTCGACATTCAGTACTACATCATCCATCAAGACGATTCCGCACGGATCCTGCTGCATCACGTGCGCCTCGCGGCGGATCGCGGCGTGCGGGTGCGCGTCCTGGTCGACGACCTCAATACCGCCGGCGAAGACCGGCGGTTCATGCATTTGGGCGCGCACGCGAACGTCGAGGTCAGGGTCTTCAATCCGTTTCCCGGCGGCAGATCCGCAACGTGGACTCGCTTGCTCGCGTCGGTGGGCGAGATCCGGCGCATCAATCACCGCATGCACAACAAGCTGTTCGTCGCCGACAATGCACTGGCCATCACCGGCGGCCGCAATATCGGGGACGAGTACTTCACACGCGATCCGCGCTACAACTTCATCGATCTCGATGTGGTCGCGGCCGGCGCCATCGTGGCGGGGTTGTCGGCGTCGTTCGATGCGTTTTGGAACAGCAAGTATGCCTACCCGATCGCCTCGGTGGCTTCTCCGGTGAGCGCGGAACCCGCCTCGCCGCCGTTCCTCGACGGCGATACCGCGCCGAATGCCAACTGGCTGGAAGCCGAACTCGCGTCGAGACGGGTGCATTTGATGTGGGTGCCTGCCACCGTGCTCGCCGATCGGCCCGCCAAGATTGCGAGCGAGACCTCCCCCGACGAGGAGGTAACGATCGCCAACAATCTGGCCGCCCTGATGCGCTCGGCCAAGCAAGAGTTGATCGTGATTTCCCCGTACTTCGTGCCGGGAAAAGACGGGGTCGCCATGATGCGCGACCTCGTCGCTCGAGGCGTGCACATCAGGATACTGACCAACTCACTCGCGACGACCGATTCGCCCCTGGTGCACAACGGCTATTCGCGCTACCGCGTGGAGCTGCTCAAACTGGGGATCGAGCTGTCCGAAGTGCGGCCCAAACTCGGGCAGAAACGCGTCCGCTTTCACCCGTTCCGCAGTTCCACCGCCAGCCTGCATGCCAAGGCGCTGGTGATCGACCAGAGAACGGTGTTCATCGGCTCGATGAACATGGACGCGCGGTCGGCGCGCACCAACAGCGAACTCGGACTCGTGATACGCAGCGCCGAGATCGCCCGCCAGGTCACCAATCTGCTCGATGACATCAGCGCGGACGGCAGCTACAAGCTGCAGTTGGTGGATGGCAACCGAATCGAGTGGTCGAGCGGCGAGCCCGGGTCGGAAACCACCTGGTTCATCGATCCGGAGACCACCCGCCTGCAGCGCTTCGCTTTAAAACTTCTCGCGCCGTTCGCGACGGAGGAGCTGTTGTGATCACGAGATTCGCAGGGTGCTCAAGTAGTCCTTGACCTTGGCGCGAAATCCTTCGCTGCTCGTGACGGTGGCTCCGCCGGCCAATACCAGGATGAAATCGCCGCGCAGAGTGCGGTTCACCTCTTTGACGTAGTTCATATTGACGAGACAGGAGCGGCTGATGCGCAGCATGGGCTGCGAACGCAGCGCGAGTTCCGCCTGCTGCAGCGTGCTGCGCGCGTGGAAGCTGTCTTTGCCGACCCGGATCACGACGTAGTTGCGATCCGCCTCGATCATTTCCACCTGAGCGGCCTCGAGCACGTGCAGATGGCCGCCGAACTCCGCCAGCAGCCGCGGCCGCTCCTCGCCGGGAGTGCGTACGCCGCGTTCCAGTTGGGCGAGCAAGCCGGCGAGCAGCGCCTGGCGCTCGTCCGCGCCTGATTTTGCATGGCGCGGCCGCACGCGCTCCAAGGTCCTGCGAAAGCGCTCCTGATCGAAGGGCTTGAGCAAGTAGTCCACGGCGCTGACTTCGAACGCCTCGATCGCATACGTGTCGTAGGCGGTGACGAACACCAGTGAGGGCAGCTGCGACGGCTCCAACGAGCGAGCGAGTTCAATGCCGTTCAGGGGATCCATCTGAATGTCCAGGAACAACAATTGCGGCGGCTGCGACCGGATGGCCGCGAGCGCCGTGGCGCCGTCGCCGTACTCACCCACCACCCGCAAATCGCCTTCCGCCTCGCAGAATTCGCGCAGGGTGCGCCGGCCCGCTTGCTCGTCGTCGACGATGATGACATTCATCATGCGTCGACCAATGCTGCCGTGCGCCGCGTCTCGCGCACGGGTGAGTGGTGAATCGCCGGCATGGTGATCTCACTGCGCCACTCGCGCCCGATACCGCCGGCGGCGAGTCCGGCGCGCCCCTCGAACTGCACGGCGAGGCGTTCACGGACGTTGGAAAGTCCGATGCCTTCCTCGCCGGCCAGTCTGTCGGGCGCAATCGTGTTGAGCACGGACAGAGTCAGCACCTCATCCGCCAAGCGCACGCTGATGCGCACGGTCACGGGACCTTGATGGCCCGCCAATCCATGGACCACGGCGTTCTCGACCAACGGTTGCAGAATCAGGCTGGGCACCCACACGGCCGGGATCTCCGGACCCAAAGGCAGAACCACGGTCAAGCGATCCGAGAAGCGCCGTTGCTGCAGCTCCAAATACAATCTGACGAATTGCAATTCATCGCTCAGCTTCGAGAAGTCGCGTTCGCCGGCGTTCAGCAGCCGGCGCAGCAGATCGGCGAGCTGCACCACCATGTTCTGCGCGCCCTTCGGATCCCATTCGATATGGCCGCGAATCGTGTGCAGCAGATTGAACAGAGTATGCGGCGACAGTTGCATGCGCAGTGTGGCCAGGCGGGCGGAGCTCCATTCGCGCTCGAGAGCCGCGAGCCTCAACTCGGACTTCCGGAATCGCGTAAACAGCGCCAAGCCCGTGACCAGCGCCAACCCGAATCCATAGGCCGGCAGGAAATTCACGAAGCTCGCGACCCATAGCGACAGAAACATGGGGTCGGTCCAGGGGGGCTTGGCAACGTGCGCGACGACTTCCTTGTGCCAATCCTCGCCGCCCAAGGTCATTTCGGCCACGAGCATGGCCGGATAGGCCACCGCCGAAAATACGATGCCGAGGATGAGCTGCAACGGCAGTGCGATCATGAGCGGTCGCCACTGGATGCGCAGCGATGCCCAAAAAGACACCAGCACAACGGGCAGCAACATGACGTGCTGCAGGAGGCGCGCGTCCCAAGGGGCGAACATCGGGAAGTTCGTCATGCGCGCCATTCCGGTGCGCATGCTGTAAGCGTACAAAATGTTCGACAGCGTCACATACACCCAAAACAGACAGGTGATGCCCAGGAACTGCCGCAGGCTCAGGCCCCCGGCAAAGCGCCGGGCCGAGGACTCCGCTGTTCCGATTCCGATCATGGGGCAAGCCTAGCGCAAGTTACGGCCGAATGCGGAGCCTAAACCAAAGGGTTCGGGACGAAACCGTCATTGGGCGGGACGACCTCGACGGCGAGCCGCAGACGCGGACGGCCCTCGACGCGTCTCATAAGCGCGTCGTCAAATACCGCCACCAAGGAGAGATGTCATGAGTGTTTCCATTACGGCCCGCGCCGCGGGCTCGCGGGCCAAATTCGGGTTGCTGGTGCTCGGCAGTCTCGCGGGCATCATCGCGGCCGGCGCCGTCAGTGCCGCCGGAATCGACAGCGACGTGCCCAGCATCGTCGTCAAGTACAGCGAGCAGAGTCTGGCGACCGACGACGGCGCGTACGCGCTGTATCGTCGACTCACGTCGGCGGCCGAGAGAGTCTGCCCCGACGTATGGTCCAAAGACTTGAGCCGTCAGGCAAAAGCCAAGCAATGCCGGGATGAGGCCGTCGCGCGGGCGATACAGCAAATCGACAATTCGCGTTTGGCGGCGCTGCACGCCGCCCATTCGAAGAACGGCTGAGCGAATGTCAATCTCAGCGGTCAGCCGCGGGATAGAGCGTTGCGGTGCGATGCACCACCGTGAGATCGCCATCCTGCGAGCTGGTCGCGTTCGGCGGCCGTGCGCGCTGCAAAGTGCTCCCCTCGACGGGGAAGTCATAGCTCTGGTCGAGCACTTGCACCGCCACCGGTGTCCGCCCTGCGGCATCGACGCTCAATTCCACGCCGGCAGCCGGCAACGAGACGATGTCCAGAATCGTTGCGCCGCTCCTCAGCCTGTTGAGCTTGGTACGTACCGGGCCCGCCGCCGTGACCAGCGTAATATCCGCCACGTGCGCGCTCGCCGGAAAAACCACCAGTGCCTCGGGCGCGCGGCGGGGAGAGCGTAGCCAAAGATCCAAGTGGGTGGCAGAGCCCGCCGCTTTTGATTCCACGGCAGGTCGCGCGATCGGCAGTAGTTCCGGCGCGGCGAGTTCTAGTTTCGGCGCGGCGGCGTGGAAAGCCGGCGATCCGTCTCCCGCGAAGCCCGGACGCGGCACGGGGTCAAAGTGCGCGGCGGCGGTGAGAGCGGCGGGTAGCCGCTTGGAGTTGCACCGCACCAGAAACTGCGACTGGCCCGTGTCGGCATCCAACCAGTACTCGACGTTGATCCGCTCCGGCCAGTCCGCCGAATAAGTCGGCAGGCTGAGCGTAAGCACGGCGCCGCACATCGCGCACAGAGCGGCCGTCGCCGTGACCCACTGCCGCGCGCGGCCGCTCGCGGAGGCCAGCAGCGGCAGCAGGTTGGCCGCGCCCAGGCCGAGCACCAATGTCGAGACCGGCCACGCCAAGCTGCCGAGCGCCACATACAGGAATCGCACCAGAGGGAGTACGCAGGCAAAAATCACGAGAGTGGGGAACAGGGCCGCGAAGTCGGCCGCCCATCGCGAGCCCGCCCGTTGTCTCATCAAGCTCATCGTGGATGGCAGAACTCCGAGACCCGCGGCGACGGTCCACAGCAGCGGCACATGACTCGCACCCGGAACGACGACAGCGCTCGCGACCGACAGTACCGCGCCGAGCAGAGTCGCGGCCATCCAAAATCCCCAAAAGCCGGCGCGCCGCGCCAGCCAGGCACTGGCGCCGCCCGCGGCGAGCAAGGCGATGGCCGCCGCCGCACCATGCATCGGCAAGGGATGCGAAATCCAAGAGGCGCCACCGATCGGCGGCACCCTGCCGGAAGCTACAGCCAAGGCGAGGAGCGAGGCGCACAGCGCCGTGCCCAATGCGAGCATGCAGATCATGCCCATGCCTCCCCACATGACTTCGCGGGCAGTGACGGCTCCCTTGCGCAATAAAATGACGGCTTCGGCCAGCAGCAGGGCGAGCGTCAGAAGCGCCGCCGGCAGAGCGAATGCCGCGGGCCAGGTGATGAGCGTGCGCGCAAAACCGTCGAAGAAAACCGACTCGGCGACGGCCGGGTGCAGAGTCGGGGAATTCGCCAGCGCCGATAGGGCCGCGAGCGCATTGTCGCCCTGGTGTTGAATGCTGCTTGCGCTGGCGTTCGCGACGCTGTCGAGCGGCGTGTGATAGCGGCCGACATCACCGATGAAGGCGAAATTGAAACCCTGGTAGGCCGCCGTCTTGAATACACTGAAATCGGTATCGTTCGGCAGCCGCTTGTACACGACGTAGTAGAGTGAGTTGCTGAACGGCCGCGCGATCGCCGAGCCGTACAAACGCATGAGCCAGGTATTTGCCGTGCCTGTTTCGAACATCAGGCTGGGACCCGAGGTGCCACGCGCCTCGAGATTGACCACGGCCTTCACCTGTTTGGACAGAGGATGCTGCTGCACGAACAACGACGCGCCCAGCAATCCCGCTTCTTCGCCGTCGGTGAGCAGCAGAACGATGGGGTGCGGCGATGGCGGCCGCGCTGCCAGAATGCGCGCGATCTCCAGCAGCGTCGCGACGGCGGCGCCGTCATCCGACGCTCCGGGACCCGCCGGCACGGAGTCGTAATGCGCCGCCAGCATGACCGCGTCCTGATCCTCGGTACTGCCACGCAGCGTGGCGACGATATTGACGGGACTGCCGCACACGCCGCCGCGGCACACGAAGCCGGATTGCAGTTGAGGTGCGTATCCCAACGCCGCCAATCGCTTGACGATGGTTTCGCGCATACGCGCGCCGGCGGGACTTCCGATGGGGTGCGGGATGCCGTTGCCGACCAGATCCCGGAGGATCGCTTCGGCTCGATAGGCGGAGAACGCGCCCGGCGGAGCGTCCGGCCCAAGCGGTGCCGGCGGGCGATAGGCGGCCAGGGTTGCCGCCAGGAGCATCGCAATTCCCGCCAGGGCGAACGCCAGCCCGCGATTGCCTGCGGCGGACATGCACGACTACCGGGCGAGCGAAATCGATTTTTCCGCTTCGTAGCGCTTGATGCCGTCCAGGATCTCCGCGTGCGCGACGTCGACACCGGCCCAACCGATGATCTTGACCCATTTGCCCGCCTCGAGGTCCTTGTAGTGCTCGAAGAAATGCTGAATCTGCCGCAGGCGGATCTCCGGCACATCGGCGATCGATTTCCAGTGCTCGAACAACGGACAGATGTCGTCCGCGGGGACTGCCAAAAGTTTGGCATCGCCGCCGGATTCATCGTCCATGCGCAGCACCCCGACCGCGCGGCATCGCACGACCACTCCCGGCAGCAGCGGAAACGGCGTGTGCACCAAGACGTCGACGGGATCGTCATCATCGGCGACTGTTTTCGGCACGTAACCGTAATTGGCGGGGTAATGCATCGCAGTCATCATGAAGCGATCCACGAACAGCGCACCGGATTGCTTGTCTACCTCATATTTGACGGGATCCGCAGCGCTTGGAATTTCAATGATCACATTGAATTCATGCGGAACGTGGCTACCAGCGGTTACATCATTGATGCTCATCTAACGTCGATCCCAGGGTTTGCGTGCGAGTGCGCCGGCACATCATAACCCCAAGCAGAGCGTGCGCATCGCATCTCGAGCGTCGCGTTGTCGGCCGCAGAGCGCGGGAACACCGGCGGCCGCGCGATTCGAATCAGTCGATGGCGATGGAGCGCGGCTGATTGCCCGCGGCGAATGGTGATCGGCTGGTCGGCGTCAGTGCGCCCGTCGTGGTATTGACGGCATACACGGAAATATCATTGGAATTATCGTTCGCGACATAGGCGAATTGGCCGGACGGATCGAGCACGATACTGGCCGGGAGGATGCCCGCGGCGACGGGTGAACCCAGCAGGGTCAGGACGCCGCTGCCCGGAGCGATGGAATACGCGGCCACCTGGTTCTTCGCAGTGACATTGGCGGCAAAGAGAAAGCGGCCCGTCGAGTCGATGGCCAGCGATTCGGGGCTGCTTCCGGTTGCCAGGGGCGAGCCGGATACCGGCGTCAGGGCGCCCGTGGATGCATTGATCGTGAATTCGGAAATGGTGGCGGCCGTTTCATTGGCGACATAGGCAAAGGTCCCCGTAGGATCGATGGCAATCGACAAGGGGCCGGCACCGGCGCCGAAGGGTGACCCGGAAACCAAGCTCAAAGAGCCGGTGGTGGAATCGATCGCCAGCGCAACGACTCTGCCGCCGGTGAAGTCCGTGACATAGAGATACTTGCCGGTTGGGTCGATCTGTAAGGAACTCGGTGCTGCGCCGATCCCGAACGGTGAATTGCTGAGTTGGGTCAGCAGGCCGGTGGAACTATTGATGGTGTAGGCCGACACACTGTTTGAGGTGAGGTTCGCCACGTATAGATATCTGTCCGCGGGATCCACGGCCACGGCGTCGGGACTGCTGGCGGTGGGAGCCGGCAAACCCGTGGCGGTGAGTGCGCCGGTGGAGCTGTTGATGGCGTAGACCGAGACATCGTCCGAGCCGTTGTTCACGACGTAGAGAAATCGGCCGTTCGGATCCACGGCCAGCGACAGCGGCGTCGTGCCCGACACCGCAAAGGGCGAGCCGTTGATGGCCGTGAGGTTGCCGGTGGCGGAGTCTATCGCGTACGCCGATACGTTATTGGAGAGTTGGTTGGCCACGTAGGCGAAGCGCCCGGCCTGCGTGCAGGAGACGACGATGTCGGTGACAGTGGCCTTGTCGATGGTGCCGGAGCCGTTTTGAACGGTACAGGTTTGCGCAGGATTGGATGGCTGGGTTTTGACCGTGACCGAATAGGCAACGGCGTTCTTGAGGCGCTTCGTGAAGGTGAATGTGCCGTTCGATGAGACTCTCAAGTCATTGCCCAAGTTGTCCTCGAGCACGAGGCCCTGCCCCCGGAGGCCGGTCACCGTGCCTCCCACACCGTATTTCCCCGTGCAGCCCATGATCACGAAACCGGCTGCGGCGACAATCGTCCATGCGAGTGCTTTCACGTCAGAGCCTCCCAAGATTTGATCCCGCGTGGACTAGGACAGCCGCCCTTCAAAATCATTCCTGACCGCCTCGCAAAATTGCCGTCAATCCCCCAGCTGCCATGATACGTGAACATGTCGGCGAATCCCGACATGCCCGGTGGAAACCGCGCCGGTCCTTAGTGAACCAAAAGACGTAATCTCGTTCCAACCACAGCAAAGGACCATGCCATGTGTACAGCGCGATCGACCATCAATGTCAAGAACTGTGTAGTTTCGAGTGCATTGCTCATCGCTGCGTTGAGTCCGTGCATCGCAGCGGCGGCACTGGGTGAGCCCGAGACCTCGGTGCAAACCGATGCGGCGGGACTTCGCGGCTCGATCAAAGTGACGCCGCATGCGAATTATCGGCTGCACGAAATCCAGTTGCCCTCCGGAACCCAGGTGCGGGAGTTCACCGGACCCGACGGCAAGGTGTTTGCGGTCGCATGGAACGGCCCCAGCGTACCGAATTTGCGCGAAATCCTGGGACAGTACTTCGATAACTATGTGACCGCGGCGAAAGCCCAGCACTCGGGACACCATCACCTGCAAATACGAGAGAGCAATCTCGTGGTATCGGCGGGCGGACATATGCGCGCCTTCTCGGGCCTGGCATACCTGCCGCAGGCGCTGCCGAGCGGCGTGAGCGCAGGGGATTTGCACTGATGGCCGGCGGGGCGCTCCTCGGCACGCCGGCGTCCACGCGGGCGTGCGGATGGCGCGCTGGGTCGTGCGCAGCTCTGTGTCTGTCGCTCCTCGACTGTGGCGGAAGCGGCACCATATCGACGAATTCCATGGGCTCCGTGCCGGCCGCCGTCAACGTGGTCAGCGTCGTGGTCGACGCAGGTCCGACGAGCACGCGCTCCGACGTCAACACGTTGTTCACCACGGTCACGGTGTGCGTTCCCGGCAGCACCACGAGTTGCCAAGCCATCGACCACATCCAAGTGGACACCGCGTCCTTCGGACTGCGCATACTGGCTCCGGTACTGACGGTGAGCTTGCCCGTGCAGACCACGGTGACCGGCGCCTCGCTGCTCGAGTGCACTCAGTTCGTGGACGGCTACAGTTGGGGTCCGGTCGCTTTGGCGGATGTGCAGATATCGGGTGAATCCGCGACCTCCTTGCCGGTGCAAATCATCGGCGACCCCAACTTTTCGTCGGTTCCCGCGAACTGCTCCAGCATCGGTCCGGCGGAAGACACCGTCGCCGCGTTCGGGGCCAACGGTATCTTGGGGGTTGGCGTGTTTGCGCAAGACTGCGGGAGCGGTTGCGCAACCATCGTGGAGAATGGCGCTTACTATGCGTGCACCCCGGCGCAATGCCAGGCCACGACGGCAATCCTCGCGAGTCAGGTGCACAATCCCGTCACGTTTTTCGCCATCGACAACAACGGCGTGGTGATCCAGTTGCCGGCCTTCTCTGCACAGGGAGCGGCGACGGTCACGGGGTCCTTGATTTTTGGGATCGACACACGGTCGAATAATAAATCAGGCGCTCAGTCCGTCCTCACCGTTGATTCGACTTTCGGCGATTTCACCACGGTTTACAACGGTCAATCCTTGACCCAGAGCTTTTTGGATACTGGGTCGAATGCGTATTTTTTCAACGACCCCAATCTTCAGAAATGCACCAGGGCCAACTTCACGAAATTCTACTGTCCCACCGGTCCACTGGGCCTGAACGCGATGCTGCAGGGGCAAAACGGCGCGTCGACGAGCGTGAGTTTCACCATCGATGCTGCAGAAACGCTCGGAGCGAATGACCCGAGTCTCGTGGCATTCGGGACGCTTGCGGGAACGTATCCGACGGCCAATACCTTCGATTGGGGCTTGCCGTTTTACTATGGACGCACGGTGTACACCGCGATGGAGAACGCCGCGACCGCCGTCGGCACGGGACCCTACGTCGCCTTCTGATAGCGCTCTACCCCATGCGCAAGAGGCAGGATAGACTGCCTCGTAATGACTACCACGCGGACATCCACGGCAACTCTGGGATCAAGCCCCAGGGCGGCGAGCAGAGTTGCGTTGCAGCTCGATTATCTGTCTTCCGACGAGATCTCTTCCCGGTCTCCTGCCTGGTGGCAAACCGTCTTGGGGGTCGTGGGGTTCGAGAAAGCGCCTGCCATCGCTCGCGCGCAAGTTCCGGTCACCGCGAGCATGACACCGTCCCTGGGCGTGAACGGCGATCTTTGCGAGGTCTGGCGAGTCGCGGGAGCGGAAGTTCATCTGTCGAACGGTGCCGCCACGCGGAGCCGTGTGCAGTATCGGTTCTGCGAGGACCTGCTGTTCGGCTCCATCACCATCGAAGAGCGGTCCATCGGAGCCGAGGCTGCGGCGGGCGTCGTCGTCGATGATGATTCGGAAGCGCTGATGAGGGCGACTGAACTCGCCTATCAGGAGATATTCGCGGCGCTCCGGGAAACCGAGCACCGCCACTTGATCCGTATCTGGAACTATCTGCCGGAAATCAACCGTGATGCCGGCGGCGACGAGCGCTACCGCCTCTTCAATTCTGCGCGCCGGCTGGCCTTCCGCAATTCAGGTCAGGCGATCGTGGGCACCGTGCCCGCGGCCTGCGCCTTAGGCTCGCCGGCGGGCAGCCCGATATCCATATATTTCCTGGCCGCCCGGCAGCAGCCGAAAATGATCGAGAATCCGCGGCAGACCAGTGCCTATCACTACCCGCAGAAGTT
>Ga0137418_10002907_pt1 | contig 15678 bp, 13 predicted proteins | sample CZODoug3_1_2_16f_FD_122242 | JGI IMG/M metagenome (GOLD analysis project Ga0137418, IMG submission 122242) | Vadose zone soil fungal communities from Angelo Coast Range Reserve, California, USA - CZODoug3_1_2_16fungal (Hybrid Assembly) | ecosystem: Environmental > Terrestrial > Soil > Vadose... | reverse complement strand
AAACATGCGACCGAACTTGCCTTCGAATTGAGGCGAGTTATTGACGGACATCAGACCGCGGACGGGGACACCGTGGCGTTGGGACATGGAAAATCCTCCGAGAATGAAGTTGCCGCGGGAGAGCGACCTGGCGCGCAAGCTTTCGCTTGCCGCTGCGGAGTAGCACAAACGTGGCGGACAGACATCCGGCTTGGGCGATGGACGACAGTAGGGGAGAGGTGAAGCGGTTTCCGGTCCACCACGAATGAGAGTGGAGTTTAGCCCTGGTACTGCGAATGTCAAGTCAAAAGGTTTCCCCCAGAGGGCGGCGTAGCCGACTGCGCTCGCCGATGCGCGGCGACCAATCGAATTTCGCCGTAAGTAAATTCCTCCGGCAGCGACTCCTTGATTGGTTTCAAGCGGTCCCAGCCGACTTTCGCTCCCGCTTGTTGGATTTGTTCGTAGCGCTCGTTGGGAAGCCACTCGCTACGGAACGGATGCGCGCCCCTGCCGACCAGTTCCGAGACATGTACAAGAACCATCTGCAGCTGAACCTGGCGCCTGGCGGCAATTTCTGTGAGGCCGAAACCACGGTTCAGGAGCGTAAGCGTCTCCCGCTCGGGGGCGGTGAGCGGAGTCGGTTTCTTATCCTTGCCTTCGATCTTGTCTGGAGGACGCGTCCGAAATCGCTCGATGATTTCGAGAACTTCGTTTCCGTATCGCTCGGTTTTTTTAGGGCCGAACTTCGAAAGCCTTCGCAAATCCTCAAGAGTGGCCGGTTGTTTCCCGCAAAGTTCATCCAAACCGGAATTGTGGAGGACGACAAAAGCGCTCACCTGTTTTTCGCGAGCGGTCCGAAGCCTCCATTGGCGAAGGGCTTCGCGCATATCGCTATTTAGCGCCAAAGGTGTTTGCGCTGATGCAAAATTTGTTCCGGCGGTAGGCGTGGCACCAGCGAATTTGATTGCGTCGGGCAGCCCGGCACAGACATCGCATTTTCCACAGGATTGCCATTTGGGGCGTTCGCCGAAGTGAAAGGAAATTTCGAACTGGCGACATACGTCACGGCCGACAAAATCCCGGATTTCGTGGAAGCGCTCCCAGGCTCGTTTCTTTTCCCGGTCATCGCCGATCTGCGAAATAAAAAAGCCGATGGTCGCCTGATCGCGCTTTTGCCAAAGCAGCAAGCAATCGGCGGCGTTTCCATCGCGACCGGCGCGGCCCGCCTCCTGATAATACTGTTCGATGCTTTTCGGGAGAGCGAGATGAATCACTTTTCGCACGGCGGGCTTGTTGATACCGAGCCCAAAGGCGACGGTGCCGACGACGACGCGGACTTCATCCGCCGACCACAATTGCTGATTTTTCCGCCGGCCGGCCGAGTCCATTTTTCCGTGATAGGCAACGGAATCAATTCGGTTTTCCTTTAGAAACTCCTGAATCTGCTCGACGCGCTTGATGGTTGAGGCGTAGACGATGGCGCTGCCGTCCTCGAGCGACCGGAGCGAGTCGAGCAGAATCGCTTCCTGCTCGGTGCGCGTACATTCCCGAATGAGATAGCGGAGATTCGGCCGGTAGAAGCTGGCGATCGACTTCAAAGGTTCGCGAAGGCCGAGTTGGCCGACGATGTCGTGCCGGACAAGCTGCGTGGCGCTTGCCGTGAACGCTGCGATCGGCAGGTCGGGAAATTCGCGGCGCAATCGGCTGAGCAAGCGGTATTCCGGCCGGAAGTCATGGCCCCATTCGGAAATGCAGTGCGCTTCGTCGATAACGAAGAAGGAGAGGGCGAGCGACTTGAGCCAGCGGAGAGTCCCTTCCTGCGCGATCGATTCCGGAGACAGGTAAAGAAGCCGGAGTTTGCCGAGTTGCGCGTTGCGTCGGACGGTCTCGCGTTGCGATGGCGATTGCGAACTGTTGAGTACTGCAGCGGGGATGCCCATCTCGTCGAGCTGCGCGACCTGGTCCTGCATGAGGGCAATGAGCGGGGAGATAACGATGGCGGTGCGGCCTTCGGCGAGCGCAGCGGGAAGCTGGTAGCAGAGCGACTTGCCGCCGCCAGTGGGCAGCACGACGAGCGAGTCACGGGCGGCGAGGACACCGTCGATCGCTTCCTGCTGCAGCGGAAGGAAGCGGCCATAACCCCAGATGCGTCGAACCGTCTCGTGGACGAACTCGGTCTGGATGATGCGGCGATGATAGCCGACGCGCCGCGCGGCGCCTAGTGTGACGCGCGAGAGACGTATCCAAATGGCGAGCGCCAGCTGCTCGGCGGCGGGCCGAGGTACCAGCGGCCGGGCGCGGTCGGGATACGGCCGGCGATAGAGGGCCAGGTAGCTCGGCACCAGCTCCGGCCAGTCGCGCGCCAGATGCTCCATGAAGTGCTCGCGCGTGCCGGGCTGCAGGTACAGGACGTTGCACCAGACGTCGGTGGCGCCGGCGTCCCGCGCGGCACGTACCACGTCGGCGAGCAGCTCGGGATGACGATCGGACAGGCCCGGCAGCACCGGCGCGATGCCGACCCCCGCGTCGATGCCGGCGTCGATCAGCATCCGCAGCACGCGCAGGCGCTGGCGCGGCGGTGCCGTGCCCGGCTCCGTGCGCCGCCAGATCTCCGCGTCGAGGGTCGGGATCGAGAACGTGACGTGGACGTCGGCGCGCGTCGCCGCGCGCCGCAGGACGTCGAGGTCGCGCAGGATCATCGGCCCGCGCGTGATGATGCTGAACGGGCTGCGCGCCTCCGCGAAGACCTCGAGGCAGGCGCGCGTGAGGCGATACCGACCCTCGGCGGGCTGATAGGGATCGGTGGCGGCGCCGATGGCCACGACCTCGCGCTTCCAGGACTTGCGCGCCAGCTCCCGCCGCAGCACGTCGGCCACGTTCAGCTTCACGCGGACGGAGCGGCCGTACGCCTCGCCGGACGGGCGGTCGGCGCGCCGCTCGAAGCCGCGCACGTAGCAGAAGGTGCAGCGGTGGGCGCAGCCCATGTAGGGATTGAGCGACCACTTGAAGGGCATGCCCTGCACGCGGTTCAGCGCGCTGCGACAGGGCTCCTCGCGAAACTCGACGGCCATACCCATGCAGTCTACCGCCGCGTGGGATCCTCGCCGACCTTGACGAGCATCTTGCCGGTGTTCTGGCCGCGTAGCAGCCCGATCAACGCCTCCGGCGCCTTCTCCAGGCCCTGCACGATGTCCTCGCGGTACTTCAGCTTGCCCTCGCGCAGCCAGCGCCCACAGTCGGCGAGGAACTGCGGCAGCCGGTCGGCGTGATCGCTGACGAGGAAGCCACGGATGGTGACGCGGTTGACCAGCACCGGCGCGAGGTTCGGTCCCGGCGGCATCTCGGTCGCGTTGTACTGCGAGATGATGCCGCAGAGCGGGATGCGCGCGAACGGGTTGACGTTCCTCAACACCGCCTTGAGGACGTCGCCACCGACGTTGTCGAAGTACACGTCGATGCCCTTGGGGCAGGCGTCGCGCAGCACCGCCGCCAGGTCCGGCACGCGGTGGGACACGCAGGCGTCGAAGCCCAGCTCCTTCAGGACGTACTCGCACTTGTCCTTGGTGCTCGCGATGCCGGCGACGCGACAGCCGCGGATCTTCGCGAGCTGGCCGACGACGGAGCCGACGGCGCCGGCGGCGGCGGACACGACGACGGTCTCACCGGGCTTGGGCTGGGCGATGTCGTAGAGGCCCACGTACGCCGTCAGGCCGGGCATGCCGAGGATGCCGAGCGCGGTGGAGATCGGCGCCGTCTTCGGGTCGAGCTTGAGCGGACCGAACGGCCCGACGCGCGCGCCGGCGGCCTTCGCGACGTGGTACGCCTGCCAGCCACCGTAGGAGAGCACGAAATCGCCCGGCGCGAAGGCGGCGTCGCGCGATGTCACCACCTCGCCGACGGTGCCGCCGACCATCGGCTGTCCCAGCTCCACGGGCGCCGTGTACGACTTCACGTCGTTCATCCGGCCGCGCATGTAGGGATCCAGCGAGAGCCAGATGGTGCGCACGAGGATGTCGCCGTCCTGCGGCTCCGGCAGCGGCGCGTCGACGATCTCGAAATCGCTCGGCTTGGGCTCGCCCACGGGGCGGTTGCGCAGCAGCACGCGGCGGTTCGTCATGGCGAGGATTGTCGTTCAACCGGCCCGTCCCTTGCAACCGCCCGGACCCTCCGCTATCGTGCGTGCCATGACCGCCACCACCCGCCTCGCCGAGTTCGTCGTCAAGACGTCGTTGCGCGACTGTTCCGACGCGGTGCTGGCGCAGACGCGCCGCGCCGCCCTCGACACCATCGGCGTCATGCTCGCCGGTGCCGCCGAGCCGGTCGCCGCCGGCGTGCGGGCGGTCGCGCGCGCCGAGGGCGGCACGCCGCTGTGCACGGTGGTCGGGACGTCCCTGCGCACGGCCCCGGGCTGGGCGGCTCTCGCCAACGGCGCCGCCGGCCACGCCCACGACTTCGACGACACGAACTTCGCGCTCATGGGCCATCCGAGCGTTCCCCTCTTCGCCGCCGCGCTGGCCGGCGCCGAGGCCGAGACCGCCGACGGCGGCGCGCTGATGCTGGCCTACGTCATCGGCTTCGAGATCGACGCCGCGCTGGGCATCGCGCTGAACCCCGCCCACTACACGCGTGGCTGGCACGCGACGTCCAGCATCGGCACCCTCGGCTGCGCGGCGGCCGCCGCGCGGCTGCTCGGGCTCGACGTCAACCAGACGCGCCACGCGCTCGGCATGGCGGCCTCGATGGCGTCGGGGCTCAAGGAGAACTTCGGCTCGATGACGAAGCCGTACCACGCGGGGCACGCCGCGCAGAGCGGACTGCGGGCGGCGCAGCTGGCCCGCGAGGGCCTGACGGCCTCGGATTCCGCCCTCGAAGGCCGCCAGGGCTACGTCGCCGCGTTCTCCGGCGCGACGCTGCCGGCCGACGCGCTGGACCGTCTGGGCAGCCGCTGGGAGCTGACCGCCTCCGGCATCGCGGTCAAGCCGTATCCCTCGTGCGCGCTCACGCACTCCGCCATCGACGCCCTGCTCGAGCTGCGGGCGCGCCACCGCATCGACCCCGCGCAGGTGGCCGCCGTCGAGGTCGGCGTCAACGCGGTGGTGCCGGACGTGCTGCGCCACGCGCGGCCGTCGAACGGGCTCGAGCGCAAGTTCTCGATGCAGTACTGTGCGGCGGCCGCGCTGGCCCGCGGCGCCGTCGGCGTCGCCGACTTCGAGGACGGCGCGGTACGCGACACCGCCACGCGCGACCTCATGGAGCGCGTCACGATGGTGGTCGATCCCGCGCTGCCGCACGGACTGGAACAGCACGCGTGGAGCCGCGTGAGCGTGCGCCTGGCCGACGGCACCACGCTCGCGTCCACGGCCCGTGGCGCCTCCGGCCATCCGGCGACGCCGCTGAGCGACGCGGAGCTGACCGCCAAGTTCCTCGGCTGCGCGGTGCCCGTGCTCGGCGCCGACGCCGCGGAGGGCGTGGCCGAGCAGATCCGCCGCCTCGAGGACGTGCCGGACGTCCGCGCCTTGACCTCGCGGCTCGTCGCGGAGCAGGAGTAACGCCATGGGCGTCATGGACGGAATCAAGATCCTCGAGCTGGCGCGCGTGCCGCCCGCCGAGATGCCGGCGATGATGCTCGCCGACATGGGCGCCGAGGTGCTCAAGATCGACTCGCCCGACCCCGAACGGCCCGAGGGTGAGGAGTGGGTGCGCCGCACCATCCACTCCTTCACCAACCGTAACAAGCGCTCGATGACGCTGAACATGAAGACCGCCGAGGGCCAGGCGATCTTCCGCAAGCTCGCCGCGAGCGCGGACGTCATCGTCGAGGGCTTTCGTCCCGGCGTGATGAAAAGACTCGGGGCGGATTACGAGACGATTCGGGCGTTGAATCCGCGGATCGTGTATTGCTCGCTGTCCGGATTCGGGCAAGACGGGCCGTACCGTGACTATCCGGCCCACGACATGAACTATCTCTCGTTGGCCGGCGTGCTGAACCTCATCGGCGACGCCGGGAGCAAGAAGCCCGTGATCCCGCTGAACCTCGTGGCCGACTACGCGGGCGCCAGCCTGCACGGCGCGCTCGGCATCGTGCTGGCGCTGTTCGGGCGCGAGCGCACGGGCCGCGGGCAGCACGTGGACGTCTCCTATCTCGACACGACGGTCTCGCTGCTCGCCGCCACGCCCAACATGCGCTTCTTCTTCTCCGACGGCCAGGCGCCCAAGCGCGGCGAGGGCTTCCTCGGCGGCTCGTATCCGTATTATGCGATCTACGAGACGCGCGACGCCAAGCTGCTGACCATCGGCTGCACCGAGCCGTGGCTCTGGGCGAATTTCTGCCGCGCCATCGGCCGGCCGGACTTCGAGCGCTTCGCGCGCAAGCCCGACCAGTTCGTGCGTGCCGCCAACCGCGAGGAGCAGGCCGCCCGGGAGGAGATCGAGAAGATCATCCGCACGCGCGACCGCGACGAGTGGTACGACCTGCTCGTGAAGGCCGACGTCTGCGTGGGCAAGGTCTACGACGTCGAGGAGATGGTGCGCGACCCGCAGATCAACCACCGGCAGATGATCGTCGACGCCCAGCATCCGACGCACGGGCGCGTGCGCCAGGTCGGCGTGGCCATCAAGCTCTCGGAGACGCCGGGCAGCGTGCGCACGGCCGCGCCCCTCGCCGGCGAGCACACCGACCTCGTCCTCAAGGATCTCGGCCTGTCGGCGGCGGAGATCGCCGCCCTCCGCGAAAAGAAGGTCGTCGAGTAGAGCCAGTGCCCGAGCGCTGGCGGCAGCTCGCCGCGCTGTCGCTGGCGGAGCTGCTCGCGCTCAGTCTCTGGTTCAGCGCCTCCGCGGTCCTTCCGGCGCTCCAGCGCGAGTGGGCACTCGGGCCCGGTGGCAGCGCCGGCCTCACCGTCGCCGTGCAGCTCGGCTTCATCGCGGGCACCCTCGCCAGCGCCCTCACCAACCTTCCCGACATCTGGTCGGCACGCCACCTCATGGCCGGCAGCGCGCTGCTCGGCGCCGTCGCCAACGCCGCGCTCGCGCTGTCGGTCGATGCGCTCGGCCCCGCGCTCGTGCTGCGCTTCGTGACGGGCGTGGCCATGGCCGGCGCCTATCCGCCGGCGATGAAGATCATGGCCACGTGGTTCCGCGAGCGCCGCGGCCTGGCGATCGGCATCCTGATCGGCGCGCTCACCGTGGGCTCCGCGACGCCCTGGCTCATCCGCGGCGTCACGACGCTGCCGTGGCGCCAGACGCTGCTGGCCGCCTCCGGTCTGGCGCTGCTCGGCGCCGTCGTCGTCGTGGTCTTCGTGCGGGAGGGTCCGAACCCCTTTCCCTCGGCCCGCTTCGACCCGCGCATGGCGCTGGCGGTGTTCCGCGAGCGCGGACCGCGGCTGGCATGCCTCGGCTACTTCGGTCACATGTGGGAGCTCTACGCGATGTGGGCGTGGATCGGCCTGTTCCTCTTCGAGAGCGCGCGCGCCGCGGCCGCCACAGGATACGCCGGCCTCGCCCCGAGCACCGCGACGTTCGTCGTCATCGCGATCGGCGCGCTCGGCTGCTGGCTCGGCGGCGTCGTCTCCGACCGCTGGGGCCGCACCGCGGCCACGATGGCGGCCATGGCGGCAAGCGCACTCTGCGCCGCGACGATCGGGCTCACCTTCGGCGGGCCGCCGGCGGTGACGCTGGCGCTGGCCCTCGTCTGGGGCGTGACGGTCGTCGCCGACTCCGCGCAGTTCTCGACAGCCGTCACCGAGCTCTCGCCCCCGGCCTACGTCGGCACCGCGCTGACGATGCAGACGTGCGTGGGCTTCGCGCTCACCAACGTCTCGATCTGGCTGCTGCTGCCGATCGTCTCGGGGGTGGGCTGGCGCTGGGCGTTCGCCACGCTGGCCATCGGTCCCGCGCTGGGCGTCGTCGCGATGGCCCGCCTGCGCGCGGCGCCGGAGGCGGCCCGGCTCGCCGGCGGCCGTCGCTAGGGCCGCCGCACGGCGGGCCGGCGGCGCAGGAGCCACAGCATGCCGGCGGCGGCGATGCCGAAGCTCGCGCTCGTGACGGCGGTTTCGAGATAGCCGCTCGGCGTCGACAGACGCGGGGCGACGTGCTGGATCGCGATGAGGGGGGCCACGAGGAGTTCGGCGAGCCGCACGACCGCCGTCTCGAGCGGCTTCGGCGTGCCTCCGGGCTGACTGTCGAAGGCGACACGGAGGGCGAGGACCTGCCCCGCGACGCTGAGCACGAAGTGCAGCGCGGCGACGCCGACGAACACCGCGAGCAGGGCCAGTCGTCTCGTCATCAGTCTTCCGGAGGCTCGAACCCGACCGAGAAGAAGCGCCCGTCGTCGTCGCGCTCGAAGGCGGAGCCTGCAGGCGCGTCGAGCAGCGGGATGACACCGGGATCGTAATTGGCGATGGTGTTGACGTCGTGGAGGCCGACGTTGGCCAGATCGTCCACGTAGGCGTCCGTCTCGAGCCCGCTCAGGAAGCGCCAGCCGCTGTCGAACTCGCTGTCGGGCTCCTCCCGATACATGAACCCGACGGGCCGCCCGTCGACCGTGATGTGGTCGCTCGCGAGACAGGTCCCGCGTCCCGGCGCGAGGGGCCGGATCTCGTCCAGACCGAGCTTGTAGCGCTTGGCCAACTCCGTCCACGATAGCATCGTCACCCTTGCACCCGGCGCTTCTTCCGACGTACGGTAAGCCGAGCGTGGATCGCTACGACCTCATCGTGATCGGGTCCGGACCCGCGGGCGAGAAGGGCGCCGCGCAGGCGGCGTACTTCGGCAAGCGCGTCGCGCTCGTCGAGCGGGCGCCGCACGTCGGCGGCGCCGGCATCAACACCGGCACGGTGCCGTCGAAGACCCTGCGCGAGACCGCGCTCTACTTCTCCGGGCTCCGGCAGCGGGGACTCTACGGGGTCGACTACTCCGTCAAGCCCGACCTCACCGTGCACGACTTCATGTACCGCGAGCAGGAGGTCGTCCGCTCGCTCCGCGAGGTCGTGAACGCCAACATCGAGCATCACCGGATCGACCTGATCCGGGGCGAGGCCGTGTTCGAAGACCCGCACGCGGTGCGCGTGGGCGAGCGCCGGCTGGGCGGTGACATCGTCCTCATCGCGACCGGCTCCGTGCCCACGCGCCCGGCCGGCGTGCCGTTCGCCGACCCCCGCGTGCACGACAGCGACGAGATCCTCGCGATGACGCGGCTGCCGAAGAGCCTGGCCGTGGTCGGCGCCGGCGTGATCGGCTGCGAGTACGCGACGATCTTCGCCGCGCTCGGCATCCGCGTCGCGCTGATCGACGGCCGCGATCGCCTCCTCGGCTTCCTCGACGGCGAGGTGGCCGACCGCCTGCGGCTGCAGATGCAATTGCTCGGCGTCGACGTGCGGCTGGGCGAAACGGTGATCCGCTACGACACCGACGCCGATGGCATCCGGCTCGACCTCAAGGGCGGCGACGCGCTGAAGACCGACGCGGTGCTGGTCGCGGCCGGCCGCGTGGCCAACGTGGCCGGGCTCGCACTCGACCGCGCCGGCGTCGCCGTCAACGAGCGCGGTCTGCTGACGGTGAACGACCGCTACCAGACGGCGGTGCCGCACATCTACGCGGCGGGCGACGTGATCGGCTTCCCGGCGCTCGCCTCGACCTCGATGGAACAGGCGCGGGTGGCCATGGTCCACGCCTTCGACCTCAAGTACAAGACGGCGGTGGCGCCGATCTTCCCGCTGGCCGTGTACACCATCCCCGAGATCGCCATGGCCGGCGAGACCGAGGAGTCGTGCCGCGGCAAGAACGTCGAGTACTGCGTGGGCCGCGCGCTCTATCGCACCAACGCGCGCGGTCAGATCGCCGGCGACCTCGGCGGCGAGCTGAAGCTGGTGTTCCGCTACCCCGACAAGACACTGCTCGGCGTGCATGTCATCGGCGAGATCGCGGCCGAGCTCGTGCACGTCGGGTTGATGGTGCTCCAGGTGGGCGGGACGATCGACGCGTTCATCAACACGGTGTTCAATTACCCATCGCTCGGTGACGCCTACAAGTACGCCGCCTACGACGGCCTCGGCGCCCTCGCGCGGCGGACTGGTTAGATGGGGGGCCCCGACATGGCCCCCCAATGTTCGGAGCGCCCCGGCAAAGCCGGGTCGCTCCTCTAACGCCGCTCTTAAGCAGCCGGCGCGACTGACAGGCGCCGCACGAGCGGCGCGCCCTGCTGATCCAGCCACTCCTTCGTCGACGCGTAGCCATAGCGCAGCGCCGCGCGGCTGGCCTCGAAGCCCATCGACGGTCCGAAGAGCAGGCTATTGGTGCGCGGCGGCTGCAGCAGGTAAAACGCGGTGCGCGGGAACTTCACCGCCAGTGTCGCGAGGCCGAGCGTCAAGAGGTTCTGGCTGTAGATGCGCCCGGCCTGCTCCATGATCGTGTACACGCCGCGCGCGGTCATGGAGCCGTTGCCGTCGTGGATGTTGGGCACGAGCGGGTTCACCACGAACACCACGTCGGCGCCCGCCTCGGCGGCAAGGTCGGCGTGACCGCTGAACCCGACGCCGCCGTCGACGTAGTCACGGCCGCCGATCGGGTACGGATCGAAGAAGCCGGGGATCGCGGACGACGCCGCCACCGCCTGGCTGATCGGTACGTCACGCAGCTCCCCGGCGCCGAAGACGACGCGCTCGGCCGTGTTGAGGTCGATGGCCGGGATGAGAAGCGTCCGCGAGCGGTCGGCGAAGGCGTTGGAGAGGCCGCGCGAGGCGAAGGCCGTACGCAGGTAAGACTCCAGCGCGTCGAGCGAGAAGAAGCCGGGCGGCATATCGCGCTCGGCCCGCGCGAGCATGTCGGGGATGCTGCCGCGACCGCGGAGGGCACTCTTGCCGAAGGCCCAGATCAGCCGGCCGAAGCGTCCGCACGCGCGGCGGAAGGCGTCGCCGGCGAAGACAGCGTTGCGGCGAAAGTTGATCGGGTCGTCGAGGTCCTCTTCGAGGATCTGATAGATGTCGCCGGCGCGGACGCCACCGGCCAGGAGCGAGGCGACCACGGACCCGGCGCTGCACCCGACGTAGATGTCGAAGCCACGGCCGGCGCCGTTCAGCCGCTCCTCGAGCGCGGCGAGCGCTCCGACCTCGTACATACCGCCGATGACGCCGCCACCGGCCAGGGCCAGGGCGTAACGCGGCTCCTGTCTGGACCGCCATCGCCCGAAGGCCCGATGTACGAATTGCATCCTGCTCAGCAGGGGAGCAAAGGTCCTGCCAATCATGGATAGAGGTATAACATATTGAAATTTCGTTTTAACGACCTTTCTCCCTGATCGGTAAACGCCCAAATCTTGCGCTAAGTTCTTCCTCAACCCTTCCAGTCGGTACCTCGGTACCTGGGCGGCCGGCGGTAAGGACCCAGTAGTAGGATGAAAGGCGTGGGCGCGGCGTTTCGACGGTGGTTCGGCGGCTTCCGCGTCGCCTACCTCCCGGTTCTTCTCACCTACCTCTGCTTCGGGGCGAGCATGGTCACCAGCATCGCCCTCCTCTATTTCGAGAAGGACACGCTCGGGCTGACGCCGGGCGAGGCGGCGGGGATCGCCTTCTGGCTCGGCCTGCCCTGGAGCATGAAGATGGTCGTCGGCGTCGCCTCGGACGTGCGCCCGATCTTCGGCAGCCGACGCGGCGCCTACCTGGTCGTCGGGGCCCTCTGCTCGCTCGGCGGGTACGCGGCTCTGGCCGCGACGGTTCGGACCAAGGCCGCCTATCTCGCGGCCATGCTGCTCGTGACGATCGGGTACATGGTCCAGGACGTCGTCGCCGACGCGCTCAGCGTCGAGGTCGCCCGCAACGACGAGGAGATCGGTCAGATCCAGACGCTGGGGCGAATGGCGACGCTGGCGGGCGGTATCGCGGTGGGCCTTCCCTCGGGCTGGCTGGTCGCCGCCCTGGGATCGCGCGGCGTCTTCACCTGCGCGATGGCGCTGCCGATCGTCGTGGCGCTGAGCGTCGCGTTCCTTCCCCGCTGGCGCGATGCGCCGCCGGCCGCGGCACGGGCGCCGGCGGGCGTGCTCGGCGGCGGACGTGCGCGGCTCGTGCTCCTCGTCGGCCTCGGCTACGCCGCGCTCGGCATCGGGCTCGAGATGTCGGGCATCGCCTGGGCCCAGGAGATCGTGCTCGTCGTCTCCGCGGCGCTGCTGTCATTTCTGCTCATGCGGATGGGAGTGACGCGCGCGGTGCTGGTGGCCGCGCTCGTGATCTTCATCTTCCGCGCGACGCCCGACGTGGGCCAGGGCTACAGCTACTGGGCCATCGACCGCCTCGGCTTCGACGAGCGCTTCCTCGGGCTGCTGGCGCAGGTCTCGTCGGTGCTGGGCCTCATCGGCCTCCTCGTCTTCCGTCGCACGATCGTGGAGCGGCCGGTGAGCTTCACGCTCTTCTGGGTCATCGTGGCAGGCACGATCCTCTATCTGCCGAACATCGGGCTCTTTTACGGGCTGCAGGATTGGCTGGGGATCTCGGCGCGCAGCCTCGCGCTGATCGACACGACGATCTCGGCGCCGCTCAACCAGCTCGCCATGGTGCCGATGCTCGTGCTGATCGCCAAGACGGCGCCGCGGGGTGGCGAAGCCACCATGTTCGCGATCATGGCCTCGCTCATGAACCTGGCGCTGTCGGCCAGCCAGCTCTTCACCCGTTACCTGAACGAGGGCTTCGCCGTCAGCCAGCACGATTACTCGAGCCTCGGCCGGCTGATGGTCACGGTCGGTGCGATCGGCCTCGTGCCGTTGCTGGCGCTGCCACTGCTGTGGCGAGAGGAACGCGCGGGGCCGATCACGGCCGCCGCGTCGACGCCGCAACCTGCGTCGTGAGCCGCCCATGACGATTTCCATTCGCCCCGCCAAGGATCGCGGCCACGCCAATCATGGCTGGCTCGACACGTTCCACACCTTCTCGTTCGCGGACTACCGGGATCCGCGGCACATGGGCTGGGGGCCGCTGCGCGTGATCAACGAGGATCGCGTCGCGCCCGCCACGGGCTTTCCGACGCACGCCCATCGCGACATGGAGATCATCACCTATGTGCTGGAGGGCGCGCTGGAGCACCGCGACAGCCTCGGGACCGGCTCGGTAATCCGACCGGGCGAGGTGCAGCGCATGACGGCCGGCACCGGGGTGCGCCACAGCGAATACAACGCCTCCAAGACGGAGCCGGTGCACCTGCTCCAGATCTGGATCGAGCCGGCGCGGACGGGTCTACCGCCGGGATACGAGCAGAAGACGTTTTCAGACGCCGACAAGCGCGGGCGGCTGCGGCTGATCGCCTCATCCGACGGACGCGAGGGCTCGGTGACGATCAACCAGCATGCCGCAGTCTACGCGACGGTGCTCGCGGCGGAGCAGCGTGTGACCCACACGCTGGCGCGTCGGCGGCGCGGCTGGCTCCAGGTTGCGCGCGGCACCCTGACGTTCAACGGCCAGGCGCTCGCGCATGGCGATGGTGCCGCCATCGAGGGCGCGGAGACGCTGGAGATCCAGGGGATCGAACCGGTGGAGGCGCTGCTCTTCGACTTGCCCTGACCCATTTGACCGACTAACTCGGCCAGGCGGTCTTTTTGTTGTCACTCGTCGTGGTCAGGAATTGGCCACCCTGGCCCCGTCACCGGGCCGTAAAGGATCGAAGTTCCACGCGTCCATAACTTCTTGGGGTGAGGCATCGACGTTGCATACCATTTCACACATGTTTTCCATGGGCAGGGTCCACCGGCTCCAGGACAGGTCGAAGGCTCGCGCCGCGGGCTTCACGCTCGTTGAAGTCCTGCTCGCGGCGATGATCATCACGATCGCATTCGTCACGCTTCTCAGTGTCATCCCGTATTCCACGGCCGCGGTCCAGAGCGGCAACCAGACGTCCACCGCGACGTTCCTCGCCAACCAGAAGCTGGAAGAGGCGAAGAACATCCCCTGGACCTCGACGCCTGACAACGACTGCCTCGGCGTGTCGGCCAACGCCACCTCCGCACCGACCGTTCCGGGCGGCAAGTCGTGCACGCTCGGCGCGGTGAACGTGGCGGCGGGCGGCGCGCTGACATGGTTTGCCGACCAGAGCTCGACCGCCATCACCGGCTTCAACGGCTACTCGCGCACCGTCCGCATCACCAACTGTGCCGTCACGGCCTGCGGGACCATCAGCGATTCCGCCATGCGCCAGGTCGCGGTGGCCGTGACCTTCCAGCCGCTGACGAGCACGACGACAGCGGCGGCCGCCAAGACCGTCACCGTCAGCATGTACATCGCGCAGCGGTGAACAGGATGAAGACCAAGACCATGATGAAGATCATCAGCAACCAGAAGGGATTCACCCTCGGCGAGCTCTTGATCGCCACCGCGATGATCGGTTTCGTCATGGCGGGCACGTTCGTGGCGTTGCAGCAGGGCCAGAACGCGTTCCAGTACAGCACGGGGCGCGTCGAGGTGCAGCAGACCGCGCGGATGGCCGTGGACCGCATGATCCACGATCTGCGCACCGGCTCCGCCGTGACGGCGTCCGCGGCGACGAGCGTGACCTTCCAGTACATCGACGACACGGGCGCGACGGTGACCGTCCAGTACTCCCTCAACGGCACGAACCTGCAGCGCAACCAGACCAACCCGGTGCCCGCGGCGGCGCAGCCGGAAACGCTGATCGGCGGCGTCAACGCGCTGGCGCTGACCTACTACGACAGCAACAACGTCGCGACGACGACGGCGGCCAACGTGCGGGTGGTGGACATCAAGATCACCACTCAACCCCAGGACACAAGCCTGGCAAGCTACAATCTGGCGAATCAGCAGGCGGTGTTCGAAGACCGCGCTCGCCTGAGGAATCTATGAACGGCTTACTCGCACGCCGACGCGGATCAGAGGACGGCATCGCCCTGCCGATGACGCTCATCATCCTGACGTTGCTGACGGCGCTGACCGTCGCCTTCCTGGCCTTCAGCTCGAGCGAGCCCGCCATCGCCATGAACCAGATGAACAACGCGCAGGCGCGGGCGATCGCCGAATCGGGCATCGAGCGGGCGCTCTGGGCGCTGACCAAGGGCGACACGACACCCGGCGCGGTCGGTTCGATCGACGACCCGCTGCCGGCGCCGGTGCCGGTGCCGTACGACGGCTCGCAGTACGTGGCTATGGGCGTCGGCGGGTTCATCGTGACGGTCGCCGCCGGCGGCGCCGTGAACGAGCGCACGATCACCGCCGTCGGCTACGTCCCTGATAACGTCAACCCGGTAGCGATCAAGAAGATCCAGACGACGGTGACCAAGGTGAAGTTCCTCGATCCACCGTGCGCGGTGTGCGCCGGCGGCGAGCAGCCCCCGGGGGCGAGTACGCAGATCCAGGTCGGCGGCTCCGCGTCGATCACCGCCAACGTCGCCAACGGCGCGCAGTACTGCGCCGGCGTCACGCCGACCTCGGCCGCGTACTCGCAAGGCGCGATCAACACCAACGGCCACCCGACCCTCACCGGGCCGACGGGTGCATCGGACGGCATCGCCCAGAATCAGCCGAACTCGAACTTCACTAATTTCCTGTTCACCGACAGCGACATGGCGGTGCTGAAGTCGCTCGCGAAGGCGAACGGGACGTACTACCAGGGGAACCAGACCTGGACCTCGCCGCCGCCGGGCGGCATCATCTTCGTCGACACGCCGTCCGGCAACGTGCTGACGAACAGCTCACCCAGCAGCGATATGATCAC
>Ga0137418_10002906_pt1 | contig 15680 bp, 13 predicted proteins | sample CZODoug3_1_2_16f_FD_122242 | JGI IMG/M metagenome (GOLD analysis project Ga0137418, IMG submission 122242) | Vadose zone soil fungal communities from Angelo Coast Range Reserve, California, USA - CZODoug3_1_2_16fungal (Hybrid Assembly) | ecosystem: Environmental > Terrestrial > Soil > Vadose... | reverse complement strand
AGTTAGGGACCTTAGCTGGCGATCTGGGCTGTTTCCCTTTTGACCACGAAGCTTATCCCTCGTAGTCTCACTCCCGCGCAGTTGTCCACGGCATTCGTAGTTTGATTGGATTCGGTAACCTGAGTTGGTCCCTAGTCCATTCAGAGCTCTACCACCGTGGCAATTCACGCAAGGCTGTCCCTAAAGACATTTCGGGGAGAACGAGCTATCACGGAATTTGATTAGCCTTTCACCCCTACCCTCAGCTCATCAGAGCGATTTTCAACTCACACCTGTTCGGTCCTCCAGTCGCGGTTAAGCGACCTTCAACCTGGCCAAGGGTAGATCATCCCGCTTCGCGTCTATTCCTACGTACTTGTCGCCCTATTCGGACTCGCTTTCGCTACGGCTCGCTTGCGCTTAACCTTGCACGTAAGAATAACTAGCCGGCTCATTAAGCAAGAGGCACGCCGTCAGGCTTTCACGGACCGAAGTCCATGCATGGCCCTCCGACTGCTTGTAAGCATACGGTTTCAGGTTCTATTTCACTCCCCTCGCAGGGGTGCTTTTCGCCTTTCCCTCACGGTACTGGTTCACTATCGGTCGCCAGAGAGTATTTAGCCTTGGAGAGTGGTCTCCCCAGATTCCCACCAGATTACACGTGTCCGGTGGTACTCAGGATGCCGCTTCGAGTTCGATCAGCTTTCGGTTACATGGCTCTCACATTCTTTGGCTCCGCTTTCCAGCGGATTCACCTAGCCGTCGAATTGGTAACTCTACTCACGCGGTCCTACAACCCCCAAAGTGCAAGCACTTGGGTTTGGGCTGTTCCGATTTCGCTCGCCGCTACTTTCGGAATCTCTGTGATTTATTTTCCTCCAGGTACTGAGATGGTTCACTTCCCTGGGTTAGCTCATACCCGCCTATTTTATTCAGCGGGCTGTAGCGAGAGTTCATCTCGCCGGGTTTCCCCATTCGGATATCCTCGGATCAAAGCCTGCTTGCGGCTCCCCGAGGCTTTTCGCAGCTTGCCACGTCCTTCTTCGCCTTCTGGCGCCAAGGCATTCACCGTACGCCCTTAGTAGCTTAATCATAAAACTTACCCAATCCGTCTTCACTTTTGTTCAAGCCAAAATCGCTTTGACTACAAAAAATTGACGTCCCGGCTCCCGCGTCTCCATTGTTCCCGCATTACGATCTCTCGCAACGCAGGCTTTCGATTCCACGTTTCCGGATCCCGAGCGTTTTGCGGCTCGCCTCGAATCGCGCCCGGAATCGCTTCCGTCTCGCCACTCGTTACTCGCCGCTCGCCACTCAGTTTGAGCAAGTTGCCTTTTAAATGTTTTCCACAGTTTTGCTCAACTCGAGCAGAACTTGTAATTGTCCACACCATGGCATTCCGCCGGACCGTAATCCGGACGAAATTATCGGCGTGGACTTGCCAGCCTTTCTGTTGTCAAAGAGCGTTTACCCTGATCCCGTCAGGGCCTCAGCATTCCGCTGAGATTTTCCAGATTGCTCCAGAAAATAAAAAACCCGGCGTCGAGCGCCGGGCTAAGCCACCACATTAGTGGCTTTGCGCGAAGCTCGACATTTTTCTAGCCTGTGCTCGTAAAGAACCTCACTATAGGATCTACTTCTGGCCTTCGCTTGATCTTACGCTGGGAAGAACCTTCTCTTCGACCCGACTGTGATGCCCCTGAAAATAGCTTGGTCTACCCCCAAGCCGTCAATAAGTATACCCAGTTCTCTGGATTCGTCAAGCCCCCTACCTAAAGAATTCTAGTGGTTTCTGTGTAAATCCAGGGCTCGCTGTGCAAATCCGCAGTTCCTACAGGTTTCGAGGCTTCAGCGTTGGATGCCGGCCCGGTCCAAAAGATGCCAAAATTTCCTAAAACCTAGGCCCAAGTTGCCGCACATGCCACTACCAGGCCCGAATTCCCGCCTTCGTTGCAGCCGCCCTCAAACTCTTGTCTAGAGTAGCCAAAGGCAATCCTTCCCTCCTGGCAAGTTCAAGGTAGCATGCATCGTAAACGGTCAACCGAAACGTCCTCGCCACAGTCAAGGCTTCTCGGATACTCCTGAATCCGGAATCAGCTTCAATGCTCGTCAATCGCAACTGGTCCATTTCCACCATGCATTCGTCGCCTTCCAAAACGGTCATCAGCTTGCGTCGTTCTGCCATCAGCACTCCGTTTGCGAATTCTGTCTCCCAAAGCGGTGGCACGACTGCCCGATCTCCGCGTCGAATCTTCTCTCGCACCTCGACTGCATAAGCATCGACCGGGTGATCTATGAACCACGCCAAGGCAACGGACGCGTCCAGAACGAAACGGCTCACCGCCGCCCTTCTTCAATTAAATCCTTTGTCGTGATCCCGGGATGAGGCTTGACCTTCCGCCGAATCTTTTCGATGCGCTCGAAAACTTCGTTCAGGTTGGCGTGCTCCTGTTGAGCCGGCCCAATCTCTGCAGTGAGCTTCCCCCGCATGGTGATACCGATCCGCTCGCCCTGCCCGGCGCGCCGCACCAACTCCGAAAGCTTCTGCTTCGCTTCAAATAACCCAACTTTGCGCATGACCTTGCCCTCAGTATCATTCTAGATGAATCATCTAGATGATTCAAGGCTTGAGGAAGGTCGCGCTTCAGCGCCTGAGGAAACCTATCTTGCCTGCTCAGGCCGCCTCTCCGTTCTTGCGCAACAACTTGATTCTTCCTGGCGCTATTCGCGGCTTCCGTGCCCGCAGACAACATCCCATCTTTGTTCTCGCTCTTTTTTCGCTTGTCTTCTAGTCCCGGCCGACGTAGCGTTAGCCCAATTTCGCGCTTCCAAGGAGTCCCCCATGGCAAGGTGGTCATGATGAGGCAGTTCCTGGTCTTGGTCGGTGTCATTGCCGTCGTCATCTGTTCGCTCCTGCTAAGCATGTACGTGCTCGATTTCATGAAGTTCCCCGAGCTCCGCGAACACCTAACCAAGCTCCTCAGCATCCTCGGCATCGCAACCGCCGCCGGCCTGATCATCATGCTCCTCGTACGCGCCGCCGAAAAGAAATAGCTCTCTACCAACTTCGTACGCGTTCTTTTCTTAAGCGCCGTAGGTGCGGCATAGGTTAGCCCAGTGCGTGAGCGCTGGGATCAGCGATAGCAAGAAATTTCAAGCGCCAGAGGTGCGACACAGGCTTTTTCTCCCGGCCGTCGCTGTTCCGCTCGTCACAAAGTAAACGTACCTTGTCAGGGTAACGGTGGGACCTCCAAATTCTTCCTCTCCCGGGATCTACAACCCGTGTCGCCGAGCCCCCTCACGCCGTAATCTCCCGCAGCAGTCCGCTACTCACATCGTAGACAAATCCGCGCACCGCAACCTCCTTCGGAATCCACGGATGCGTGCGCAGCTTTTGCAGCTGATGCCGCACGTTTTCTTCGATGTTCGCAAACGCATAGAAAAATGCCGGCGCCACCGCCGCCGTTCCCGCGCGGTTCTGGATGCGCGTGCGCAAATCCTGCTCCGTCGTATGCATCAACCCGCAATCGGTGTGATTGATCACCATGAACTCTTCCGTGCCCAGCAAATAATGCGATACCAACAGCGAGCGCAAGCTGTCATCCGTAACAATCCCGCCAGCATTACGAATAATGTGCGCATCGCCCGTCTTCAACCCCAAGGTCCGAATCGAAAGCCGCGTGTCCATACAAGTCAGCACCGCCAGCTTCCGCTCCGGCCGCGGCGTAAGCCGCCGCAACTCATGCGTTCGCGAATAAATCTCATTAGCCTGCAACACCTCATCAATAACGCTCATGCCCAGCAGTCTAACAAAACAAATATCCTGTCGTAGGGGCGTGCTTCAGCGCGTCCAAGGGCCGTCAGGCCGCCTCTTCGTTTATGTAGCGGCCGCCGACCGTGGCGGGCGTTTTTTTCCGAACTCCATCACGCCACAGGTTCCGCCTTTTCCGCCCGCTTTCGCCGCATTCGACGCCACGCCTTAACCAAAAACCACCCACCCGGCACGATCACAATCAGCCACGGAATCAGCGCGACAATCGCAGTAATCAATGACGCCAGGCTTTCCGACAGCACCGAGGCCGATTCGCGCAGCGCATCGCCAATTGGCTTAAACGCGCTCACGCTTGCCGTTGTCCTCTCCGCCCGAAACTCGATTTCGACCGCCACCTTTTCCGTCTCATTCGCCAGATCTTTCCTCCGCGCCGTTTCGCCATCCAGTTCCGCTTGCACTTCCTCTAGTTTTTCCTGAATCTCCACCAGGTCCTTCACGCTCACCGCAGGCCGCGCCAGCATCTTGCGCAGATTGTCGCGAAACTCCGTGAGATTCTTGATTCGCGCGTCGGTGTCCACAACGGTCGTGGTCTTATCTTGTGTTTCCGTCGTATGCTGCGCGACCTTGCCCTGCTTTCCCACAAACGCAATCAGCTTATCCACTTCGCCCGGTCGCACTCGCACGGAGAGGCTGCCCCAAGGTGCCGCATCACCCGTCTGGCTGGTAACGTTGGAAGAAATCACTTCGCACTGAATCGTCCCGCAAAAAGCAACCAACGCCTCCACCGATTTCGCCAGCTGCGCCCCCGGCGCCACAACCACCAATTTCTGCCGCACCATCAAGTAGCGTGAACCCGCCGACACAGACCCGCCTCCGCCTCCCGCGTTCATTGGAGATACGGCCAATTGAGATACGCCGTAGCTGCGGCTCGATTCCTTGTCCGCCGGCTGCGAACTCATGTACATGACCGGCGCCGCTTTTTTGGCGCAACCTCCGCCAATCAGCAGACTCAAACAAACCAAAGCGATCATTTTTCGCAACATGGAAAGCCCATCCTCGCCAAAGGCAAATCGCGCCTCAGCCTACCTTAGAACGTGCGGACTCGTCTTCTTGCGCCCGGCGCGATCCATTCACAGCTCAATGAGCTCCCTGAGCCGGCATCTCGTCGTAAGTGCGCCCATCAAGCTGCCGTCCCGCGACGGCTTTATGCACGCCGCCCCATTGTTTGAAGAAAAACGGGATCCCATGCTCATGACACTGCCCTCGGATCGAGGTGACCCATTCTCGCCTCATCGGCCGTGCGCCGAAACCACTCTCACCGCCTACAATCACCCAGTGAATTCCAGTTAGGTCGAGCGCACCTAAGTCCTCCAACAAGGGCTCGATAGAAAGAAAGCGAACCGCCGCCGGCGTAGCTTGAAGCTCGGCGATTCTTGGTATCCCATGACGCCTGTTTTCAACACTTACACCCCACCAGATAAACGGTTGGTCCGCCGCAAATCGGAGTCGAGTCGTGAGCATCTCACGCATCCGATTAGACCGCTTTGTGAGCACCTGGTAGGTATGCCAGTGGGCCGACACCATAACACTTGCGACGTCAACGATGTAATCGTCTGGAATAGAGTCATGGAAAAGATCGCTCATCGAATTCACGAAGATCCTTTTGGGCGAACGCCAGTTAAGGGGAGCGTGAAGTTTCTCTGGAACTACCCGCAGATCGAAACCCTGCTCAAAGGGATGCCCCTTGACCCCGCGGAAGCGCTCAGCGAATGTCTCCGCGTAGCAGTGCGCACATCCGGGGCTGATCTTGGTACAACCCCGAACGGGATTCCAAGTCGCGTCGGTCCATTCGATAGAAGATTTCTGTGCCATTGATTTTACTCCATTGCTCAATAGTCCATTTGTCTCTGTCCGGTCCATTCAATCCTGATGGCCTCCCGCCAAAACCTGCCTCCTAAAGGATGCCGGCTGGCAAAAGCCATGAAATATAGGAAAACATTTTGATCATTCCGGATTTCGATTTCTCTGTCGCGAAAAGTGTGGTACCCGACATCCCGAAGTTGACGCATATAGCGGTTCGTGATTCGACGAACCACTTGTGATGCGGAACCGCCAGCACCCGCATCCTCGCGCCAGTGGGCGTTACCCAAAAATGCGGTTAGTGTGGCACTCTCAGCTCTAATATATTGGTGCAGATTCCTTTTGATGCCCATCCCAAACTGAAGAGTCATCAGGAGGTCGATCTTCCGGCCTTGCACCAACCGTTGCACCGTGCGGAATTGCATTTGGAGGCCCGTCGGATCTATAAAAGCGAGTCCCAAATGATCTGCGGGCGACGCCAAGACCACATCAGCAATGACCTCGTTGCAGTCGCCCTCAACGAAAACAATCTGTGAGGACTTAGCGTGACCGTTGAGACGTGTCTTTAGACTGGACAGTACTTCTGGCTTGTCAACAAAAACATATCGTGCAAAGTCGTATTTAAGCGAAAGCACCGGAGAACCTTCAACTTCTTCTCCCGTTCCTCGGATCACGCTGCGTCCAGGACCCGCGAAGAGATCGATGTACGCTAATTTTGCACCCCATTTCTTGCCGACACCGTGAGTCATGATGTCCAGATACCGGGACAAATAGTATTTCTTCCCATGGACCCACTGTCCAGTGAGTCTAGCTGGCAGCCCGTCTGATGCGAGTATCGGAGGTTCTGGCTGGGTCACGACAAAACCCTCCATGTATTACGATACTATCGAGAGACCGTCACGGCTAGATAAACTTGTTGGGGCCGTTGTCGGTTTGTTATGCACTGATTAGGGTAGAGATCAAAAGCCCTGGAGCCACGCCTACCAACGAATCGCTGACGGCTAGAAGAGGTAGTCCTCGGCAACGGCCCCCTTACCCACCCCAAAAAAACGCTTGACAAGCTGTATACCGATATGATAATATACGTGCCAGATAACCCTCTCAAACCCTCCGAATAAAGCTAACTCCTTTGCTCCCACACTCTTGGTTTCCTTTTTGCAACCTCTGTCGTTTGTTTTCAACAGCTTGCAGCCTCTTTTGCAAAAACACCCGGGTGGGGGGTATCTCTGCGACAGCTCAGCGCCCTCTGCGCCTCGGCGTTATCATTTGCCGTCGTTTTTCTTCGCCCTTTGTTTTCATACTCTTACGAATTGCTTTTCTCGCAACCCCTTTGTTTTGACAACGATCTGAATTGCCCTGGGGGTGACCCCATCGTGTCTCTGTGCCGGCGCCTGCCCCGACCCGGTCGGGGCAGCAAATCCCATGTTCTCAGAGCCTTGCAGCCTCTTTGTCGTCTCTTTGCGTCCTTTTCTGCACTCGCTTCCTTTGTTTTCAAGAGCTTGCAGCCTCTTTTTCCAAAACACCCGGGGTGGGGGGTTCCTGCGACCTTTCTCGCCACTCGTTTACCCAGAGCGTCCTTTGCGAAGGGTCACTTTTCCTTTGCTTTCAGCGACTACCGGGAATGCGCGAGCGGTGATGTCTGTTGGGCGGAGGAGGAAGGCGTTGCGCGGCGAGCGCTGAAGGCCTCCTTTATGAGAGTGAGGATGATGCGGCGGTTCTGGGCAATGCTTTTGGCCCACGCGAAGCGGCCCATCTGAGGGAAGTAGATGCCCCGAAAACAAAGGCGCGCGATCAGGATATTTACGCGGTAACCGAGGGGCTTGTGCGCGATCGAGGCTACGGCATTGGCGATGGCTTCGGGGCTATAGGATTTGGCCCAGCCATGCTTCACCTCGGCGTGCGCTTCGGAGATGGTCATTTTTAGCGGAGTGTGGGCCATGGCAAACGGTATGAACTCTTGCCAGTGTTTGGGGCGGGTCAAACGGCCTGCGGCTTCCAGGCGCTTGTAAAGAGGCGTGGCGGGCAAAGGAGTGAGCAAGCCGAAGATGGGCAATCCTGGCGGCCAGGTCTGAATCTCGTGCAGGGTGCGCTCGGCCACGCCGGTGGTGTCGTTGTCCATGCCGAAAATGAACGAGGTGATAGCGAAGACGTTGCGCTGCGCGAGACGCTCGAGGACGGCGGCGTACTCACCGGGCTTGTTGAAACCCTTGTTCACGTCTTTCAGGTTGGCGGGGTCGATGGACTCCATGCCGATGAAGATCCATTTGCCGCCCGCGGCGGCGATGAGGTCGACGAGTTCCTCATCGCGTAGCAGATTGGCGCTGATCTGCGCGACCCAATGCACTTGGGCATTGGCGGCGATGATGTCGCGGAGCAGCGACTTGGTGCGCTTGATGTTGATGGCGAAATTGTCGTCGATGAAGAAGACCGCAATCTGGCCGCGCTCGCTGCGGGCCCGCGCTTTCAAGAGCAACAGTTCGTCCACGACACTTTTGTTGGTGCGGAAGCGGATGGAGTCGCCGAAGAAGCCTGTTACGGTACAGAATTCGCAACCGTAGGGGCAGCCGCGGCCGGACTCCACCGGAATGATGCGGAAGGTGCCCCAACCCGCGCCGATTTTTTGGAGCAAGGGATAAAATATCTTTGGAACAATGTTGAACTGCTCGAGGTCGATGGTGTCCCAGGGAATGGGCGGATAGGATTGGAGGGAGGGCTTTTGCTCCTGGCCGAAGGCATCGACGGGAGTGTAGATGTCTTTGAGAGCGTTGTTTGCGGCGTCGTTCACAATTTTGGGCCAGGTATCGTCGGCTTCTCCGAGAGCAACAGCGTCGGCGTGGCGCGGACCTCCGGAGCGGCCGAGCGCTTCGTCGGCCATTTCGGTGACGTGCGGGCCGCCCATCACAACGGGGACGCCAACGGCGCGGATGGCGTCGGCCATGCGGTAGGCCTTGGCGATCATGCGGGTCATCGCGCCGATGCCGACGAGTCCGATGTTTTGTTCCAGCACGTATCGCGCGATGCCGTCTTCGTCCATGGGCTGCGCGTTGCCATCGATCAGCAGCACTTCATGTCCCGCGGGAGTGAGCGCCTTCAGCAGAAACATCCAGAGATGGGGCATGAAGTTGCGCGTGACGCCGTTGTCGGGGTTATAGAGCAGAATTCGCATTGCGCTTCTCTCCTGACGCTGAATGGAGCCGATGGTACGTTGGGAGGGCGGATACGGTCACAACGAGCCAAACACCGCGGAAATTCCGAAACTCGTTGTCAAAGTATCGGATGTCACCGTTGGTGACGATTGTTTTAGCACCGGGCCGGTCGACTAACAAGAGACGATACTTTCGCTTGTGTCCATGTTGGAATGAGGAGATAGCCCAGCTTTTGAGGCTGGGCTATCGGCAAGTGCACGCGAGAATCGGAAATACTGTGCTGGTCTATGGAAAGGGCAGGTACGTCCACATATCGTTGAGGTATCCGGGAGCGGCGCCGGCTGAAGAGTCGTAGCCTTCTCCCCCGAACACCCAAACATAACCATTCGAGTCGGGCTGCCATAGAGCGGCGCCCCTGCGTGCACCAACCACGTTGTTCACGAAGGGTACGCCGGCAATACTTATATATGAGCCCTGCTGATTGACTCCGCTGGAGCCTTTCCACCAGGTCCACTGTCCGCTGGTATGGTCATATTCCCAAATGTCGTTGAGGAATCCGGTGCCCTGCGTGGAGCTGGAACCATATCCCCAGCCACCGAAAAAGAAGAGGTCGCCGTCTGGGTTAAGCCAGCCCACCGCACCCCACCGCGACCCTGGGATATTCCCGGCAGCTGCAGTGGTTTGCGTCCCGTACGTCCCGGCCTGATTGGCGATACCAGTAGTGCCGCCGCCGGAAACCCAAACCCACTGCTTTGTCGTGGTATTAAATTTCCAAAGATCGTTGAGCACCGCGCCTTCAGGTGAGCCTGTTCCCGCGGAATCAAAGCCGAACCCCCCGAAGAGCCAAATGTTACCGGAAGCATCGGCCCAGAGGACCCCATGCTGTCGGCCGCCCGGAGCGGTGGTGCCCGAGCCTGTCCCCAGAGTGCCGTAACTACCATTTTGATTGGCTAGGTTGGAATTAGAGGGGCCGATCCAAGTCCACTGCTTCGTTGTAGGATTGTACTGCCATAGGTCATTCAGTAAGCCGACTTTCCCGGCAGAGTCGTAACCCTGGCCGCCGAAGAGCCAGACATTGCCGGCGGGATCGGTCGCCGTTGCTGCGGCCCAGCGGCCTCCCGGGATGACGCACCCGGTGGTCGTGCCGGTCGCGCATCCGGCCGCTGCGACTCCCTGAGTGCCGTAAATACCGCTCTGGTTTCCGATGCTAAAGCCGCCTTGCCAAACCCATTGGCCGGTGAACGTGCCCGCAATGTCGCCGTTGGTATGAGTATCATAGCCGCCCGGGACCCACTCCCAGATGTCATTGAGGAGAGCGTTATTTTGCGATGTCGATGAATCGTATCCTTGGCCGCCGAACATCCAGAGATTGCCGCCTGAATCGGTCCAGGTCGAGCCACCCCAGCGCGAACCAGGGGCAGTAGTGGCCGAGCCTGTTCCTAGAGTGCCGTAAACGCCCGGAACGTTTTGCGCTGCCAATGGCCTAGGATCCACGAGCCAATCGCCGACAGTATTTTGGAACATGGGGAGGTTTGCAGGCTCCCAAGCCCCAAATGGAAGTGCTGCTGGGTCGAAGACCCACAAGTCGTTCAGGAGGTTCTCGGGTATAGCAGTCGTCTTGATAGACGGATAGGGATAGCCGAGTCCGCCAAAGAGCCACTTTCTGCCATTTTTGTCGGTCCACGTTGTAGCAAAATCTCGCCCTCCAGGTGCACCCATGCTCGGTACTGGCAACGAGCCAGAGGTTTTAAGGGGGGTTGTGACCGTCGCGTAATTGTTGGCTGTATTGGTGGGTATATACCAGGATATCCAGTTCCAGTCGTTGTGCTGGCAGTCGATAATGACGTTGGATATGTTGCCGGTGGCGATGCCGGTCCAAAACCACGGAGTGCACTTCTGCGGCTGGCTGGTCGGTGGAAGGAACATGGTTACGTTGTAGAGCCCGCCGTTCGTCACGGCTGTGGGAAAAGTGAAAGTCGTATCGCCGGTAACGAGAAGATTGTCGCCCGCATTGTTTTGCAATTCGAGAGTATCGCCGGTCGTTTGCACAAGTCCAACCACTGATCCGCCAATGGAGAAGCCCGGCTGAGAGCAAATGATATTAACGTTGCTCACGTTGCCGCTGATCGTGCCAGTGCCATTGACCACCGCGCAGGTCTGAACCGGAGTTTTGGGTTGCGTAAGAATAGTGACGGCGTACGTCGCGCCGCTAAGAAGAGGCGTGGCGAAGGTAAAATTTACGTTACCCGTGCCGCCGACGACGAGATTGTCACCGCCATTGTCCTGCAACGTGAGTCCTGTACCGAGGAGTCCTGAAATCGAGCCGCCGACAGGGAAAACTGGCGCGCAAACCACTTGTATACTCGTGACGTTGGCGGTGGCCGTCCCAGTGCCAGTGGTCACGCTGCAGGTCTGGATCGGGCTGGATGGCTGAGTCTTGATGATGACGTTGTAGGTGCCGCCGCTGGCGATAGTCGTCTTAAAGGTGAAGGCCACCGTGCCCGAACCGGTGATCGCCAGGTCATCGCCGCCGTTATCTTCCAGAACAAGTCCGGTTCCCTTGAGACCAAGCACCGTTCCGCCGATGGTGAAGGGGCCCGTTGCGCCGGAGCCTGAGCCCGAGCCTGACCCTGAGCCGGAGCCCGACCCTGAGCCGGAACCGGAACCCGAGCCTGAACCAGCCGACTGTTTCACGCCGCTGCAGGAAGTTAGAACAAGCGCGGTCATCACGACATACGTAGACAACAAGAGTTTTGTGGCAGGCTTCATTAGCGATCCCTTCCGGCGCTCCGAGGATTGGCAACGATTCTCGATTCGCTTCACCCTGTAGCGTCCGAACAAGCACTCAGGGCCCGAGTCTTCAAACGGTGGCGAGAGCGCGGAATGGGCCATTGACGCCAATTCCGCTGAAGCGTTGCACGTTCTGGGATGAGAGTACGATTGGCTTTACTGTGAAGCAATCGCACAGAAGGGGAAGTGTGCTCACGTAACTATTATGTTTTAGGCACGATTCACTAGGACATGCCTAAAAATGGAGAGGTCAATTTAGTAAAGAGAGTCGCTCAAGCGTGTAAGGAAAGGAAAACCGCGCCGGAAGATGCTCGCAATTAGCAAGCTAATGCTTCTTGTTTTCACGGACCACTCCTCCTAAAGCGAAGTTGGCGCAGGCTTTCAAACAGCGTGGGTGTTTCTTTCTGTTCGGGGTCGGATTCGAGATGGGGCCGACGCTCGGTGTACCAGGCGTCCAATTCCCACTTGTAGGCGTAGACGGCGCCTTGTTTTTCAAGCTGGAGGCGATGAACAGGGAGGTTAGCGGATTTCTCCCAGCGCTGAACGGTTCGGACCTCGCGCCGAAGGTAGGCAGCGATTTCCTTCCACTGCGAGGCTTTTTCTCTCTGCTAGCAGCGTACCGGAGGTGCTAACGGGGCCAGAGCCAGCCAAAGGTGCCTGCAGTCAGCAAGCCGTAGATGAGTCCATCGAAGACTTCCTTCAGGGTCATGCCCCAAGGCTCGCCTTTCCAGATGCCGTTGCTCAGGTGTCCCAGGCCGTAGGCGAGGAACGCCGCAGTGCCCGCTACGCGGAACACGGCGAGATACGGGGCGCCGGGGGCGACGGTGCGACCGGTGAGATAGGCGACGAAGAAACCGACGATGAGGCAATAAGCAAACCACATCCCGAGGAATTTGGGCATGGCGGGCGGACCACTGGGAAACACGGTCAGCGTGCCTACGGGTCCCTGCTTGAATTTTTCTATCGTGGCGGGCGACTTCATTTCTTTGGGGAGGCAATACGGGAACATATAGAAACCGCGCTTCAAGCCAGCGGCTCGCAAGGTGGCAAGAAGCTTGTCCTCGTCTGGGAGCTGGTGGCAGTCGCTGCGGTGGTAAGTCAGGAGCGTGTGCATGATGGAGCTGGCAATAAAGACGATGACGGCGGAGAGAAGAATCGGGAGCCAAAGAGCAGAGAGGGAAACCATACGCAGCCTCCTGTGGGCGAGGATGAATGACAGGGTTGTCCGGGGAGAGGCTATATCTTCGCTGGAGCCGCGGTCAAGAAGCGGCATGCGTGGAATCGATTCACGAAGTGGCTTGCCTCTGCGGATGCGAGAAGGCCGCGGGGCCTTGGTGAGCGCCCTGCACGGCCTGAAATTGTTTGGTGAAGTCAGGGCTAGTCTTTGTCGTAGTGCATCAACCTTCCTACCGCATGAAGTTGCTGCTAGACGAGCCCTGCTAACGATCGAATTCGATCGCACGCGGTTACGCTTGCTACCTCTCACATAGCCGAAAACAAGACCTACAGCGGCAGGGAAATGAGTTGGAGGGGATTGGTGCGGGCGCGATTTACAGTGGCGCCCCAGTGGAGGTGGGGGCCGGTGACGCGGCCAGTGGCGCCGACTTTGCCAAGAAGGGCCCCCGTGCCCAGGAGGTCGCCGGGTTGCACGGAGATGGACTCGAAGTGGGCGTAGAAGGTGTAGAGACCGAGGCCGTGGTCGAGGACGACGGTGTTGCCGGAGAAGTAGAGCGGCTCGGCGAGGACGACGCGGCCGCGCTGCGCGGCGTAGACGGGAGTGCCCGCGGGAGCGGGGAAGTCGACTCCACCGTGCGGCGAACCGGCTTTGCCATTGAGGATGCGGCGCTTGCCGAAGTTGCCGCCGGTGGTAACGCCAGTGAGCGGGTAATGGAAGCTGCCGTCCCAGAGGCGCTGGGGCGTGATGGTCGCGAAAATGGCGCGGAGACGCTGGCGCTCGGCTTCGGCGCGGGCGAGCTGTTCGGGATTGGGCTCGACGAAATTGGGGGCGACTTTGAGGCTTTCGGTGGCGAACTTGCCTTCCTTCACATCGATGGTTGCGGAGCAGGGGATTGCTTCGGCGGATTCGGGTTTCGCGGTGAGGGTGAGCGGGTAATTTTCCGGTTTTAACTCCAGATCAACGCCGAGCAGGGCGCGCCAGACGTCGGGAGATTTTTCGTCCGTCTTGGGCTCTTGCCAGAAAGGGATTTCGCGGTTGTCCCAGGTGGCTTTTATCTCCGCGACTGCTTGCGTGGCGCTACGGAGTTCCAGGAGGAGAAGGCTGCCCTGAGTGGGGTCGGGGGCGCTTAGATGCAGGGTTACGCTGTGGCCGCAATCATAGATGGAGGGTGCAATGGCGACTGGCTCGGCGATGCGGTGATGCAGGCGGGATTTTTGGGCAATGGCGGGAGCGATGGCGAGGGACAAGACGCAAATGGCGGTGGTTAGGCGCATCGCAGAGAAGGAAAGAATTTAACACAGAGGGCGCAGAGCAGAAAGGGCACGGAGAAGATTAGTTTCCGGACCAGGCCATGCCGTCTACGCCGGGGGTTAAGTCGATGGTGGGTTGGAGCTGCCAAGTGCGGAGGTCGAGGACGGCGATTTTTCCCGCGGGCATGCAGGTGATGTAGGCGATCGCAGCGTCGGGACGGATCAGAATTTCGCCGGGCTGCTGAGGCACGTCGAAAGATTTCACAACCTTGAGAGTTTTCAGATCGATGGCGATGGTGCGGTTCGCGCGTGGGAGGACAGCGAGGAGAAAGCGGCCGTCGGGAGTGGGCTCGGAGGCGTAGGCGTAATCGGGAATGTCGATCCAGTTGCTGATTTTGTTGGTAGCGGTATCGATGACGGCGATGCGCGGAGCATCTTGATCGTGGGTGAAGACGCGCGCGCCATCGGGGGAGATGGAGATGCGCTGCACCTGTTTTGCGACCGGGATGGTGGTGATGAGCTTGCGATTGGCGATGTCCACCACGCTGACCGTGCCGGCGTGGACGTTGGAGGTGTAGGCGCGGCGGCCGTCTTTACTTAGCACGAACATGTGCGATTCGGGCTGGCCGGTGGGAGCTTCGGCGATGATCTTGCGCGACGCGGGGTCGATGATGTCGACAGCGTTGGCGAGCTCGGCGCTGACATAGAGGAGGCCGTCAGGGCCGAACTGGGGTTGGTGCGGGCGCAAGGGCTTGCCGAGGTCCATGGTGGCAGCGAGCTTGCGCTGCTGGAGATCGATGATGTCGATCGTTGCGCCGTCGGTGCCGGGCCTTCCGACGCCGGAATTGCCGTAGATAGGAACGTAGGCGAAGCGCGAGTCCGGGGAGACGGCGACTTCGTGGCCGTTGACGCCGACGCTGATTTTGGCGAGTTCGCGGCGCGCTTCGGGATCGACGAGGAGGACGGTGTGTTCTTTTTGGTTGGCGACGATGAGGACGCCGGGGGAGGGAGGGGCGGAATGGCCCAAGCTGGTTACCAGAAAGGTGAACAGAGCAGAAGAAGCGACGAACGGAGCGGAACGCAGGGACATGCAGCACCTCGATACACTCTAGCGGTCGGCTTATTGTGTACCGAGAGGAGGAATTATGCCACCGATGCGCTGCTAGGTAGTGGGTGCTTTGAAGCGACCTAGTCAACTGTCAAACGAGATCTTTGGAGCGCGGCGGGTACTTGTCTGGCTTGCGCGTTTAGCAGGCACGGCAAAGTTGAATTCAGCTCCACCGCAGGGTGGTGATCGAATCGGCGGTCAGCGATATTTTCGCGGTCTGGCCGGCGCATGCGACGGTCACCTCCTTCGCGTCGCCCGGATTGGTTAGCGCCAGCACCATCGAACCGTCGGGATTTTTCGCCGCCGTGTGGTACACGCGCGAAGTCGCCGCGCTATTCGGGATCGCTGCGACAGTTGATGATGACGCTGGCTGACCGATCAGTGCGCCGTTCACCGCCGGAACGTCGCCGTTGGTGTCGTGCGAAGCGACAATCACAGCGCCGCGGCGAAACGCCCGGGCATGGTGCACCAACGCCCAATACAATCCGGACTGCGTGATTTCTTTCGTCTGCGAATGAATCTGCACGAGCCCGCCGCAATCGAAGGGGCCGATATTGGGCCGGCCGCGCTCATCGAGAGCCAAATTCCACATGGTGAT
>Ga0137418_10002905_pt1 | contig 15684 bp, 13 predicted proteins | sample CZODoug3_1_2_16f_FD_122242 | JGI IMG/M metagenome (GOLD analysis project Ga0137418, IMG submission 122242) | Vadose zone soil fungal communities from Angelo Coast Range Reserve, California, USA - CZODoug3_1_2_16fungal (Hybrid Assembly) | ecosystem: Environmental > Terrestrial > Soil > Vadose... | reverse complement strand
TTGCGTTCAAGACCGTTATTCACGTCTCACAGATTCTCCGAAGAGAGATCGCGTGTTAACATTTATGCCGAACGCGGCGTGGCAAATGAATGAAAAGCGCGTGCGCATTCCCAATCTTGATGTCAAGCTTTCACTAACCGAAATAGCCGTAACTCAAACTCGCCAGTTTCAGCGTTTGTTCCACCTGAAGCAGCTTGGACTAGCTTACCTCGTGTATCCTGCCGCTACGCACACACGCGGACTTCACAGCGTTCAGTGCCTCCATGAGGCGCGTCTCGGAACGTAGCAGAAGCGGAAATCGAGATTTCCAATCTCTCCGAACGCCGCACCCGAAACATTGACCAGAGTCTTGCCGAGGTTTAATTTGTCGGCTTGCCATCCACGCCGCGAAATTTGGGCCGGAAGCCGATTTCGTATCTAGGGCAGGGGGCGAAAGACCCCACGAAGGAATCTCAGCTGCCAAGAAAAAACGAGGGGCCTTTAAGGGGCCAATAAGGATTTCTTTGCATTCCCTATCTTTCAATGCCTTAGCGCTCCTCAGCATTTCTTCTAAGTCCTTGAAATTCCAATCGGTATTGTTTTCGATCCCCACCGCCCCTACCAATCTCTTCCTGTTTGTTTTCAACACGTTCTGAAAGCCCTCATTTTCTTACACCCGCTCTATACCCGATCGCTCGGCGCGGGCTTCCCAGACCTGGTCCGCGGCGTCCGCCGCCTGTCGCCGCGTCATTCCTTCCGGATCGCCTAGTTTCGATCCAGGGACGAAGCAACGACACTTCCGGAGAACGTGCGCGACTGATCCGATCACTCCGCGCAGGAAACAATTCCGATGGGCGAATCGGACCGTTCGCGCATTGAAACCGATCCTCACCGTCTGCGATCTCTTCACCACAATGGAAGCAGGTAATCATCCCTTCGCCGCCTCCGCGTGATCGCGCCGACGCTCGTTGAAAACTTTCCCGACTTCCTCGGCGTACTCCGGATGTTCGACAAGCCACGCGAGCGCGCAAGAGGAAGACGCCAGGATGACCGCGACATTAGCCGTGCGAATGAGAGTACAGCCGCGTTGCAAAGCTGAGAATTGGGAGTACTCGGCCAGTACAATACTGGTAGATCGCTACTGGCCTGCATTTCAGCGGCCCGACCTTTCGCTACTCTGTAGAGAATCACCATGACCCTCTCTTCACGAGACAAGATTGCTGTGCTGGCTGCCGTTGGTCTGGGAGTCGTCTTTGGGTACCTCATGCAGCTAGCACCATATGCTGCCCTTCTGGTCGGCGGGTTTTATGCATTGGGGATTATTCCGCTAGTAGTTTTCTACATTGCAGATCAGAGAAAAGTTCTGATGTGGCAGGTATGTGTAATTTCTCTGGCGCTCGCACTTGTCGTCGTACGCATCTTTTCGGGTCCATTCCCGGATGACCCCAAGGAAACAATAAAGTTTGCGTTTGTGTGTTGGATCGCGGTCTCCGTCTTTTCTTGCCCTACCCCGCTTTACCTCTATCTGAAAAAAAGAAAAGGGCAGAAGTTTTTCTGGGTTCAATTCTTCTTGGTCGGAGGGTTGTTGCTCGGGCTAGCTTCAAGTCTATGGGGCGATCCATTCATCGTTGTCAGCTTGGAAATGGTCTGGACAATGGCTTGGTTCGTGGGATTCGCTTGGGAATATCGTATCGCCGCTGACCAGGATGTTCCCAGGAAAGCGGCTCGAATTGGCTTGGCTGCGTTCATTTTAGTCTCCTCGATTCCAATCCTGACTGTCCTGTTGTTCAAACAACAAACATTTCGCAGGGCAATGGCCCAAGGCCATTACCGGACTGCCAGATGGCTGGTGGCCAGGGGTGCGGATGTGAACGGGTTAGATTCATTTGGAGAACCGGCCTTGGCGGCCGCAGCGTGGAAAGGCGACACAATTGGGGTAGCTGCTCTCGTCTCAATGGGAGCAAAGGTTGACTTGGAGCAACGAGGCCAATTCCGGGGGCTCTGGCCAAGTGGAACTGCTCTAGCTGTAGCTGCCTCTTCCGGGCGGACCGAAATCTGCAGGTCCCTTCTCGCGGCGGGTGCAGACGTGAACAAGAAAAATCAATACGGCAGCACTCCATTGTTGGTGGCATTTACTCATGGAGATATTCAGTGCGTCCCGGCAATGCTACAGTACGGCGCGGACGTGAACGTTCGCGCTGCGTTGGGTGAGACCCCGCTTATGCTGATCTCACATTGGGATCTAAGGGATCCGACTGCTCGTCATGTGCTCGAAGAACTGCTGGCAAGAGGTGGTGACGTTACGGCCAGAGACGATAAAGGACAGACAGCCGAAGATTGGGCAGTTTTGTATCACCAAAAGGAGCTAGCAGAACGATTTCGGAAAATGCGGGAATCGAAGACCGAAAAGTAGCGAAACGGCCGCCGGGAAATCCGCTTCTCACCAGTTACTTCTCGGGCTTTCGTGTTAGTTAGCTCCATTTGGCTCCAATTCATTTGGCTGGCAGGTGGGTAGCACCGTGAAAACGCGGAACTTTGTAAAGTTAAATGACAATTCGATCCCCACCGCCCTTCCTATTGGCCAAGATCCAATGCCATCGCCTCCAGCGGCATCAGCCAAACTGGATATGTCCGGTTTATTGACCATCAAATCGGATGCAAAGCGCCTACAAGATGATTCCGGTCAGGCCTAATTGGATGAACTTTTTTGAGACAACTACCGTGACATTTGTCGAAGACTGTCAGGGATCAACCTTTTGGTTGCGAGCGGTTTTCACGAAGTTCAGGAATCTGCGTGCTAGCTCGCGAATTCGCCCTTCCTGTTTTTGTTGCAGGGCTTCCTTTGGTATAAGCTCACGGCCTATGCCAAGTGCAACTGCCCCTGCAAGAATGAATTTACCTGCTGTTTGTTGATTCACACCTCCAGCGGCGATCAAGGGTACCCGGGGCAACGGTCCTCTCAGCGCCCGGATGTAACTATCGCCACCAACTTGGGCGCAAGGAAACACTTTCACAAAATCAGAACCAGCCTTCCATGCTGTGATCACTTCAGTGGGTGTCAGCGCGCCGGCCATCACGCACAGTTTTTCTTTTGCCGCGAACTCCACGATCTCAAGATCGAGACCGGGACTGGTCAGGAATCGAACACCAACATCTACACAGCGGCGCGCTGTATCCAAGTCCAAGAGGGTTCCCGCGCCGACGATTACATCCGGCAGGTTTTTCACGAGATAGGAAATTACTTCTATCGCGCCCGGCACCGTCATGGTGATTTCCACTATAGGAATGCCGCTCTTTGCGACTACTTCGGAGGCAAAGCGAGCTTCTTCAGCGGAAGATGTGCGAATCGCAGGAACTATGCCGACCTCCTGAATCTTGCTGAAAACTTTTTCCTTTTCCATGGGATTCTCTCCTCGCGATGCGTCTCCAAAATACAGGAAAGTCGGCGGAGAAGTGGGCCTTTTCACTTGCCGACTCATCATCAGACGTGATCGATGTGAATCAAATCGTGCACAGGTCACGGATAAGATTGTATGGTCCTTGACGCGGATGGTATCCTCTCGGTATTCACGGCGAAGCCGTTCGAATCATGCGGGTCTGAAGGCTGACTTATCGTCTTGGGATTTTTGAGTCCGGGCTCATGAAAACGCTGCGTCAGGGGCATCTTTCTTGGTCTAAAGCCATCAGTGGGGCATCCGCATTCTTGTGCGTGGTCCTGGGGTTCGCACCTTGCGGAAATGCGGCGTCTGCTGGCCCTCAGAGTGGACCGGTTTCTTCTACCCAAGCAACATCACAATTTGCTATCGCCGATTTCGATGGTGACAATCGGCCTGACCTCGCCACCGTTCAGGTCGGACATAGCAGCTCCCCGGATACACACTATTGGATCGCCTTTCAACTGAGCCACGGACCGCGACAGATATTGGGCATCACAGCGCCGACTGGTGGACTCCAGATCACGTCTCGCGATGTAAACGGCGATAGCTTTCTCGATGTCGTCGTTACGACAGCGTGGACGAACCGGCCGGTCGCTGTCCTTCTGAACGATGGTCAGGGAAACTTTAGGTCTTCCAGTCCATCTGCATTTCCGGGAGCCTTCACCACTTCTGAAAACTCTTGGACAACCACTACTAATGAGCTTAAAGACGCTACTGCCGTCCTTCTTTCGCGCAATCCAACTGGAAATTGTTCAGAGAGCAGTAGGTTTTCGCCACCTCGAAAAGTGACGGGGCTGCTTGTTCTGTGGGCTTCTCGCAATTCGCGTGTTTCTCCAGTCGTTTCTTTCCTCGGTCGAGCTCCACCCTCCTTCGTTCTTCACATCTAAACCCGCTGCTGGGGAAGACGTAGTCTGGCGCGCTCGCGTGCATCAGTGCAGCTTTACGAGGCGACGGACACACGTCGTCAATCACGCTCTCACCTACGTGTAGCAGCGCGCCATCACCGGTGGCGTGCGCTAACGCAGTGTTTCAGTCGCTGCCAAGAAAGTCCGGGGAGGTTTCATGAAGCGTTTCTTGAGTTGTCTGTGCGTTGGGTTGTTTGCGACCGCAGTTTTGGCGGAAAGCGGATTCGCTCAAAAACCGCTGACTTGGCAGGAGGTCCGTGACAAATTCGAGGCCGCCAATCCCACGCTGCGAGCAGGGCAAATTGGACTCGACGAGTCGAAGGCGCAAGAGATCACGGCGTTCCTCCGTCCGAATCCGAATTTCACTCTGTCTACGGATGGGACTCAAATCGCGCCCTACAAAGGCGTCTGGCAGCCGTTGACCGGCACTCAGTTTTCAACCAATTTCAGCTATTTGCACGAACGGCAACGTAAGCGCGAACTGCGGCAGGAGAGCGCTCAAAAGGGCACCGGCATAGCGACATCAGGGCAAGCCGATTTGGAACGCACCCTTGTCTTTGGCTTACGAATGGCATTCGTGCAAACGCTGCAGGAAAAGGCGATTTTGGAATTGGCGAAGGAAAATCTTGCGTACTACGACCACGTGCTGGAGGTGAATCGCGAACGTTTCAAGGCTGGCGCGATTGCCCAGGTGGATTTGGACCGGCTGGAGCTTCAAAGAGTGCAGTATGAATCCGACCTGCAAACCGCGAAAGAGAGTTTGGAAACTGCAAAAATCCAGCTTCTCATGCTCCTGAACGACCGGACGCCGGTGGATCGATTCGACGTGACGGGCCCCTTCGATTTTTCCAACCAAATCGCACCGTTGGACGAAGTACGGCAAATCGCTCTCGATAAACGCCCGGACTTAAAGGCGGCGCTCCAGTCCATCGAGAAGGCAAAAACCGATCACCGACTAGCGGTCGCGAACGGATCGACTGATCCGACCTTCAGCGCGTGGTGGACGTACAACCCCTCGTTCAACAACCCGTTTGACCACCAAACGCTCGGCGCCAGTCTCAGCATCCCTCTCCGCATCTTCGACCGCAACCAAGGCGAAAAGTTGCGCACACAGCTGGATGTTGAGCGCAACGAGAAGCTAATGGCGGCTACCCAGGCACAAGTCTTCAGCGATGTGGATTCCGCTTATGCCACGGTGACAAGCATGGTGACGCTCCTGCAGCCCTACAAGGACCGGTATTTGCAGCAGGCCTCGAGAGTGCGGGACACGATTGCGTTTTCCTACGAACACGGCGCGGCATCGCTCCTCGATTTTCTAAGTGCGCAGGCGGAATACCGGAGCGTGCAAGTCAACTATTTGAACCTAGTTGCTTCGTACATGAGCGCGGCAAACCAACTGAATCAGGCAGTAGGTCGCGAGGTCATCCAATGAGATGCGCGGGCCTTGGGACGACGGGTTTACTTTTCATATTAGGACTGTTCTTTGCAGGCTGCGGCCAGAGCAAGGGGGACCCCAAGGCTGAGGCGCCGCCATCTCCTAAGGTTGAACACGAGGGGGATGTGAACGTTGTGCACGTGGACCATCCCGAGCAATTCCCACTGGCCACCGCGGTCGGGCATGTTGCTACATCACAGTTGGTTGCGACCGGTGCAGTAAGTCCTGACATCTCCAGGACCGTGCCAGTTATCTCGATCGCTACGGGCCGCGTTGTGGAGACTCATGCGCGTCTCGGCGACACGGTAAAGAAAGGCCAGCTTCTGCTGCGTGTGCAAAGCGCTGACATGTCCGGTGCTTTTGCGGACTATCGAAAGGCTGTTGCCGACGAGAAACTCGCGCGTACGCAGTTGGAGCGATCACAGCTGCTTTACGAGAAGGGCGCAGTCTCGTTGAACGAACTGCAAGTGGCTCAGGACGCGGAAGACAAGGCCAAGGTCGATGTGGAGAACACTACGGAGCGCATTCGCGTCCTCGGAGGAGACATCAATCACCCAGCGGCAATCGTTGAAATTCGCGCGCCAGCTTCCGGAGTCATCACCGATCAGCAGGTTACGAGCGCAGCTGGCGTAGCGGGTCTGAGCTCTCCCAATCCGTTCACCATCTCGGACCTGTCCCACGTCTGGATTCTCTGCGACGTTTATGAAAATGATCTTGCCAACGTTAACGTCGGCGAAACAGCAGAGGTCCGCCTGAACGCATATCCCGACAAGGTATTCACCGGGCGCATCAGCAACGTCGGTCCCGTACTCGACCCGAGTCTGCGTACGGCCAAGGTGCGCATCGAGGTGCCCAATCCCGGACTTATGCGCATCGGAATGTTTGTTACCGCCACATTCCACGGCCAAAAGAAAGAGACACGCGCGGCGATTCCCGCCACGGCAATTCTGCATTTGCACGACCGGGATTGGGTTTACGTTCCGACGGGCGGCAACAAGTTCCGCCGGGTGGAAGTCGCGACAGGCGGCGATTTGCCAAACAAAATGCAGGAGATCGTCTCAGGAATTCGGCCAGGCCAACAGGTCGTGAGCAACGCGCTGGTTCTGCAGAACACCGTGGAGCAATAGGTGAGAGTCCATCCAAGCGCTCGCAAGGCGGTCCGATGATGCGCGGTCTCATCGATTTCGCGCTTAACAACCGGTTCATGGTGCTGGCCCTTGCTGTTCTATTGCTTCTCTGGGGTGCCATCTCATTTCATAGCCTTCCTGTAGAAGCCTATCCAGATGTGGCCAATAACTATGTGCAAATCATCACGCAATGGCCGGGCCGAGCGGCGGAAGAGGTGGAACAACAGGTCACAATTCCCATTGAGATTCAGATGAACGGCATGCCGCACTTGGCCCATCTACGCTCGGTCTCGCTCTTCGGGCTATCCAGCGTGATGCTTATTTTTGACGACAATTCGGAAAACGATTGGAACCGGCAGAAAGTTTTGGAGAGACTGTCTCAAGTCACACTCCCCGCCGGCTTGCAACCTCGGATGGGCACGGACTGGAGCCCGGTTGGACAAATCTATTTCTATCACCTGAAAAGCGCGAATCCGAAATATGACGTGATGGAGTTGAAGTCGATTGAGGACTGGACTCTTGAAAAGCAGTTCAAGTCCGTTCCCAACGTCGTCGATGTTTCGAGTCTCGGGGGCGTGACGCGCGAATACCAAGTCCGCGTCGATCCCAACAAACTCGTTGCATACGGTTTGAGCATCAGCCAAGTGGAGCAGCAGCTCGCCAATAACAACGTAAACGCTGGCGGAAGCTTCGTTGAAGCAGGCTTGCAGCAAATCAACGTCCGAGCAATCGGCTTATTCAACAGTGCTCAGGACATCGCGCAAACAGTGCTCACGACCAAGAGTGGCACGCCGCTGCGTCTCCGCGACATCGCCAGTGTCGCGCAGGGTCCAAAAATTCGCTTGGGACAAAATGGAAAGGCCATCCATCGCGCGGATGGAACTGTCCTTGATAACGATGATGTCGTCGAAGGAATTGTCCTGTTGCGGAAAGGCGCGAACGCGGACGAGACCCTGGCTGCGCTCCATGAAAAGGTTAAGGAGCTGAATGAGCATATTCTTCCTCCTGGCGTCAAAATCGTTCCATTTCTCGACCGAAGCGACCTCGTTCACCTGACGACCCACACGGTTCTCCACAATCTGACTGAAGGCGTGCTGCTCGTATCGATCATTCTGTTTTTCTTCCTGGGTAACTTCCGCGGGGCCATGATCGTTGCGTTGACGATTCCGTTCTCGCTTCTTTTTGCGTCGATTTGTCTCGACCTAAACAAGATTCCTGCCAATCTGCTGTCGCTGGGTGCGCTTGATTTCGGAATGGTCGTCGACGGAACTGTCGTCATCATCGAAAACATCGTCCGGCATTTCAGCTTGGCGGCGAGTGCCCAAAAGAGCCCATTGGAGCGCATTCGCGACGCGGTGCGCGAAGTGCTTCGGCCCGTATTCTATGCCCGAGCCATCATCATCGCCGCTTATCTGCCGATCTTCACGTTGCAGAGCGTCGAGGGGCGTCTGTTCAAGCCAATGGCTTGGACAGTCTCCTTCGCGCTCTTAGGTGCGCTCGTCTTTTCTATCCTCATTGCGCCTGTCCTCGCTCTCTGGCAGTTCCGCGATGGAGTGCGTGAATGGCACAACCCCGTCATGCAGTTCCTGAGGGAGAGATATCGAGTCTGGGTTCGCTGGGCAATCGAGCATCGGCGTGAAACGGTGGGTGTGGGAGTAGCCGCATTTGCTGTTGCCATATTTCTGATGGTCAGCGGTGTGATTGGCTCAGAATTCCTGCCCCATCTCGATGAGGGTGCCGTTTGGGTTCGAGGGACACTTGCCCCAAGCACAGGGCCTACCGAGGGCGTGCGCGTCGCAAATCAGGCCCGCGTCATTCTCGCATCGTTTCCCGAAGTCACAGTGGCGACAAGCCAGGTGGGAAGGCCCGATGACGGCACTGACACCACTGGCTTCTTCAATACCGAGTACTTCGTTGACCTGAGGCCGAAGAATCAGTGGCGGCCCGTCTTTCACGAAGACAAAGACGAGCTCATCGCCGCAATGGACCGCGAACTCAGCAAGATGCCTGGGATTCTTTGGAATTTTTCTCAGCCGATAGCGGACAACATGGAAGAAGCCGTCAGCGGTGTAAAGGGCGAGCTCGCCATCAAGTTGTACGGTGATGATCTGCGAGTCCTCGAGGAAAAAGGCGACGAGATTGTCAGTGTCATGCGGCGCGTCTCCGGTGTTGAGGACCTCGGCCTGTTTCGCGTCCTGGGGCAGCCCAATCTGAATATTGTTGTCGACCGCCAGCAGGCGGCGCGCCACGGCGTCAATGTCGCTGACGTTCAAGATGCGGTCGAGACTGCTGTGGGCGGGAAAGCGGTTAGTCAGGTTTTACAGGGCGAACAGCGTTACGACCTTGTCGTCCGATATCAGGCTCCGTATCGCGAAACGAAAGAAGCCATCGAAAACATCCGTCTCGTGTCGCCCTCAGGAGAACGAGTTTCCCTTGTTCAGTTGGCTAAAGTCGAAGTTCGGGACGGGGCATCCGAAATATACCGCGAAGAAAATTCGCGCTACGTGGCGATCAAATACAGCGTCCGTGGCCGGGACTTGGGCAGCGCCGTAGAAGAAGCCATGAAACTCATCCGCGACCAGGTGAAGCTTCCTGTCGGTTATCACATCGATTGGGCGGGTGAATACGAGAGTCAAAAACGATCTCAAAGACGGCTGATGATTGTCGTGCCGATCACCATTCTGGTTATCTTCATTGTTTTGTACACGATGTTCGCTTCCGCGAAGTGGGCTGGCCTCATTCTCGCTAACGTTGCCATCGCTCCACTCGGAGGACTGTTGGCTTTGCTGATGACTGGCACGCATCTCAGCGTGTCGTCCGGCGTTGGCTTTCTGGCGCTCTTCGGAGTGTCCGTAGAAACCGGCGTCATCATGCTGGAGTACATCAACCAGCTCCGTGCTACCGGCCACACGATCGAATCTGCGGCCATCGAAGGTGCCGTTCTACGGCTTCGCCCCATCATGATGACCATGCTTGTCGCCACCCTCGGCCTGCTCCCCGCTGCATTTTCGCGTGGCATCGGGTCGGACTCGCAGCGGCCCTTCGCCATAGTCATCGTCGGAGGCCTGATTGGGGCTCTGCTGCTGAGCATCTTTTTGCTACCGACCTTGTATGTATGGGTTGCGCGAGATGGCGACAAGCTGCCAGAACCAGAGGCGGATTTTGGAGAGAGCAGTTAGCACATTTCAGATCTCGGAAGGATTAGGGACATGGTTTATCTCGATGTGAGGCCGCTGAAAGACCTACGCTTAGGGACAGCGGTCATCGCTGTAGTTTGCGGTCCGCTATTGGCAACGCTTTGTTTGGCGGTCGCACAAACCTCAAACCCTAGAACAGGTGACACTGGCCAGAAGAAGGTCGCCTTAATCATCCATGCGAGAGACCAAGGCGGAAATCCAGTTGCACCCAATTCGGTGAAAGACGTTCGAGTGATGGAACATGGAAGGAAATTACAAGTTGTGTATGGTCCAAAGAGTACGCCACCCAAACAGATCGTCTTGTTGATCGATTCCAATTTCCACCAACGAAAGGTTCTGGCTCTCGAACAACAGACTTTGGTGGAACTGCTGTCCGAATTCGAGAGGGGAAAAGTACAAGCGCTAGTGATGAGCTATGGAGCAGAGATTCATTCCTCGGGAGAACTCACCGACGACTTGGGCAGCTTGAAGAACTTCACTGGTTCATTACGGACAGAAACCGACGAGCGGAATGAAACTGTGCTGCTATACGATGCTATGAAACGCGCATTCGAAACATTGAGCGACGGGCCGGGCACAAAGGCCGTCGTTGTTTTCGCGGAAGGAAATGACCACGGAAGTTCCATCGGATGGAAGAGTCTAACTCGGTTCGCGCATCACGCCCACGTTGCTTGCTATGTCGTCTTGTTCGCGGACCACAGTTTTTATGGTCGGGAGGTGCGGCACTACGGGTACTACCTAGTTGAATTGGCTCCCAAGACTGGCGGGAGATTGTGGGAAGTTGGAGATAATCCGCGAAAGGCCCGCGAAACGGCACAGCAGATTACCGAGGTGGTGGACTCGCAGGGCCTCCTCGAAGTGCTAGTGCCAGATGTTCACGCAAATCGCTTTCATCCCGTTAAAGTTACTTCCCCAAGCTACCGGGTCAGCGCACAGACAGGGTACTTCGACGATGGAATTCAATAGTCATTACAGCACCGCTGCCGCCGCCGCATGGACCTGGCCTGCTGCACCGGATTCAGTTGATCTGACCGGTTTTCGTCTGCAATTCTGGTGCACCTTTCCCATCAGTGAGCACGACAGGATCGTGGCTCCAAGCGGCCTTCAGATCGGCCTCGATTTGCTCTTGTCGCGAGCGCGTCCAAGGTGCGTAGTGGCGCTCTGCAATGCGGATGCTGCTGTGCCCCAGGAGTATGGAAACTCTAAAGCCAATTTATGGACGCCCATCCTCGGCTTGTAATGTTATGGATCAAGGCCATGATTGCCTATTCTAAGATCGGCGGGCGCCTCAAGCGCATATTCCGATGATTTAAAACGACGCCGCCATTTTCGTACAATAGACCAACGACTTAAGGGGTAAAACTTCAAGGAGTCCCGTTGTTGAGGTTGAGGGACGAGTAGCAATGAGTCTCGGTTACTGCACCTTTTTGGTTCATATGCGGGAATGGGCTCTGCTAGTAATTTATTGTTGCCTGATCTCAGCGCTGCCTCACCCGAAAACGCGAACCTGCACCCTAGATGGCGGAATAGCCGTACCGATTTAGGATGCCCTCTGCCTGAGATACAATGCCGCTCAGCGGCTCTTCAAGCCGGAATAGGAGGCTCACGAAACGCTCTAAACGTGAGAGGATAGTGAAAAGTACTATGTCTGAATCGAACAAATAGCGTTGCGGAGGTACGGCGTGGGCCGGTTTAGCGCGACGGCTCTTCTATCCATTCTCTTGGCCTATCTGTGTGCCACTTCCCAGAACCTGAGTGATGAGGGGAAACCGTTTGCAAAGCTAGCTGAGCTCACCCTGCGCGATGGGGTCGACGCCCACATACCTTCCCGGCTCTCTCAAAGACTTGGCATCACTCCTAGCTACTCAAAAAAGCTGAACGTCAAGCAGATCGCATTCCAAAAAGACGACAAGACAGTGGTGGCATTTAACGTCAGCAAGCAAGACCAAGACGATCTTGTTATTTTCGTTAAGACAGACAAGGACCTTATGCTCTATCTGACTTCCCCCGAGGGAGTCCTCCGAAAGGTGGTTCACTCCGAGAAAGCACCTGCTGAGCCGACAGGCGTCCGTATAACAGAAATACCGCTTTCAGTGGCCAGCGATGGATTCGAGAAAGAGAAACAGTGCTGGCTGCAGGTCAAAGCCGATGAGAGGTGGCCGTCATCATGCGGCAAGACCAAGCAATAGCTCTTTCCGCCTTCCCGCGAGGCGGCCGCTGGCCAGCAAAGGAAAAGACAGAAGTGGTGTGAGCTGGGACACGACAGGTAATGCCGGACAGCCTGACGGGGGCGGAGGAAACGGAATCGTGAGTGGGTGCAATGAAGTTTTCTCTTCGAAAGTATGGGTGGATCATCGTATTGTTAGTGGCTGCGGGCGCGTTGGGTGTCAGCATTTGGCTCGGGCGGTAGCTCTGGCTGGTACTTAGTTGTGTTATAGCCTCGCGCCACAAGTGCAGGCGGAAAATGACGAACGATGATCCTGTGAGTCTCGAATCGAATAGAGTCTGCAAGGAACACCGGGGTTCCTTCTCGAAAGATTGCACCGTTTGCAAATTAGAGGCCGCTCGAAATGAGATGGTGCTAACGTTCAGGTACGTCAGCAAGTGTTGTGAGGGCCCCTACTTGGGTGGTCGAATGGCCGATGGACCGCTTCCTCCGCAGATTGCTACGAACGAAGATGCAATGAAGGTAAGACTAGACCACATCTTGGAGGTTGCAGATACCATGGTGGACCGCTACGGCAATCCAGATGGGAAGATCCAGCCCTGGCCGCGACCAGGGAGCCGTGACGACGCCTTCGCTGGCCTCCGTATGGCCATTGCGCCCGCCGACAGCGGTGGCAGTCGCAGTAAAGAGCGGATTGATTTTGTCCCTAGGTGTGTCTCCTTCGTTGTGCAGGCCAAGCCGCTCAATCTGTCCTCACCCACCTTCGATGCCGTTTGAGACCGGTCGGTTCCATTTATTTTATGCTAAAGTGGCGTATATCGACCAGTCGGTCGCATCGACAGGAGGAATGCTCCGCAACCTATGCTTGCAACGAGGACTTATGGCTCACGGGGATACGAACAACGTTCCGGTCGCGCACCTGATCGGGTTTGGAGCGAAAGAAATTGCCGATGGACGCGCCGTTGTCAGGCTGGCGGCTGGACGACACCGTGCGAATCCCTTGGGAACGCTGCATGGGGGAATTCTTTGCGACATTGCTGACGCTGCGATGGGCATGGTGTTTGCAAGCACACTCGCGCCCGGCGAATCCTTCACAGCTCGGTCCTCCTCGCGGAGCTCTATATAAAGGGCGATCACCGCGACAAAGACATCTTTTTCGCTTTCGGCGACGTGTATCACTTGTGCCCCGCCGGGCATCAGATGGACTGGAATCTGGTCAATGCGGTGGTGCCCCACTGTGAACAACGACTCGGAGATCCTCGCAGCACCGGCGCTTGCCATGCAGTACGAAACGCTCGTGCGCGTGTCCCGAGCCATCGGAGCGCACCGCGACCTTAAAGAACTTTTTGGCATCCTGATGGACGAGTTGCATGGGGTAGTGCAGTTTGACTTGGCTGGGGTGTCTCTTCGTGACCAAGACTCCGATGCGTTTCAAAATTATTTCATCGACATGACGAGTCGATTAGAGCTGGTTCCTGAAGAGAGGCTAACGCCCGAGGAGACGCCCACATCATGGGTTTACGAGCGGCAAGAACCTCTGCTGAGGTCCACGGACGAATTGGAGCCGTGCTATGGCCGGCTGCAAGCGATCTTGAAAAGGCTCCATATTCGCTCAATCTGCGCGCTCCCATTGACGACAGCTCACCGCAAACTGGGGGCAATCGCTTTCGGCAGCAAGCAGGCCGATACCTACTCGCCAAACGAAATCCGGTTCGTGTCCCAAGTGGTGGATTACATTGCGCTAGCGTTCGACGACGCGTTGAATTTCGCGGCCTTGCGGCGGGCGTCTGAGGAACTCCAGAGTAAGAACGACCGGCTCCGGCTGCTCCTCGACGTGACGAATCAGGTTGTCTCAAATTTGGAGCTCCGCGATCTGCTGCGTGCCATCTCGCACGACGTCCGAGGCGTGATGCAGTGCGACTACGCAGGCTTGTCCCTCCCGGATGCGGGAAACAAGCAGCTGCGACTTTACGCGCTTGACTTTCCGGAGAGCAAAGGGTTCCTCCAGGAAGAGTTGGTCTATCCGATCGAAGGAGCGCCCTCCGGCACGGCATTTCGAACCATGAAGCCTCTGGCGCTCCAGAGTCCCTTCACCGGCTGGCTCAATTATCCAATCGTTCAGAAAGCGGTTCGCGAAGGTTTGAAGTCTTTCTGCTTTTTACCGCTGATCAGCCGGAATCGCGCGATTGGTGTCTTGGTTCTCGGCCGGCTCAGGGACGATGCCTTCAGTCAGGCCGACGTCAGTTTCCTCGCCCAGGTCGCAAACCAGATTGCTCTCGCCGTCGAGAATGCGCTTGCCTACCGCGAGATTCGGGAACTGAAAGAGCAGCTCTCGAAGGAAAAACTCTATTTGGAAGATGAAATCCGAACGGAAATGAATTTTGCCCAGATCATCGGGAACAGCACTTCTCTGCGTAGAGTCCTGAAGCAGGTGGAAACCGTGGCACCGACGGATTCGACGGTGCTTATTTACGGAGAGACCGGCACGGGAAAGGAACTGATCGCACGCGGCATTCATGATTTGAGCCCGCGACGGTCCAAGCCCTTCGTCAAGCTCAACTGCGCGGCCATTCCGACGGGTTTGCTGGAAAGTGAGCTGTTCGGGCACGAGAAAGGCGCATTTACAGGAGCGATAGCGCAACGCATTGGCCGCTTCGAAGTGGCCGATGGCGGCACGATTTTCCTGGACGAAATAGGAGAAATTCCTCTCGAACTGCAGACCAAACTGCTCCGCGTGCTGCAAGAGAGGGAGTTCGAGCGGTTGGGAAGCTCGCGCACGCTTCGGACAAATGCGCGTTTGATTGCCGCGACGAACCGTGATCTAGAGGCGATGGTGAGCGAGCAGAAGTTCCGATCCGATCTCTTCTTTCGCTTGAATGTTTTTCCCGTCCACGTTCCGCCCTTACGGGAGCGCCAGGGAGATATTCCGCTGCTGGTGCGGCACTTCACGCAGCAGTTTTCTACGCAGATGAAAAAGGTCATGGAAACGATTCCATCTGCGGCAATGGATGCCCTGAGCCGCTATCATTGGCCGGGGAACATACGAGAACTTCAGAATGTGATCGAGCGCGCCGTAATCATTTCGGCTGGTCCGGCCCTGAGCGTTGATGTGGCTGATCTGAAGTTTTCCAAGGTCAGTCATCCGAAAGAAAGAGCCGCTGCTCCGAATTCCACAGCAAACGGCGCATTGCACCATCTCTTGGAGGAAACTGAACGTCAACAGATCCTCCAAACGCTCAAGCAGTGTAACTGGGTTGTTGCGGGTCCCCATGGCGCGGCGGCACGTCTTGGAATGAATCGATCGACCCTCCAGGTGAGAATACGCAAACTCGGAATCTCACAGGATTCTGCATAATTCACGGTTTCATCTCTTACTTCAGCTCTTACATTGAAGGGCTGCCACTTCTAGCACCTCCGCTTTCGTGTGCCAGGAAATT
>Ga0137418_10002904_pt1 | contig 15689 bp, 19 predicted proteins | sample CZODoug3_1_2_16f_FD_122242 | JGI IMG/M metagenome (GOLD analysis project Ga0137418, IMG submission 122242) | Vadose zone soil fungal communities from Angelo Coast Range Reserve, California, USA - CZODoug3_1_2_16fungal (Hybrid Assembly) | ecosystem: Environmental > Terrestrial > Soil > Vadose... | reverse complement strand
AAATCTGGCGCGTGAGATCTACACCCGGTTGCAGGCCAGTTGGAACTCTGTATTTCCAGGGCCTTGGCCCCTGCTCGACAAAGTTCGCATCGCTGAGACGCCGCGCAACATCTTTGAAGTATCGGAAACCCATGGCTAAGCAGAAGCGCGTCGTGAAAATGCCGGCACTCGCAATCGAGGACACCTCGTTCGCCCCTCTGATCCGTAGGATCATCGAGCAGTTAGTCCACGACCCGGACCGCGAGGGTCTCGCACGGACGCCGGAACGCGTGGAAAAGGCTTTGCGCTTTCTCACCAGCGGATACCATACCGACGTGCGCAAAGTAGTGAACGGCGCGCTCTTCCCCGTGAAGTACGACGAGATGGTGATCGTCAAGGACATCGAGTTCTTCAGCCTGTGCGAGCACCACCTGCTTCCGTTCTTCGGCAAAGTGCACGTGGCTTATCTCCCCAAAGGCCACGTCATCGGCCTCAGCAAAATTCCCCGCATCGTAGATATATTCGCGCGGCGCCTGCAAATCCAGGAGAGGATGACGCAGGAAATTGCCCAGACGATCCAGACCATGATCGACCCGTTCGGTGTGGGCGTGATCTGCGAAGCACGTCACCTGTGCCTGATGATGCGCGGCGTCGAAAAACAGCACTCCGGGGCCGTCACCAGCGCCATGCTGGGTGCTTTCCGCGACCGTAAGACCACGCGCGACGAATTCCTCGCGCTGGTGGCGCGTCCTTCCGGAACCTAAGGCAATTTCTGGCAGGACGCTTGGTCAATTTCTGGCGGCTGACGGCCGATAACCCCTATCATTGGACAATCTATTTTTCGTTTTCACGCTATTTGAAAAACAAATAAGTAACAAACTGCCTCGACTTTACACAGATACTTTAAGATATGAGCGCCGCCAACTACCGCAAAGAGAAGCGAGGCCTTTATGTTGCATGCGATCCACTGGCACCCTTCCGAGGAACTGTTGGATGAGTACGTCCGGCGGACGTTACCCAGCGAAGATGCCATCGCGTTCGTGGAAGAACACCTTCTGATGTGTGAAACATGCCGCGAGGCCGTCCGCGAGACCGACGACCTGGTGAATGCCCTCCGTTACGCGTTCTCCACTGCTGAAGAGGTCCTTAATAGTTAGCTTCCTCTCGCGGTCTTGCCTTGCACCCTTGGACCGCGAAGCAAGATGACTTACCGCATGACGCCCAGTAATTTCCGCGCCGAGTAGAACACAATCCCCAGAAAAACGGTCGCGCTGATCACGATTACGGCGAAGCGCCGTTCGGGCGATAGCACCTGCGCCCGCGGACGGCCACGCGCTGAAAAATCCAGCGACACGCGGAGCCTCACATCAACCTGGCCGCGACCGCCGTTCTCCAGCACCACCGCGTACTCATCCGGCAGGTTCACCAGGCGGCTGAATTGGCCCTGCTGCGCAAATGCGCCGGCTCCGAGCGGTTCGCGGTCTCCACCGCGCAGCGTATCCAGCCCGTCTTGATTTACGAGTACTACTCGCACCGCGCCGTTTCCCGAAATGACGCGAAAATCGCAGTCCACTGTGACCGGCGGCTGCTTCAAAATCACTGGTACGTACCGCCACTCCCCGGCTGGCACGTGAAACACCTCATCCAACAGCACCTGCGAGCCGGCGGCGAGCCATAACAGCAACAGCGCGGCAGCGTTCATTGGGAGTGCACCACCTCGCCACCGACCACCGTCATGGTCACGCGCGTTTTCAGAATCTGCGCTGCAGGAATCCGCATGATGTCATCGGAGAGAACGACAAAATCGGCCAGCTTACCGGGAGCAAGCGAGCCTTTGCTTTTTTCTTCAATTCGCTTTTGGAAGGCCCTTTGTCTTCGGCAGGCCTGGATCATATATGTCCAATCGATCGGAAGAAGAGACATGAGAACTTACTGCTGCTCTACTGGAGGTTGTGCGTTGGCCATGGTATCGATCTATTGTTCTTCGAACTTGAAATGTCGGCGTGACTGTGCAGATGAGACAGTAGACGGTCAGTATATAAACAACTGGTGTAATATTTAAATTCTATAATCAGTAAACCCTGTTATAGGGTTTAGGTTTCGCTGATAAGCTGCAACGAATTCACAACTAAAATAAAATAAAATCGGTTGGAAGTTTTTACAGTCTCGTCAATGTGAGACAAATCGTCAGGTTACATACCAGACCATCTGGCCAGTTTTCTACCACGAAAAACAGCCTACACAACATTGAGTCGGAACATTTTGTACTTCCGAATTCCGAAGTACCCAGCAAAATTTTACCTAACACTCGTCATTTCCACTCCTACGGTTCTAGTCCCCTGCAAATAATTCGCACAATGCTGGTCAATACCATCGCGCGCCGTGCACCGCTCTCAGTGCCTCTCCGCGCTCTCTCGACGTGGTCAGCCGTCCCTGCTGGTCCCCCAGATCCTATCCTTGGTGGGCGAAATAACTAACCAAATAATAATGTTTGAGACCTTAAAACTCTGTATGAATAGGTGTTACTGAGGCTTTTAAAGCCGATAAAGATTCGAGGAAGATTAACCTTGGTGTTGGCGCGTATAGGGACGAGAACGGAAAACCGTATGTGCTTAATGCCGTCAAAAAAGTGAGTCCTTTATTTTCACATGTGACATGGAGTCGAAATCAATTTGGTATATAGGCGGAATCTCTTCTGACCGCAGCCTCTCCGGATAAGGAGTATTTACCCATTACTGGCCTGCCAGAGTTCACAATGCAAGCTGCAAAGCTTGCGTATGGAGCTGATAGCGTTCCCCTGACCCAAAACGCTGTAAGTACTACATCTCCTCTGACAAACGATATACAGATTCACGGTGCCATAGATCGCCGTCACCCAATCCATCTCTGGCACAGGTGCGCTCCGCATTGGAGGCGCCTTTTTGGCTCGGCATTATCCTGATTCTAAAATCATATGCCTTCCCGTTCCATCTTGGGGCAACCACACGCCTATCTTCAAGGACTCTGGTCTTGAAGTCAGAGGGTACCGTTACTTTGACAAGAAAACTGTCGGATTGGACTTTGAAGGTTTGAAGGATGATTTGCAAGTGTGTTACATATTTATAATTAAGTGGTTGCGGAATGTTAAATTTTTCCTTGCTTTTGGATAGAATGCCCCCGAAGGCGCCATTGTCCTCCTGCACGCTTGTGCACACAACCCTACAGGCGTGGACCCGACCCAATCCCAATGGGCTGAGATCTCCAATATAGTAGCCTCCAAAAAACTGTTCCCCTTCTTCGACATGGCCTACCAAGGATTCGCCTCTGGCTCCACCTCCCGAGATGCCTTTGCTGTCCGACACTTCGTCTCCCAAGGTCACCAAATTGCGCTCGCGCAGTCCTTTGCGAAGAACATGGGATTGTACGGAGAGCGTGTGGGTGCGTTCTCGCTGACGACTAAGGATGCGGAGGAGAAGAAGAGAGTGGATAGTCAGTTGAAGATTGTGGTTAGGCCTATGTATTCGAACCCGCCTCTGCATGGAGCTAGGATCGCGAATGCCATCCTTGGAAGTGAGGAATTGTACAAGGAGTGGGAAGGTGAGGTGAAAGGCATGGCGGAGAGGATTATTAGCATGAGAGAGAGATTGTATCAGTTGTTGACGAATGAGCTCAAGACTCCGGGGGAGTGGGGACATGTCAAGAGTCAGATTGGGATGTTCTCGTAAGTTTTGCAAAGTGCAATCAGCCCAGCTTTGAATATGGTAACTGATAACATATTTCTATTAAGATTCACGGGCCTCAAGCCAGAGCAGTGCAAGGCCTTGGCAGAGAAGGCGCACGTATACCTTACGATGGATGGCCGGATCTCTATGGCAGGACTGAATGGTAGCAATATCGAGTATTTTGCGGAGAGCGTGGACGCCGCTGTTAAGGGTAAACTCTAGACTCAATATATATTTGTTTCCAGTTTTGAGGGTGGATGATCGAATTAGGAAGGTGTAGTGGTTCGAGTCCACTTCGCTGTATTGTTCCCTCTCTCCCATGTCCTCCCCTCCTCCGTCCCCCTCAATCCCTGGGGCCTGGCCAGTCCTTCAGTCCCCTGCAGACGTCCTTCCTGACTCGCCTCCTCCATACCACCTAGACCACGTTCTCTCATTCCACAAACGTCTTGCTGTCTCTTTTTCTTCCCCAATCCTCATGCCATCACGCTCGCCTCTGCTTGGACCTAGCGCGTCTGGGTCTTCCGCAGGCCTAACCGTTGGATCGCAGGTAAGAAAAGACGCGTCGCTTTCATAATTCCTTACTGATATTTTGAGCGTAGCACAATACGAACACCTCTCTCTCTGCTCTAGCCGTACGTGCATACGCGTCTTCGTCTTTTCAGCGCATTGATCCATTTTCGTCTGCAGGACGAATCGATCAGCACATCTTATTCCTCAGATTCATGTATCGAAAACGCGTCCATTCCCTTGTATGCCTCTCCCCAAATTAGTCGTAATCAGCATCCTTTCCCTACTCTGCCATCACCAACCGAACATTTTTCCAAGACTCTACGAACGGCAACAACAGCGTGCCGCACGTCTCGTCGACCACCCCCACGCCTGACTCTGTCCGTCCCAGATCATTCCAATCCTAACGACAACCCAAACACCTCCAATAGCAGCTCAACCGATTCCGCTCTCGCTTCGCCTATCACACCCTCATCTCCGACAATTCCCGCTTCACCCGGTTCAATCATTTTTGCCTCGCCTTCAAGTAGCTCGTTTTCGTTCGGTACCCCGTTCCCGTCTCTAGACCCGTTGTCAAACAAGAAGATGTCCAGCAACGTACCGCTGCCGTTGCCTACGGACTGGACAACACATTCATACTCTAATGAACACGTTATAGTGGACGCAGACCCGCATATACGCTCTGATTATTCTTCTCAACAGGCTGAATCGTACTCTACTATGGGATCTACCTGGGCATCAGCCTCTTACCACGAGGACTCGCTATCGCCGAACACAGCTTCTCGACCGAGGAAGCCCTGGCAGGATTTCGGAAAATGCAATTTAAGGGAAGGTTCGCCATCTCCATTGGGTGGAAAGGAAAAACGTGAAATCAGTGATCAGCATCCTATCACACCTGTATCACGTCGAGTTCTATCTACCATCCGAGCCACGACCCCGCTTAGCTATAATAGATCCCACACGCTCTCGCTCTCCCTTACTCGTCCCGCTCATACACGTACTTCGTCTTCAACTAGCCTGTTCACTCCAACCAAGTCGCCTTTCCGCTCCAAAAAGCCCAAATTCTTGCCATCCTTCAGATCTTGCTATAGTGAATCACCATGCGCGTCGACGATTTCGACTACCCCCTTCCGCCCACACTGATTGCCCAGCGCCCGCTTGATCGCCGTGATGCCTCCCGCCTGTTAGTTGTTGACCGCGCAACCGGTCGCCTCGAAGACGCGCAATTCTCAAAGCTCCCCGACTTCCTCACCGGCAGCGAACTCATCGTCTTCAACAACGCCCGCGTAATTCCCGCCCGCCTCTTCGGCAAACGAGCAGGCGTTCACTCCCAACAACCTTCTCGCAAAACAGTCCGCGAACACTTGTCCGGAATCGTCGAAGTATTTCTCGCACGAAAACTCGAAGGGGATGTCTGGGAAGCCCTGGTGCGCCCGGGCAAGAAAATGCAAGTGGGCGAGCGCGTGCAATTTGGTGAAGGAGAACTCGAAGCTGAAATTCTGTCACGCGGCGAATTGGGAATTCGCAGCGTCCGCTTTACGTCGCGAAACGCTCTCTCCGTCGAAGAAAACCTGGAGCAACTCGGCCACGTCCCGCTTCCGCCCTACATCGACCGTCCCGATGAAGCCGCGGACAGGCAACGCTACCAGACAGTCTACGCGCGGCGTCCCGGTGCCGTCGCAGCTCCCACCGCCGGTTTGCACTTCACGCCGGAAATTCTCGACAAACTCAAAGCAAAGGGTTGCGAACTCTGCGAGGTAACGCTCGATGTCGGCCTCGGCACCTTCCAACCCGTCCACACCGAAACGCTCGAAGAGCACAAAATTCACGCCGAAGCCTACGAAATCGCTCCGGGTGTAGCCGACAAAATTTGCCGAGCGAAATCCGATTCCCGCCCGGTCCTCGCCGTGGGCACAACCGTCGTGCGCACCCTCGAAGACGCCGCAGCCTGCGCCATCGCCGCTGGAAAGGGAACTCTAATCGCCGCCGGACGTGCCGAAGCCGAAATCTTCCTTCTTCCCGGCCACAATTTCCGCGTCGTGGACAAGCTGCTCACAAACTTCCACCTGCCGAAATCCACGCTCCTGGCGCTGGTTTCCGCGTTTGCCGGGCGTGAGAACATCCTTCAGGCCTACCGCCACGCGGTCGCCGAGCGTTACCGTTTTTATAGTTATGGGGATTGCATGCTGATCCGCTAGCGGCGGATCAAGGCAAATGCGGATTGCGGGATCTTCTTGTTCAGCGCGGATGCAAGTGTAGCCAACTTCTCCCCGGCAGCCACCGCCGGGAACTGCCATTTCAAAAGTTCTCTCGAGAGGAGAACGAGGAGGGAAGCTGCCATTGCAGACAGCTCCCCTCGCATCGGGTCAGGAAAGTTCACGGGCGCTCCCTTACTCGGAGAGAACAAATACTTGCGCTTTGCCTTCAAAACGCAGCTCAAGAACTCTGCCTTCGCCGTTGGACACGATGACCGTGTACGGTGACTTCTGGCTGCGCTCTTCCCAGCGGCCTGCGGACTCCGCGATCACTTTCTTGCCGTTCAAAAGAGTCAGGTGATTGTCGTCGATCATTGCGCGGTAATCGCCGGCCTTCACATCCACATTGCCGAACTTTACCGAGTGAGGAACTGCAAGAGCCTTTGCCACCGGTTTGGCGAACACGGGAACCGTGAGCGCGAGGGCGGCCGCGAGAGCCATACTGCGAACCAACGTGTTGCTTTTCATGTGTGTCTTTCCTTTCGAGGAGCGAGTCAACCGAGACTTGTCCAAAACGGAAGGAGTATTGACACACAGCAAGACGAAGAGTAGCTTCTCAATGAAGACACCTCTTCTTCCTGGTCCAAGAGCCGGAAAAACCGTGTGTCACCTGCCCCGCGGCTGCCACCGCGGGGTTTTGTTTCTAAACTCTATCCATCCCGAACAGCCTGAAACCCGGCTGCACTGGTATAGACGAAACCCACTAGGCGAATGTTTCGTGGCTTTCTTCAGTTTTTTTGATACATTTTTGCCCCTTGCAACATGCCCCCCGGGGAGCCCATGCAATAATTACTTTGCCATGTGCAGCTTTCCTGGGGTTCATCTATACTCTTGAAAGGTCCAGGACCCGGGATGCGACTTTTAGTCCTTACGGATATCCACGCAAATCTTTCAGCTCTGGATGCCGCTCTCACCGCCGCGGAGGGGAGCTGGCAGCGCTTGGTTTGCCTCGGTGATGTCGTCGGCTACGGACCCGATCCCAACGAAGTCACCTCTCGCATCCGCGAACTCGGCGCTGTAACAATTCGGGGCAATCACGATAAGGCAGTCGCCGAACTCATGCCCACCGATGACTTCAATCCGGTAGCCAAAGCCGCCGTAAACTGGACCCGTTCTCAACTCTCTAATGAAAACCTGGACTGGCTCGCCGGTCTGCCCCAGGGTCCCCTCGAAGCCGAGGGCGTCGTCCTCGTCCACGGCGCCTTCCAGGATGAAGACGAATACGTCTTCACTCCCTCGCAAGCCCTCGAAGGCCTTTTGGATTCCACCAGCCAGGTCACCTTCTTTGGCCACACCCATCATCAGGGCGGCTTTGCTTACCAGGATCCCGAATTGGAAGTATTGTCGCTGCACCCACGCACTAACGAGACGCGTTGCGCTCTGCGCCTCGAAGACGCCAAACGCTATTTGCTCAACCCCGGCTCCATCGGCCAACCCCGCGACACCGACCCGCGCGCGGGTTTCGCCATCGCCGATCTTGAAAACCACACGGTGGAGTTCTGGCGCGTTCCCTACGACATCGCCGGCGTACAGCAACGAATGCGCGATGCAAAATTACCGGAACCCCTGGTCCTGCGGTTGCAAGTCGGCCGTTGAAATTGTTTTACCGTGTCCATCGCTCTGGTGAGGAACATTCATGCAGCAAATACTCCACAATCAGCCGGACCCGGACCCCAAAAAGCAGTTGCCGATAATCCCCATCCTGGGATTCCTCGTTCTTGTGGCCATCGCGCCTGTGCTGTGGATCGCCCTCAGGGCCCCGGAAGCCGGCCCATCACGCACAGCGGTGCCCGGTCTTTCGGCAAAGATGAGTCCAGAGGAGCGGGCCTATGCAAAAAGTATCCACATCGAAAACATCGTCCTAAGCCGCGCCGAGAATTTCATCCACCAAGAGGTAACCATCCTCGACGCGGATGCCGTAAACGCCGGCCAGCAGAGCGTCGCCGGCTTGGCCGTCACCGTAGAATTCTTCGATGACATGCACCAGGTGGTTCTCCGCGAAACCCGCGGCGTCCTCGGAACTCCGCCGGCCGTGCTCGCCCCTGGGCAGAAGCGCAGCTTTTCAATCTCCTTCGATCGTGTCCCCGCCAGTTGGAATCTGCAGCAACCCTCCGTGCACCTCGCCTATTTGCAGCTTGCAACCGTAAAATAGTAACAACATAACGACGTCGTTATATTAGACTGTCGCCATGAATCTGGCCGAAGATCTCCGCGCGAGCCTCCAGGAAATCCTTGTTCAGGGAACCGTCGAAATCCGCGAAAACGGCGGCCGCGTCACCTCCGTGGCGCCGTTGTCTTGGGAAGTACGCGGAGACGCGGAAAAGCCGCTGCTTCACCTGTGGTCGGAAAACTGCAACGTCACCCGCCGCGTCGTCGCCATCACCGACAATTCCCAGGACCGCCTCGCCCTCGCTGTCGAGCGCTTCGGCCGCGCCAAGCCAGAGCGCATGGAAATCGTCCGCCTCGTGCGCGCCCCCGGCCCGCGCGACCTCTCGCGCGAAGGCTATTGCGAGCAATTGCGCCGCATCCTCGCCGAACAATTCCCCGACGAGACGCTCGAAAAAATCAGCGTGGCGCAGGACCTGGAGCACTCGCTCTCCAAAATCTACACCCGCGGAATCCTTCATCGCGGCTCCGCTCATGTCGCTTTTCTGGCGGTCCCCGAAGGCGAATCCCAGGACGCGCTCGAAAGCAGCCTCACCTACGGCTTACTTTGGCTCGAAAAATCGCGCCAGTCCGCGAAGCGCGCCGCCCTCGCCACATTGCGTTTGATTCTTCCCAAGGGAAAATCCGCAATCCTCGCAAACCGTCTCCGCGCTCTCGATGAATGCCTCGCCGTCGAAGTCTACGAACTCGATCCGCAGCGGGAAACCCTCGAACACGTTGACCCCTGCGCCAGCGGCAATGTCGCCTCCTGGCTCGTCCCGCGCCGCGAAACGCAACTTCTCCTCGACCGGTCCTCTTCCGCCCTGGCCCCACTCATCGCACTCAGCCCAGACTCCATTCGCGCCCACGCTTCTCCGCACACCCAGGAAGTGGTCCTGCGTTTTCGCGGCCTCACCTTCGCCCGCTGGCACGAAAACAAAGTTTTCTTTGGCAGCGACTCCACCTGGGCGGAACTTCGCGCCAAAAACGAACCCGCGCTGAAACATTTGATTGCCAACCTGCGGAATTTCCGTAGCCCCCTTGCCAGCAACCTTCGTCACGCCCTCTATCGCGCCCAGGCTGAGCGCTGGATGCAAACCCTCGTCCACCAGGATGTCACCCGCATTGATATCTCCCTCGATCCCGAACACGTCTACGAACAGGTATTCGCTCAAGTTGCCGGCCAGCGCGGCATCCTGGATCTCTTGTGCGTCACACGCAATCGCCGCCTTGCCATCCTCGAATTGAAAGCCACGGAAAATGTGGATCTCCCTTTTCAGGCCGCCGACTACTGGTCGCGAATTCGCTGGCACCAATCGCAAGGAGACTTCGCGCGCTACGGCTATTTCCCCGGACTCGAACTCCAGCCCGCCCCGCCGCTCGTCTATCTCATCGCTCCCGCCCTCCGCTTTCATCCCACCACGGACATCCTCCAGCGCTATCTCTCGCGCGATATGGAAATCATCCGCGTCGGCCTCGCCGAAAGTTGGCGCCGCGGTTTGCGTGTAATGTTTCGCCAATAAAATCTGTTAATAAAATTTCAACGGACCACGCTTCTTCGCCCCTTGCCTTCCTCGCGTTTCAATGTAAAATCATGGCCTCTTTCCACACAAGCACCCGACAAGGACCCAACTTTGAGTTTCACAATCCAGATCCGGCAAGCAGGCAAAGTAACGCTCATGGACGTCAGCGGACGCCTCACCTCTTTCGAAGGCCAGGCGTTTCGCGATGCGATTCAACGCCTCCTTCGTAAGGGCGAAAACAACATCGTTCTAAATTTGAAGGGACTCGATTATCTCGATAGTTCCGGAGTCGGTGAACTCGTTCGCAACTATCTCGCGGTGATCAAAAAAGGCGGCGCAATGAAAGTGGTGGGACTCGCGCCGAAAGTGGAAGAAATTCTGAAGGTGACGCAGCTTTACCAGGTTTTTCCGGAATTCCCGGACGAACAATCAGCTCTCGAAAGTTTTCCCAAACCCGGCCGTAGCGCAAATTCCTGAGCCGGGAATTTTTCTTCCCGCAACAATCGCAAAAAATTCGGCTGAAAATTAGGAGAGGAGCCTGATCTCCACGTTAGTGGCGCTCAAGCTCCCCGGGGTGTGTCCTCGAAGTGGTTGTTATAAGTTTAGATGCACCTCAAGGAAAAAGGTTTCCTAAAAGTTACCCCAAACTTGATTTTTTTGGATTGCGGCGTAAGTTTTAATAAAACAAATACTTACGCCACCGTTCGTCGCGATGGCCAATCAATCTCATCAATTGCCGCGAAGTGTGCAGCGTAAACGGCCGCGGTTTCCGCGCCAGTTTCAGCCCTGCCTCTTCCGGGGTCCGGTCGCCCTTGTCATTGTTGCACCGGTAGCAGCACGCCACCAGATTCTCCCAACTCGAGCGCCCGCCCCGCGAACGCGGCATCACGTGGTCCAGCGTCAATTCCGAACTTGGAAAAATCTTCCCGCAGAACTGGCACGTATTCCGGTCCCGCAACAATATATTCTTCCGCGAAAGCGCCCGGCTCTGCTGCGGTATATGCCGGTAAGCCAGCAGCCGGATCACCGAAGGCACCTTGTGCGAATGCGCCGAGGAATGCACCTCCGCGTTGTGCACTTCCTCCGCCTGGGCCACGCCCTTCAACAGCAGCACCATTGCCCGGCGCACCGCGGTCACATTAATTGGCTCGTAGGTAGCGTTCAGAACCAGGACTGGTTCCTGCATCAGGGAAGCACGGCGGGGGGTGAGGCTGTGGACATGTCGCGCTCCAAGATTCCCCGAAGCGCCGGGCACAAGCACGCCGCCCGCTTCGGGGACGTATCGCCCCCGGGTATCGACCGCCTCTGGTCGTCTTGCGCTCATCGCGCGCCCTTCAGGCTAAAAACTTTCTCTGACCGGGATTCCTTGCCTCACGGCCCGGGCAATCGTCAACCCGGCCACCGATTTGGCGCCTGCTTCGCGCAACGCACGAGAACATGCGTCCAGCGTCGCTCCCGACGTCATAACATCATCTAGCAGCAAGATTCGCAAATTGTCAACCCGCCCGCCTTCTCGTATTACAAAAGCGCCACGTACGGCCTCCCAACGTTCTTCAAAATGAAGGAGATGTTTCTCCGGCCGAGCCCGCTCCCGCTTCAACAAAACTGGCCGGTATGGCAACCCGAGTTTCCGGGCCAGCGGCCGCCCAAAGAGATCCACCTGGTTAAACCCCCGCTCCTTCTGCCGCGTACGGTGCAGCGGAACCGGCACAATCAAGTCGGCGGCAAGCTCCGGCGGCAGCTTGCGCTCCGCCTCTATAAGCCGTTTCGCGAACCACGCTCCCAGCGGCTCAATCCTCTCGTACTTCATCAGCACGATCGCCCGGGCCAGCGCCCCGTCATAAATCCCGAAACTCCGCGCAGCGTCAAACGCGAATCCGCGCTCCCGGCATTCCCGGCAAACGCTCTCGTCTCCATCCACATCCGCGCCTTCCGCCCACGGCTGCCCGCACCGCTCGCAGATCTCCCCCGGAAGCTCCCGAAACGATTTCAGGCACGCGTCGCACACGGGCAGGCGATCCGCCCGCGTCAGCAAAGCCTCGCAAATCCGGCAGCCGGAAGGGAAGAGAACAGACGCAACCGCGCCGGCCAGCGAATCCAGCCAGCGCGCCACGGTAACGCGGGAGTTCGAAAGGGGCATCATCTGCCGCACGAACCGCTTCCGCGTCTATTGTAATTTAATTAGCTGACGAAAAGGTAACGAATTTTGCTGCTTGCGGCAGTACCCGTCTATAGCAGACCCTTTTACAGTGGTCCCCTTTTACAACAGGCCCTGTTCCTTCTTTTCCTGGCAGGTGATGCAGTGCTTGGCCCAGGGTACGGCTTCCAGGCGCTTCTGCTGCATCTCTTCCTGACAATTCGCGCACGTCCCGTACTCCTCATTCCGGATCCGCTTCAACGCTTCGTCAATCATGTTCAGGATAGCGCGGTCGGTGTTCGTCTGGCCGAACAGGAACTCCTTCGTATACGAATTGGCTGCCTTATCCGCCAGGTCCACCGTCGGATCGTCGTCCGCTTGCCGCCCTTCCTCTTCCGTGCGCGTGATAGTCCTCACCAACTCGTCGCGGCGATTTAATAGTTTCTTTTTGTAATATTCCAGGCGCTTCTTATCCATGTTCTGTCTGACCTCACCCAGACGGCTCCGAAGGGCCATCTAAAAACTCCGTAGTGTAGACTGCCTAACCCGCAGTGTCAAGATTACGTGGATGGCAAACCATTCTGTTTGGTTGTACCCCACGAAATTCTCGCACGATCATCTCTGCGCTTCCGGCAGAGCATCCGTGGATTCCCGAACTTGCTTACACGATCTGCGATTATCCTGGCGTGGCGGGGGCTGGCACGATCTTGTGAATATAAATCTGGCAGCGGCCAATCCACCCTGATTTCTGGGCCGCTGTCGTTGCCGGAATTTCTGCCACCGATCGGCCAACTGACCGGCGATTCAACTTCGGCCGGTCCTATTCGATGCAGATTCCCCGTTTTTGGTACAAGCCTCTGGCGGCGTTCAACCGGTTGTTCGCGTTAAACACAAATCGCCGTTTTTCAGTAGCTTATTAGGGGTGGGGCTATATTTTCATAGGATTTCTTGGAACCGACTCGTTCCTTAAATCAAAAGGGTCCGGACATTCAGGTCCGGACCCTTTGACTTTGCGTCAACTCGCTTAACAACGGTGAGCATCCGGGGCGGAGTCGGAACTTTTCCGCAGCGGCGCTCTTTGCCTGTTGAGCAAACTAGTCGACTTGGCGGCGAGCGTTGTCTGCTTCTTCGGCCAGTTCAGTAAGCAGTTCGATGAAACCGTCCGATTTTCCGTCCTTCGACGTATGGCCGATGAACAGGCCGTCGTCTATAAGGCCTTGCAGGGCGCCCATCGCCGCATTCTGGGTTTCTGTTGGTCGAATGATCGAGACCGGTCCGAACTTCTTGTTCAGGAAGATCGTGGGCTCCGGCATGATGAGGTTGGTCTGGAATTCATCGGCGATTTTAGGATCGGTGAATCCATTGAGGTTGGGGAAAGTGACCGTGGCACCGGTAGAGCCGGGGAAGCCGGTGTCGGTGTCCGTCAACTGAATCGCGTTACCCGCCTTGTCATGCCAGGTCTGGAAATGCGCGGTTTCCGACGGACCAATGGACAGCAGAATGCGCAACACTTCGACGTTGCTCACGCGTTGAGCAAGCGAAGGGTAAAGACTGTTGCCGCCCTGCTCGATGAAAGCAAAATGGAAGCCGGCAGTGTTGGCGATGGCCTGCGTGTGGACGGAAACACCGCCTGGCTGATTCGGATCCGCTATCAGGTCTTTGTTGCTCCGGGGAATTGCCGTGTGCTGACCCACAGCGAGTGTCGGAATCGCTTGATCGAAGGTGTCGCCCAAATCGGGGTTCTTGGAGTCGCTGCGGTAGCGTGTCCACCAACTTGTGTCCACCGTCAGCTGCGTGAGATTGGTGAGGCGTCCGATATTCGGCACGCCGGTTACCTGGCTTGGGGACAAATTGAAAAATTTGCTGAGGTCGGCGATCTGCTCGCCCTTTGACTCCAAATAGGCCCGGAGGAAGGATTCATGGCTGAATTCATCGTCGGTATTGTCGTCAATGTACTGAGGCATGTCGGCATCAAGCTGCTCAAGTCCGGCGATGTAAAGAGGAGCCAGAGCAGTCGGGAACGACAGATCGATGGGAGAATTACCCACGGTGCCCGGTGTGTTGGCCCCGGCGCCCCCAAGCTCGGCATACTGCCGCCAGAGGTCGGCTTCAATCGTTTCCAACGCCTGCAGGAAGCGCAGGATCGCAGCGTCTCCCCTGTTGAGCTTGCCGTTGTCGCCCTCATTGTCTCGCGCGAATGCACGCGTTGGCGATTTCAGCAGGCCCATGCCCACCGTTGCCGCACCTGCTGCTGCAACACCTTTTTTCAAAAATGACCGCCGGTTGGAGCCCAATCCGGCAGAAATCTGCGGATCTTTTTTCTTCATTTTCTTTCTCCTTGGTGAACGCCTATTCACGACCTCACGTCAACACACTTCAGTTTGTGCGGGTCGATCGAATGAAGACTAAGTGGAGGGCGGGGGCAGGGTTGTCATCGGGGCATCACCCAGCCGTCATTTATTTCTCCGTTTCGCGTGGGTAAAAGTAGACAGGATTGTGACCAACCGCCGCCCCCCAAAATGCATCGCTCCGTAAGCTCCGCCTGCATTAGTCGCAGGTTTCGGAAGGGAACCCTACGCGGCTTAAGAGCGTCCGCGCGGGCTTGGCTCGAAACCGGAATCCCCATCCAGGAAGGGTTTTTCACACAGCTTCCACAGGGGTGTGGAAAGCTTCGAAAAAAGTTGTGTGAAATGCTTGACATATTTCCGGCTTGAGGTAAGATTACAAATGGTTCGGCACTTCCTCAAAAGTGCTGGGCCGTGCAGGGGATTCACAGTCGGGTCTCAAGTTCTCCAAGAACAGATCCTATAGTGAGGCGCCTTACGAGCACTGGGTGAAAATCTGTCGAGCTTCGCGTGGAACCGCTACCAACAGGCGGTTGTGCCCGGCGCTCGACGCCGGGTTTTGTATTTTATGGGACGTTTTTAGCGGCAACAGATGCTAGAAGCTCCCAGGTCCGCCGCAAGGCGGGCGCCTCGATGCAAATCGGGGCCCCTGATGGGATCAGGGCCAACGTTCTTTGACAACAGTAAGGCTGGCAAATTCACGCCGAGAACTCGGAAGCGATTACGGTCGCCCCGGGGATTGATGGTGTGGATTACATACAAGTTCTGCTCGAGTATGTTGAGCAGTGCTGTGGATTACAAGGCGAGCTCAGTCAAGCACCTGCGGATAGTAGCGTCGATAGCCTAGGTACCGGAGCAATCTGGGAACGGGAAAAATGGAACTGCTGAAACAGGGCGAACGAGCTGAGGAAAGCCGGAGTTTAGCCACTCCGGTGAGCTTTAAAATGCGCAAGCAAATTGAAGCACCTTAGAAGACGACGTATTGAGTGAGTTTTATGATTAAGCTACTAAGGGCGTACAGTGGATGCCTTGGCGCTAGAAGGCGATGAAGGACGTGGCAAGCTGCGAAAAGCCTCGGGGAGCCGCAAGCAGGCTTT
>Ga0137418_10002901_pt1 | contig 15694 bp, 14 predicted proteins | sample CZODoug3_1_2_16f_FD_122242 | JGI IMG/M metagenome (GOLD analysis project Ga0137418, IMG submission 122242) | Vadose zone soil fungal communities from Angelo Coast Range Reserve, California, USA - CZODoug3_1_2_16fungal (Hybrid Assembly) | ecosystem: Environmental > Terrestrial > Soil > Vadose... | reverse complement strand
GCAAGTTCCTCGACTCCGCCGGTATCAAAAGACTAATCACCAAATACGCCAGGTCGTCGCTTGTTTTCGCCCAGGGACCCTCCGGCGATCGATGTGTATTACATCCAGCTGGGCAGCATCAAGTTGTCAGTGCTGTCACGAACCGGGAACGAGGCGGTCGTGGCTATTCTCGGCCAGGGCGACTTCTTCGGGAGGGTTGCCTGGCAGGACAGCCACGCCGCACATCCACGGCATCCGCGCTCAGCTCCAGCAAGGTGTTGGTGATCGAGAAGCCCAGATGATCGAGATGCTCTACAAGGAGCCCACGCTGGCGGAACGATTCCTGACGCACATGCTGACGCGAAACATCCGCATCGAAGAAGAGATGGTGGGCACCACGCGATCGCGTCAACTTCTCCATGAACAAGTTCCGCGAGCTCGGGTTCATCGAATAGAACGCGACATCACGGTTAACAGCTCGCTCCTCACCGTCGTTCTTCACGACTGACCCGCACTCCAGCTGACAAGGTCTTGTTCACTTTCGAACAGCGCGTTCTCGCAGCGCACAGTACGCTCCCTCCGTACACAAGCAGGCGCGACGTTCGAACATCACGATCGCGCCGACGCACGCGAGCAACGGCTGGCCAGCCCAGAGTTCGTGAGTTCTTGAACATCGCGATTCACCGAAGACGAAGGATGGAGATCAATGTTACTTAGCAAAACGCAGGTTCTGCGTATGAGCGTTCTACTCCTGGCTGTGGGGTTGGCGGCGGCGTGCGACAAGGACTCGAGACTCGCGTCGACGACGGCGCCCAGTGCAATCGCGGCGCCCTCAGCGCCGGCGCCGGTCGTGACGCCCGTAGACACACCACCAGATCCTGTGCCCGCCCCCTCGCCGGGTCCTGCCCCTGCGCCGACGCCAGCCCCGGCGCCCCCGCCGACGTCAGCGCCGAGCAAGTTGCTGACCTTCACCATTACGCCGTTGCTGCAGACAGGCGGCGACCCAGTCACCGGCACCCTCACGCTCGATGGCCCAGCGCCTGATGGCGGAGCCGTGGTGGCATTGACCAGCAGCGGACAGGACGCGCGTCCGCCTTCCAGCGTCAGTGTGGGATCGGGGAACAGGACGGCGACTGTGACCATTCCCACCGCGAGCGTCTCGAGTGCGACCGAAGTGGTCATTACGGCGACGTACCGCGGCGACAGCAAGCCAGTCCAGATCCGTCTGTTTGGAAACGGAGCGTTGCCTGGCGGTGGCGGTGGCGGTGGCGGTGGCGGATCATCGCTGAACATTCCGTCCACGGTCACGGCCTTCGCGCTTCTGGGATCCTCGGGAGTCACCTGCACGGCCTCGACGGTCGTCGGCGACGTGGGGTCCTGGCCCCTCGCGGCAATCACAGGCTTCCCGGCCTCGTGCTCGGATGCCGGAACGATCCACGCAGCCGACAGCGCCGCGCAGACGGCACACAACGATCTCGTGAACGTGTACAACTCGTGGACCCAGCCCTGCCAGAACCTGGCGACGGGCATTCTTGACGGCGTGACGCTCGCACCGGGCGTCTACTGCGTGCCGCACGCGGCCTCCAATCTGAACGGCGGAACGCTGACCTTGACCGGCAGCGGGACGCACATTCTGAGGTTCACCGACACGTTCATCATGAGCGGGGCTTCTTCTGCCATCAGTCTCTCCGGAGGGGCCACGTGCAGCGGAACGGGCTTCCAGATTCCCACGTCCGGCACACTCACCGGGACAGCCGTGGGGACCTTCCTTGCCAACACCGGCGCGGTGACGGCGACCAACGTGGTCTTGACCGGGCGTGCCGCGACATTCGGCACGGCGGTGACGATGACGAACGCCACGATTTCCAACGCGGGTTGTAGCTAGAGTTGTCGACGCTCCGTCGCATCGGCGACGGAGCGTTGGTCAATCGGCTCGTGCTGCCTTCGGCGCCTTTCCTTCCGCTGTGTGATTCCTGGAGACTCAATGCTTCCAACATTTTCTCTGACGCGGCTGATCGCTCGGCTTCTGCTGCTTGTCCCATTCGCTGCGCTTGTCTATTACCCCTCACCGGGGCTCGCAGCTGGCTTCGCGCCGTCATTGGGCGCGGCGGCGCGCTTCGCGGCGCTGGCTGGTGGAGCAGTGACGTGTACCGCTTCCACCATCACCGGAGCCGTGGGCTACGGCGCCGCGTTCGCTAACACCGCTTGCGCGGTCAGGGGAACGGTCTCCACGCCGGCCGCGCCGGCGTACCGCGACTTCCTCACCGCCTACGACACGCTCCACTTCAATACGCCATGCGACCAAACCCTCGCGGGCACGCTCGCGGGCGTGACGTTAGGCCCGGGTGTCTACTGCTTCCCCGCGGCGGCAACGCTGGCCGGCACGTTGACGCTCAACGGGCCTGCGAACGGCGTCTGGATTTTCAAGATCGGGACGGGGGGAACCGGCGCATTGACCGGTACTGGCTTCTCGGTGGTGATGGCCGGCGGCGCCGCAGCTTCGTGCCCGAACGTGTATTGGTGGGTCGCACAGGCCGCGACCCTGACGAGCTCCAACTTCGCGGGGACGATTCTGGCTGGCGCGGATATCACGGTGACCGGCGGGACATTTATCGGCGACGCACTCGCAGGCGGAGCCGGCACAACGTCGCTCCCAACAGGTGCCGTGACGCTGACCAACTCCACCGTCACCGCGTGTCCGCCACAAGGTGGCAGCACCATCTTTGTCAAAGGCAAGGGGGACCATGGCCGCGATGGGCCCGAAGTTTGCGATCCACGCGATTCCAAGAACCACGACCGCTCGGATGATGAAGACAGCTGGAAGCGCGGTAACGCGGGTCGCACGGATGGCGATGACCGGCGTAAGGATAGCGACCGGTAATTGGAGTTGGTTGGCGCGATGATGAAAGCGAAGCTGGTTCTCGGAATCGCTGTCGGATTACTGGTTGCTCTTCTGGCGGGATGGATCTGGGGCGCGTCTGGGAAATCCGACGCGGTCCGCGCGCTCCAGACCTCGGAGCTGCGCGGCGAGCTGCTCGCCGCGCGCGCGTCGGTCCTCGACGCGCGCGTGGCGATCTACAACACCAACTTTGGCGAGGCGAGCAGCCATCTCGATGATGCGCGCGGTCTTCTCGACCGCGCGAACGAGCGGCTCAAGAGCCTTGGCCGGAACGACGAAGTCACGCAGGTGCAGATGGCGCAGGCGAGCATCGACGAGGCCCAGCGCATGGCGGGCAGGCTCGATCAGGTCGCCAACACGCGCGCGGGCGTGGCGGCGAAGATACTCGCAGCCGTCGTGGACGCGGAGGCGAAGCGGTGATTTAATCGAAGGGGCCGGGATCGGAGAGGTTCGTGCGGTCTCGGTAAATGCGCACGGCGATCAGGACGACGGGACGAGCACGAGCGTCCCACAGGCCGCCGCAACGCCGGCCGCGCCCACGCAATCACGGGTACCTCGCAACAAGACGTCCTGCGCGTCTCCACCACTCGCCGACGGCAGACGCGATCGCTCGCGCCGGCGCGGCCATTCTCGAATCCGTCATCTTCTGATTGCGTCAGATGAGACGGCGGCCCTGGATCAGGCGCACCAGCACCATCACGATCGCGATGACGAGAAGGACGTGGATCGATCAATCCACCCATGGTGGTGGACGACACCATGCCCAGCACCCAGAGGACCAGCAGGACGACTGCAACGGTTGTCAGCATGCGGCCAACGATAGACGGAGCCGCTGCACGTGTCTGTTCTCTGTGGACCTGCGTCCGAGATGTGCACAACGGAACAGACGCGTCTCGCCCCGCCAGCTACGATGCCCTCGCATCCAGTTACTCGTTACTTCAGTCAGGAGTCGTGAATGATTCGAAAGCAAACAATGTATGTGAGTCGGGCGGTCGTCGTGTTTCTCGCTCTCGCGGTTCTCTTCATCGGTGTGAGCACTGCGTCGGCGCAGTTCCCGAGCAAGAAGACCACGGTGACCTTCAGTGCGCCGTTCGAAATTCCGGGTGTCAACGCGCAGGTTCTGCCGGCGGGCTCGTACGTGTTCAGGCTGCTCGATTCGCTGTCTGACCGGCACATCGTGCAGGTCTTCAGCAAGGACGAGACGCACATCTACGCGACGATCCTCGCCATCCCCAATTACCGCCTGAAGGCGACCGACAAGACGGTGATGACGTTCGCGGAGCGCGCCGCCGGCCAGCCGCAGGCGATCCGCGCGTGGTTCTACCCGGGCGACAACTGGGGCCAGGAGTTCGTCTATCCGAAGAAGCGCGCGCTCGAGCTGGCCAAGCTGACCAACCAGCCGATCCTCTACATTCCTGACGAACTGGCGTCGAACCTCGTCGCGCCCATCAGCACGGCCGACGATGCGCCGGTCGTACCGCTCAAGACCGTGACGCTCCGCGCGGTCACGCCGGCCGGCGAAGACATCGCGCTCGCGGCCGTCGTCCAGGCGCCGCCGCAGCAGGTGGCGAGGCTTCCGAAGACCGCCAGCACGATCCCGGCGGTGTTCCTGATGGGTCTGCTTTTCCTGTCCCTCGGCTTCGCGTTCAAAACGTCGTGCGCCCGCCAATAGCGCTTGCGCTCGTCAGCCTGATGGCTGCTTCTGTCCTCGTCTCGGCTCAACAACGCCGGGACGAGGCGCAACTCAGTGTGGCGGTGGACGTCGACCTCGTCGTGTTCAACGTCACGGTCGCCGACGGCAAGGGACGCCCCGTCTCGGGACTCCGGGCGACCGACTTTCGCATCGACGAAGAAGGCCGCGGGCAGGACGTCGCGCTGTTCGACGCGTCCGATGTGCCGGCCAGCGTCGGCCTGATCGTCGACAACAGCGGCAGCATGATCGACAAGCGCGCCGAGGTCATCAACGCGGCGCTCACGTTCGTCGCCGCCAGCAACGTCCGCGATGAAATGTTCGTCGTCAACTTCAACGAGCACGCCTACATGGGCCTGCCCGCCACCGTGCCATTTACCGGCGATGCGCAGCAGATTCATGCGGCCCTTCGGCAGCGCCCGCCGACCGGCCTCACGGCGCTGTACGACGCGCTGGCGCTCGGCATCGAGCATCTGAAGGCGGGCACGCGTGACCGCAGGGCGCTCGTCGTGTTGAGCGACGGCGGCGACAACGCCAGCCACCGATCGCTGGACGACGTGCTGCTGGACGCGCGGCGATCGAACGCGACGATCTACACGATCGGCATCTACGACGAGACCGACAAAGATAAGGATCCGAAAACGCTGCGGAAGATCGCGGACCTCAGCGGAGGGCGTGCGTACTTCCCGCGTGAGCTCGACGACCTCGACCAGGTCTGGCGCGATATCGCCGGAGGCATTCGCAGCCAGTACACCGTCGCGTATCACTCCACCAATCTCACGCGAGACGGCATGTTTCGAAAGGTCAGGATTACGGCGAGCCGCCCTGGGATGCGGAATCTCCGAGTGGCGACCCGCGATGGTTACTTTGCGCCTGCTCCGGCGGCGGTGGCGAAATGAGGCTCCAACTGGCGGCGAAGCGATTCCTTCTGTGCAGCGGTCTCGCGCTGCTGCTGTACGCCGGCGGGACCGCGGCATATGGTGGCATCACGCAGCGGTACCAGTCGTGGAAGTTCACCCGTGAGAGGGCCGCTCCGGCAGCGATCGCGGAGATTGCGGCGGCAGATGCAGTCCGGCCCGACGTGCATGAGGGAGACCGCGTCGGCAGACTCGAGATTCCGCGCCTTGGCCTGTCGGTGATGGTGTTTCAGGGTATCGACGAGAGCGAGCTCGTCGCCGGCGCCGGACACGTCCCCGGCACGCCGCCGCCGGGCGGCGACGGCAACGTGGTCATCGCGGCTCACCGCGACACATATTTCAGAAAACTGTCAGGCATCCTGCCCGGCGATCAGATCCGCGTCGTCACGCTTCATGGCACCTATGAGTACACGGTAGACTCGTCCGAGACCGTTGATCCGGACGCCACGCAGGTCATGGAATCGCGAGACCGCGACGAGCTCACACTGATCACCTGCTACCCGTTCTACTTCGTCGGCAGCGCACCGAAGCGCTTCATCGTCCACGCAGGAGTGGCGGGAGACACACTCACACCGTCACCGGATTGAGCGGCTCGCCGAATTGGATGCCGTGTAGCTCGGCGTAGAACCCGCCGGCGGCCAGCAGGTCCTCATGGGTGCCGCGCTCCTTCACTTGATGGTCCTTCACCACGAAGATGACGTCGGCGTTGCGGATCGTGAAGAGATGATGCGCAATCACGATGCAGGTCTTGCCTCGCATGAGGCGGTCCAGCGCCCGGAAGACGTCCTTCTCGGACAGCGCGTCGAGCCCTGACGTCGGCTCGTCCAGGACGAGAATCGGCGTATTGCGGATGACGGCCCTCGCGATTGCGATGCGCTGCCGCTGTCCTCCTGACAGCGTCACGCCCCGCTCCCCGACCATCGTGTCGTACCCCTCAGGCATCTCCTTGATGAATTCGTGCGCGTTGGCGAGCTCCGCCGCCCGGACGATGTCTTCGCGCCTGGCGTCTGGCCTGCCGTACGCGATGTTCTGCCAGATCGGCGCGTGGAACAGGAGCGTGTCCTGGAGCACGAAGCTGATTTGGTCGCGCAGCGATCGCAGGGTAAACCTGCGGACGTCGGTCCCATCGATGCTGACGGTGCCCGACACGGGGTCGTAGAACCGCGCGACGAGATTGATCATCGTCGTCTTGCCACCACCGGTGGGCCCGACGAAGGCCGCGATCTGTCCCGGCTGAATCGCGAAGCTGACGTCGTGGAGGGTCAGTTGATCGGGACCGTATCCGAACGACACGTCGTCGAAGGCAATCGCGCCCTTGAAGCCCGGCGCCTTACGCGCGTTTCGCCGATCGCGCACGCCGCCTTCGGTTTCGAGGACTTCGCGTATCCGCTCGAAGCCGACGCCGGCTTTCGACACCGTGTCGGTCGCCTTCGAGAGATCCCGCATCGGCTTGTACATCTTCCCCAGGTACAACAAAAAGACGACGAGCGCGCCGGCGGTCAGTTGTCCCGCGATGACCAGCCGCGCACCGTACCACAGCATCAGGCAGGTGCCGGTCGCCACGATGATGTCGACGACCGGGGCCAGCTTCATCTTGATGTTCCGCGCGGCCAGGGCGGCTTCGACATTCTCGAGGCTCTGGCGCTCGAAGCGCTGCTCTTCGTATTCCTCCCGCGCGAATGCCTTGACGACCCGGATCGACGAGAAGACCTCGGCGACAATCGAAACGAGCTCGCTCTCCTTCTTGCGGACGTCGCGCGACGTCTTCTTGATTCGTCGCGTGAAGGCGTACACGACCAGGAAGAGGATTGGAGCGATGGAGAGCGAGATGAGCGTGAACCGCCAGTTCAGGTACAGCATCACGCCGATGATGCCCACCAGCGTCAGCACATTGGTGACCATTCCGAGCAGCGCCGTCGTGACAAAGCTCTGGATGGCTTCGATGTCGCTCGTCACGCGGCCGACGAGATCGCCCGTTCGCCTCACGTCGTGCTCGGCAAGCGAGAGGCGATGAATGTGGTGGTAGAGCGTTCGCCGCAGGTCGTGCATGACCCATTGCCCGACGCTGGCGGTGAGTGCGGTATTCGCGTAGGAGCTGATGGCCCCGCCGATGGCGATGACCGCCACGGCGACCACCGCGAGATTCAGCACGGCCAGGGTGCCGCCGCCGATCCAGCCTGCGACGGGCGTCAGCCAGCCAGGCAAGGGTTTCGACTGCAGCAGGGAATCGATCACGATCTTGAGCGGCCATGGCTCGAGCAATGACGCACCGGCCTCACCCGCCACGGCGAGCAGGGCCAGCGTCATCGGAATCCAGTGCGGCCGGAGCAGGCTGGCGATGCTGAGCACCTTGTGGCGGCGCAGGGCGCGCGGCACGACATCGGGCACGGTCTGGCTCACCGCCTCGCTCACGACGCCGCTCATGCGGCCGACAGCATCGGTTCGACCAATTCCTTGATCTGGTCGGAGACGTCCTGGATGCTGGCGGCAGTGTCCACCACGTGAAAGCCGTATTCATCCGCCATGCTGTCGAAGACACCGAGGAGGCGCGTCTGGTACGCGACGTAGCTGTCGTAGAGATCCTCGCCCAGGCGCAGGTCCATGCCCGACTCCCAGTAGTTGAAGCCGGACGTCTGCATCACGCGCGTGACCAGTTCGTCTACCGTGGCGCGGAGGTACACGATGATGTCTGGCTTCAGCGCGAACTCGTACACGCGCTTCACCCACTGCGCGTCCGCGCCGCGCACGGTGGCGCGTGCCATCAGCGAAAACGTGTACCGATCGGTGAGGACGACGAACCCGGCGCGCAACGCCGGAATCATCTGGTTCTCGAGCCGGTCGGCGAAGTCGGTCGCATAGAACAGGCTCATCGTCACGCCGCCGAGCGTGTGGCCTTCCTTCGCCGCCTTGAGGCCCTTGCCGGCGAGCGCCGACCGCGTCATGCCGGTGTCGAGCACGGCGTGCCCCCGGCTCTCCAGCCATTCGCGCAGGAGGCCGACGTGCGTGGAACGTCCTACACCATCGGTGCCCTCGACGACGACCAGCTTCCCCTTCAGCTCGCCTGGTTCAACTGCCGGGAGGCCTTGGCCATAGAATGCAAATCGACCCATCTCCGAATCCTGGTCTTCCTGGCGCCGGTGAGCGCCTTTGTCACGATCGCGCGCATTTCCGCCTGCTGCTCCTCGATCGAACGGCTCGCGTCGATCACCACGAGGCCGAACTCCTTGACCATCTCGTCGTACGCATCGACGACTCTGCCTTGGAAGAGGCGAAAGCTTTCCTCGATGTCACCGCTGAGCCCGCGGTCCATGCCCGCTTCGTAGTAGCTGATCGCGTCGCGTCCGCCGACGATGCGCGTCATCGCCTGCTCGACCGATATGCGAAAGTAGAAGGCAATGGTCGGCTTCACGGCGAACTGATAGAGGTTCCGGACCCACCCCGGGTTGACGCCGCGGGCGACGTCGCGCGCGAAGGCCGTATAGACGTACCGATCGGCGAGCACCAGCGCCCCGGCCTTGAGTGGCGGGATGATGTGCTGCTCGGTGCGATCGGCAAAGTCGGTCGCGTGAATCAGGCTGAAGGTCATCGGCGTCAGCATCTTCTTCTTCTTGCCGCGCCTGGTGACGCCGCGGACCAGCGCCGACGAATTCCACTCGCTGAAGAACGTGCCGTAGCCTTCTGATTCGAGCCATTTCTCGAGCAGCGCGAGCTGCGTGCTCTTGCCGGATCCGTCGATCCCCTCGACGACGAAGAGACGTCCGGGGAAGCGATGCTTGCCGTAGGTCTTCATGCGGTTCAGAAGCCTCTCGATACGGAGGCATAGAACGCGACGCGCTCGCGGCTGCGGCCGGCTTCGACGCGTGCCGCGATGCTGCGCGAGTGGCGGTACTGGACGCCGCCGCCGAATCCCGACTGCCAGTTGCGCCTGTCGAAGCGTTCCGGGCCCCAGACCTGGCCGGTATCGGCGGACGCGAACAGGTCGATGCCCCGGGTGTTGGTGAGCGGGATGATCGTCTGCTGCAGCTCGCTCGAGATCAGCAGCACGTTGTTGTCGCGAAAGCGGTAGGAGTGGTAGCCGCGCAGGTACTGGCGGCCTCCCAGCCACGACAGCTCGTAATAGGGGATCCCGTTTCCGCCGGCCGTGGGCTCCTTGAACTGCGCCCGCGTGCGCAGCAGGAGCGATGTCCTGGAGCTGCCGAGCGGCGCGTGGGCGCGCGCGTCGATTTCGGCTTCCATCCACCCGTACTTCGCGGCGCCGTTCCGCCGGCCGACGCTGTCGGCAGACGCGACGCGGCCGAACAGGTTCAGCCCGCGCGTCAGGCCGATGCTGTTGTCGCGCGTGTCGTAGCTGAGGAAGGTGCCGTACGTGAGGATCTGCGAATCGGTTCGGTCGGTGCGGAGGACGCCTCGCGTATCCATCACCTGCGCGTACACCCCGCCCTGCAGGTGATCGGTCAGGTCGCGATAGAGCGATCCCTGGTAGCTGCGACGGTCCACGGTGAACTCGGTCTCGAGATCCTGTGAGGTGTCCGGTCCGATGCCGTAGAAATCAGTGCGACGATGGAGCTGCGTGAACCAGACGTCGGCGTGATTCCGGGTGCCGCCGATGTTGGGAAGAAATGCTTCGAGATCAAGTCGCCGATCCTTCCGCGTTGACCTGAGGGCAGTCGCGCGCAGTTCCACGGCGGGAATCGCGCGGGCGGTCGTCAGCTGCACGCCGCCGCCGATGCCGGATCCCTGCTCGAAGCCGCCGAAGATCGCATGAGCGTAAGGCGTGCCGACGTTGATCGCGGTGAGCGTTTCGCGGAGCGGCACCTGCCGGCACGTTGACGCGAGACAGCCTTTCGCGTCGCTCACCGAGGCGGATGGCGACGCGGCGACGCCATCACCCAGCTTTTCGAGTGCCGCGATGCGCTGCATGATGACCTGCGTGTATGCCTCCACGTCGCCGGCCGGGAACCCGGCGGCGCGGAACGAATCACCAATCTGGGCGGGCGACAATGCGGCGAGGCGATCCCCGATCCAGCGAGCATCCGCAATCGGCACGTGCTTCACCACGCTCTGCATCCGCGTGCGGAACCGGTAATTGCGGAAATTGATAATCGACAGGAAGAACGGCCGGCTGTTGACCCGGAAGTCGACATAGGCCGGTGTGACCTTCTCGATGAACGAGCTGTTCGCGTAGTCCTTGACGATGCCCTTGCTGCGATTCAGGCTGTTGCCGGTGCGTCCGAATGTCGCACCGAGGTCCGTGACGCCGTACTGTCCGCCGCCGGTCGACGTCCCGCTGGCTGTGTTGTTGATCGCTTTCAGATCCCAGTTGTTGACGAGCGCCATCATCACGCGCAGCCCGTTGAACTCACGCGTGCCGACAAACGGGTTGTCGTACCAGTCCCAGGTGACCGAGTCGCCGGCGGGGACGTCGCGTTCCAGTCGGACGCCGGTCACAGTGTCGCCGTGGGTCACGAACTCCTGGCCGCGCGCGAGCCGGGCCAGTCCGCGGACGCGGATCTGCGGACGGTAATGGTCTTCGTCCACCGTGTAGCCGGCGGCCCAGAGCAGCCTCGAGGCGGCGCTTTCCGTCCGTGCCTCTTCGCCCAGCTTCACCTTCCACTTGATCCCTCGCTCGTCGACCACGTCGAACTTCGGCGACGTCCCGCTGGTGGATTCCTTGATGAAGGTGAAATCAGTGCCAGGCTCCTGATCCTTGCCGCCGGGGCCGGTCGTGAGGTCCAGCACGGCGGCGTCACCACGATCGTGCCATATCACCGCCAGGTTCCCGACGCTCTGCGCGAAGGCTGGCGCGCCCAATACCGCCGAAATGATGAACACGGCGCCGGCGCACACGAATCGGCTTCTTCGCATGGAGCAGCGTAGACCGGTCCCGCTCTTCTGTCCGTTCAGTTTTGAACAGCCGTGCCGTCACGATTCACGTACTGTGGCGCCCGTGAGCATGCATCAGTGAGGCTGTTGATCCAGCCGCAGGACGGGATCGCGCCGTTGGTGGCCGCGATCAACCACGCGCGGAAAAGCGTTGACATCGTCATCTTCCGCTTCGATCGCGCGGAGATCGAGGCCGCGCTGACCGCCGCCGCGAAGCGCGGGGTGCAAGTGACCGCGCTCATCACGCATGCCAACGAGGGCGGAGAAAAGAGCCTGCGCAAGCTCGAGATGCGCCTGCTCGAAGAAGGCGTGAGGGTCTCGAGGACGGCGAGCGATCTCGTGCGCTATCACGACAAGCTGCTGATCATCGATCGCCGCGTGCTGTACGTCATGTCGTTCAACTTCACGTACCTCGACATCGATCACAGCCGCGGCTTCGCCATCGTGACGAAAAAGAAGAAGCTGGTGCATGAAGCGCTGAAGCTGCTGGCGGCCGACGACGACCGGACGAAGTACGAAGCCGGCCTGGATGATTTCGTGGTCAGCCCCGTCAACGCGCGCAAGCAGCTCCTGGCGCTCATTCACCGCGCCGAGCGGGACCTGCTGATCTACGACCCGAAGGTTGCCGATGCCGAGATGCTGCGTGCCCTCGACGCGCGCGCCAGACATGGCGTCAACGTGAAGATCATCGGGGCCGTCGGCCGGAAGAGTCCCCACCTCCACGTGCGCCCGCTCGGCGGGTTCCGACTGCACACGCGAGCGATCATCCGCGACGGGTGCGAAGCCTTCGTCGGCAGCCAAAGCCTGCGGAAGGCCGAGCTCAATTCGCGGCGCGAGGTCGGCGTGATCGTCCGCGATGCAAGGGTCATCGCCGGGCTCGCCAATACGTTCCACGCCGACTGGTCGGCGAAAGAGACCATCGAGAGCGCGGCCACGATGGACGCCGCGCGGCACGCGCTCAAGAAGAACCTCAAGGCGAACATGAAGAAACTGTCGCCGCTCGATCCACTCGTACGGGAGGCGCTCCGGGAGGTCGTGTCGAAAACCGACGGCAGCGCGACGCTGAACACGAAGGAAATGAAGGACACCGTCGAGAAGGCGGTGAGGGAAGCCGTGCGGGAGCGCGTGCAGGAAATGTTGAGCGAGTCGAGCGAGCAATGAGCCTGCGCCTGATCGCCGCCGCTGTTCTCTGCGCCTGCGCGGCATCGGCCTTTGCCGGTCAGGATTCGGATGCGTCCAAGGCGTTCGCGCAGCGGGCCCGCGCCTACGTGAAGCTCGACGCACCCGCGCGCGCCGCGCATCACCAGGGCGACCTCTTCACCGAGGACATCGTCGATGACTTCCGCCAGATGATCCGGAAGGCATTTGATGGCAAGGACGGCCGGAACATGCGCAGGACGATCCGCGAGTCGGATCCGGTCCGGGTCACGGTCCTGCACGCCAACGACATTTATCCCGAAGACATCCCGCAGACCACCATGCCGCCGACTCTCCTTCGGCGTCTGCCTGCGCTGCCGGCGGAACTGGCGTACCGGATCGTCGGCCGCGCGCTCGTGATCCAGGAGCTCAGGACAAACATGATCGTGGACTTCATGCCCGACGCCATACCAGGACTCAAGTGATTCGGGCCCGCCGCCGCTTTGTCGGCTGCCTGGTGCTTGCGGCGATCAGTTCGTCGCTGTCGCTGAGCGGCCAGTCGCAGGTGACGCTTCCCCGCCAGCCGGGCTCCGTTCGCTTCGCCGCCATCGGCGACATGGGCACGGGCAAGGTGCCGCAATACGAATTGGCCGCGAGAATGGAAACGCTTCGCCATGCCTTTCCGTTTGAGTTCGTACTCATGCTCGGCGACAACATCTACGGCGGCAACAGCGCCAGCGATTTTCAGAACAAGTTCGAGGTGCCTTATAAGCATCTGCTGGACGCCGGTGTCAAGTTCTACGCCTCTCTGGGGAACCACGACAAACCCTCGCAGCGCCTCTACAAGCCATTCAACATGGGCGGCCGGCAGTACTACACGTACACGAAGGGCAACGTGCAATTCTTCGTGCTCGATAGCAACTATATGAGCCCGCAGCAACTCGCATGGCTGGAGAAGGAGTTGAAGCAGTCGGATGCCCGGTGGAAGATTTGCTATTTCCACCACCCGCTCTATTCGTCAGCCGCCTTCCATGGATCCGCCGTGGAGTTGCGGCAGGTGCTCGAGCCGTTGTTCCTCGAGTACGGAGTGCAGGTTGTCTTCGCCGGCCACGAGCACGTCTATGAGCGCGTGAAGCCGCAGAAGGGGATCACGTACTTCATCGAGGGCGCGGCAGGTGAGTTGAGAAAAGGCAACCTCACGAAGGGAACCACCTTGATTGCCAGCGGGTACGATCAGGATCTTTCCTTCGTCCTGGTGGAGATCGCCGGCGACGCCATGAGTTTCCAGACGATCTCCCGGCTGGGGACGACCGTTGATTCAGGCGTCATCCTACATAAGGCCACGAGCAAGCCCGAGACAAAATGAGAGGCCACAGCTAGTTACACCACTAGAGGTGGCCGCGCCAATTCTCGGTGATGTGGCAGAAGAGCCGATGCTCGACTGCAGCGCGTCCAGCCGAAGCCGAGCCCGTGCAGCAACCGCCCCACCGTCGACGCACTCACCGGCCAGCCCTGCGCGGTCAACGAGCCGGCCAACTTCGCTTCGCTCTTGCACGTCCAGACCAGCACATAAAGCCATACTCGGGTGCGATAGGGGAAATCGGCACCGGGCGGTCACCGTCGAATTAAGTACTTCCAAAATGACCCCACTACCCGACCTTGACCCGCTCTTCGGCCCGCGATCGGCGTGAGATAATGCGTACGATGCCATTGAAGAAGGCCATCGCACCGCAGACCACACTTCAGCCAATCCCACCGTTTGAGCTCAAAAAGTTCCTCGACTCCGCAGGAGTCAAGAGAAAAGTCACGAAATACGCCAGGTCGGCGGTGCTCTTCGCGCAGGGGGAACCCGCAAGCGACGTGTTCTACGTTCAGCTGGGTAGTATCAAGCTGTCCGTGCTGTCACGGACCGGCAAGGAAGCAGTCGTCGCGATCCTCGGACCCGGCGACTTCTTCGGTGAGGGCTGTCTCGCGGGGCAGCCGCGCCGGATGGCGACCGCGTCGGCGCTCAGCGCCAGCACCCTGCTCGTGATCGAGAAGAACCAGATGCAGGAGATGATTCACAACGAGCCGGCGCTGGCGGAGCGCTTCCTGACGCACATGCTGGCGCGCAACATCCGAATCGAAGAAGACCTCATCGATCAGCTGTTCAACTCCAGCGAGAAGCGCCTCGCGCGAGCGCTTCTGCTGCTGGCACGCTACGGCAAGGACGATCAGCCGCTGGCCCTGCCGAAACTGTCGCAGGAAACGCTCGCCGAGATCGTCGGCACCACGCGCTCGCGCGTCAACTTCTTCATGAACAAGTTCCGCGAGCTCGGGTTCATCGAATACAACGGCAAGATCAAGGTCAACAGCTCCCTGCTCACGGTCGTCCTTCACGACTGACTCAGGTCCGTTTCACCAATCCATCCCGATAGACGCGTGCTCTGTTCAGTTCGGGACAGCGCCGTCGCGGAATCCGCACTACGCTCACTCCGTTAGCAGGCTGGCCAGCCGCGAGTTCGTGAGTTCACCGGCAGTGCGATTCCAGAACATGAAGGATGGAAATCAATGGCACAGAGCAAAACGCAGATTTTGCGTATTAGCGTTCTCGTGGGGGCCCTGGGGTTTGCGGTAGCGTGCGACAAGAATTCGACATCGACAGGCGTAGCACCGACGATCGTGGCACCGGTTGCGACAACACCAATCCTGATTCTTGGGCCACCGCAGGTGTAGCGGTTGCTCTGCTGGCTGGGTTGGATCTCTGGGGCGCCTCGGGTCGACCGTCGATGGCCGGCGCACTCCAGGCCTCCGAGCTGCGAGGCGACCTGCCGGCGCGCGCGCCGCGGTGCCCGACGCGCGTGTCGCGATCTACAGCGTCAACTTCGGCGAGGCGAGCAGCCATCTCGAAGGCGCTCGCGGGCTGCTCGGCCGCGCGGACGAGCGCGTGAAGAGCCTCGGCCGGACCAGCGACGCCATGCAGATCGAAGCCGCGCTATCGCGCATCGACGATGCACAACGCATGGCGGGGAAGCTGGATCAGGGTGCCAACGCGCGTGCGGGCGAGGCGGCGAAGACTCTCGCCCGATGTCTATCCGCCGGGCTCGCTCAGCGGCCGATTGCGGACGTCTGGGTGGCGGTGAGCGACGCCAGCTGCAAGCGGATTCTCGCGGATCGTTTCTCCTCGTCCGGGACGTTCCCCGGCAACGG
>Ga0137418_10002898_pt1 | contig 15700 bp, 9 predicted proteins | sample CZODoug3_1_2_16f_FD_122242 | JGI IMG/M metagenome (GOLD analysis project Ga0137418, IMG submission 122242) | Vadose zone soil fungal communities from Angelo Coast Range Reserve, California, USA - CZODoug3_1_2_16fungal (Hybrid Assembly) | ecosystem: Environmental > Terrestrial > Soil > Vadose... | reverse complement strand
GCGGCCGCGGTGCCTCCTTCGATTACGACACAGCCTGCAAGTCAAACCGTCACAGCGGGTCAGACGGCTTCCTTCAGCGTAGCGGTAACAGGCACAGCCCCGCTGAGCTATCAATGGCAGAAAAACAGCGCGAACATCGTAGGCGCAACTTCTTCGAGCTACACCACTCCGGCGACGACAACGTCGGATAGTGGTTCGACGTTTCGGGTTGTCGTAAGCAACTCGGCGGGCACGGCAACAAGCGCATCGGCCACCCTCACGGTGAACGCGGCCGCAGTGGCTCCTTCGATCACGACACAACCGGCAAGCCAGACCGTCACAGCGGGCCAGACAGCCACCTTCAGCATGACCGCGACGGGCACCGCTCCCCTGAGCTATCAATGGCGAAAGAACGGCACGGACGTGCCGGGCGAAACAAACTCGACGATCACCTTTAACAACACGCAAGGAACCATGACAGGGAATTATCGGGCAGTGTTGAGCAACAGTTATGGCGCGGCGACCAGCCAAGTCGCGACCTTGACCGTGCTAACCCGGCCATTGATTATCGTGCATCCGCAAAGCCAAACGGTGGCGGTGGGTGCGAACGTAAGCCTTAGCGCGACGGTGACAAATACCGCGACGGTGCCCGTCGGCTTCCACTGGCGTCAGGGGACAACAAACGGAGCAGTGGTTCAAGGCAATCCGTATACAGGCTCAACCAATTTGTTAAATATCCAGACCGTCAGCGCCGGAATGTGGTCCGTCCTCGTGACGAACGAAGGCGTGAGCGGCGTTACGGCGCTGCTGAGCAGCAATGTGTATATGACGGTGGTCGTGCCGCCCACGAATCAGACGGTGCTCGCTGGGACAAATGCGACACTTACGGCACTTGGTGCCGGGCCGTCGCCAATCCGTTACCAGTGGCAGCGGGAGGGAACGAATCTGCCCAATGCGACCAGCGCGAGTTTGGTGCTGGCGACAATGCGCGGCTTCGGCGAGGCTACGCGCGGCTTCGCGACCACATCATGCTTCGGCACGACCCGCGTGGTCCGCACAACATTCCTCGGCACAACCCGCGCGGTGTGGACGACATTCTTCGTCAAAACCCGCGTGGTTCGCACGAGTATCTTGCGCTCGGCCTTTGGCTCGGCGCGTGCCTCGACGGCGACCGGCTGAGGTGCCGCGGCTTCCTTCCTTCAAGGCTTCCGCGATGGCCCCTCGCGCCGAGATATACGACGGCAAGAATCCGAACAGGAGGCCGGCAATCAAAGTGATTCCGCACGCGAAAGTCAGGACGCGCCAGTCGAGCGGAGCAGTTTGCATATCGAGCAGGTTCGCAGGGCTTGCGGCCAGCAGCACGTTCGTTGCCCACACAGCCAGAACGATGCCGATGCCACCTCCCAACACCGCCAACAGCGCGCTTTCGGTCAACAGTTGGCGCGCCATTCTCCACCGGCTGGCGCCGATCGCGGTTCGGATGCCGATTTCCCTTTCGCGTCCGGCCGCGCGTGCCAGAAGAAGGCTCGACACGTTAGCGCAAGCGACCAGAAGCACGAAGGTCACCGCGCCCAGCAAAATCAGGAGAGCCGGGCGAAGCTCGCCCTTGATCTGCTGGCGCAACGGCACTACGTTGACGCCCCAATGCCCATCGTAGTCAGGATATTGCTGTTCCAGACGCGCGGCGATCGTACTCATCTCCGCTTGCGCCTGCTTTGCTGTGACCGCGGGCTTCAAGCGGGCTACCACGGTCATGAACCTCCCAACCATTTTGTGTTCGCGAAGTTCGGCGGGCAGCACCCAGGGAGACCAGAGTTGCGGCTTGCTTCCGGTCAACGTTCCTTGCTTGATAAAGAATCCAAAGTTCTTCGGTGCGACTCCTACGACAGTCTGCGGTTTGCCATTCAGGTCGATTGTCTTGCCTACGATTGCTGGATCGCTTGCAAAGCGTCTCTTCCAAAGCTCATAGCCAACGACCACTACGCTGTCTTTTCCCTCCAGCCCATTTTCTGGCGTGAATCCTGGGCCGATGATCGGAGTGACTCCCAGCACCGAGAAAAAATTTACCGAGACGTATTGCACGATTACTTGCTCCGGCTCGCCGTTGCCGGTCAGATTCCTGCCAAGATCGGAGACATAGGACATTCCCGAAAAAACGCGGTTCTGCGACTCCCAATCGAGGAAGTTCGGCGGGCTTACTGTGTTGTGGGTGCTCGCGGTCTGAGCATTGGTCTCCCACACAATCACCAGGCTCCCGGCATCGGCGAAGGGAAGTGGCCTCAGAAGAATGGCGTCGATGACCGAGAAGATGGCCGTGTTGGCGCCGATGCCTAGCGCCAAGGTGAGGATCACAATCGCAGTGAATCCTGGAGTTCGCCGCAGCATTCTGGCGCCGTAGCGCAGATCCTGCCAAAAATCTTCCACCAAATTTACTCTGCGCATGTCACGGCACTTTTCCTTCTGTTGCTCGACTCCTTCCATGGCTCGCATGGCGGCTTGTTGCGCCTCTTCGGCGGGCATTCCGGACGCGACGTACTCCTCAATTTTGCGCTCCAGGTGATAGCGCATCTCTTCCGCAAGCTCTTGTTCTACGTCATCACGCCGCAGCAAAGAGCGCAGCCGCAGCGGTACCGTGTAGATCCAATGTTGCCAGCGCACGCTAGGCCTCCTTCAGCTTCACGATTTGCGTAATCGCTCCCGCCAGCCGATCCCAGTTCGCCGCTTCCTTTTCCAGTTGCTTTCGCCCAGGCCGAGTTAACGAATAAAATTTTGCCCGGCGATTATTTTCGCTGGGCCGCCATTCGGCCGTGATCCAGCCTTCCTGCTCCAACTTGTGCAGCGCTGGATACAAGGAACCATCGCTGACCTGCAGAACGTCGCCGGAAATCTGCCGCAGTCGCAGGCTGATCGACCAGCCGTTCATCGGCTCAAGGGCCACAATTTTCAGCAGCAGCAAATCCAGAGTTCCTTGCACCAAGTCAGAGGGCTTGCTCATTCCACTCCTTGCAATTCCGAACTTCTCCCCTCGGTTACCGAGCTAACATAACGCAGCTCCCCTCGGTAAGCAAGGGAAGATCGAGGAACTCAGTGCAGCCGCTGTCCGCTTGCGCGAAGCTCTGTCCCAAAACCGGCCACTTTCACCGCCCCACGGTCCAAGCGCGCTTGTGACTAAAGAGCTTTGCCATCAATACTTATGCCCAACTAAAGAAATCGGCGGTTCACATGCAGACGTTTTGAGGCTGTAGACGTCCTACATGCCAGGGTGTAGAGCTCCTACCCCAAGCCGAGGTGGAAATGGCCCCGCGTTACCGGAACCGCATTGAGCTGCTGCAAGGAACCTTGGACCTGTTGATCCTGCAGACACTGCAGTGGGGAGCGCAGCACGGCTATGGCATCAGCCAAGCCATTCGCGCTAATTCCGGTGACATCCTGCAGGTGGATACCGGCTCGCTCTATCCCGCGCTACATCGCCTCGAACGCCAAAAATGGATTACCGCGGATTGGAAGCTCTCCGAAAACAAGCAGCGCGTCCGCGTTTATCGCCTGACCGCCACTGGAAAAAAGCAGCTCCTTTCGGAGCGCTCGCGGTGGGAGCAACTCTCCGATGCCATCGCTGGAGTGCTCAGTCCGGCCAAGCGAGAGGGCCAGGCATGAGATTTTTCTGGCATCGCGATCGCAAGCAGCAAGACGTAGACCTCCAGCAGGAGCTGCAATCTCATCTGCAAATGGCCGCTTGCGACAAGCTCGGCCGCGGGGAATCCGCGAGGGATGCGGAGAGTGCGGCTCATCGCGAATTCGGCAACGTCGCGCTCGTCGAGCAAGTCACGCGAGATCAATGGGGCTCGCGCCGGCTCGAAGAATTTCTTCAAGACCTGCGCTACGGTGCCCGCATGCTTCGCAAGAATCCCGGCTTCACCGCGATCGCCGTTCTGACTTTGGCCCTGGGAATCGGCGCCAACGCCACTATCTTCACTTGGATTCGCGCCGTCCTCTTGAACCCGCTGCCGGCCGCTGGAGATTCCAGACGCGTAGTGGCTTTGGAGGAGCTGGCTCCTTCCGGTGATTGGCTGCCCATCTCTTACCCGGACTTCCGCGACCTTCGCGACAATTCCAAGCTGCTGGAATCGATGACCGTCTCCTATCCCATGGCGTTGGCGGTCGGTGAAGATCGCCATGCCGAGCGCATTTCCGGTGAGTTGGTTTCAGGTAACTACTTCGACGTGCTCAAAGTCGACGCGGAAGTCGGCAGGTTTTTTTCTACAGGAGAAAGCGACGACGCGCAAAACGCGCACCCGCTAGCGGTGCTCAGCTATTCGTTTTGGCGCACCCACTATCACCGCGAGCCTTCCGTCATCGGAACGACTATCCGCATCAATCGTCATCCGTACACCGTGATTGGCATCACGCCACAAGGCTTTCACGGCTCGCTGCCTGGACTGGACTTCCAGATTTTCGTGCCGGCCACGATGTTCGCGCAATTGAACGCGACCGGTGACTGGATGCTGCAGGATCGCAAGACCCGCACATTCCGCGTCCTGGCGCGACTCGCGCCACAAACGGAAATTGAACAAGCCAGAGCTGAGATCGCTTCCATTGCCGCGCACGTTGCGGAAGTCAATCGCACAACCAATGAAGGTGTGAGCGCCACGGTGCTGCCCGTCTGGAAATCGCATTGGGGCATACAGGATTCGATGCGCGCGCCTCTCGGCATTCTCATGGGCGCTGCCGGAGTAGTTCTTCTGATCGTTTGCGCGAATATTGCAAATCTGCTGCTCGCCCATGCGACCGGCCGTCAAAAGGAGTTCAGCGTTCGCGTAGCTCTTGGCGCCCCGCGTTCGCGGTTGGTCCGCCAACTCTTGACTGAGACGTCGCTGTTGTCGGCAGCGGGCTCCGTATTGGGTTTGCTGTCGGCGTTCTGGCTGGTGGGCTCGCTGCGTTACTTGATTCCAACGGCTGTCGCGCGAAACTTGCTGCGGCCGCCGATCGATTCGGGCGTGCTCTGGTTCACCGCGGCACTCGCTGTTGGTGTAGTCATGCTGGCGGGAATCGCGCCGGCAATTTACGGCGCGCGCGGTAACGTCAATGATGTACTGAAAGAGTTTGGCCGCGATTCAACCGGCGGCAGACGTTCGCAAGAGCTGCGCACGCTTCTGGTAATCGCGGAAATGGCTCTCGCGGTGATCGCAATTGTCGGAGCGGGCTTGTTCCTGAAAAGCTTTCGGCTGGCGCGCATGGTTCAGCCGGGCTTCGATCCCCAGCATGTAGCGCTCGCGAAGTTTTCGATGTCGACCGCGGGCTACGATGCGGCTCAGGCCGACGCATTTTGCCGCCGCTTGCGAGAGCGTCTCGAGTCTCAACCTGGCGTAGTCTCCGTCTCCTACGCGGATTACGTGCCCCTTAGCGTTGCGGCGGGCGCCTGGGAAGATTTGCAAATTGAAGGTTACGTGCCCGGCGCAAGCGAAAACATGAAGGTCTATCGCAGTGTTGTCGCGTCCGGATATTTCGACACTATGAAAATTCCGCTCCTGGCGGGTCGCGATTTCACGCTCAATGATGATATTTCCCACGCGCCGGTGATGATCGTGAACCAGACATTCGTGAACCACTTTCTGCGCGGTGAGTATCCTATTGGCCGAAGGGTAAACGGATGGGGCCACTGGTTCACCATCATCGGCCTAGCGCAAGACGCAAAGTATTATCGGCTGACCGAAGCCGCCATGCCTTATTTCTATGTCCCCATGCGGCAGATTTATCGCCCCGAATTCGCTTTCAATTTCTTTGTGCGCACAACGGGCTCGCCGGACCAAGCCATCGCGGCGCTACCCCGTGAGGCGCAAGCGATCGATCCGGCCTTGCCGGCGTTTGGCGCCATGCCGCTAGCGGAGTTCATCTCCGCCTCACTCTTTCAAGAGCAGATTGCCGCCAATTTGATGAGCCTCCTCGCTGGCATTGGCTTTGTGCTCGCAACGATGGGTTTGTACGGCGTAATGACTTTTGCCGTCACGCAGCGAACCCGCGAGATCGGTATTCGCCTGGCCATGGGCGCCCAGCGCAGCAGCGTGCTCCGGCTCGTGGCGAGGCAAGCCGCGGTCTTACTGTTAGCCGGACTGACCGCGGGATTGCTGACTGCGGCTGCTCTCGGTCGCTTTGTTTCCCGGATGCTGTTCTCGGTAAGCCCCAGCGACGCGACTGTGTACGCCTTCGCCGCCGCAGCAACTATTTTGGTCGCGGTCGCCGCCACGCTGATCCCCGCAGTTCGCGCTATGCGGGTCGATCCGCTTGTGGCCTTACGTTACGAATAGGAGCGGAACGTGAAACTCCCATCTTGGCGAAAAGCGCGGCAGCAAGCCGATCTCGGTGAAGAGATCCAGAGCCATTTGCAGATGGCGGCAAACGATCGCATCGAGCGCGGCGAGTCCGCACGGCTCGCGCAGCAAGCCGCCCGACGCGAATTCGGCAACGTCGCGCTCGTCGAGCAAGTCACCCGCGACCAATGGGGCGCGCGCTGGCTCGAAGAATTTCTCCAAGATCTGCGCTACGCCGCCCGCATGCTGCGCAAGAATCCTGGCTTCACGCTCATCGCTGTCCTGACCATCGCGCTTGGGATCGGCGCAAACACTGCGATCTTCAGCCTCGTGAACGGCATTCTGCTCCGTCCGCTACCTTACTATCAACCCGATCGACTAATTCAGGTCACCGGCTTTTATCCCAAGGGCGCATTTGCGGTCATGCGTTCGCAACTTCAAACCTTTGAGCCAGCTGCATACGCGGAAGGCTACGAACTTAACCTGATTGGCAAAAGTAGCCCCGTCCGCGTTACCGCGACTCTTGTCTCCGCCGACCTTTTCTCTATCTTGGGTGCATCCGCCGGACTTGGCCGGACCTTCCGCTCGGGCGAGGACCTCGCGACCCAGAATAACTACGTTGTCCTGAGTCATCGCATCTGGCAGCAGCGGTTCGCCTCCGATATTTCTGTAATCGGGCAGTGGATAAATCTCGACGGCATTCAACGCCAAGTCGTAGGTGTCATGCCGCCTGAATTTCGGTTTCCCTCGCCGCAAACTGACGTTTGGGTCCCTTTGGAAATCGATCCGCGCAACTCAGATAGTTATTGGGCCGGAGATTACATGCCGGTAGTTGGCCGCATGCGTCCCGGCGCAACACTCGCGCAGGCCAGCAGTGAGATTCAGCTGTTCCAATCGCACGTGTCCTCTTTGTTTCCGTGGCCCATGCCGGCAACCTGGAATGCGAACGTAGCGGCTGTTTCATTACAGGACGGATTGGTTGGCGACGTTCGCGCACGTCTTTTGATTCTGTTGATTGCCGTCGCCCTCGTACTCCTAATCGCTTGCGCCAATGTCGCTAACCTCACGCTCTCCCGCGCCTCGGTTCGAGGCAAAGAGATGGCCGTGCGCATTTCCCTCGGCGCTGGACGCACCCGGCTTGTGCGTCAACTCATCACTGAGAGCGTGCTCATGGCGGGCATCGGCGGTGCGCTCGGACTGGCGCTGGCGTCCGGCGGTCTATCAATGCTCAAGTCCATGCTACCTGCTGAGACACCCCGTCTCTCGGACGTAACACTGGATTGGCGTGTGCTTCTCTTCGCCGGCGCCTTGGCGATCATCACGGGAATCATTTCCGGCACAGCGCCAGCCGTTCACGCATCCCGGCCACAGCTTACCGAAGCTCTGAAGGCCGGGAGCCGCGGCGCCACGCATTCTTCCAGCCAGGTTGTGAGACGCGCTCTAGTGATCGGCGAATTATGTCTTGCCGTCCTGCTCGTCTGCGGCGCGGGCCTGCTGATACACAGTCTGTGGGCGCTGTCGCATGTCGATCCCGGCTTTCGCTCCGAGAACGTGTTGATGGCGCGCATTACGCCCAACGAATCCTTCTGCCACGATACTGGCCGCTGCTTCTCCTTCTATCGCGATTTGGTTGATAAGGTTCGCTCCTTTCCTGCCGTTACAAACGCCGCCCTGATCAACACGCCTCCCCTCGGAGGGAGAGTGCAAAAGCGCGTCGTCACAATCGAAAACTACGTCCCCGCTGCTGCCGCGCCGGAACCCCTTCTTTGGATGAACGCTGTCTCTCCCGGCTATTTCGCGGCGATGCGCATCCCGCTCTTGCGCGGCCGCGAATTCACGGAATCCGATACGTCCGGGAACTCGCGCGTCGTCATTCTCAGCGCGGAAACCGCCCGCCGCTACTTCCCGAATCAGGATGCCGTTGGGAAGCATCTCCGATTGGTCGGGCAAGAGGATTGGTGCACGATCGTCGGTGTCGCCACCGATGTCCGAGGCTACACGCTGCGTCAAAACATTCCGGAATGGATGGACGGCGCTATGTACCTCCCGTATGGACCGGGCTCGACCCTTAGGGATGGTCGTATCCCCTCAGAAATGACTCTGATCGTTCGTTCGTCCGCCAACCAACGCCAGTTGGAAGAGTCGCTACGCAAATTCGCCTCTTCCTTGAGCGACGACACCCCGATAGCCGAATTCAAACCCATGCCCGTGATCTTGTCCGACGCCGTTTCCGCGCCACGTGCCGTTACTTCGCTCTTCAGCGCCTTTGCCGCGGTCGCTCTCTTCCTCGGGATAGTGGGCATCTACGGCGTGATTTCCTTCTTCGTTGGCCAGCGCACTCGAGAAATCGGCGTGCGAATGGCTCTCGGTGCGCGACCGCGCGACGTTCTCAAGCTTGTAATCTGGGAAGGCTTGTCACTCACGATCATCGGCGTAGCGGTTGGCCTTACCGCGGCGCTTGCGCTAACGCGTTTTCTCGGCAGCTTGCTCTACGGCGTGGGCGCCACCGACCCCCTCAGCTTCGCTGGCGTGGCCGTACTATTCGCGATCGTAGCCCTGGCAGCTTGCTACATCCCCGCGCGACGCGCCATGCGCGTCGATCCGCTCGTAGCTTTGCGTTATGAATAGGAGCAGAACGTGAAATTCCCACGCTGGCAAAAACCGCGGCAACGAGACCAACTCAGCGAGGAAATCCAAAGCCACCTGCAGATGGTCGCCAGCGATCGCATCGCGCGCGGCGAATCCGAAGCAACCGCGCAGCAAGCCGCCCGACGCGAATTCGGCAACGTCGCGCTCGTCGAGCAAGTCACCCGCGATCAATGGCCCTGGCGACGCCTCGATGAAATCGCGCAAGATCTGCGCTACGCAGCTCGCATGCTTCGCAAAAATTCCGGCTTCACCCTTGTCGCTGTCTTGACGCTCGCCCTCGGCATCGGCGCTAACACTGCCATTTTCTCCGTCGTTCATGTCGTTTTGTTGAAAGCGCTGCCTTATCCGCAAGCCGATCGCTTGGTCATGGTCTACGAAGACGTTCGGCTGCCGAATTATCAGAACAAGAAGAATGAGCCCTCGCCAGGAAATTTCTCCGACTGGGGAAGTCAGAACGCCGTGTTTGACAGCATGGCCGCCTATCGCAATCGCAGTTTTAATCTCACCGGCGAGGGCGAACCAGCCCGCGTGGAAGGAGAGCTGGTCACTGCCGCATTTTTCACAACTTTGCAAATCAGTCCCGCGTTGGGTCGCGTGTTCGCTCCGGAGGAAGATCGCCCTGGCAATTCTCATGTAGTCGTGATGAGCGATGGCCTATGGAAGAGCCGGTTCGCATCCGATGCACAAATCCTCGGCAAGAAAATCCTGCTGGATGGCGACGCCTACACCGTTGTCGGCGTGATGCAGCCCGGATTTCATTTCCCGGATCCTGATGACCAACTCTGGGTTCCTATGGGCCTAAGCCCTGCTGAACTCAGCAATCGCGGGAGCCACTTCCTACTGGTATTCGCGCGCTTAAAGCTGGGGATCCCGTTAAGCCGCGCCCAGGCAGAGATGGATGCTCTCGCCAAACATCTCACCGAGCAGTATCCCGCCACCAATACCGGACAAACTGTCAACGTCGTCAGCCTCCACGACGACATTGCTGGTCCTGTCCGCCCGGCGTTGCTGGTGCTCATGGCCGCTGTTGGCTTGGTTCTCTTGATTGTCTGCGCGAATGTAGCCAACCTGCTCTTGGCCCGCGCATCTGTGCGTCAGCGGGAAGTTGCCCTGCGCCAGGCGTTGGGTGCCAGCCGCTCCAGAATTGCCAGGCAATTATTGACCGAAAGCGCTCTTCTCGCGCTGCTCGGCTGCACCTTAGGATTGCTTTTGGCCCGATGGTGCCTGGCCGCGCTCAGGCTGTTCGCTGCTTCAACCCTCCCGCGCACCGAAGAATTCAATCTGAATGCTGCGGTCCTATTCTTCGCTGTCGTTCTTTCGATTTTTGCGGGCATCGTGTTCGGTGCGGGGCCTGCCCTGTACTCCGCGCGTGAAAGCGTCCATGAGACGTTAAAGTCCGGGACCCGCGAATCGCCCTCACCCTCGCGCCTGCGAGCGCGCAATCTGCTCGTGATTATTGAGACCGCTTTGGGCGTCATCGTCGTAATTGGCGCCGTTCTTCTGCTGCGGAGTTTCCTGCGCATCGAAAATGTTCCGCTTGGATTTCAGCCCCAAGGAGTGCTTACGTTCCGCGTCATTCCTCGCGGCGAGCGCTATTCGCAGTTATCACAACGCGCCGCCTTTTATCGCCGAGTGCTGGAACGAATCGAAGCCTTGTCGCAAGTGAAGTCCGCGGCGGCCGTTAGTTTCATACCGCTGACCCTCGCCCGCGGCAGAAAGGGTTTCACCATAGAGGGCCATCTCCCGGGTGGGGCCGGCCAAATTCCTATGGCCGGCTACAACCTCGTGACTCCCGGATATTTCGCAACCATGCGGATCACGTTGCTGCGAGGCCGAGATTTCTCCTGGTACGATTCGCCGCAGACTCAGTCCGTCGTGGCCATTAACGAAGCGATGGCCAAGCGTTATTGGCCCACCGAAGATCCCCTCGGTAAGCGCATCCGGCTGGGCCACCCGGAGGATGCAGGCGTTCCTTGGCTAACCATTACCGGCATCGTCGCGGACGTCCGCGAGTTCGATCCTATGACCGAGCCTCAGCCGACGATGTATTTCCCCATCGCGCAGTTCGCCGATACCGCGGGAATTTTGCGCGATTGGGTTGTACGCACCGATAACGATCCTAAAGCGATTGCCGCCAGTGTTCGCGCTGCTGTTTGGGACATCGACAAAGATCTGCCCATTACCAGGATTCGCACGATGGAGGAAGTTCGCTCTATGGCCGTTATGTCTCCCCGTTTGAATCTGTTACTTTTCGGGCTGTTCGCCGCCCTCGCGCTGCTCCTCGCGAGTATCGGGATCTACGGAGTGACCGCCTACGGCGTCGCGCGGCGGACGCGCGAAATTGGCATTCGCATCGCCCTGGGCGCAAACCGTAGCGACGTGGTGCGCAGTGTCGTCAGCCAAAGTATCCGTCTGGTGACCATAGGTCTTTTGCTCGGTTTGACCGGGGCTTTCGCGCTGACTCGGCTGATGACCAGCATGATTTACGGCGTTAGTTCGTCCGATCCGGCTACGTTTTCAGCCGTCGCATTCTTGCTCATGTGCGCGGCTCTAGTGGCTTGCTACGTCCCCGCCCGTCGCGCGATGCGCGTCGATCCCATCGTCGCCTTACGTTACGAATAGGAGCCAAACCGTGCGACTTCCCTGGTGGCCTCGAAATCAAAAAGCTGACCGGCTCAACGAAGAAATCCACAGCCATCTCCAAATGTCGGCCCACGATCGCATGGAGCGCGGCGAGTCCGCAGAACGCGCGCAGCAGGCTGCCCGACGCGAATTCGGCAATGTCGCGCTCGTCGAGCAAGTCACCCGCGATCAATGGGGCTGGCGTTGGCTGGCGGAGTTACTGCACGACCTCCGCTACGGCGCCCGCATGCTCCGCATCAATCCTGGCTTCACCCTCGTCGCCGTCCTGACTCTGGCCCTCGGCATCGGCGCCAACACCGCGCTGTTCAGCGTCATTGACGCGGTTCTCTTGCGGCCTCTGCCATTTCACGATCCGGGCCGACTGGTTGCTATTCGCTCTCTCGACCTCCGGGACTCAACCCACGGCGGGGAGATCTCCTATCCCGCTTTTCTCGACTGGCGATCGCGAAGCCATGCCTTCGAATCCATGTCGGTGTGGAACACCAATAACGTCACCTACACCGGAGCCGAGCAGCCCGAGAGTGTCCTGGGCGCGGTAGTCTCGGCCAATCTGTTTTCCATGCTAGGCGTCTCCCCCGCACTTGGAAGAGGTTTTATCCTGGATGAAGATCAACCTGGCCGCGAACAACTGCCTGTCGTGCTCAGTTACGAGTTTTGGCAGAGCCATTTCGGTGGCGATCCGAACGTGCTGGGTCGGGCGCTCACCTTGGACATCGGGAAGTACAGCGTCGTGGGGGTTATGCCAGCGCACTTCCAGTTTCCCGTGCAAAGCCAGCACGTAGAACTGTGGACCACCATCGCCCGCGACCTGCAAGGTAAGTTGCCCATGGCTGCCCAGCGCGGGGTGTCCTATCTCCGAGTCATTGCCCGGCTCAAGCCGGGGATTGAAATTCCCCAGGCGCAGTCCGATCTCAAATTGGTTCAGGAACAGTTGAATCGGCAATATCCGGAAAATCGTCCCCGGCGAGTCGCCGTCCAGTCAGAGTCGGACGAGATCGCTGGCGCCATGCGTTCCGTGTTGATGATCCTGCTGGGTGCCGTCGGTTTTGTCTTACTGATTGCTTGCGCCAATGTGGCCAGCCTGCTGCTGGCTCGGGCCACGGTGCGACAGCGGGAGTTCACGCTTCGCTCTGCGCTGGGCGCAAGCCGTTCGATGATCGTCCGGCAGTTACTTACGGAAAGCATACTGCTAGCCATGGTAGGCGGGATCGTTGGTCTCTTGTTCGCTCATTGGGCCGCCAGCGCTCTCGTATCCATGGCCCCGCAAGGCTTGGCCCGAACGTCGGAGGTCGCGCTTGATTTCCGTGTGCTGAGCTTCACATTCGTCATTGCGCTGGCTACCGGGGTGCTCTTCGGACTGGCGCCCGCGGTGCAAACCTCTCGTTTCGATTTGAATCGAGGCCTGCGCGAGAGCGGCCGAGGGTCTAGCGCCGGGCCTGTTGGCACGCGTCTGCGTAGCGTGCTGGTGGCGTCCCAATTAGCGGTCGCGCTTGTGCTTCTCACCGGAGCCGGCCTACTGCTGCACAGTTTCGATCGCCTCCGGCACGTCGATCCGGGATTCCGCGCCGATCATGTGCTGACTTTTCTGCTTGAAGTACCCTCGCATCGCCACCCTGGTGGCCAGCGGCCTGTTTTTGTCCGCGAGCTCTTGCAAGCGGCTAGAGCGTTGCCCAGCGTGAAATCGGCTAGCGCAATATTCGGACTGCCCTTGAACCCTGACCAGGGTGCTTTCACGTCGCTAGAGGTTGAAGGCCATCCGGTTCCTGACTCACAGCGCCCGCGGGTGGCGTTTCGAATCATCGAATCGCACTACTTCGACACCATGGGGATTCGACTCTTGCAGGGCCGCACTTTTACGCCGCGGGACGAGCAAGGCGAACCGCCAGTCGCGGTCGTGAACGAAACGTTCGCGCGGCAGATCTTCAAGGGAGAAAATCCGCTCGGACGCCGAATCAAACCGAATATCTCGTTTGGCGACCGCACTGACGCTCCTATGCGCGAAGTCGTAGGCGTGACCGCCGACGTGAAATCCAGCAGCATCGGCGGCAACATTGTCCCCGAGGTTTATGCTCCACAGACTCCGACCGACTTCATCGGCGAGATGACCATCGTGGTGCGTACGGGGATCGATCCGAACACGCTGGTGCCCGCGATGCGTTCCCTGGTTAGCTCCATGGACAAGGACCTTCCTCTGCGCGAAGTCAAAACTCTGGAGCAGTACGTCAGCGGCTCTATTTCGGCGCCGCGATTCGAGGCTGTACTGCTGGGTACGTTCGCTGTCCTGGCCTTCGTCTTAACCACCATTGGGCTTTACGGGGTAATTTCTTACTCAGTCGCCCAGCGCACCCGGGAGATGGGCATTCGCATTGCGCTCGGTGCACAGCGAGCAAGCATTTCGCACATGGTGATGCGCGAGGGAGCTTTGCTGATCCTGATCGGGATCACTGCTGGGTTGATAGCTTCATTCTTTACCGTGCGCCTCATCAGAGGTCTCTTGTACGGAATAGGAGCGACCGATCCCGCGACTTTCATCGCCGTGCCGCTGGTGCTGCTGGGAGTGGCTCTTCTAGCCTGTTACATTCCCGCGCGTCGGGCCATGCGCGTCGATCCCATCATCGCGCTGCGCTATGAATGACCTCCGCGAGTGATGCGTTTGTGTTGGAGTTGTCGCAGTTTCTCAGCCGCCGCCCAGATGGATACTGCAACGATCACCCATGCCAGCGTTGCTCCTGCCAACACCATCGAGCCCGATCGCCCGGGCAGCAACTTCCAAACAATCAAGGCAAATACGATAAGCCCTCCGGCTCCCATGGCTGCCCCAGCGGCATCGACACCCGCCACCAGCCTGCCTCGCTTCGTGCCATTCAATCCTTTCCGTTCTTTCTTTTGCTTCTCATGTTTCTCAAGCAGCGTTGCGGTCGCTGGGAAAATTGCGGGAAATGCTAAAAAGAGCCCTCCCACCTGCGGTCCAAATTTCTTCGCGATCAACCCAGTAATCGCGGTAATTATTCCGCCAAACAGAAAACGAATCGCATATTCGTACCATTTCGTTCGCCGCAGAGCCGAAAAGCCCGCATGAACTTTCATCCTGCGCTCACCGCAGCCACAACATCCACAACCCAAAGGCCGTCGCACACCAGATAGTGATCGACGCCAGAGAGCACACTAGCGCGGACGGCTTGTACTTCATCATGATCACGCACACGCAATAGGCGTATACCAAGAAAGCGATCGCGCCTCCTGCCATCGATCGTGCTTCCAGCGCCGCATACAACTTGCTGTTCGAGGCCATCGCCAATCCCAGGCCCGCCAGAGCAACCGCCGGCGCAGCGCCGAACAGGCCGGCGAAGCGCTTTGGTAGAAACACATCACCGAACAGCGCAAACGCCGAGACAACTACGCCACCCACTAACGCTCGGATCAAAATCTCCACCGCAACGAAACTCCCGTGTGGCAATCGTCGATATTGGGACTGCGGTCAACCCGCCGCGGTTGCGTTCTACAGCTTCAAGGCTGATTGGCTAGGGGAATTTTCCGATGGAGTAGGAAACATCGCGCGTCGAAGATAGTGGTTTCAACTCCAGGCCCGAAACGAACATGAATCGTTATCGCCGCGAGAGGCTACGAAAAGTGGATACGCCGCTACGGACATAAAAGATTCTCAGTGATCTCCGAAACAGAAAATCCGCTTGGCTTCACAATGCGGCCAAAGAGATGACCTAACCCGTGGAGCGAGACTGAAAAAAGGTTGCTGTCCATCGAAATGACCAGGCAATCGCTATTTCAGTCTTGGAACATTCAAGCCAACCTTCTCCCCAACTCCTGCAACCACGTCCTTCAGTGACCGCATCCAAGAATGCAAACCAGCCAACTCTCTCAGAAGGGGGAACGTCCGTGCGTATTCTCACGTTGCTGTGCACTTTCGCTTTCGTCGCACTCCTATTCGCAATGCCTTCCCACGCTCAACGCATCGAGCTTTTTGGCGGGTATACCTTTGTGCGTGCGCCCGTCACCTTCTCGCTAACTCCACAGGGTACCTGCGTCATCACTGGTTGCCCCACTACAATCACGACCCAGAATCTCAACCTCAACGGTTGGAATGTGGGCGGCGCGTTCAAAGTCTT
>Ga0137418_10002896_pt1 | contig 15703 bp, 16 predicted proteins | sample CZODoug3_1_2_16f_FD_122242 | JGI IMG/M metagenome (GOLD analysis project Ga0137418, IMG submission 122242) | Vadose zone soil fungal communities from Angelo Coast Range Reserve, California, USA - CZODoug3_1_2_16fungal (Hybrid Assembly) | ecosystem: Environmental > Terrestrial > Soil > Vadose... | reverse complement strand
CGGCTTCATCGCGACCGCGCGTACGCGGTTCTCGCCCAGGTGCTGCTCCACTTCCGCGACGACATCGATCTTCGCCGAGCCGCCGGCGCCGTCCGAGACGACGCGCACGGCGTTGTAGATGGCGGGAAGACCTTCGGGGAATACGATGTCGATCACCGGGCCGATGACCTGGACGACCTTGCCGCTGCGCTGCTTCGTTACTGTTGCTGTCTGTGCCATAAATCTTTACGTGGCCGCTGCGCCTGAAACGACTTCGATAATCTCGCGCGTGATGGCGGCCTGGCGGACCTTGTTCATGTAGAGCGTCAGGTTCTCGAGCATGTCCGCGGAATTTCGCGTGGCGGCATCCATCGCCGTCATCTGCGCCGCGAAGAAGGCCGCGTTCGATTCGAGCAGCGCCCGATAGACCTGGATCTGGACGTGGCGGGGCAGCAGATCGCGGAAGATGTCCGCCGGCGCCGGCTCATAGAGATAGTCGACACTCGGTCCCGCTTCCGCCGCGTCCGCTTCGAGCCTCGGGATGGGCAGCAGCCGCTCCACGACAATGCGTTGCGTCATCACCGATTTGAATTCGTTGTAGACCAGGTAGACGTTCGACGCATTCCCGGAGGTGAACTCCTCGATCGCGGCATCCGCGATGTCGGACGCGTCGTCGAACGTCATCTTCTGGAAGATGCCGACCGTCTCGTACCGGATGTCGAAGCCACGCCGGCGGAAGAAGTCGCGCCCCTTGCGGCCGATGAGGCCGAGCGCGATGTCGCGACCCGGCGCCTCCTTGAGGATGAACTGCCCCGCCGCCTTGATGACGTTCGAGTTGAAGCTGCCGCACAGGCCGCGATCGGCGGTGATGACGATCAGGAGCGGCCGGCCGCTTCCCTGCGGCGGAATCCGGAGCAGTGGATGCGCGTCCTGATCGACGCGCGAGACGAGACCGTTCAGCACCTTCAGCATGCGCTGCGCGAACGGCCGCGCGGCGACGACGCGATCCTGCGCGCGCCGCAACCGCGACGCGGCGATCATCTTCATCGCCTTGGTGATCTGCTGCGTCGATTTGACCGCGCGGATCCGGCGCCGGAGATCGATCAGTGAGGGCATCTGTTACGCGACGGCCGCGGTGGCCACGGTGCCGGCGAACTGCTTGCCGAACTCGGTGAGCGCCGCTTCCAGCTTTGCCTTGATCTCGTCGTCCAGGATCTTCTTCTCGGCGATGCCGGTCAGTACGGTCGACGCACGCGTCTCGAGGAAGCGATAGAGCTCCTCTTCGTAGCGGCGCAGCTCTTCGACGGGCACCGGATCGAGATAGCCCTTGGTGGCCGCGTAGATGATGGCGACCTGCTTCTCGACCGGCACCGGCTGATACTGCGGCTGCTTGAGGATTTCCACGAGACGGCGGCCGCGATTGAGCTGCGCCTGTGTCGCCTTGTCGAGATCGCTGCCGAACTGCGCGAACGCCGCGAGCTCGCGATACTGCGCGAGGTCGAGACGCAGCGAGCCGGCCACCTGGCGCATCGCGCGAATCTGCGCCGAGCCGCCGACGCGCGAGACGGAGTTGCCGACGTTGATGGCCGGACGCACGCCCTGATGGAACAGATCGGTCTCGAGGAAGATCTGGCCGTCGGTAATCGAAATCACGTTCGTCGGAATGTAGGCCGAGAGGTCGCCGGCCTGCGTCTCGATGATCGGCAGCGCCGTCAGCGAGCCGCCGCCAAGCGAGTTGTTCAGCTTCGCCGCGCGCTCGAGGAGGCGCGAATGCAGATAAAACACGTCGCCCGGGTACGCCTCGCGCCCTGGCGGACGGCGCAGCAGCAGCGAAATCTCGCGGTACGCCTGCGCGTGCTTCGAGAGGTCGTCGTACACGAGGAGCGCATGCTTGCCGTTGTCACGGAAGTACTCGCCGATGGCGCACGCGGAGTACGGCGCGATATAGAGCATCGGTGCGGGGTCAGACGCTGTCGCCGCCACCACGATCGTGTAGTTCATGGCGTCGAATTCTTCGAGTGTGCGGACCACCTGCGCGACCGTCGACTGCTTCTGGCCGACCGCGTTGTACACGCACACGACGCCCTTGCCCCGCTGGTTGATGATCGCGTCCACGGCCACCGCGGTCTTGCCCGTCTGCCGGTCGCCGATGATCAGCTCGCGCTGGCCGCGTCCGATCGGCACCATCCCGTCAATCGCCTTGAGCCCGGTCTGCAGCGGTTCCTTCACCGGCTGCCGATCGACGACGCCGGGAGCGAGACGCTCGATCGGCAGAAACTGTTTCGTCGTGATCGGGCCCTTGCCGTCAAGCGGCTGGCCGAGCGCGTTGACCACGCGGCCGAGCATCTCGTCACCGACGGGAACCGAGATGATGCGCCCGGTGCGCTTCACCTGGTCCCCTTCCTTGATCGCCTTGAAGTCGCCGAGCAGCACCGCGCCGACGCTCTCCTCCTCGAGGTTCAGCGCGATGCCGAACACCCCCTGCGGGAACTCGAGCATTTCGCCGGCCATCGCGCGCTCGAGGCCGTGCACGCGCGAGATGCCGTCGCCGATGGCGATGACGGTGCCGACTTCCGCGACGTCGACGGTCGCCGTGAAGCTGCCGATCTGGTCGCGAATGAGTTTGGAGATTTCGTCCGCTCTGATGTCCGCCATATCCGTCTCTCTGCCGGGTCCGCGTTCGCGTGGCGTCGGTGCTCCGCGGGACCCGGCCTACATCGCTAATTTCTCTTTCAACCGGGCCAGCTGGGTCGCGATGCTGCCGTCGTACACCGTGCTGCCTATCTTCGTGACCATGCCGCCGATGATTGCCGGATCGACGCTCGTCGTCATCTCGACCGTGCGGCCGGTGATGTCGCCGAGCTTCTTCTGGAGCTGCGCCGCGCGATCCGGCGCGAGAGGCGCCGCGGTGGTCACCTCGGCGCGCACCACCTGCTGGTGCTCGAGCAGACGCGTGCGATAGACCTCGAGCAGATCGGGCACGAGCGCCAGCCGATCGCGATCCGCGAGCAGCAGGAGCAGCTTGCGCGCGGGCGCGGCGACGTCGAGGCGCGCCGCGAGCGTGTCGGCGATCCGGCGCTTGGCCGACGTCGGAATCGCTGGACTGGTCAGCGCGCCGGACAGCTCCGCGCTCGACGACATGAGCCCCGCGAACGACGCGACGTCGCGTTCGACCTGGACCGGGTCGGATTCCTTCAGCGCGACGTCGAACAGGGCTCTCGCGTAGCGGGTGGCGGAAGCGCGTGATGGCATCGTGTCAGGCGGTGATGGCGATCTCTTCCAGGACGGGCACGCACGAACAGCTTGTACCTGAACGGCACAAACTTCCTTTTTATATCAGGGAATAGGGCGAAGGGGGAAGGGGGAATTGGCGGAACCCCAGCTGCCCGGCGAGCTACTGCACGCCCGTGATGTGCTCGTAAATGCGGTTCAGTTCAGCTTCGGATCCAAACGAAATCTCGATGCTTCCGCCCTTGCCGCGGCGCGCGATGCGGACCTTCGTCCCGAGCGCGAACCGCAGCCGATCCTCGGCTGCACGCGTGTGCACGTCGTTGGCCGGCGCGGCAGGCTTGGCAGTGCTCGGCGCCGCCGGCGCCGCGAGGCGCTTGACCAGTGCCTCGGTGTCGCGGACCGACAGCCCGCGCGAGATCACCTCGCGTGACGCCTGGCGCTGCGCCGCGTGATCCGACAGCGCGAGGAGCGCGCGCGCGTGGCCCATCGACAGCGTGCCGGCGGCCAGCTCCGCCCGGACTTCGCCGGCGAGCTTCAGCAGCCGGACGTAGTTGGCGACCGAGCTGCGGTCCTTGCCGACGGCCGCCGCGATCTGCTCGTGCGTGAGCGCGAAGTCGTCCGCCAGGCGCTGATAGGCCGCGGCTTCGTCGACGGGATTGAGGTTCTCGCGCTGGATGTTCTCGATCAGCGCGAGCTGCAGCAGCTCCCGATCGCCGTCGATCGGCACGTCACGCACGACGGCCGGGACCTTGAGCAGCCCCGCGCGCTGCGCGGCGCGCCAGCGGCGCTCCCCGGCGATGATGCGATAGAGGCCGCCGATCCGCTGCACGAGGATCGGCTGGATGACGCCGTGCTCCCTGATCGATCGCGCGAGCTCCTCGAGCCCCGCGTCGCCCACGTGCGCGCGCGGCTGGCGTTCGTTCGGCGCGATGAGGGCGATGTCGATCTCGATGGCGCCCGCGCGCGCCGGCTCGGGCACGTCCGGAATCAGCGCGCTCAATCCTTTTCCGAGCGCCGGCCGCCGTTCGATCATGCTGCCCTCTCCGCGTGGCGTGAAAGCATTTCCCTCGCGAGCGCGACGTAGGCCGCCGCGCCGCGTGACTTCGTGTCGTAGAGCACGCCCGGCGTCCCGTGACTCGGCGCCTCGCCGAGCCTGACGTTGCGCGGGATGATCGTGTTGAACACCTTGTCCTTGAAGAAGTCGCGCACGTCGCGCGCGACGAGCTGGCCGAGGTTGGTGCGGTCGTCGTACATCGTCAGCAGCACGCCTTCGATGTCGAGCGACGGATTGAGCGCGCCGCGCACGCGGCGCAGCGTGCCGACGAGATCGGCGAGCCCTTCGAGCGCGAAGTATTCGCAGTGCAGCGGAATGAGCACCGCATCGGCGGCGACGAGCGCGTTGAGCGTCAGCAGGCCGAGCGACGGCGGACAGTCGATGAAGATGAAGTCGAAGCGCGCGCGGAGCGGCTCGAGCACGCGCTGCAGCCGGCGCTCGCGCGCGAGCATCGGCACCATCTCGATTTCGGCGCCCGTGAGATTTCGATCCGCGGGCATCAGCGAGAGGTGCTGCACGCGGGTGGGCAGGATGAACGCATCCACGTCGGCGCGCTCGGTCATGAGCGCTTCGTACGTGGTGCCGCCGGGCGCGCGCTGCCCCTTCATGCCCACGCCGCTAGTCAGGTTTCCCTGGGGGTCGACGTCGACCAGGAGGACGGACCGGCCTTGCAGCGCCAGGGACGTGGCAACGTTGATTGCGGTCGTGGTCTTTCCGACCCCGCCCTTCTGGTTGGCGACCGCGACGATGCGGCCATGGCTGAGGTTCGAGTGGAGGCTTTCTGGCATGTGCCCGATCACCATTTATATAGTGGCCAGACACAATCTAGTACGCAACTAATCGTGTGTCAACCGATTTGTTCCACGTGGAACGCCTACCTGCCGTTTCTCCAGGACGACAAGCCGGCTTCTCAGCGATTCGAGCAGCGGATAGGTCGCGGACCACGCCAGCGGTGGCGGGACCGTCTCGGACGGATCGGCCGCGGTCGCGCCGCGAAACAGGAAGAGCAGTCCGCGGGATTTCAGAAACGCCTGGAGGTTCGACAGCACCCGCGGCTCGATGCGAACGGCGCGGATGGTGACGAGGTCGTGGGCCTCGTGCAGCTCCGGCCGCGCGAGCAGTTCCTCGAACCTCGAGGCGGCGACGTCGGCTCCCTGCAGGCCGGCCGCGCGAATCGCCTCGCGGAGGAACACCGACTTGCGCGTCTTCGATTCGACCATCAGCAGGCGGACCGACGGCACGGCGAGCGCCATCGGGATAGCCGGTGACCCGCCGCCGCTGCCGACGTCGAGCATCCGGGTGGCGCCGTTCGGAATATGGCGTGCCGCCACGAGCGGCTCGATGAGCAGGCGGTCGATCGTCTCAGGCGCGGCGTCGGTGAGATTGAGTCCAGTGAGGTTTATCTTGCGATTCCATGTTTCCAGGAGCCGAAAATAGGCTTCCAAGCCTGCGGAAAGGCCCGGCGCGAGAGTTGTGCCAGCGCGTTTCGCGCGGCGCGACAGCCGGTCCTGGAACTCACGGCTCGTCACGAAGTCGCCGAATTCGCGGATAACCGGCCGAGGAAAACCCCGAGAACGGCGACGGCCGCCGGCGTCATGCCTGGTATCCGCGATGCCTGGCCGAGCGTTTCAGGACGCACCTGCGACAGGCGATGCACGACCTCCCGCGACAGGCCCGGCACCCGGGCGAACGGGAAGTCGCCCGGAATCCGGCGCCGCTCGTCGCGCCGCGCCCGTTCCGCGCGCGCCTGTTCCTGCTTCAGATAGCCGTCGTACTTCACCGTGGTTTCGACGCTCCCGATGTCGAGCGCGCGGCTCGCCTCGTCAATCGCCAGCGCCACCTGGCCGTCTGCGATCAGCTGGTCGAGACGCACGGACGGCTGCTTCAGGAGTTGCGCCGCGGAGATGCGGTCACCTGTCGGGCCGCGCAGCTGTGCGCGCTGCAGCGCGCCGAGATTCGACTCGTAACGGCGGCGTCGCGCCTCGAAGCGCTCCCATCGCGCGTCGGAGATCAATCCGGCGTCGCGGCCAATCGGGGTGAGGCGCAGGTCGGCGTTGTCCACGCGCAGGAGGAGCCGATGTTCCGCGCGCGAGGTGAACATCCGGTATGGCTCGAGACAGCCGCGCGTGACGAGGTCGTCCACGAGAATGCCGATGTACGCCTCGTCACGGCGCAGGACGAACGGCGCTTCCCCCCTGACGGCCTTCGCCGCGTTGATTCCCGCGACGATGCCCTGCCCCGCGGCTTCCTCGTAGCCGGATGTCCCGTTGATCTGGCCGGCGAAGAACAGGCCGCGTACGCGATGGGTCTCGAGCGTCGACTTCAGCTCCGTCGGCTGCACGAAGTCGTACTCCACCGCGTAGCCGGGACGCAGCATCACCGCGTCGCCGAGGCCGGGCAGCGCGTGCACCAGCTGCAGCTGAGTGTCCCGCGGCAACGACATCGAGAACCCGTTGACGTAGATCTCGTCGACGTCGAGGCCTTCGGGCTCGAGATAGATCTGATGCCGCTCCCGGTCGGGGAAGCGCATGATCTTGTCCTCGAGCGACGGGCAATAGCGCGGGCCGATCCCCTGGATTTGTCCGTTGAACAGCGGGCTCTGGCCGATATTGGCGCGCACGAGATCGCGGACCCGATCGTTGGTGTGAATCAGCCAGCAGCGAACCTGGTTGTGAATCGGCCTGGTCGTCTCGAACGAGAACGGCACCGGCGCCTCGTCGCCCGGCTCTTCGGCAAACACGCCCTCACGCACGCGCGCGTCGAAATCGATGCTCTTGCGATCCAGCCGTGGAGGCGTCCCGGTCTTCAGCCGCCCCATCTCGAAACCGGACGACCGGATCGAATCCGAGAGCTCTCGCGACGGCGGCTCGCCGTGCCGCCCCGCCGGCCGCTGCTCGGGGCCGACGTGAATCAGCCCGTTGAGGAACGTCCCCGTCGTCACGACGAGCGCGCCGCACTCGAACGCGTCGCCGTCCTCCATGGCGATGCCGACGACGCGCCCTTCGTGCCTCAGGATGCGTCCGGCCTTCCCGAGCAGCCAGGTGATGTTCGGTTCCGCTGACAGCACCGTCGTCACCCATTCGGCGTAGCGCTTCTTGTCGGCCTGCGCGCGCGGCGACCAGACCGCGGGCCCGCGGCTGCGGTTCAGCAGCTTGAACTGGATGCCCGTCGCGTCGATCGCGCGGCCCATCACGCCGCCGAGCGCGTCGATTTCGCGAACGAGGTGTCCCTTCGCCGTCCCGCCGACCGCCGGATTGCACGGCATGTGCGCGACCGTCTCCTTCGACAGCGTGCACAGGCCGACGCGGCAGCCGAGCCGCGCGGCCGCATACGCGGCTTCCACACCCGCGTGCCCGGCGCCGATCACGATGACGTCGAAGCGCATCCGACTACTTCCCGATGCAGAAGCGCTCGAAGATGTGGCGCAGCACGTCCTCGCTGGTCCGGCGGCCGACGACTTCGTCGAGACGCATTCGCGCCGCCTGGAGATCGATCAACAGGAATTCTTCCGGCACGTTCCCCGCGTCAGCTGCGTGGCGCGCCGCATCGAGGGAGGCACGGCACTGTTCGAGCAGCGCGATGTGGCGAGTATTCGAAATCGGCGCCGCGTCCCGGAGCCGTTCCTCGCCGACGAGCGCGCTCGCGATCGCACGGCGCAGCGGCTCGAAGCCCTCGCCCGTCAGGGCGCTGACCTGAATCCCTGTGGAGCAAACCTGTGAGGCGTGCTCCACACGCGATTGACACGGCTCCAGGTCGCTCTTGTTGAAGACGACGATGCGATTGCCGTCCGCGATTTCATCGAGCAGCCGCGCATCTTCATCCGCGAGAGGCTCGCTTCGATCGATCACGACCAGGACGAGATCCGCGATTGCGCGCGCGTGCGTGCCGCGTGCGACGCCTTCCGACTCGACGAGGTCGCGCGTCTCGCGCCAGCCGGCCGTATCGACCAGCGCGACGGCCATCCCTCCGATGTCGATCGTCTCCGTCACGAGGTCGCGGGTCGTTCCCGGAACTGCCGTGACGATGGCGCGGTCAGCGCCTGCTAATCTATTGAAAATGCTGGACTTGCCTACATTCGTCCGTCCCGCGATGACCACCGTCGCGCCCTCGCGGATCATCCTCCCGGTCGTGGCGCCCGCAAGCAGCTCGTCGAGCGCGGCGATCACGGAGGCGATGTCAGCGGCCGCGTGCGCCGGCTCCACGAAGTGATAGCCCTCGTCCGGAAAATCGAGCGACGCTTCGAGCCGGGCGATCAGGTCGAAGAGCCGCGCGTCGAGCGCGCCGATGCGACCCGTGAGCGTGCCCTCGAGTTGATCGAATGCGATGCGCGCCTGCAGCGGCGTGGCGGCATCGATCAGATCCGCGACCGCCTCGGACTGAACGAGATCCCGCTTGCCGTTGAGGAACGCGCGCAGCGTGAACTCGCCCGGCTCCGCGAGGCGCGCGCCCGCGGCGATGACGCGTTCGAGCACCGCCCGCAGCAGCACCGGGCTGCCGTGTCCGCTGATTTCGACGACGTGCTCGCCGGTATACGAGTGCGGCGCCGGGAAGAAGGTCGCGACGACTTCGTCGAGCGCCGACTCGTCGCGTTCGCGACGGACACGGGTAAAGGTCGCGTGGCGTGGTCGAAGCGGCGCGCCGCGCTCGAGGAGCGTGCCGGCGAGGTCGAGCGCCCGTGGTCCGCTCAGCCGGACGACGCCGAGCGCGCCGCGGCCGGACGGCGTGGCAATCGCGACGATCGTGTCATCGGTGGCAAACATCTCTGCGCCGGGTCCGCGTTCGCGTGGCCCGAGGAGCTCCGCGGCAACCGGCCTACTTTCTGGTCGAAATGATCACGGTCTTCATGAACGCGTCGCCGATGCTTTCGGACGTGGCCGTCGGATCCTCCGCGATCGCGAGATGCACGATCCGGCGCTCGTACGGGTTGAGCGGGCCCATCTCCTGCGGCGTCCCGCTCGACCGCGCCTTTTCCACGATGAAACGCGCCATCTGCCGCAGCTCGGCGTCCTTGTCCTTCCGGAAGCCGTTGCAGTCGATGACGATGCGGTTGTCGTCGCCCAGCTGCTTCCGGAACGTCGTGGCGACGATGTGCTGGAGCGCCTGGAGGCCCTCGCCGCCGCGGCGAACGAACACGCCGCCGTCTTCACCCTCGAGGTTGATGCGCGTGCCCTCGTCCGTCTCCTCGACGCTGGCGGTCAGCGCGATGCCCATGGCGTCGACGACGTTCTGAACGAATCCCAGGATTTGCGTGTTCAAGGAGGAAGACATATCGCTATGACTGCTTCTCCGCGCCGGCCGTGCGCCCGGCGCCGGCGTTTTTCAGCCGCCGCTCCGCCGCCGGCCTCGCGGCGTGGACAACCGGTGGCCCAATCAGCCAGTTCGTGAAGTACTGCTGCCCGATGCCCCAGACGTTGCTGACAAACCAGTAGAGTGCCGTCCCCGCCGCGGTTGTCAGGAAGATGAAGCCGAACATGATCGGCATGAACATCATCATCTTCTGCTGCGCCGGATCGGCGCTGGGCGGCGCCATCTTCTGCTGCCAGAACATCGTGAACGCCACGAGCACCGGGAGCACGTAGTAGGGATCCGCCATCGACAGATCCTTGATCCACCATCCGAACGCCGCGCCGCGCAGCTCGATCGAATATCCGAGCAGCGAGTAGAACGCGAGCAGCACGGGCATCATCAGCAGCATCGGAAAGCATCCGCTCGCGGGGTTGACGCCCTTTTCGCGATAGAGGTTCATGACCTCGGTGTTCATCTTCTGACGCGCGGGGTCGGTCACCTTCAGATTCGCGTACCGATCCTGGATCGCCTTGAGCTGCGGCTGCAGCGCCTGCATCTTGCGCATCGACACGACGCTCTTCTGACGCAGGGGGAAGATCGCCAGATTGATGAGAATCGTGAGAATAATAATCGCCCAGCCGTAGTTGCCGACAAACCCGTACACCCATTTCAGAGCGCCGAGCAACGGCACCGCCAGCCATGCAAAGAAGCCGAATTGAATCGCGCGCACCAGCTCGCGCATCACGTAGAACGAGGCGAGATCCGCCACGAGCAGGACGGTGAACCGCCGCATCGCGCGCAACACATGGCTGCGCAGGTTGGCCGCCGCCCGCCGTTGCAGCCCGAGGCGGATGGTGGTGGGCGCGTCCAGATCGGTGAGCGGCAGGGCCTCGACTGCAGCGTACGCGGGAGAGAAGTGCAGGCGCGCCGCGGCCCCGGGCGCTTCGCCCGTGGATACCCCGGTCCTCACCTCGCGTGGCACAGTCTCCACGAGCCGCTCCCTCTCCCAGAGTGATCAAACTGCACAGACCGGGTAGCACCGCTACCCCGTCCGGAGCCTTCCACGCGTCGCTGTATTACCTGAGAGCTGTTGCCGCAGTGCCAGCGCGACAACTGAACCTTCCACATCAATGTGGAAAGCCGCGCCGCCTGCTCGGACTACCAGCGGAGCTTACAGGCTAAGTGTCACAAACACGCAACACTGAACAGCTCGGCGCTCACCGGTCAGGGCGCACGGCAGCGACCGCGAGATCGGGGCGGAATATACCCCGGCCCGAACGGCCCGCTAGACCTGTCCGGGTGTGACCGGGGTCACCAAGGAGGTGCCATAACCTTGGGGGTAGACCAACCCCGGGGCCATGCCCCGGGGCTCACTGTACGACCCCGGCCTTCCAGCTTGACTCGGCTGCCGAGCCGAGCGTATGCTCGGCGAGAATCGGCGCCCTCCCGCACACTTTCGCCTACGCCGGACCGTCGACAGCGCCGCACTTTCGGGACCGTCCAAAGGGGGAGGGCGCGTGCCCGTTACGGCCAGGCTGTCCAAGCGGTTCTACGACGTGTTCGGCGAGGAGATCGCGAACGAGCTCGTGAACTGGTTCAACCAGGTAGACGAGAGCTATCACGCCGATCTGCGTGAGTTGAACGAGCTGAACTTCGCGCGCTTCGACGCCAAGATGGAGCAGCGACTCGCCCAGGTGAAGAGTGACCTGGTGAAATGGATGTTCGCCTTCTGGGCCCCCACGGCGCTGGCCGTGATCGGCACGGGCGCCGGAGTGCTCCGTCTCCTGCTCCGGCGATAGCACTGACCCCGGGCGCCAGCCCGGGGAACGTCAACCGCACTCCGATTGCCCTCCCCTAGTCCCCCTTCTCCACATTGTGGAGAGGGGGACAGGGGGTGAGGACTTGAATTCCGCTTGACACCCGCCGCCCATCGTGCGCTCGCCCCGTTCGAGAGCCCACGATGCGCATTACGCACCCCATCCGGACCGTCCTCAGGATCCTGTTTCGCCATGCACCGGTAGAAGCTCAGCTCATCGTCACGCGCCGCTGCAATCTGAGCTGCGGCTACTGCACCGAGTACGACCAGACCTCCGCATTCATCCCGCTCGAGCTGCTCGAGCAACGCATCGACGCCCTGCACCGGCTGCGGGTCGTCAACATCGCCCTGCTCGGCGGCGAGCCGCTCACGCATCCGCAACTCCCCGAGGTGGTGGGCTACGCCCGGCGGCACGCCCAGGTCTCCGTCACCACCAACGGATTCCTGCTCACCCAGGACCTGATCGAGCGCTGCAACGCCGCCGGGCTCGCGAACATGGAGGTGTCGATCGACGCCCTCACCCCCGACGGCAGCGGCTACATCCAGAAGTCCTTGAAGACGCTCCGACCGAAACTGGATCTGTTGCGGCGGTTCGCGCGGTTCGACGTGTTCGTCAACATGGTGTTGTGCGATCAGACGCGACCCGAGTTCGCGCAGGCGTTGGATGAAATCCACCAGCTCGGGTTTCCCGCGACCATCGACCTGCTGCACGACCCCCGCGGACAAATCGCCATCACCGGCCCCGACTACGGCGATCTCTGGCAGCGTCATTACGTGGACCGCACGCTGCAGGCTCACCTCGACCAGGACTACGGCGCCGACTTGCTCGGCGGCCGACGGCCCGGCTGGAAGTGCCGGGCGGGATCGCGCTTCCTGTACGTGGACGAGTTCGGCAACGTGCAATTCTGCTCGGCGCAGCGGGGACGCCTCAACAAGCCGATCGTCCAATACACCCGGCGCGACCTGCGGCAGCAGTCCCGCGTGTACAAAGGCTGCGAGGCGGGATGCGCGCTGTTGTGCGTGTACCGCGCTTCGGCGCTCGACAACCGCCCGCTCCACACGCTCGCGGTGGTCACCAAGCTGGCGTGGCGCCGTCTGCAGCGATGACGCGCCAGCTGCTCGCCATGTGGCACAGCCTCAGCGGCGTGTCCCTCGCGACGGTCACCCTGGTGCTGCTGCTGGCGCTGTGTCAGCTGGGGCTGCAAGCGTTGCGGCTTTGGTCCATCCTGCCGCGCCACGCGGCGCTAACGCCCGCCCGCACGGCGCACGCGTTCGCCCTGGGCGAATGGGTCAATATCTTCACGCCCGCGCGGGCCGGCGATGCCCTCAAGGTCGTACTGATCCATCGCGCCGCAGGGGACTGTGTCCCCCTCAGCCTGCCCACGGCGACCGGGGCCATCGTCGCCGACAAGATCGTGGACGCCGGATCGCTCGGGCTCCTGTGCACGGCTGCCGGGCTCGCGGGGCTCCGCGGACTCACGCGCGCGGGACCGGACCTGCCGCGCGCGGGCATGGTGGGGCTCGGTGGGATCGCTGTGCTGTTGCTCGTGGGCTTAGCCTGGTTGCGGCCGCGCTCGCGCCAATGGCTCACGCGCATGCGGCACGACCTGATGCAGGGACTCGCGGCGCTCACGCAGCCCTCGAAGCTCTTTGCCGCCCTCGGCTTCAGTCTGGGAGCGTGGCTCTCCGAGCTGCTCGCGCTGCGCCTGCTGTGCGCCGCCATCGGGTCCGCGCTGTCGCCACCGCAGCTCGTCCTGGCGCTGGCGCTCCTGAACCTCGGCATCACCGTTCCCGTGTCGGTCGCGAATCTTGGCGTGTACGAGGCCGCGCTCGCGTTCGGCCTCACGCGCTCAGGGGTGCCTCTGCCCGGCGCGGTGGCGATCGCCACCCTGCACCACGCCGTGCAGCTCGCGGGGACGAATCTGGCAGCCGGTGGGCTGGCACTCTGGGCCGCGGCTTACAGGCTCGGAGCCCCCGTGCGTCCCGGGGACAGGGGGTGAGGACACGAACGTGGAGAAGGGGATCGGGGGTGAGGACGCCCGGAGAGGGAGCGGGGAGCAGGGAGCGAGGAGCTGTTGACTCGGCGCCTCCGCCGAGCGTATGCTGGCGAGAATCGAACACCGAATGCGGAGTGGGTTTATGAACTGGTTCAACCAGGTAGACGACACATACCGCGGTGACCTACGGGAGCTCAACGAGCTGAACTTCGCCCGGTTCGATGCGAAACTCGAACAGCGCATCGCCCAACTGGACGCGAAGCTCGAGCGTCGTATGGCGGAGTTTCGTATTGACCTGAAGGCGGGTCTTTCGGAGCTCGGGGCCGTGCTGCGAACCGAGACTGCACGGGGTCTCGGCGCGCTCAAAGCAGACCTTCTCAAGTGGATGTTCGGCTTTTGGGCGACCACCGCACTCGCCCTGGCCGCGTTGGTCTTGCGAAGTAACTGACCCCGGGCGCAAGCCCGGGGTGAATGGGAGACCCTTCCGCCAAGGCAATTCCGTGCTTTCAGGGCGTTTGGGGCCGTGACGGCCCGCACGCCGCTCCCCTCAAAAACACGCTATGTTAGGTGAAGCCCGAACGCCCCAGGCGACCGGAAGGGTGGACGATGACGGACTCAGTAGTTCAGCGCGCCGGCCTGCCGCACGCCGTCTTTCTGCACCGCATGGCCGGTGGGGTTCAGCCGTCGGCAGTCGAGCCGCGGCTCGGCCGGGCCGCCTTCGTCGCGCTGCGCCTGGTGGACCTGCTGGGCGCCGAGCACGCGACGCTCCATCCCGACGCCTTCCATTATCAGTACGTCGCGACCGCGCGCTGCTGCCGCGACCTGCCCCCCGGCTTGACCGAGACCAGCCACCTGGTGGGCCTCGTGCGCGGGACGGGAGACGCGTTCCAACAGCGCAGCCTCGGCCTGCTGTTCCCCGCCCTGTTCGCCTACGCCCACTACCTCGAGGACGAAATGCGGCTCGAGGAGGCGGTCGACGTGCTCGACACGCTGCTCGAGGTAGGTGGTGCGAAACTGCCGCCCGCTGACGCGGTGGGCGCGCGGCTGCGCCGGGCGCGCGTGTACAGGAAGCTCAACGAGTTCGATGCCGCCGACCTGGCTTACGCCGAGGGCGGCGCGATGGCGGCGACCATGGGGGACACCCACTCAGAGCTGCTCAGTCGCATCGGGCGCGCCGTGGTCATGACCGGTCGCGGGAATCTCTCCCGGGCAGAAGCCTTGCTGCGCGACGTACTCAGGGACGCACCAGCAGGAGATCGCGATGTGCAGGCGCGGGCAAATCAAGCCCTTGCGGTTGTCTTGAGTAGCGCCGGACAGCCCGCCGAAGCCATCCCTTACGAATGGCGTGCGTTCGAACTGTTCGACGACGGACTCTCGCGCATGCGCACACTCTCAGATCTGGCTGTCATGCTTCTGATGGTTGGCGAAGCGGAAGGTGCAGAACGAGCATTGAGAGAAATCCTCCGCAACAACGCCAGTCGTGATGTGACTGATAACGCGCTGATCGAGCTAATGCATTGCGCTTCCTACCAGCGTGATCGCGTTGGGTTCGAGCGGTGGCGGGAGCAGTGCGACGCACGGCGCGAGAACATGCCGCCGAACATTCTCGTGGACTACCTGCTCAAGGCCGGGATCGGCCGCGCGCGCTTCGGCCAGCTCGATCGGGGAGAGCGTCTCCTGACCGATGCGCTCCGGATCGCCGACGAGGCGGGGTTGCACGAGTTCACATTCCGTATCGAGCGCATAAAATCCGGACTCCGCGGCAGCTGCCACTCCCCCAGCGAGGGACCGGCTGAAGCCGCGAAGCCCGTGATCCTGAGTGAACCGGTGCGCGAGGTGTCGGCTGCTCTAGCGCACCTCGCCGGTGTGTCTTAGCGACAGGTGTTCGTGTTGCTGTAATCGCAGCCGTGCGCCGGACCGGTGGCATCGGCACATGCGGTGGCACCGAGAGCGAACGACACAACGAGCACAGCGATCAGCGTGCGAAGTGAACGCGACATGGATCCTCCACGAACGTTTTTAGAGTGAGAGTGGGCGCTGCTGGAGCGTCGCTAAAGTCGCGGTTTGCGACGGGGGGGGTTAGGGCGTTTTCGCGACATTGGGGGGCGTTTTTGCGACACCGATGCTCGTTTTAGCCGCAGTCCCCGCCATCCAGTTTCACAAGCTGCGCCGGGCGGCCGCCCCGCGCTTCCCCGTGGTGCACGGCCGCGACTGGGATGACGCCCTGGCGACAATCCGCACCCGCCCGGTGGAGCTGGCCGCCGTCGATGCGCAGCTCGAGGGCAGCCCGAGCGCCCACGACATCGCGCGGCTGCGCATGCTGTTTCCCTCGCTACCGCT
>Ga0137418_10002893_pt1 | contig 15705 bp, 10 predicted proteins | sample CZODoug3_1_2_16f_FD_122242 | JGI IMG/M metagenome (GOLD analysis project Ga0137418, IMG submission 122242) | Vadose zone soil fungal communities from Angelo Coast Range Reserve, California, USA - CZODoug3_1_2_16fungal (Hybrid Assembly) | ecosystem: Environmental > Terrestrial > Soil > Vadose... | reverse complement strand
GGCTTGATAAACCAAGCGTCGATGTAGCTGAATATTGCGGCATTTGCGCCAATCCCGAGCGCGAGAGTGAGGACAGCGACTGTAGTAAAACCAGGGGTCTTGCGCAGCATGCGCAGACCGTAGCGTAAGTCCTGCATGAGGTTGTCGAGGACGTTCACACCGCGCGAGTTGCGGCATTCTTCTTTAGCGCGTTCGACCCCGCCAAACTCGATACGTGCCCGCCGCAGCGCTTCTTCCCGAGGCACGCCGCCGCGAACCAAATCTTCAGCAAATGCCTCGATGTGAAAGCGCAGCTCTGCATCCATCTCGCCTTCCATGTGCGAGCGCCGCGTCACCGCGCTCAACCACGAACGAACTCGACTCAGCAGCCTCATACTTCCTCCGCTTCAACCCACTCCAGTGAACAATCTCTTCCTCGGCAAGTCCCCATCGTCACTCATACCTCAGCGCCACCATCGGATCGACCTTCATCGCCCGCCTCGCCGGGACATAACATGCTGCTAGGGCCGAAAGAACCAGCGTCAAAGCGACCGCCGCAAAGGTGGGCACATCAGTCGGTTTGACTTCAAACAGAAACTTTGTGAGCACGCGAGTCAACGCGAACGCACCGGCCCCTCCCAAAATGATTCCCATGGACATAAGGACCAGCGCTTTTCTCAGGAGCATCTGCATCACGTTCCTGCTCTGAGCGCCTAGCGCCATGCGCACGCCGATCTCGCGGGTGCGTTGCGCCACGGAGTACGCCAGCACGCCATAGATGCCCACAATGGTGAGAGCTAGCGCCACCACTGCAAACGTGGCCAGCAGTCTTGCCTGAAATTGCGGCTCGGCTGTTGTCGTGGCAATCAGGCTGTCCATGGAGCGGATCGAGATTGGCTGGTTCTTGTCCACATTTCGCAGAACGGCGCGCATCCCGGAAGCGACGCTCCCTGGCCCCAAGGCGGTTCTCACCACGAAAGTCATGTGGTTGAGGAAGAATGGTTGCGAAACCTGAAGATAAGGTTGGTAGATGGCCGGTTCCGATCCTTTCGCCAACCCTTGCTGCTTCACATCGCCCACTACCCCAACCACCGTGAGCCAATCTTCGGGCTTGGGTTCATCTTCCATCGAAATGCGCTTGCCAATGGGATCTTGCCCGGGCCAGAGCGTTCGGGCGACGGTCTGGCTTACGATCACAACGCCAGGAGTCGTCGCGCTGTCACTTTCGGTGAAGTCGCGCCCGCGCAACACCGGCATGCCCATCGCCTTGAAATAGCCAGGAATAACGCACGGCTTGTCCACCATGAAACCCGGTGGTCGCTTGCTGCCTTCCACTTGGAAAGTGCCCTCAGCCAGAGTTTCGCCAAGTGGTATCCAGTTCACTGCGCCTGCAGCAAGTACGCCGGGTAGCCGCGAAAGCTCCCCGAGCATTCGCGTATGAAACGCCTGCATCTGGTTTGCGGTGTGATACTCAGAATCCGGCAAGTCCACGGTCAAGGTCATTACGCTATGCGGCGAAAAGCCAGGATTCACAGCCCGCAGCCGCAGAAAGCTCTCCAGCATCAAACCCGCCCCCATGAGCAGGATGAGCGCAAGGGCCATCTCGGAGACCGTCAGTGCGCTTCGTATCCTTTCTCGCCCGCCAATCACGCCACGTGCGGCCTGACCCAACGATTCGCGCGCGCCATGACGTGTGGCTCGGAAGGCCGGCACCAGCCCGAACACCACGCCTGTGATAACCGAAAGACCAAACGTGAAGGCCAGCACCCACCCATCGATTCGAATCATCTCCATCCGGGGGACTTTTCCCGCAGGCGCCAGAGCCATCAGTGCCCGAACACTCCAGAAGGCCAGCAGGATTCCAGCCGCGCCGCCCGCCAGTGAAATCAACGTGCTCTCGACAAGCAACTGGCGCATTAGGCGCCAGCGGCCGGCCCCCAAAGCACTGCGCACCGCCATTTCCTGGAACCGGCCGGTTGCTCGAGCCAAAAATAAATTGGCCACGTTCGCACAGGCAATCAGGAGCACGAATGCCACTGCCCCCGCGAACACCAGCAATGATGGGCGGATGTTCGCCACTAATAAATCCTTTAATGGAAGAATCAGCGGCATCCGGTCTCTTTCTGGCCCCAAGTGTTTGGCGAAGGTTTTCAGCTCCGCCAGCGCCTGTTGAGGCGTGACACTGCTTCTAAGCCGCCCAACCACAGGTCGCATGAAGGAATTGTGCTCGTCGATGCGGATGGCTAGCGGCATCCACACCTTTACGCCAGGAAACTCGAATCCGGGTGGCATGATGCCGATCACCGTGCGGCTGATGCCATCGAGTCGGATTGTTTTTCCTAAAATTTCAGGATCTGCGCCAAATCGCTCCCTCCAGAGCTCGTTGCTCAGCACAACGACATTGTCGCGCCCCGGCTCGTCTTCCCCGGCAGCAAATCCTCGGCCGATGGCCGGATTTGTCCGAAGCGTCTGGAAGAACTCAGTGGTTACATACGCCACCTGAATGTGGACTGGGTCGCCGGCACCTGTTAGATTTGCAGTGCTTCCTTGGCTAAAAGAGGCGACTTGTTCGAAGGATTGCTCCTGACCGCGAAATGCCAAGTAATCACGGTCTGAAACTTCAGGTTGCCATTCGAATTGTTGGAATCCCGTGTTCAACGAAACGAGGAACAAGCGATCCGCTTCGGGGAAGGGCATGGATCGCAGCAACACTCCGTTGACCACCGTAAAAACTGCCGTGTTGGCTCCAATGCCCAGGGCCAAGGTAAGTATGGCAACCGTGGCAAACCCCGGACTCTTGCGCAGGACGCGCTGCCCGTGGCGAAGATCCTGGAACAGTTCATCGAAAAAGCTGACGCCTCGCGCCTCGCGCCCTTCCTCTTTGACGCGCTCGACGCCGCCGAACTCAATGCGAGCCCGCCGCATAGCCTCCTCGCGTGAGAGGCCGCCGCGTATCAAGTCTACTGCGCGCGTCTCGATGTGAAAGCGCAACTCCGCATCCATCTCGCTTTCCATATTAGAACGCCGAAGAGTTGTCTTTGACCACGAACGAAGCTTGCTCCAAAACGTCATACTTCCTCCAACTTACCGCCCCAGAATCCCACGATCATCACCGCCATCACTCGTACTTCAGTGCGACAGTCGGATCCACGCGCGCCGCACGGCGTGCGGGCACATAGCAGGCAACCAGCGCCGCTGCTGCAACCAGAATGGGGACTGCTGTAAACGCAATCGGATCGCCGGGCCTCAGTGGCATGAAGGGATTACGCTCGAGAACACGCGACAGTATCCATGCTCCGGTCAGAGCCAGGAACTCTCCCACTAACACCCCCGCGATGATGGGCCGCACATTGGATTTGAGCACGGCGCTGTAGATATCACTGTTTCGCGCGCCGAGTGCGACGCGGACGCCGATTTCCTGCGTGCGCCGGCTGACGGCGAAGGAGATCACGCCGTAGATGCCGATTATTGCGAGTGTGACTGCTACACCGCCGAGGATCGCGATTAGCACCTCCAAATGCCAAAAACCGTTCAGGTTGCCGTCTATTTCGGACTGAATGGTCCGCACCTCAAGATAGGCGCCAGGATAGCTTTCACGCAGCACCGCGGTAACCGCTCGCCCGACTGCAACAGCGTCGCCGGAGAAACGCACAATTGGGGCGTAAGGGCCCGCGTCAGGAGCCCAGGGCTCGTAAATCAGCGGGCTATCCGGGCGACCGTGTAACGCAGAGGATGTGTCACGCGCGACACCAACTACTTCAAGAGTGGTGCCTTTCGAAGTTCGCAGCGTCATGCCGAGAGGATCTTGAGGAGGCATGAATTCCTTGATGAATTCTTCAGAGACAACTACCTGACAAACGGTTCTTCCGCAAGCTGAATCGGTTTCCTGCAAACCGCGTCCGCCAAGGATGGGGATACCTAGTGTCGCGAAGAACTCTGGAGAGACCTCGTTAAGGTGGACCGACCGCAAGGCCTGGCCGACGAGTTGCACACTTTCGCTCTTTGGCTCGCCCTCGTCGTTCGAAGGCTGCTCACTCGCATAGGCGACCGACTGCACCCCTGGGACTGCTTGGAGGCGCTGCGTAAGAATGCTGTGAAACGCCCTCCAAGATTGAGTAAATTCGCGCGGGTCTCGGAGAAACAGACTCGGGATAAGAACTTGTCGAGTCTCGTAGCCAGGCCCGGTCGCGATCATCTGGTGATGTGCGCGAAGGAAGAGCCCTGCGCCCACAAGCAAAAAGAGGCTCGCAGCCACTTGGCCGGCGATTAGGAGATCACGAAATGAAAATTCTTGCCCCGTGCCTCCGAGCAGATTCCGTCTCCCTTTGAGAGCGTCGGTGAGGTTCACTCTCAACGACTCCATCGCCGGTGCGAAACCCGCCAGTGTCCCGGCGAGCAGTGTGATCGCAGCCAGGTACACAAATACGGGCCAGTCCGGGTACACAGGCCATTTGACAGCACCAGTGACAAGCCAGTGCATCACAATGCCCGGAAGCCGATACACAATGTAGAGACTTGCGAGGCCAGACAGAGATGCGAGCACCAGCGTTTCCATAAGGAGCATACGGACCAATGCCGGTCTGGTTGCGCCTAAAGCAAGACGGATGGCGATCTCCTGTCGACGAGCGTCTCCGCGCGACAGTAAGAGGGCAGTCACATTGGCGCAGACGATGACAACAACAAAGGTCAGAACTCCCAACGTGAGTGCCACCAGCAAGCTAACAACCCCGTGTATCTCTGGCTCTTCCAACATTGAACCGTTAGTGAGAGTGACGGCACTCCTTCGCAGCGGGTGAAGCAAGTCCTGCTGTCGAGCGAGGAGCGAGAGTTCTGATGTAGCACTCACTCTGGACAACCCAGGGCTCAGCCGACCCTCGACCGTCAGCCAAGGGGCGTCAGGTGCCTTGAGAAAGTCGGGGCCGAGTTTCAGGTAGGGCTGGAGAGTGTACGGGAACCAAGCTTGCGCACCCTTGATCTGGCCCGCGAACTCCGAAGGGGTAACGCCAACGACGGTAACTGGTTGACCGTTGAACGAAACAATCTTCCCGATAACACGCGGATCTGCTGCGAAGCGTTCCCGCCAGAGAGTTTCACTCAGCACGACAACAGGCCTGGACGCGGCACAATCATCGTCTTCAAGCAAACGTCCCAATCCTGAGTGTTCCAAGGGATAGAGCTGAAAGAAATCGCAGGTCACCAACAGAACCCACGTCTCGGACGAGTCATTCTCTCCGACTGGCGCGGTGACTCGCTGCCATGCAACTACGTCTCGCAACGACTGCGCATGGTCCCGGAAAGCACGATAGTCATCGAGAGTCGTACTCCCCGGGTGCCCGGGATTCGCGGGGTCGTCTGTGTACGTGGAATAAACACGTACAAACAAATCCGGATCTCTGTCCACGCGCGCGCGCAATGCAGTCGCGTCAACAAGAGTGAACACAGCAGTGCTGACCCCAAGGCCGAGGGCCAGTGTAATGACGACAATCGCAGAAAGGAGGGCGTGCTTGCCCAGGTTTCGAAGAGCGAAACGAATGTCACCCCGCAGGCCGTCGACCAAAACGACGGCGCGCGCGTCCCGACATTCTTCCTTGGCGCGCTCGATTCCGCCGAACTCAATGCGAGCGCGCCGCATAGCCTCTTCGCGCGTAATCCCACCCAGCATCAAGTCTTCTGCGCGTGTCTCGATGTGAAAGCGCAACTCCGCGTCCATCTCGCTTTCCATCCGCGAACGGCGGAGACTTGTCTGCAACCACGACCGAAACCGGCGCCAAAGCGTCACACTTCCTCCGGCTTGGTCCCTAAGATTCCTGCGATGACGTCGGCCATGCGGTTCCAGTTTTCGGTTTCCGCAAGCAACCTGCGCTTCCCTGCAGCGGTGAGCCGGTAATATTTGGCTTTGCGGTTGTTTTCCGACTCGCCCCATTCACTCGCAATCCAGCCTTGATGCTCGAGGCGGTAGAGGGCGGGATAGAGCGAGCCTTGCTGAATTTCGAGGCGGTCTTTCGAGATTTGCTGGATGCGCAGCAAGATGCCGTAGCCATGAAGCGGGCCGAGAGACACGGCTTTTAAGATGAGCATGTCGAGCGTGCCTTGCAGAAGATCGAGTTGTTTGTCCACGAGGGCTTCTTCTCCTAGATGAACTAGGAATGTAACGCCAGTCTCCTAGACTGTCAAGGGGGAAGGATCCTGTTCACCTCCGCGACTCACTGGCGTCTCCCGCCACTGCGGCCTAATCGCTCTGCCTACGGCGTCGCAAGCCTTCGTTCCGGGAGACGCCAGTGACACATCAAGACCCATTTCGGACTAACGGGCATCGGATCAAGACAATCTCTTGCCAAAGCTATTCCACTTAACTATCAAATGGACTTCTGCCGGACTTCGGGAAAGAGAAGTGGGTTGCTGCCCGTTCGTTTCGGGCAACGAGCGCACGCTCCCGCCTTTGGCAGAAGTGTATCGTCGTGCGGGTCAAATGGCGCGTTCGCAAGGTCAAGATGGATTTCTCGCTCAATCCATGCGCGAAGCTCCCGCACCGTGGTCGCCTCGGCCTTCTTGTCTTTCAAGATGGCGGCAGCGTTCCGGCATTGCGGGAAGCATTCCTGCAAGGCTCGCCGCTGGTCATTCGGTTGCAACCGCGCGATTTCAAACGCATGGGCAACCGTTAGCTTGTCCTCATAGAACGCTTCGGAAATGAGTTGAATCAAGCGCAATCGCCCGTTGACGTACGCGGGCGATCTACCCACTCTTGTGGCGATGGCTTCGACGGTGTAGGTGTCGGGTTCGAGTTGAATCAAGGCGGCGTATCCGTGCGCCTCGTCGAGCGGATGCACGTCCACGCGCTGGACGTTTTCAATGACTTGCAGCTCCAATGCTTGCGCATCGGTCAAATCGCGCACGGTCGCGGGAATGCTCTCGCGCTTCGCAAGTTTCGAGGCCCGGAAGCGGCGTGCCCCGGCCACAACTTCATACGTGCCCGCTTGTGTCCGGCAGGCGAAGGACCTCGCGGAGCTTTCTCATGGACAACCTTTCGGTAGGCAATGTCGTTTCCTCCCGGCTCCGGAGGAATCCGAATTGCCCCAGTGTTGTCCAGCGTCCTTCTTCGCCCCCGTGGAAATCTTTTCGGAGGATCCCGGTCAGGATTCCGACCACTGGCAAAAAGTGACCGGCTTGAAATCCGAATCGGTGACCGGCATCATTTCGGACTGCTGACCGGGATGACTTCGGACCCACGACCGCCCTGCCCCGGAATACGCAGGCGATGGAAGCCACGATGTTTACCCGCTGGGGCACGGCCCTCCATTTACATGACCTATGCGGGTCGCCCGTCTTGGAAACTGGGCTGCGCGCTATGGGTGCACGATTGGCACGATTAAACGGAATCACCTGGACGACAATAAAAGTTCGAGTATCATTTCCATCAAGATCGGACCGACATGGGGGCAAAGTATCATATTCGCTTTTTCTTCGCCCAAGGGCGTTCGAGTTGCTCGAGCTGCCTGGTAAGGATTGGGTACAACGCTAGACGGCCCGAGAGGTTACCCTTCTCCTTACCCGTGCGGACCCTACAATTCACAGTCGCTTCGGTGTAGAGTTTGCTCGTATGGAAAGCCACCTGGATGGTCTTGCCCGCGACTCCCACTTCGCCCTGCGCAACCTCCGCAAGAATCGTCCTTTCTACCTAATCGCAATCTTCGCCTTGGCTCTCGGCATCGGTGCGACGACGGTCATGTTCAGTGTTATTTATAGTGCTGTTGTCGATGCACTCCCCTATAAAAATTTTGAGCGTTCTGTCGTATTTAGAATTCAAAATCTCGCAAATGTTGGTGGATGGAAAGGGCGTGACTTTTTCTTGCCGGACGAAACCCGCGCCTTTCGCGAACAGAATCATGTGTTTGAGGAAACGATCACCTACAACGGCATACGCCTCCAGTACGACGACGGCAAATCCATTCGCTACTGGCCAAGGGGCGCGACAGTAACGACGAATACATTCGAGTTCCTCGGCGTTGCGCCACTCCTCGGGCGCACCTTCTCTCAGGAAGATGGCCGGGCGGATGCTCCGCCGGTGTTCGTAATGAACTACCACTTCTGGCAATCGGAATTCGGCGGCGATCCAAAGATTCTCAACACAATTTTCATCCTCAACGGCAAGCCCACAACGCTGGTCGGAATCATGCCTCAGCGGTTCAACGCGTTTAGGGCAAATTTCTGGCTGCCAGTGCGTGAAGGGGAAAACGAACCTTCAGTCATGGGGCGCCTTAAGCAGGGAGTGAGCGTGCAGGCCGCAGGAGCCGATCTCGATGCTATTGCGCACCGCTACCAGAAGGCAAATCCAGGTGGACCATTCCCACTCCCGGAAAAATTCGCGATTGTGCCGCAAACTCTCCTCGACAGTCTTATCGGGGGATTCAAGAAAACACTATACGGCTTGCTCTCCGCTGTCCTGCTTTTGCTCCTGATCGCCTGTAGCAACGTTGCAAACCTTTTGTTGGCTCGTGCGACCTCGCGGGAAAGGGAAATGGCCATGCGCTCCACTCTGGGTGCCTCCCGCGCTCGCCTCATCCAACAATTGTTTACGGAGAGCTTCGTGCTTGCAGCGGTCGCCTCGATTGCAGGCTGTGCCTTGGCTTATTTCGCTTTGAAAATTGTCGTGGCACTCATCCCTGCCGGAACACTCCCCGAGGAAACTGTAATTCACATGAATGCACCCGTTCTTTTGCTGGCCCTGGGCATAACCCTTCTGACGACAATCCTGTGCGGTCTTGCTCCGGCTCTCCACACCATGCGCGGCGACCTGCAACCGCGGCTCACGGGCAGCGGCAAAGGCGTTGGAACAACTTTTCGCCATGGCAAATTGCGGGCCGCTCTCGTGGTCGGCGAAGTTGCTCTTTCAATCGTCTTGTTGATTGGCGCTGGCCTCCTGATGCGCAGCTTTCTTGTCCTCACACGCGTAGACTTAGGATTCGATCCCAAAAACGTTCTTTATTTTCGTCTTTCTCTACCCAAGGCGTATAACACCGACGTGGACATCACGCGGGAGAAGAAAAATGCCCTTACCCGGCAAATTCTCGACCGGCTTCGGGCTCTTCCGGGCGTGACCTCCGTTTCCGAATCGATTGAGGAACCCCCACTGCAAGACGAGTGGAGCGACACGATCATTTCCGGCAAACCTCACACCGAACGTTGGCAGACCACACTTGAGTCGGTTAGCGAAGGTTATTTCCAAATGCTCGGCCTGCCTTTGATTCGTGGCAGATTCTTTTCCGAAGATGATGTAAGCGCTGCTCGCCTAGTCATGGTAGTAAACCAGGCTTTTGTTCACCAGTATTTTCCTGGCGAAGATCCGCTCGGTCGTCGAGTCAAGATGCAGGTTCTCGACCGTACCTTTCTGGATGCACCGCACGACACTTATTTTGAAATCATTGGGATCGTGCGGGATTACAAGACTCGCAACTTTGACAACCCGGCGTGGGCAGACCTTCCCCAAGCCTTCATTCCCTATAGTGTTCAGGGGTATAGCTGGCGGACCTACATGGCTAGGACAGCCTTGGACCCAGCGCTACTCTTGAAAACTGTTGGCCAGGAAGTGCGGGCGATTGATCCAAATGTTGGGATCTCAGCATCAGGAACGCTCGAAGGCTCGCTGCGAGCTTTCTACCGAGGACCACAATTTGAACTCGTTACCCTAGGCTCCTTCGCCAGCATTGGTCTTCTGCTCGTCACAATCGGGATATCAAGCGTGATGGTCTACACCGTCTCCCTGCGCACTCACGAAATCGGCATTCGCATGGCGCTGGGAGCTCAACAAAGAAACATTCTTCGGCTCGTGCTTCTCAACGGCCTCCGTCTGGTGGCGGCTGGCATTATCAGCGGCCTTCTCGCGAGCTATGCACTCACGCGCTTTCTCGCTAGCCAAATCTCCGGTGTTTCAACCACTGACCCGTGGACATTTTCTGCCGTCGTGGCAGTTGGCCTGTTGGTAGGCCTCGCAGCGTGCCTGTTTCCAGCCCATAGAGCCACGCAGGTGGACCCGCTGGTCTCTCTGCACTACGAGTAACTCAGTTTGACAAAATAGCGCAGGAGGCAGAAGACCTCACTGGCACCTCCTTCCACTCGATGATTTGTCGGATTTATCGGTAGATCCGCATATGATTGACCGCAAATGAAAATTTAGGCCTTGTACGTTGCGATGCTAATGGAGGGTTGGCGATGGCTAGATTGACTGTGGTCTTCGTTACTGTGGTGGCGCTGTGGTTTGTGGGTTGCAGCAGCCAGCCATCAGTCGTGGGCCATGTTGACAGTCAACAAGTGCCCATACCGAATGCAACGGTTCTACCTCCTGCTCCTCCGTCCTCCTCCACTGGTGGCTTCGACGGCTCGCGAGCGTATGAGCACGTCCGGCATTTAGTCGAGTTAGGTCCGCGGCCTCCAGGATCGGATGCAATTCGTCAGGCCCAGTCGTACATCGTCGAACAACTTAAGAGCTACGGATGCCAAGTCGAAGAGCACGATTTTCATGCTTCGACGCCGATTGGCGATTTTCCTATGAAAAATATCATCGTCAAAATTGCTGGTACAGGATCTGGCGTCGTCCTTTACGCCACTCATTACGACACTGTGCGTCTGCCAAACTTCGTGGGCGCGGACGATGGAGGCTCGGGCACCGGCACCATGCTCGAACTCGCCCGTGTGCTTTGTTCTCAGAGGGGCAAACTCAACACTTGGATTGTCTTCTTCGATGGCGAGGAGGCTCAGGGCCACTGGACTGACAAGAACAGCATTCAGTGGACAAACACGAACAACACTTTTGGCAGCCGCGAGATGGCCGCAAGCATGGCCCTCTCTGGGGAACTTGAGAACGTCAAAGCCATGATTCTCGCCGACATGATTGGTCCGTCAAATCTGAGAATCAAGCGCGATACGGGCTCCACGCCTTGGCTTGTTGACCTCATCTGGGCAACTGCTGCACGACTCGGCCATGGCAATGTGTTTGTCAATGAAGATTATCCAGTGGGCGGCGATGACCATTTTTCGTTCATTCGGCGAGGTATCGCTGCGTGCGATATCATCGACTTCGATGTTCAGACTACTTATTGGCACACACCAGGGGACACTTTAGACAAAGTTGACCCGCGCAGTCTCGCCATCGTCGGCCATGTTTTCATCGAGACGTTACCTGCGCTGGAGAAGAAGTTTCCATAACGACGGCAGCGACGCTCGATTAGCGGCCAAGTCTCAATTAACAGGTTTGCCAGAAAAGTCAGTACTGGCTCCGCGCCCACGCGCTCGGATCGGGCACGCCGTTTCTGCCGGATTACATGGTGGCGGAGCCGTGCCGGGCCTTTTTTTCGCTGACCCTTCCCGCCATTGCGACCTAAACGCAACGCCTACGGCGTCGCAGATCTTCGTTCCTAGTGGGGCCCCCTAGTCTAATTCCGAATTTGCAAGTAGGGTTTTGAGACTTTGACGATGATGTCCCGATAGTCCTCGAGCGAAGTTACAAACGAACCGTAGACGCGATCTGGCAGAGCGACCGGCTTGAACTCAACGTCAACTCTGAACTGTGGGCAGTCCCGACTGATGAATGTGCCTCGCAGTCCTGTTGGTGGTCCGTCGTGCGTCTTGAAAACCTTCAGGAGGTCCACTCGCGTCATGCCCGGTTTAATGGTCTCCATTCTCTCCAAAACATGTCTCAACCAGACTTCGCGGTCTTGCGTGCACGGTTCCGGGCTCGCCGACTGCGTTGGTTGAAAGGAAGCAGTACCTCCGATAGCGATGATAGAAAGCAATACGGGCACGAGAAGTCGTCGAATCATTGATTGGTCTCCTGTTTGCAGATAACCCCGCGTGTCGGATTAGCGGTTCACATTTGCTTCATGGATTTGGGCCAAGAGCCTTTGAAAGCTGACCCAAAGAATTCTAATCCCGATTGCTGTCGAAAAAGGGCTTTCCGCTTCCGAACAGTTACTCGCAAAGCTGGCCGACGTACCGACGCCGGCAGGGCCGACTCCCCGGCAACTCGGCCGAGAGCATCTCGTGCAACTGCAGGTCAATGAACAGCCAGCACGATCCGAGCAACGATAGCTCCCTCACGGTTTTTTGGACTATGCTGGCGATCCTCCCGATCTAACTGCTACCTTGGATCTGGGTTTGACAAAAGTGCTTGCCCCAAGTCTTTCAAGGAGATATAGAAATCAATCGGAGTTTCGCGGGAGTGTGTGGAGATGAAGACCCTTTGGCAGGACGTTCGTTATGGTCTGCGGATGCTGGGGAAGAACCCCGGCTTTACTGTCATTGCGATACTGACACTTGCCCTGGGCATCGGCTCGACGACACTGATCTTCAGCATTATCGACTCCGCTCTGCTCCATGCGTTCCCGTATGAAAATGCCGACCGCCTTGTGACTTTCACCATTCTTGCCGCCGACGAAGTGAGAGCGTGGCGGTTCCCCATCGGAGCGTTTGTCGATTTCAAACAGCAGAATCACACGTTCGAAGACATGATCGGGCTGGTCTACCGGGAAACCCATTATGTAAGCCGTGGCGGGACGGAAGAATTCTTCGGCGGGTGGATAACGCCTGATGCATTTAGAGTCCTCGGCATTAGGCCGCTTCTGGGCCGCACTTTGACGTTCGAGGATGTAAGGCCAGACGCTCCACCTGTTTTCGTGATGAGTGACCAGCTGTGGGCCAAACTATTCCATCGAGATCCGAAAATCGTTGGGACGGCGCTGACACTCAACGGCACACCAATGACGCTTGTCGGGGTCATGCCTCCGCGTTTCCGATTCGGTGACTGTGAGGTTTGGATGCCTCTTAACATGACGCTAGGCAGCGGCGTCATTCCCGGATCCAGCGTCGATCCGTATGAAAACGAAGTTTGGGCTGTTGGGCACCTCAAGGCGGGCGTCAGCCGGGAAAGTGCTGCCGCCGACCTCGAGATCATTGCGAAGGGTTTGGAAAACACGTATCCGCTGTACTTTCCTGCTCAATTCAAGCTGGTGATAGATGCCTTTCGAGGAGACTCCGTCCGGCATTTCTTCAAACTTACGCTCTTTTCCCTGCTGGCGGCGGGGACGCTGCTGCTGCTGATTGCCTGCAGTAATGTGGCGAACCTCTTGCTGGCCCGAGCCACCACTCGCGAAAAAGAGATTGTGATTCGAGCTTCACTGGGCGCGAGTCGGGGCCGTTTGGTCCGGCAACTTATGCTAGAGAGCTTAGTGTTGGCCACGGCGGGCTGCGTTGCGGGATCGACGATGGCTTATTGGGGATTGAAGGGGGTCGCGGCTGCGATTCCTGAAGGCGTGATTCCGCAGGAGGCGGTCATCGGGCTCAGCCCGGCGGGACTGTTGTTCGCGCTGGGGGTGACGGCTTTTACGACAGTGTTCTGCGGGCTGGCTCCCGCGCTTCATTCCGTACGCCGCGACTTGCAAACTGCGCTTACCGGCAGCGGAAAGGGCTCCATCGGAGACTTCCGCCACGGGAGGCTACGATCCGGCATTGTGATGGCGGAGGTGTCGCTCTCGATCGTGTTGTTGATTGGGTCTGGGCTGATGATGCGCAGCCTTCTTGCGCTGGAACACGTTGATGTCGGTTTCAATCCTGCGAATGTTTTGTACGCGCGGTTGTCGCTGCCGCACAGTCAGTACGATACAGCACTACAGAAAAAGCTTCTTTTCCAGCAGGTTCTTGATCGCGTGACGGTGATTCCCGGAGTGGTATCGGCCGCGGAGACTACTTCACCTCCGCCCTATACATGGACTTGGACGACTGTGTTCGCTCGTGGAGAAGCTCAGCCGAAAGCCAGGAATACAACATTGATTCTGTGTAGCGAAGGCTACTTCGAAACGCTGGAACGCCACTTGCTCGGTGGGCGGCTGCTATCGCGGAGCGATGTCGATTCGGCGAGGCGCGTTGCCGTGGTGAACCAGACGTTCGCGCGCGAGCATTTCAACCATCGAAATCCGACGGGGCAGGAAATCCGATTCACGGACTTTGAAACTTTGCCGGATTGGCCGCGCGAGCCGTATTTCGAAATCATTGGAGTCGTCGGGGACGCCAAGAATCGAGGGTTGGAAGAACCACCGAGGCCCGAAGTATATCTCCCTTATACACTCACGGGATCGGGCTCCAGAGGCATATTAGTGAGAAGCCTGGTGAACGCGGACTCAATCTTCTCCAGCATTCGGCGCGAAGTTGGGGCTGTAGATCCGAACATCGCGCTCGTGGACGCCGGAACCATCAAGCACGATCTGGATCGGCACTACTACGCAGGCCCGCAATTCTTGTTCGTGTCGATGTGTGGGTTCGGGACCGTCGGTTTCGTGCTGGTGGTCGTGGGCCTGTTCAGCGTGATCTCTTACAGCGTGGTCCTGCAAACTCACGAGATCGGAGTCCGCATGGCCCTCGGGGCGCAGCAGGCCAGCATTTTGAAGATGATTTTGACAAAGGGCTTTCGACTTTTGGCGGTGGGAATCGTCATTGGCCTGTTTGCGAGCCATGAGCTCACACGGTTTCTGGCGAGCCAGATTTGGGGAGTTTCGCCTACCGATCCCTGGACGTTTGCTGGGGTTGCGGCGATTGTGGCGGCGGTTGGATTGGCGGCGTGCTTCTTGCCGGCGCGCCGGGCAACGCAAGTGGATCCGCTGGTCTCTCTGCACTACGAGTAACTCAATTTCGACAAAATAGCGCCGAAGACAGAACGACCCGTCCTCAGTGGCCCCTCACTTCACTCCGACCTAAGTGCTCCGCCTCCGGCGTCGCAGGTCGTCGTTCCGGGAGGGGCCAGTGAACCGCAAGAGCTGCTCGGCCAAACAGACCATAGTCTGCAGAGGATCTCTTGCCAAAAGCTATTCCACTTAACTATCAAATGGACGTATCCGTCCGACCAACCCAGGTCCTTCAGGGCATTGGATGAAACCGGCTACTCCCGCCGAGAAACATGTTCGAGATAAGAAACTTCCACTAGCGCGTCATTAAACGCTCCGATTGTCAGGTACTGGTGACCCGGCACCCGAAGGGCGTCTAACTTGTCTGCGCACTCAAGCCAGCCTTCTTCATGCCGCGACCATTCGAAAACCGCGCCCCTTTCTTGTGTAAGCAGCCGCAACGTCTTGGATGGCTCCGCCTTCCGGTTAGTCAGCCGCCTCAAAACGAGTGACCTTACTGAGGCAGAAGGCTCAACCCATTCCTTCTTGAATAGTTCCTCGGCATGCCCCTCAGCTTCAGTCGACGCGGTAACGAAGAGGTCTCTCAACTGCTTCAACGTTGAAGCCGAGTGCGCAACCAAGAGCAGCGTCGGTCCAGACGCTCCTGTATAGAAGTCGATCATCATCTTTTGTGCAGTATCCATCAGTCTCCCAGTTGATCCACCGCGGGCCGTGCAGCCAGCCACTTGTCGGGGAGCAACTCGGCCAGGAGGCGGGCCAGCCTGATCGCTTCGACACAGAGGTCCTCGCGCACGAGCGCGTCACCGCCGGATGCGGTGTACCCCTCGTTGAAGATGAGGTACAACACGGCCAGCACCGCGTTGAGCCGCTCGGGGAGGTCGGCGTCGTTGGGGACTCGATACGGGATGCCCGCCGCCTTGATCTTCCCTTTGGCCCGAACCAGGCGCTGGGCCATGGTGGTCTCGGGAACGAGGAAGGCCCGAGCGATCTCGGGGGTCTGGAGCCCGCCCAGGAGCCGCAGGGTCAACGCCACCTGGGCCCGGTGGGCCAGGGCAGGATG
>Ga0137418_10002892_pt1 | contig 15706 bp, 12 predicted proteins | sample CZODoug3_1_2_16f_FD_122242 | JGI IMG/M metagenome (GOLD analysis project Ga0137418, IMG submission 122242) | Vadose zone soil fungal communities from Angelo Coast Range Reserve, California, USA - CZODoug3_1_2_16fungal (Hybrid Assembly) | ecosystem: Environmental > Terrestrial > Soil > Vadose... | reverse complement strand
TGGGATCACACTCTCTGGCCCGTCAAAGAACTCCCCTCGCGTTGGGATCTCGACGAAGTCTCCGCCAAGAATCCCATTTTCCTGGTCCGCGTCGACGGCCACATCGCCGTAGCCAACACCAAAGCGCTCCAGCTCGCCAGCATCACCGTCGCCAGCAAAGACCCCGCCGGAGGCAAGATCGATCGCCTCGATACCGGCGAACCGTCCGGCATCCTCCGCGAGACCGCGCAACAAGCCGTCCGCGCAGTAATTCCAAAACCAGATCACGAAGACCGCCGTAAAGCCATCGAGTTCGCCCTCTCTGAAGCTGCCCGGTGGGGTGTAACCTCCGCCCAGGACAACTCCAGTTGGGACGATTTCCAAATCTACGAGGAACTCGAAAAAGAAGGCAAACTCAACCTCCGCATCAGCGAATGGCTTCCCTTCGACGACTCGGTCGATGTTCTAAAAGCCCATCGCGCCGCCCACCCGCACGAGGACCTGCTCCTCCACACCGGCATGTTAAAAGGCTTCATGGATGGTTCCCTCGGCTCCCGCACGGCCGCCATGCTGGCTCCGTACAGCGACGACCCCACCAACTCCGGAATTCCACAGTACGATCAAGACAAGCTCAACGCCCTGACTAAAGACCGTCTCCAGGCCGGCTTCCAAATCGGCTTCCACGCCATCGGAGACCACGCCGTCGACATGGCCCTGACCGCCTTCGCCGAAGCTCTCAAAACCATCAAGGTCCTCGGCAAGACCGACTTCCGCCTCCGCATTGAACACGCTCAAGTCCTGGCCCCCAACCAGTTCCAGCGTTTCAAAGACCTCAGAGTCATCGCCTCCATGCAACCCAGCCATCTCCTGACGGATATGAATTGGGCCCAAGCCCGTCTCGGCGAAAAGCGCGCCGAACATTCCTACGCCTGGGCCGAAATGCTGAAGAACAACATTCCCCTGGCTTTTGGAACAGACTTTCCTGTCGAATCCATCAACCCGTTCCGCGGCCTCTACGCAGCCACAACCCGCCGCAGCGAAGACGGCAAGAAAGAATATTTCCCCGCCCAACGGATCGAAATGGACGACGCCATCGCTGCCTATACGCATGGCTCCGCCTATGCCGAATTTGCCGAAAAAGAAAAGGGCGAAATCGCTCCCGGCCAGCTAGCCGACTTCATTGTCCTCGACCGCGACATCACCAACGCCACCCCAGCCAAGCTCCTCGAGACCAAGGTCCTCCGCACCGTCGTCGGCGGCAAGACGGTCTACGAAGCCAAATAGCGGACGTCGGCCGGCCGTGGTTCTACTTGACGCATTGAAAGTCAAGGTTGTCGATCAGCTTTTCCCTCGATTCCAGCCGGACCACTCCGTCCTGACCGGCGATAAACTTCTCGCGCAGAACCTCAGTTCCGTCCATATCCAAATAGTCCGCAACCAGCCCCCGCCCCTGAAACGTTAGATTGACGAACCCATTGACTCCAAAACCATTCGTTGCCGCGCGAAAATCGTAAAACACAGGCTCAGGCGCATGACTGGGCCGCTCCCGCTCAACCGGCATTCCTCCATGCCCGATGCATCTCCCATAGCTCTTCAGGTCGCCCGTCCCGCACAAGTCGTACCCAGCCAGACGGTGCTCATGCCCCCAAAACCAAAGCACAGGCCGCCGGACGCCGGCCTTCCACAATTGCTCGGCAGGTTTCCGGTAGGTGTTCTCAAATGCGGACTAGTTCTGATGGTGGGACAGAAGAATCAGCCCCCGATGGCTCCGGTCAGGCCCGACCACATTCGTGATCCAGTCGACAACACTCTTCTCCAACCGGCAATCCCCACAGATTCCAGGAATGCGGTTCACCCACGGAATCCCCGACAAGATCGGCACCCCGCCCGAGTTATACCCAGTGTCGAGGCCGATAACCTGCCAGTCGTCATTCTGTAGGCAGAAAAAGCTCGTCGGCTGGCCCGAAATTCGATCCGAAGTTGGATCCGAAATGCGACCCGAAGCTTTTCCATCCGCCTCCACCATCCCCATCGCCGGAAGCAAGACATCGAAATAGCCGCTTCCGTTGGAAAACATTTCATGGTTGCCGTTCAACGCGAGACTACCCCGCGACCCCATCGGCCAATGCACCGGATCGTAATTGTTCTTCGGATTCCGCACGCCCAGGCAGTTCTCATTCACCGAGCGCGCATCGCCCACCGGGTAAACATCCCCCAGGTGGATGGTGAAGTGAGGCTGAAACGCCTTCATGTGCTCCGCCACCGCCTGCGCTTCCGCAGTCCCAGTTCCCCAGTCGCCAGCCAGACTCACTCGCACTGTTCCGGTTGTGGCATGCCCCGAGGCAACGTGTTCCGGAGAGACGCCATCGCCCCGCAAATCATACAAAGCCCTTCCCGGCCCAGTATCCGATGGGAAAGCGTGCTTCTTCTCAAACGCCTGCGGCAAGTAAGTCTTCGCCCAACGCCAAAGCGCCCAGGGAGAAAATATCGACGCCGGAGGAAAGTTCGGAGGCGACACCGCCTCCGCCGCCCGTCGCAAATTCGCCAACGCCGCCGACCGCTGATACACATCCAGATCCCGCACCGTCCGCTTCGTCCGCCGCTTTTTGCCGGGACTTCGTGGCGCGCCCATAACGCACCACCATACCAGCACCAAGCGTTCTCACCAACCTGCAACCCAGGGGAAGTTCTTCCGACGGGAGAGGACTCTTGCAATATCCTTGAGTAGTCAAAGGACCCTTGCTTTGCCGCCACGCTCCGCGACGTGCAGAACCAACCCCAAGAGCAGCGGACAAGTGTCCGCTCTATACGAACTTGCCCTATCTCCGCGCACCCGCACATACCAAATGCAGGGCCGACACTGCTCCGCCACCGTTGGCGTGGTTCTAAGTTCCACCAAAACTATTCGATTCGGTCTCGCTTGGTGAGATTGTGGCGGACGCAGAGTAGTTGAATATTCTTTGGGTCCTTCGAGGATCCGCCTTTCGAATAGGGAATGATGTGATCAAAGTGCAAGCCGGACTTCTCGCCGCACGTAACGCATCGGCTTCGATCACGCTTCCACACTTCCAGTTTGACCCAACTGGGAATCAAGCGATCATCTTCTTTACATCGCAGACAAGGAGGGATCTTCTCTCCGACTTTGTCCCGTAGCCCGCAATTTGAACTTGAACACTCGGCGAACACCGGACGACTCGGTCCACACGTCGATTAGTTCAAACACCCCGTTGTAAGCCCAAATTCCCGAGCGTATTTTCTCGAAAACTGCAACGGGTTCGGCTTGAGCATGATCAGTTTTGTACTTCGAAGCCGCTTCCGCAAAGAGCCCATTCTGAGTCAAGGAACCACCAGGGTTCCTGTCGGGCTGGTCGGTCACTTTGGGATCGGGACCGCCAACTTTTCTAGGACAGTCATGCCCCTCATAGATCAAGGTCTTACCTTCGTCCTCGATGCGATCTGCGTAAGGAGCGCCTCGCCGCAGGCTCATCAAAATAACGCTTGAGTGGCCCCACAGTCGAAAGTTCATTCCTCGCTGAAGACTCGCACCGACGGTCGAACACATTTGAGCGTGCGAAATCACATCGCCGGGTTGGAACGATTGTGGCAATCTATGTCTCGCGCAGAGGAGGTACCGTGTTAACTCAAAGAGCCTTAAATAAATGGGACGACCTGGGGAGGCCGTCCCTCCGTGACCAAAACCACTCTATCTAACTACACCCGCTCGTACTCCCGCAGCTCCCACACCGATAGCAACTCCCGTTCCGGGTCATGATGCTGCCGCAGAACGAGCAGCTGGGAGCATCTCCGAGGTCGATGATCCCGGCCAGTTGATCGTTGGCGTGTGCGGAACCCGGCGGGACGGAAGCCTGACGGTTATCGGAGGTCGGAGTTCGTCCATCCAACGCCCGTGTTTCAGAGCCTTCGGCACCCGCCGCCGGCGTGGTCGAGCGCAGCCGGAAGCCTTCGAACAGGTTTCCCTGCTGGCCCGTCAGGAAGCGCAGATGCAGCCAGCGGAAGATGTAATCCATAATCGACTTGGCAAAACCGATTTCAGGATTGGAACTCCATCCGCTGGGCTCAAAGCGCGTGTGGGCAAACTTCTCGCAGAACAGCTTCAGCGGCACCCCGTGCTGCAAGGCCAGACTGGTGGCGCAAGCAAAGCTATCCATCAACCCGCTGACCGTCGAGCCTTCCTTGGCCATGGTGATGAACAGCTCTCCCGGCATCCCATCCGGATAGAGGCCCACGGTAATGTAGCCCTCATGCCCGCCCACATTGAACTTGTGGGTGATCGATGCCCGCTCTTCCTGCAAGCGATGCCGCACCGCCCGCGGCGGACCGTTCGGATTGTCGTCGAGAATCGCAGCTGCAGCCACCGCGTCCGCCGCGTCCCCCTTCTTCGAGAGCGCAGTCTTAGTCCCGGCCGCAGACAGGGGCTGACTCTTCTTGCAGCCATCGCGATACACCGCCACAGCCTTCAGCCCTAGCTTCCACGACTCGATGTAAACCTCGGTGATTTCATCGATCGTCGCCGACTCCGGCAAATTGACCGTCTTAGAAATCGCACCCGAGATAAACGGCTGCGCCGCCGCCATCATCTTAATGTGCCCGTTGTAATGAATAAACCGCGTCCCCTTCGCCGGCTTGAACGAGCAATCAAACACCGCCAGATGCTCATCCTTAACATGCGGCGCCCCCTCAATCGTCCCGGTAGCGTCAATGTACGAAACAATGGCATCCGCCTGATCATGCGTGTACCCCAGCTTAAACAAAGCCGCCGGCACAGTCTGGTTGACGATCTTAATCATGCCGCCGCCCACCAGCTTCTTGTACTTCACCAACGCCAAATCCGGCTCGACTCCGGTTGTGTCGCAGTCCATCATGAAGCCGATTGTGCCGGTGGGGGCCAGAACGGTTACTTGGGCGTTGCGGTAGCCGTGCTTTTCGCCGTGGGATAGGGCTTCGTCCCAGCAGGCTTTGGAGCCTTCGTAGAGGGCTGTGGGGACGTTGCTCTTGTTGATGTTGTTGACCGACGCCCGGTGCATGCGGATTACGTCCAGGAACGGTTCGCGGTTGATGTACCAGCCGGGGCAGGCTGCGCCGGGCATGCTGTCCTGACTGGTTAGGCCCAGGCGCTGTTGGATGGTGGCGCTCGCCGGGTTGAGGGGTTGGCCCTGTTCGGCGATGCGCGAGGATTGGAGGTAGGCTTCGCCGCACATGATGGCCGTGACGCAGGCGGCGTAGTCGCGGCCGGCGTCGCTGTCGTAGGGCAAGCCGCTCGCCATGAGCAGAGCCCCTAGATTTGCGTAGCCCAATCCGAGCGGACGGTAGTCGTGCGAGTTGCGGCCGATGGACTCGGTGGGGTAGCCGGCGTTGTCGACCAGGATTTCCTGGGCTGTGATCAGGATGTCGACGGCATGGCGGTAGGCTGCGACATCGAACGTGCCGTTGGGCGCGAACTTCAGCAGGTTCATGCTGGCCAGGTTGCAGGCCGAATCGTCCAAGAACATGTACTCGGAGCACGGGTTCGAGGCGTTGATGCGGTCCGTGTTCTTGCTCGTGTGCCAGCGATTGGTGGTGGTGTCGTACTGCATGCCGGGGTCGCCGCAGCGCCACGTCGCGTCGGAGAGCTTGTTCATGAGATCACGGGCTTTGTAGGTTTTGACGACGTCGCCCGTGCGGACCGATCGCGTCGAGAAGTCGGTATCGCGGACGACTGCGTACATGAAGTCGTCGGTGACACGGACGGAGTTGTTGGCGTTTTGGAAGAAGATGGAGGAGTAGGCGTCGGAATCGGGAGACGACCCGTCGTAGCCGGCGTCGATCAGGGCCCAAGCCTTGGCTTCTTCTTTGGATTTGCACTCGATGAACTCTTCGATGTCAGGATGGTCCATGTTCAAGATGACCATCTTGGCGGCGCGGCGGGTTTTGCCGCCGGACTTGATTACGCCGGCGAAGGCGTCGAAGCCACGCATGAAGCTGAGCGGACCGCTGGCGGTGCCGCCGCCGCTGAGGCCTTCCGCGGAAGAGCGCAGCGGGGAGAGGTTGGAGCCGGTGCCGGATCCCCACTTGAAGAGCATGCCTTCGGTCTTGGCTAGAGTGAGGATGGAATCGAGCGAGTCTTTCACCGCGTTGATGAAGCAGGCCGAGCACTGCGGCTTGGTGTAGCCTACGGCGCCGAATTCCACCGTGTTGGTGGTCTGGTTCCAGTGCCAGTTTTGGGCGTCGGAGTTGGGCTCGATGCGGTCGCAGCCTACGTTGAACCAGACGGGCGAGTTAAAAGCCGCATACTGGCGCAGGAGCAGGAAGGCGAGCTCATCGTGGAAGGTGGTGGCGTCTTCGGCAGAGCGGAAGTAGCCGTCGGCGATGCCCCAGTCGCGGATGGTCTCAGCGACGCGGGTGACGAGCTGGCGGACGCCGGTTTCACGCTCGGGCGTGCCAACGTGTCCGTGCAGATATTTCGAGGCCACGATGTTGGTGGCGGTGACGGACCAGTCTTTGGGGGTCTCCACGTCCTTCTGTTCAAAGATGGTGTTGCCCTGAGCATCCGTGATCTGGGCGAGGCGGAGCTCCCACTCGATTTCGTCGTAGGGGGAAACGCCGGGTTTGGTGAAGTGGCGGCGGAATTGGAGTCCGGGGGCCTTCTTCTTATTCGTGCCGGCGGCGGCGGTGGCGGCCGGTGGCGCGGATGGCGTGCTCGTGAGATTTTTCACTTCAGACATTTCGTTCTCTTCCTCCGATTCTTTTAGATCGGTTGCTGGGGGATCAGTTTTTCTTGTCGCCTACCTGTCATTTTAGGCTTCTTTATCGGTGCAGATCAGAAACCGATGGCAGGGGGGTTGGGTGGCTTGGTTTTGGCTGGTGCAGCGCGTTGGCCAGTACGGGCTCGGCCTGGCTTCTGGCTCCGTGAGGAGCTTGCTGGGCCGCCAGATCGACGGGGAAAAGGCTGTCGGTGGTGGAGGCTTCGAAACCGTGCGTGAACCATTGCTGCAGGGCAGCGCAGGAGGAGACGCGCTGGGCGTCATCGTCGACAACAGCGAAGCGGACGAGGCAGCGGCCAGCGTTGATGCGGTCGTAAAGAGGACTGTCGTAGCAGAGACGAGCCATTTCGACCCCGAGATCTTTGGTTTGGCCCACTTTTAAGATGGCCAGCCGCACTGTGGGGTTGGCAGATACGGAACGCGGAACCTGGTGCGACACCAGGTGCTCGGCGATGACGAAGAGGCCGGGGTGGCAGGGGGCCGTGAGGCAGAGGTTGGGGTCAACGGCGACCCAGAGCGACCAGTCGACGCGCGGGGGCGGCACGGTCATTCCGTGGCGTTCGAGCGACTCGGCGACGAGACGAACTAATCCTTCCATGGGGCTCCTCCATAGTGCCGGCGGTGAGGCCGGGTGGCGCTAAATTTTCAAAAGCATTTGGCTCCCCGGGGGGACCGACGCGGGGAACTTCTTGCCGCTCTGTTCCGTCTTCAAGGGGCTTAAGCCCCTTTTATAAGGCCGTTATGAACTACTGTCCTGACGCCGAGCGCTGAAACCCACCCGCGTTTGGTGCCTTGACGGCATGCCAAAAGCCATGCCCTACCTGAGTTCGTCGAGCGGCCTAATTGGCCCAACTTTTCGTCCTAAGCTGTCTCACTTAGCTCGAAAGAGCGGAGTGAAAGTGCCTTGGAGTTGTGAAGTTACGCCTGTATATGGTGCCTGTCAAGTAGGTAACGCAAGATATTGTGTTCGCAAAGTGCCCCCTCAGGTACCTTCTGCTAAGTCATTCTTTTCATGGGGATTGTTACAGCCGGGTTACAAAGAGCGACGCCTGGAGCCCGAAAAGAAGCCACTCTTTTTTGTGGAAATTGGGGACTTACGGGGAGGACCTGCGGAATTTTGCTCCCGGCCGCCGAGGGCGATCGTCTCCGCCCTCGTTTGCGCGGGGTCGAGGGCGACGTAGACGTCCTCGAAAATGTGGCGAGAGGTAATGGTCACCATGCCGTTGGATTCGACGAGGTAGTCGCCGCGCTTGCCGTTTTGCTCGCGGCCGAGGGCGTCGACAAAACTGAGAGGAGCGCTGAGAATACGAGCGCGGATGGTGAAGCGGGTGCGGTAGGTTTGCCACTCGTTCTCGAGGTTGCCGTCGGCTGCGCTGCGGTCGTGCGAAATTTTCTTTTCGTTCTTGGACACGTGGATCACCGGGGAGGGCGCGAGCGGCGCTAATTTTTTCGAACTCGTGTAAGTAAAGGTACGCAGTGAGGGTGGTGGGGTCAATTCCATAACTTTGGTGCAGTGGTAGGAAAGTTGCCAAAGAAGATGACGCTGGTTTGGCGATGCGGGCACGAGCGAGACCGGGCCGGGAACATGGCTGTAGTCAAGGGTTTCCGGGTGGGGGTTGGGGAGGCGGGAAAATTTTGAGCGGGACGGGTGCGGGGATTTCCACAGAACTCGCACAGGAATTGCAGAAAAGGGAGGGAAGCGATTGTTGCTTTTCAGGGTCGTCAGGGCGGATCCAGGATTCCTTCATCAGGATTCCTTAATCATGATTTCTGAATGAGGATGTTGAGTGGTGGGTCGGGGAGGATTGTTCTGTTCCACTGTCTAAACATTGCGGTTCCTGACCTTTCAGCGTCCCCATCCTGGGGCACCCACCGACACGGGCGAAGGCACCCGTGCCCCATTGTCTGCGGACTCTCAGTTATAATTTAGCGTCGGCAGTGGAGGGTATCGTGGCTATTCAAAAGACTGAGCATATTTGGCATAACGGGAAATTGATCCCCTGGGATGACGCCAAGATTCATGTAATGTCGCACGTGGTGCACTACGGGTCGTCGGTATTTGAGGGGATTCGCTGCTATGCTCCGCCGAGCGGGCCCGCCATATTCCGGGCGAAAGAGCACATGCAGAGGCTGCTGGATTCGGCGCGGATTTACCGCATTGACCTCGACTACACGCGCGATCAGTTGATTGCCGCAATGTCGCAGCTGATTGCCGCGAACAAGGAGTGGCCCTGCTACATTCGGCCGATTGTCTTCCGCGGGTATGGTGAGGTGGGGGTGAATCCGCTGGGGTCGCCGACCGAGGTGTACATGGCGAACTATCCCTGGGGCAAGTATCTGGGGACGGACGGGGATGAGGGCGTGGCAGCGTGCGTGTCGTCGTGGACGCGGCTGGCTCCGAATACCTTGCCGGCGATGGCGAAGGCTGGGGCGAATTACATGAATTCGCAGCTGATTAAGATGGAAGCGGTGATTAACGGATACGCCGAGGGGATTGCGCTGGATTCGCATGGGTACATCAGCGAGGCGTCGGGAGCGAATTTGTTTGTGATACGGAACGGGCAAGTGGCGACGGCGCCGCTGGGAAATTCCGTGCTCCCGGGGATTACTCGGGATTCCGTGCTGGCGCTGGCGCGCGAGGCGGGGATTCCGGTTACGGAGCAGCCGATTCCGCGGGAGATGTTGTATATCGCCGACGAGGTTTTCTTCACGGGAACGGCCGCGGAGATTACGCCCATTCTTTCCGTGGACCGCATTCCTGTGGGGAACGGCAAGATGGGTCCGATCTCGAAGCAGCTGCAGAAGGCGTTTCTGGATATCGTGCACGGTCGGACGAAAGATCGGTTTGGCTGGCTGACGCCGGTGGAAGTTGGGGCGAATGCCAAGCAGCCAGTGGGAGTGAGCTAGCCGGCGCGGCGGGCCGGGTCGAGGACTTCGTCGAGGACGCGGGCCAGGGTTTTGGCGCGCTTGGTGTAATCCGGGGTGCTGCCGGAAGTTTTTTGCAGGAGCAGGTGGTGCTCGTCGGCGATGTTGATCGCGGCCAGGACAGCGAGGCGGATGGTGTCGACGGTGCTGGTTTGCGAGGCGACGGCGCGCATCTTGGAGTCGACGTACTCGGCCAGCTGCTTGATGTAGGCGGGATCGGTTCCGCGCAGGTTGTAAACGGTGTCGAAAATTTCGACACGGACGCTGGGGACGCTGTCGGTCGATTGCGGGGGGATCGATGCCATGTGCTTGTCCTCTTTGGCCCGATTTCTGTGATTAGCTGGCGGCTGCCACGTCCTCGATCTGACGCATCATTCTTTCCACTCTGGAACGGACTTCCTCGCGGTCTTTGCGCAGTTTGAGGAGCTCGCGCTTGAGGGTTTCGACCTCGTCCTCGCGGGCGTCGAGTTGTTCGCGAAGGCGCAGCCCGTCGCGCTCGGCCGCGGCCTTGCCCTCCCGGGCGGACTTGAGCAACTCGATCGTGCGGTAGACCTTTTCTTCGAGAGCCTGGAAATCATCCGCGGGAACTTCGAATTCAAGAGCTTCGGGTTTTGCCGACATAGTCTGATCCTAGACGAAATTTCGCTATTCCTGCAACGGAGTATATCGCAGAATGCGGTGGAAATTGGGGCCGGAAAGGCGGGCGCGCAAAATGCGGTGGCTAGCTTGGGCGGAGCTTCGGTGGGACGGGCCTGGGCGGGACGGGCTTGGGTGGGACAAGCCCGGGCAGGACGAGCTGGGCCAGGCGGTCGGCGGCGGCGTTGATGGTTTGTTCGCGCTTGCAGAAGGCGAAGCGGACCTGGGTGGCGCCGTCGCGGGGGTCGCCGTAGAAGCTGGAGCCAGGGACGCAGGCGACGCCGATTTGCTGGACTAAGTGCTGGGCGAAGGCGCGGTCATTGGGGAAGCCGAAGGCGGCGATGTCGGTCATGACGTAGTAGGCGCCGCGAGGGCGGTAGCAGCGGAAGCCGGCGTGTTCCAGAATTGGCATGAGGTGATCGCGGCGGGTGAGGTAACGGGCGGCTAGGTCCTGGTAGTAGGCGGGAGGGAGGCTTAGAGCGGCAGCTCCGGCTTCCTGGAGTGGGGCTGGGGCGCCCACCGTTAGGAAGTCGTGGACTTTGCGGATGGCCTCGCTGATGGACGGGGCGGCGACGGCCCATCCGACGCGCCAGCCTGTGACGCTGTAGGTTTTGGACATGCCGTTGATGACGATGGTGCGGTCGCGCATGCCGTCGAGTTCGATCATGGAGATGTGGCGGGCGCCGTCGTAGAGGATGTGCTCGTAGATTTCGTCGGTGATGGCGAGTACGTTGTGCTGGAGGCAGAGGTCGCGGATCAGTTCGAGTTCCGTTCGTGAAAATACTTTGCCGGTCGGGTTGTTGGGCGTGTTGACGATGATGGCTTTGGTGTGGGAGTGGAAGGCGGCGCGGAGTTCCTGTTCGTCGAAGGTCCACTCGGCTTCGGCAGCAGTGGGCGGGCGGAGCTTGACGAAGCGCGGTTGGGCGCCGCTGAGGATCGTGTCGGGGCCATAGTTTTCGTAGTAGGGCTCAAAGATGATGACTTCGTCGCCGGGATTGGTGGTGGCGAGTAGCGAGGCCATCATGGCTTCGGTGGAGCCGCAGCAGACGGTGATTTCTGTTTCCGGGTCAATGGTCACGGCCTGCCAGAGCTGCATTTGGCGAGCGATGCCGGCGCGGAGGCGGCGGCTGCCCCAGGTGATGGCGTATTGGTTGATGTCTTTGCCCACGGCTTCCTGGGCGGCACGCTTGATTTCTTCGGGGGCGGGAAAGTCGGGGAAGCCCTGGGCTAGATTCACCGCCTGGTATTTCACGGCTTCGCGGGACATTTCGCGGATTACGGATTCGGTGAAGTGGGAGACTTTTTCGCTGCAGAAGGATTTGGCCATGTTACGCCCGCTGGGTGCCGCCGAGGGTTTGGAGGGCGGAGATGATTTTGGCGGACCATTCGGCTACTTCTTCTTCGCGCAGGGTGCGCTCTGCGGATTGAAAGACGGCGCGCAGGAGCAGGGAATACTTTCCGGCGGGGACGTTGCCGCCGCGGAAGGTTTCGGCGGGTGCGAAGGCGCGCAGGTCCGGGAGGTTGAGGGCCGCGACGGCGGCGCGGATTTGGTCGAACTCGGTTGCGTCGGCGAAAACGAAGGAGAAGTCGCGGTCGACGGCGGGGAATTTGGGCGGAGCGGCGTAGGTGGGCTGTCGCAGCTGCTGTTGATAGAGGACGTCGAGGTAGACTTCGGCGGCGAAGACTTCCTGACGGAGCTTGCGTGTAGCGGCGAGGTCGGGGTGGATTTGTCCGAACTGGGCGATGGTGGCGCCCTTGAGCAAGGCGCGGGCGGAGCGTCCGGGGTGGAGATAGGTGGGGGTTTGGGTGTCGTATATCACGGTGCCAGCGAATGTGGAGAACAGGGTTTCGAGGTCGCCCTTGAGATCGAAGAAGGAATAGGGGCGGGGTTTTTCGTGGACGTTGGCTGCGTTGGCGTTGCCGGTTGCACCCAAGGCGATGCGTTTTTTCTCGTCGCGGGCGGTGGCGGTTTTTTCGAAGATGTGGCCGGCTTCGAAGAGGCGAACGCTGGCTGTACCGCGGTTGAGATTCCAGCCGAGCATGTCGATCATCCCGGGGAGGAGCGACGTGCGCATCGCGGAGGCTTCGTCGCTGAGCGGGTTGGCAAGGAGGAGTGGTTCCGCGCTTGAGAATTGCTGGGCGCTCTCGGGAGAAATAAAGGTGAGCGACAGGGCTTCATTGTAGCCGAGAGCGAGAAGAGACATACGGAGGCGCGCGTCTTTCGCGGCGTCGGGGAGTTCGACAACTGCTCCGGAGAAAGCGGGCAGGGTGTCGGCGAATTTGTTGTAGCCGTGCTGGCGGGCAATTTCTTCGATTACGTCGATTTCACGGGTGACGTCGAGACGCCAACTGGGGACGCGGACGGCGAAAATACCTTCTTCGTTGGAGGCGTCGGGCGCCTCAAGTGCAAACCCCAAGCGTTCCAAAATTCTTTTGACTTCATCGCGAGGGAGAATGCTCCCCAGATGGCGCACAACTTCTGAAAGGTGAAGGGTCACGACGGGGCTGGGAATGGCGCGGGCGATCACGTCGACAGCGTTGCCTTCGAGTTTACCTCCGCCGGAGCCTAGGACCAGCTCGGCTACGCGATCACAAGAGACCACCGTCGATTCGTAATCCGCGCCCCGCTCGAAGCGGTGCGAGGCGTCGGTGTGGAGGCCGTGGCGGCGCGACATCTTGCGCACCACGACTGGATCGAACCAGGCGGATTCGATGAGAATGTTGCGGGTCTTCTCGGTGATCATCGTGTCGAAGCCGCCCATGACCCCGGCGAGGCCGACGGGTTTGCAGGCGTCAGCGATGACAAGATCTTCGGCGTTGATCTGGCGGACTTGGCCGTCGAGAGTCTTGAGGGTCTCTCCGGCGCGACCTTTGCGGACGATGATTTTTTCGCCCTCGAGGAGGTCGAGGTCGAAAGCGTGGGTGGGCTTGCCCATTTCCCAGAGAACGTAGTTGGAGGCATCGACGATGTTGTTGATGGGGCGCTGGTCGAGTAGCGCCACGCGCTGCGCGATGGCCGCGGGCGACGGGAGGACGCTGACGCCGCGAACGACACGGGCGGTGAAGCGGGGGCAGAGGTCGGGTTCTTCGATCTCGATGGAAAACGGTGGCGCCGGCCTGGCGGCTGGAAGCTTCGGGGCCAGCGGCTTGAGCGGGAGATCGTAGATGGCGGAAGCCTCGCGGGCGGCGCCGTAGTGGTTCATGGCGTCGGGACGGTTGGTGGTGATGTCCATCTCGAAGACGGTGGCAGCGCCGTCGCCGTCGAGTTTTTCGACGGCAATGCCGGCCAGGGTTAGGTCCTCGGCTAGGCGCGCGTTGTCGGCTTTGATCTCGACGAAATCGCGGAGCCATTGGGGAGAGAGTTTCATTGCTCAGTGCTTATGCGAACTGCTCGAGGAATCGGACATCACCCTGGAAAAGCATTTGAATGTCGTCGATGCCGTACTTCATCATAGCCAGGCGCTCGACGCCCATTCCAAAAGCGAAACCAGAAATCCTGGCGGGGTCGTAGCCGTGATCTTTGACGAAGCCGAAGACGTTGGGATCGACCATGCCGCAGCCCATGAGTTCGACCCAGCCGGTCTGTTTACAGGTGCGGCAGCCTTTGCCGCCGCAGATGATGCAGCTGATGGCGACGTCGGCGCTGGGCTCGGTAAAAGGGAAGAAAGACGGGAAGAAACGGGTCTTTACGCTGGAGCCGAACAGGGCTTTCATGGCGTGGTCGAGCGTGCCTTTGAGATCGCTGAAGGTGATGTTGGTATCGACGGCTAGGCCTTCGATCTGGTGAAAGACGGGAGAGTGGCTGGCGTCGGTGGCGTCGCGGCGGTGAACTTTGCCGGGGCAGACGATGCGGACGGGCGGCCGGATCTGTTCCATGGTACGAATTTGCACCGGTGAGGTATGGGTGCGGAGGAGCAGACGGTCGCGCAGGGGCTTGTTGTCCTGGTCGGCGATGACGAGCGTGTCCTGCGTGTCACGCGCGGGGTGGTTGGGCGGGAAGTTGAGCGCCTCGAAATTGTAATAGTCGGTTTCGACTTCGGGGCCTTCGGCGACGGAGTAGCCCATGGCGCGGAAGACGGCGACGGTTTCGTTCAGCGTGCGAATGACGGGATGCTCGGCGCCGAGCGGTCGGCGGATGCCCGGCAGCGTGACGTCGACGCGTTCGGATTCGAGCGCGGCGGCTGCGGAGCCGCCCTGGAGTCTTTGCTGCGTCGCTTCGACTGTGGCCTCGACGCGGGTTTTGATTTCGTCGAAGCGCTGACCGACCGCGCGTTTGGCGTCGGCGGGGGCGGTTTTGAGCCAGCCACTGGCTTGGGTGAGGATGCCGTTCTTGCGGGCCATCCAGCGGTCGCGGAATTCACGGGCGTCGTTTTCGCCGGAGACGGCGGACGCTTCTTGGCGCACGGCGGAAAGCAGGTCCTGCACCGCCTGATCGAGCGCCGCAGGTGAGAAGTCTTCGAGTTTGGGTACGGTGTAGGGCATCGGGCGAATCGGGTAATTGCGTAATTTGGTAATCGTGTAATTTTCGTGCAATCCCCGACAGCATCGCCAAATTATTTCAGGCCGGGAAAGAATCGCCGTGGCGACATTTTGTGCCGCCCCTACGGGGCTCAGCCATATTTGTTACGCCAACCCAGGGCTTCCGCCCTGGGCTACGTTATTCCGCGCCTCTGGCGCTGGTGTGTCGTGAGATTGGAAACCCTGCTAACCCGACGAAACCAGCAGCCAGAAGCCAATAGCCAGAGGCCACAAGCCGGCAGCTACTTCGCTGCCGCAGCCTTCGCCACTGCCGGGCGCTTAGCCGCCGCTTCCGCATTGGCTTTCTTCGCCACTTCGGTCAGTGCGGCGAAGCTGCCGGGGTCATGGGAGGCGATTTCCGCCAGCACTTTGCGGTCGAGTTCCACGCCGGCCTTTTTGAGGCCGCTGATGAACATGTTGTAGCTGATGCCGTTCTGCTTGGCGACGGCGCCGATGCGCACAATCCAGATGGCGCGGTACTGGCGCTTTTTCTGTTTGCGGCCGGTGAAGGCGAACTTCAGTCCGCGTTCCACCGATTCTTTGGCCGACCTGTAGAGTTTTGATTTTGTTAGAAAGTACCCGCTCGCGCGCTCTAATATCTTTTTGCGGCGCTGGCGGCGCTTAGTACCACGTTTTACCCGAGGCATAGTGCTCCCTTTTTGTGCCGAGATTTTTCCCGGCGGTTATCGCGGCTGGAGGGAAGGTTGAAGGTCCCTCTTCGCACGCTGTTTATTTCAGATTCGGCCTCTGCTCCGGCAAAGCCGGGCGGGCCAAATTCCGTCCCTGTTCAGAAGATCATCAGTCTATCCCGGCGAATCGCCATGCTGTTGTATGGCTGAATGCTGAGTGCTGACCGCTGAGTGCTCTCCTAGTAGGGGATCATCCTC
>Ga0137418_10002891_pt1 | contig 15709 bp, 2 predicted proteins | sample CZODoug3_1_2_16f_FD_122242 | JGI IMG/M metagenome (GOLD analysis project Ga0137418, IMG submission 122242) | Vadose zone soil fungal communities from Angelo Coast Range Reserve, California, USA - CZODoug3_1_2_16fungal (Hybrid Assembly) | ecosystem: Environmental > Terrestrial > Soil > Vadose... | reverse complement strand
GGCGCAGGCGGTGGAAAGATTAGTTGCCGTTGCAACCTTACGCGCGGCACGACCTCGGCCCCTCCAAGCGACCCTATCTGCCGCCGCCGACTCAATTGACAGGAGCAATCCAACCTCGGCAGCATCGGTCGTGAGCAGTCGCTGACCGAGACCGTGGAAAATCTGCGGCGCCACCTCCTTCCAATCCGTCTTTCGCGCCATTCGAATCGCATCGTCATCGATCGATTCGCTGCCCGGATAGCGAACCGGGATGAAGCCCATCGCCTCGCCCTGATTCGCCCAGGTGAACTGCGCCGGCAACCACACCAAATCACGCGCATCGGCGGGTTTTTCGACGGATATTCGCGCAATTCGGTTAACCGGCACCCAGTAATACGTGCTGTTGAGCAACACCTCGATGATGGGTCCGAGCCGCGTGTCCGCATCCGCGATCCATTCGAAAGCCGCGCCGTTCAGCGTACCGCTGGTCGCCGAAGCATCCTCCAGCGCGCGGCCGCGCAGCGTGTCCTCGACGAACGATGTGAGGTTCCCGCGCGGCCCGACCTCGACGAAGATGCGGGTGCCGGCCGCGTACATCGCGTCGATCGTCTCGCGGAAGCGCACCGGCCTCGCCCACTGCTCGAGGGCGAGCCGGCGGACCTCGGAGGGATCGGCGCCGACGGGCGCGGCGGTGGCGCAGGAGTAAAGCGGGATCGAGGGCGCCGCGAACTCGCCGCGCTCGTAATAATTCCGCAGCTCCTCCACGACCGGCGCGAACAGCGGCGTGTGGTAGGCGCGATCGAACGGCAGCCGCTGGCAGACGGCGCCCCGGGCGCGCAGATCGGATTGGGCCCGCGCGATCTCCTCTTCGCTGCCGCACACCACGATCTGGTGAGGGCAGTTGTCCATCGCCAGATGGAGGCCGGCGCCGTCGCGCCCGGTCAGCATGCGCAGCAGCCCGGGGTCGGCCGGGCCGACCGCCAGAAGCGCCGCGGAGGGGACCTTGCCGGCCGCGCGGGCCCGCTCGGTGGCGCGATTGCCGTCGAGGATGTAGTCGACCAGGCGCTCCTCGCTCTCGACGCGCACGGCGCCCGCCGCCAGAAGGGCCGAATACTCGCCGGTGCTGTGGCCGACGACCGCCGAGGCGCGCGCGCCGAGACGTCCCAGGAGCGAAAGCAGGGCCTGGTTGGCCGCGAACACCGATTCGATCGCGCTGTCCATCTCCCACAGCCGCTTCGCCGCCTCGATCCGTCCCACCGCGGTCGGCGGGAACAGGACTGTGCTCGGGACGAAGCCGCGAGGGTGATCGCGGAAGGCCCGGTCCATCAGGTCGAACCACTCCCGCACATCGGGGAAATGCAGGCAGAGGTCGGCCAGCATGCCGGCGTACTGCGCCCCTTCGCCGGGAAACAGGAACGCCAGGCCGCCCTGCGGCGCGAGCGGTTCTTCGAAATAGTAGATGCCGCTCATCTCCTTGATGCGGCGGCACGCCGGATCGGCGAGGCGCTCGAGGGCGTAGGCCAGCTTGCGGCCCAGCTCCTCGAGCGAGTCGGCGACGATCGCCAGCCGGTGCGGGCGCGCCTCGCCCGGCCCCGCGCAGTTCAGGGTGTAGGCGAGGTCGTGCGGCGCCGCGGCCGGGTTCTGGTCCACAAATTTTCGCAGCGCCCCGGAGCGGGCGGCGAGATCGGCGCGCGAGGTCCCCTCGATGACGAACATCTCCGAATCGCGCCGGGCGTGCAGGACGCGAAGGGGGCGCTCGGCGTCCCTGACGGCCGGCGTCCGATCCCGGCGGGAGAGGGCGGCGATCGCGCGCCCGGCGCCGGCGGAACCATCGGGCGGCTCCTCCAGGATGGCGTGTGCGTTGATCCCGCCGAAACCGAAAGCGCTCACGCCGGCCCGGCGCGGCTCGCGGCCGCCGTGGATCCAGGGCCGCGCCTCACCGTTCAGGTAGAAGCGGCTGCCCGCGAGCTTGGGATGTGCCGCGCCGCCGTGCAGAGTCGGCGGCAGGACCTTGTGATAGAGCGCCAGCGCCGTCTTGATCAGGCCCGCGACAGCGGCCGCGGGAATGCAGTGGCCGATCATCGACTTGACCGATCCGAATGGCAGGCCCGGCTGTCCGTCGCCGTCGCCGAAGACGCGGCGCAACGCCTCGATCTCGGTGGCGTCGCCCACCGGCGTTCCGGTGCCGTGGGCCTCGACCAGACCGATGCTCTTCGGGTCGATGCCGGAGGACTCGTAGGCGCGGCGCATCGCCAGCTCCTCGCCCTCCAGGCGCGGCGCCAGGAGCCCCATCGCCTTGCCGTCGCTCGAGGTGCCGACCGCGCGGATGACGGCGTAGACGCGGTCGCCGTCCCGCGCCGCATCCTCGGCCCGCTTCAGGACGACGACACCGGCCCCCTCGCCGAGCAGCGTCCCGTCGGCCTCGGGATGGAACGGACGGATCTGCCCGCTGCGCGCCAGCGCCCCGAGCTGCGAGAACAGCAGCGAGATCGGAAAGGTCGTCGAGATCTGGATCCCGCCGGCGAGCACCAGGTCACATTCGCCGCTCTCGAGGCTCTTGATGCCGGCGTCCACGGCGATGAGGGACGAGGCGCAGGCCGCGTCCACCGTGAAGGCCGGGCCCATCAGGTCGAGCCGGTTGGCCACCCGGCCGACCATCACGCTGTGCGCCAGCCCGGGCGCGGTCTCCGGGTTGAACGGCGGCAGGTTCGCCTTGAGGCTCCGCCGGATCGCGGCCAGCTCGTCCGGCGAATGCTCCGGGTGCAGAGTCTTCAAGAGTGAGAGCACCTCGTCCACCACGAGCGTGTGCTGGAAGCAGGAGATGACGCCGCGGTTGACGTACGTGCCGCGCCCCAGGATCAGCCCGGCCGCCTTGCGGTTGAACGGCCTGTCGAGATAGCCGCTGTCCTTGAGCGCGTCGTGCGCCAGGCGCAGCGCCACGAAGTGCTCCGGCTCGGAGCCGTCCACCGATCGCGGCATGACGCCGTACTCCAGAGGATCGAACCGGACGATGTCGCCGAGGTAGCCGCCGCGCTTGGTGTAGAGCCGGTCGTTGTCGCTCGACGAAGGATCGAAGACCTGTTCGGAGCCGGACCCGGCCGGGGGATCGCCGACGGCGTCGACTCCGCCCAGAATGTTCTCCCAGAAGGCCCGCAGGCCCGGGGCCTTCGGGAAGACGCAGGCCATCCCGATGATGGCGATGTCCCTGCCTCGCGCGCTCATCAGACACGACCTCGCGGGCCGGCGAGACGGTTCAGCTCGCGGCTGCAGGACAGCTCCATGTCCTCGAGCATGCCGAGCAGGCGGCCGTTCTCGTCGATGAAGGCGATCTGGATGTCGAGCACGTGGCCCTCGGCGCGCGCCTTGGAGCGGAACTCGCAGCGGATCGGCGCGCCGTTGAACGGGGCGAAGCGGCGGAAACTTCTGAAGCGCGCCGGCAGCGGCGTCATGTCGTAGTGCGAGCGCGCGTACAGGATGCCGAGCTGGAAGGCGCTGTCCACGACCACCGGGTCGATGAGCCAGTCGCCGCCGTTGGCGCCGCGCAGGCAGCGGGCCGGCACGGACGGGGTGACCCATCCGGAGATCCCTTCCTCTCCCAGGCCCTCGATGGTGCGGATCCCCTGGAACAGCGGTCCGTGGAACAGGAGGTTCTCGTATGCCTTCTCGACGCTCGTCGGGAAGGGGCGGACAGAGCTCAAAGGCGCGGGGCCGCCGCCCGGGGCTGGCGGGAACCCCTCTCCCACGAGGACGGAGGCCTGGTAGAAGGGCCGCCCCGAATCGGGATCGGCGATCGTCACATCGACCGAAAGCTCGAGCCGCTCCTGGTCCGGCTGCGTGGCGGCGCGCGCCCTGATCAGGATCGGCCTCGGGCCGTCCTTGAGGACGACTCCGTTCAGGACGCGGAAATCGCGGATCGCCAGGATCTCCCGATCGGGCCAGCCGCGGTGCGCGATCTCGGCGAACAGCTCCATCGCCACCGCGGCGGGCAGGACCGGCCTGCCGTCCATCTGGTGGTCGAGCAGAAACAGGTCGGTGGCCGGATCGAGCAGGCGCACCACCTCGACCGCGCCTCCCTCGCCGGCGCGCACCGCCCGGCCGTCGAGCAAAGGCAGATCTCCGCGCCCGGATCGATCCGCGCCGGAGGACTTCGCCGGCGCGCGCGGGACGGCGGGGCGCGCGACCTCGGCGTACCGGCGCCACGGCCCGTCGCCCAGCACCACCGCAACGTCGCCCTTGGCGCCGCGCTCGATCTCGTCGATGAACGCGGCCCGCCCGCCGGCGGGCGACACGAGCTGCACCCCCCGGGCGGCGAAGCGCTGCTGCACATCCGAGGAGGCCATGCCGGTCTGCCAGGGCCCCCAGTTGATCGACACGACGCGGCCGGGCCAGGAGCGATCCAGGCGCAGCGCCAGGGCGTTGAGCGTCTCGTTGGCGGCCGCGTAGTCGCACTGCCCGGCATTGCCGAAGCGCCCGGCGACCGAGGCGAACAGCGCGAAGAGCTTCAACCCCTCCGGCCTGATCCGTCCGGCCAGGGCGAGCGCTCCGTCGATCTTGGTGCCGAAGACGCGATCGAACGACTCGGGCGTCTTGTCCTCGATCCGCCGGTCCTCGATCACCCCGGCGCCATGGATGACGCCGTCGATCCGTCCGTGCTCGAGGTAGAGATCGTCGACCAGGCGGCCGAGCGCGACCGCGTCGCGCACGTCCACCTGCGCGTACCGGACGTTCGCGCCCGCCCGCCGGATCGCCTCGATGTTGGCGCGGATCTCGCGGTCCTGCAGGAGGCGCCGGTAGTCCGCCTCCACGGAAGCGGGGGCTGCGGGCCGGCCCGAGAGGCGCAGTTGTTCGATGAGCGCCGCCTTCAGCTCGTGTGGAGCGGTCAATCCCGAGGTCGAGGGATGCTCGGCGGGGCCGGGGAGCGGCGATCGCCCCGCGAGAATCAGCGTCGGCCGGTAGCGCACCGCAAGCTCGTGGGCGATCTCGGCCGTGATGCCGCGCGCTCCTCCCGTGACCAGGATCACCCACGATGAATCGGGGACCGCCCGCGGGGCGGCGCCACCGTCGAGCGCCGCAGGCAGCGGACGCACCGCCAGCCGGAGCATGTCCCGGTAACCGATCTCGACCTCATCGTCCGCCCCAGCCATCTCCTGAATCAGGAGCGCGGCCCGGTCCGCCGCCGACGACTCCGCGTCGAAATCGATCGCCCTGCAGCGCGCGGCGGGCCACTCTCTGGCGAGCGTCTTGATCAGGCCGGTGAGCCCTCCCTGCCCCGGGAAGAACGGCTGCGCGGAGGAGAGGTCCAGGCCGTATGCGCCGCCCATGGCGGTCGCGGCGACGAGCAGGCCGCCGGGGCCGGCCGAGTGAATGTCGGCCTGGGCCGCGCGCGCCAGCAGGAACAGGCGGTGAATCTCCCGATCGATTTCGATCTTCCATCCGGCCGGGTCGATCGCGTCGCGGCTGGCGTTGGAAGCGAGCGGCAGGAGATGGACGAGGCCGCCGATCGCGCCCTGGCGCCCGCGCACCAGGTCGAGGACTTCGTTCACGCGCGCTTCATCGGTCAGGTCGGCGGCGAAGACGCCGTCGCCGATCTGCGCCGCGCCCTCGGCCTGGCGCAGGAGCGCGACCACCCCGCCGCGCGCACGGATCGTCTCGGCGACCGCGCGCGCCACGCCCTGCCCGTCGTCGGTGATCAGGATGGCCCGCTCGCCCGGCGCGAAGGTCCGGGTTCCCGTCGGCGGCACCTCGACCGGTCTGAGCAGGAAGCGCGGGACGTCCTGTGCCGTCTCGCGGACGGTTGCCTCGGCGGTGTCCGCCGTGGCCGGCCGTTCCGCGACGGACGCGGGCCGGGCGGCAGGAGGCTGCCCGGCGGATGCCGGGGCGGTCATCGGCGGCTGCGCCGCGGCGGCCAGGTCGAGGATGCCGCGCAGCGTCTTGATGTGGGACAGGCTCTCCATGGCGTCCTGGAGCCGTTTCTGCAGATCGGCGGGACAGGCGCGCTGGAAGGCGCCGAGGATCTCGACGCGCTTGATCGAGTCGATGCCGAGGTCGGCCTCGATGTTCAGATCGAGGTCGAGCATGTCGGGCGGATAGCCGGTGCGATCGCCGACGATCGCCAGGAGGCGCCGCTTCAAGTCGTCGGCCGGCAGGGGCGCCGCCGCGCGGGTGAGTGCAGGCTCGGGGGCCGCGGGCGTCGCAGCGCCCGGCCCCGCCGCCGGGTCGGCCGCGGCGGACGGCGCCTCGATGGCGGGCGTTCTCTCCTCGATCGAGACCGGGAGGACCGCTTCGTCCAGCGACGATTCGAGCTCTCCACCCTTCCCCTGGAGATACGCCTGCATCACCGCCTTTTGCGTATCGAGAAAGCGGTTCATGAGTCTCTGGAATTCCAGGACGACCTGCGTGGTCGCATCTTCGGCGCCGCCGGCGTCTCTAGGCGGGACGGCGGGAGTCGCGAGCGGGCCCGTCCCGTCGGCGATCGCCGTCAGGGCGACCGGACTCGACAGCCGATTCGGCTGGCCCAGCGGCCGGGCGCTTGCGCCATTGACCAGCCAGGTGGTGGGCGAGAGGGGCGCCGATGCGCCTTCGGAATCAAGGGCGTCCAGGTTCAGCTCGCGCACCGGCCGGCCGCGGAACAGCCGCTCGAGATCGACCGGCACCGCGTGCGCCGCGAGCTGCCCGAGGAGGTGGAGGATCTGCACCGAGCCCGGGCGGCCCGGAACGTCGGAGGCGACCGCGAGGTGCGGCCGCTCACGCAGGATCTGCTGCGCCAGGCCGGTCAAGACGTTTTTCGGGCCCACCTCGACGAACAGCCGGGCGCCGGCCTGGTGCATCGCCTCGACCTCGTCGGCGAAGCGCACCGGCTCGACCAGGTGCTCGGCCAGAATCGCCGCGACCGCCTTCGGGTCGCGGGGATACGGGGCGGCCGTCGAGTTGGCGAAGACCTCGGTCTCGGGCGCTCTGAACGGCACCTCGGAGAGGACCGCCGCCAGCCGATCGCGCGCGGGGGCGATGACCGGCGAGTGGAAGGCGCAGGCCACGGGCAGAGGACGCGCCTCGATGCCGGCTTTCTTGAGGTGTTCGATCGCCTCTTGCACGCCCGCGCGCGTGCCGGAAATCACGGTCTGGCGCGGGGCGTTGAGGTTGGCGACCCAGACGTCCTTGATCGGCCGCAGCACCTCGGCGATGCGATCGGCCGTCTCGGCGACCGCCGCCATGGTGCCGAGGTCGTTCCTGGCCGACTCGAGGATCGAGCGACCGCGCGCCTCCGACACCTTCGCCAGGGTCTCTTCGTCGTACACCCCGGCGGCGCACAGGGCGACGTACTCTCCGTAACTGTGCCCGGCGACGATGTCGGCGCGCACGCCGAAGCCGCGCAGCAGGCGCCGCATCGCCAGGCCCGCCGCCCCCAGGGCCGGCTGGGCCACGTTCGTCTGCGTCAGGGCGTCGGCCCGCGCGCGCTGCTCCTCCGGCGTGAACGACGGAGGTGGGAAGATGAAGCGGCCGAGAGGCAGCGGGAGCCGGCCGGCGAGGGCTTCTTCGGCCCGCTCGAACTCCTGGCGCACCTCGGGGAAGCGGACCGCGAGGTCGCGCAGCATGTCGGGGTACTGCGAGCCCTGCCCGGGGAACAGGAAGGCGATCTTGCCGCCCTTGCCGAACGGGGCCTCGGTGAAATAGGCGCCCGACGGATCGAAGAACGAATCGGCGCCGGACCGCAGGCGCTCGAGCGCCGCCGAAAGCCTGGTTTTCAAGTCGCCGGCCGACGTCGCGACCACCGCGAGCGACAGGTCGGTGTCGGTCTGGTCGGCGGCGCGCAGCCAGAGCGTCCAGGCGAGGTCGGCCGGCTCCGGGCCGGCGCCCCGCGCGAGCGCCGCTTCGACGGCCGAGAGCGAATCGATGATCTCCCCCCGCGACCGGCCGCGCCACAGAAACAGCTCGGCCTGCGTGCGGTCCACGAGCGCCGGCCGGTCCGAGGCGATCTCGTCGGCGTGCTCCTCCAGGACCGCGTGGAAGTTCGTGCCGCCGAAGCCGAAGGCCGAGACGCCGGCCCGTCGCGCGTGGCCTTCCGCAGGCAGGAGCCACGGGCGCAGCTCGGAGTTGACGTAGAAGGGGCTCTGCTCCAGGCCCGCCTTCGAGTTCGGCTTCTCGACGTGGAGCGTCGGCGGCAGCACCTTGTGATACAGCGCCAGGGCGACCTTGGCCATGCCCGCCACTCCGGCGGCGCACTTGGTGTGGCCGATCATCGACTTGACCGATCCGATGGCGCACGATTGGCGCTCGGCCCCCGCCGCCTCGAAGACGCGCTTGAGAGTCGTGACCTCCGCCTGGTCGCCGGCGATGGTTCCGGTGCCGTGCGCCTCGATCAGCCCCACGGTGGCGGGCGAAAATCCCGCCTTGGCGTAGGCGCGCTCGAGCGCGAGGGCCTGGCCCTCCGGCCGGGGCGCCGTGAGACCCTTGTCGCGCCCGTCGCTCGACCCGGCGATCGATTTGATCACGGCGTAGATCCGGTCGCCGTCCCGCTCGGCATCGGCCAGGCGCTTCAGGACCAGGATGGCCAGGCCCTCGCTGATGACGATGCCGTCGGCGGTCTCGTCGAAGGTGCGGCAGCGGCCGCGCGGCGAGTGGGCGCGCGTCTTGCTGAAGCACAGGAACATGAACGGGTTCTGCGCCGTGTCGATGCCGCCGGCCAGCGCCATGTCGCTGCTGCCGACCTCGAGATCTCTCACCGCCAGGTAGAGGGCCGCGAGCGACGAGGCGCAGGCGGCGTCCACCGTGAAGTTGGCGCCGCCCAGATCGAAGCGGTTGGCGACGCGGCCCGCGGCGACGTTCAGCAGGATTCCGGGGAACGAGTCCTCGGTCCACTCGGGCAGCCGCGCCATCAGCTCGGGCTGAGGGCCGTCGATGAAGCTCGGAAGCTGCGAGCGGAAGGCGTACAGATTCCCCAGCTCGCTGATGCCGCCCCCGGCGCCGAGAATGACCGAGGTGCGCTCGCGCGGGAACGGCCGGTCGAGGTACCCGGCGTCCTGAAGCGCTGCGCGTGCCACCTCGAGCGTCAGGAGCTGGATCGGCTCGATCGACGGCAGGGAGTTGGGCGGCATGCCGTAGCGCATCGGATCGAACGGGACATCGTCGATGAAACCTCCCCACTTCGAATAGACCTTGTCCCGCGCGTGCGGGTCGGCGTCGAAGTGGCGCCGCCAGTCCCAGCGGTCGGCCGGGACCTCGGTGATGGCGTCCACCTTTGCGAGGATGTTCTGCCAGTAGGCGGAGAGTCCCGGGGCGCCGGGCAGCAGACAGGCCATGCCGACGATGGCGACGTCGGACGGCTTCTCCGGGCTCCGCCCGGACGAGGCCGCCCGGACGGGGGCCTCGACGCGCTCGAGGAGCTCGGACGAGGCGATCGACACGTCGTGGTGCAGCTCCTCGATCGAGCAGGTCGTGTCGCGCAGGGCGGCCACCTGGCCGATCATGTACATCCCCTGAACCGCCTGCTCCTCGTGCGTCAGCGGCCTGAGCCGGGGCGCGTCGGGGTCGCGGCCGAAGGCGGGATTGCGGTCGACCCCCTTCGAGGCGATGCGCAGCCGTCCCAGGTTGAGGGCCTCCAGGGCGTTGCGGACCTCCTCGGCCGGCCGCCCCTCGGCCGTCAGGCGGCGGCGCTCCGACTCGAAGGTCGTCGAGAACGGCGAATCGACGCAGCGGGTCGAGTGGCCCGGTCCGGTCTCCAGAAGGACGGTGCGCCCGCAGCGCACGGCCGATTCCTGGAAGCCGGGCACGATCGCGCCCGAGGCGACCGCCTCCCGGGTGAACAGATAGGCGGTCCCGAGGAGCACGCCGACGCGCGCGCCGCGCTCCGCCAGGGGCGCCGCGATCGCCGCCACCATGGAGGCGGACAGCGCGTCGTGGATCCCGGCGGCGAACAGCACGTGGCAGTCCGCCACCTGATCGGCCGGCAGCGATTCAAGGATCGTGTCCACCATCGAGTCCCAGAGGACGAAGGAGGAGCGGGGACCGACGTGGCCGCCGCACTCGCGTCCCTCGAACACGAAACGCCTGGAGCCGCCCTCCAGAAACAGCTTGAGGAGTCCCGGCGAGGGGACGTGCAGGTAGGTCGCGATGCCGTCGCGCTCGAGGCGCGCGGCCTGATCGGGCCGGCCGCCCGCGATCAGGGCGAACGGAGGATGGAACTCGTCGATCACCTCGAGCTGCTCCTGGCGCAGCTCGATCGGCACGAAACCGAGGATGCCGACGCCCCAGGGCCGATCACCCATCACGCGGCGCGTCTCCTCGAGAAGCCGGCGCACCTCGCCGGCCCGCATCAGGGCCAGCGCCAGAAACGGAAGACCCCCGCCCCGGGCGACCTCGAGAGCGAACGCCGCCGTGTCGCTGACGCGCGTCATCGGACCCTGCACGATCGGAAAGCGCGTGCCGTGCGCGCTGGCCAGGGACGAACCCTCGTCGAGCGGCCGCAGCGAGACGGCCGCACGGACGTGGTCCTCGATCGCCTGACGCATACCCTGGATCACGCCCCCGACGGTCCGGAATCGCTTCGCCAGGGGGGCGGCGAAGGCCGCGTCCTGACCGAGGACGAGGACCTGGCGCTTCGGATCGTCCCAGCCGCAGGCCGAGGCGATCGCCCGGCGCCAGGCGGCGCTGCAACCCGCGGGCCGCGCCCCCTCGCCGCCGCGCGAGTGGCCGCCGGCATTCCCCGGCCCGCCGCCCGCGGCGAGAGAGCGCGCCGTGCGGCGCAGCTCTTCGCACGGGACGAGGCCGGATCGGTCGTACAGACGCCAGGATTCGCCCAGGTCGCCGCCGAGGAGGGCCGTCTCGCTGCCGTCCAGGCGCGAGACCGCTTCGCGTGCGGCGCGCGACAGGGGAGATTCGCGGCTGAGCAGGAGCTGGGCGTCGAGGACGATCCCCGCGGCGCCGGCCACGTAGGCCGCCGCGGCGGTGTGCAGGCCGATACCTCCCTGCGCGAAGACGGGCAGGCGGCCGCGCAGAAGAAGACGTTGCAGCAGGATGAAGGTCGTCTCGTCGCCGACGCGACCGGCCGCCTCGTGACCCTTGGCGATGAGCCCGTCCACGCCGAGCGCGGCGCCGAGCTCCGCCTCCTCCATGGAGGTCACCTCGAGCAGGATCTCGATGCCCGCGCCGCGAAAGGCGCGGAACCGCTCGATCAGGGACGTGGGGTCGCCGGGCGTCAGGATGAGGGTGCGCACGCTCGGCGGCAGGTGCCGCGCGACGATATCCAGGAGGTCGAGGCGGGTCCCGTCGAGCTTCACGCCGCAGGCGGCGCGCGACAGGCGGCCCAGGCGCTCGAGACCGGCGATCGCCTCCGGACCGCCGGAGACGAGCTCGAGATCGAGGACGCCCAGGGCGCCGGCTCGTCCGGCGGCGATGGCGATCGCGGGGTCGGCGGCGCCGGCGGGCGTCAGGCAGATGATGCGGAACTCTCGCATGGCTACGGGATCCAGTACCAGACCTCCACCTTGACCCAGCGGATGATCGGACGGAACAGCACGTCCCACACGGGACGATCGCCTGTCGCGATTTTCGCGAATCCGGTCATATCGGTCTTCAAAACCCCGTCCGGGTTGGGGATCTCGGTGATCGCCCGGACGACGCGCTCGGAGGATCCGGACATCGCCACCTGGGTGGCGCCCTGCGCCGGACCGAGGACGGTCGCCGTGTTCGAATCGGCGGAGTTGGCCGCGGCGACCGGCGCGATGCTCACGACGGTGCCGTGAAAGGTCACGTCGTGGAAGGCCCACGGGACGACCTTGACTACGGCGCCCACGCTCACGGATCCCGCGTCTCCTTCGGGGACCTCCACCTCGGCGCGAATCGTCCGGGCGTCCTCGATTTGCACCACCATGTCCCGCTGTCCCGGCTTCAGGTAGGTCCCCGCCAGCTCCTCGACGCGGGGCGTGATGACGAAGCCCGCGATCGGACTCTTCAGCGTCGTGCGCTGCACGTCGGTCCGGTAGTTGTCCACCAGCGCCTGCAGGCTGCGGATCTCCGCCTCCACGGCCTTGAGCTGCTCGGGACGGGCGCCGCTGGTGACGAATTTCAGGTTGGCCCTCGCCTCGTTCAGCATCGCCTTGTCGATGTCCCGCTGCCTCAGGGCGTTCTCGTACTCCTGGTCGGACACGAGCTTCTGGGAGTAGAGCTTGGCGAAGCGATCGGCCCGCGGCCCGCTCCAGGCAAGGCTGGTTTCGGCGGTGCGCACGTCGGCCTTCGCCCGTTCGACCTCCTCGCGCTTGGGGCCGGCCTTCAGGAGCTGGAGCTCGGCCTTCGCCTCATCGAGCTTGGCCTGGGCCGCCTTCAGGTTCTTCTGGTGGGTCCGGGGCGAGATCGTGGCGATCGCCTGGCCCGGCTCGACCCACTGGCCCTCGCGCACGAGCACTTTGTCCACCAGCCCCTCGACCTCCGAGCGGACCTCGGCGCGCTTCGCGGGCAGGAAGCGGAACGGCCCTCCGGTCTGATAGGGATAGGGGAGGAACATCGCCCAGGCGACAGCGGTCACGAAGGCCAGGCGCAGCGCCCAGGCGATCGCGCGCTTCCACCCGCGCCGTTTCTTCGGTGCGGCGGAGCCGTACGGTTCGCGCGCCGCTCGCCCCCGGGCGTCAACTGTGGTGGGCGGCGCGGTCGGCGCCGGCCGCGGTCCCGTGGCTGTCTGACCCATCTTCGTAACCCTCCGAATGGCTCCCCTAAATGGTGCGGCCTCTCCGAACTCTTCCGCATCCGGAGAGGCCACCCCGTCAGGGAACAGGCCCGGCCGCCGTCCGTCAGGCGGCCGGGCTGTCGGTCTTTTTGCCGGCGATCAGGGTGCGATGTCCCCGGTGATCCCGAGATAGTCCTGGAACGTCGCGTCTCCGTCCGTCTCGACCGCGATCAACCTCGGATTGAGGAAGTGCACGAACCCGTCGAGCGTGAGCCCGTTGGCGCACACCGGCGGGGTGAACGCGTCCACCTTGTTGCCGAGGACGTCGATGGTGCTGTTCTCGGCCGCCGTCCCCGTGATCACATCGTCGGACGTGGCGGTCGGGGCGCTGCAGACGACGCCGGCCCTGCGGTTGCGGACCTCCAGACCCAGGTAGTGGGTCGTCAGGCCCGGCTTGCCGTCGGAGCAGGTCTCGAACTGCATGCTGGTTCTCAGGTTCAGGTCGATGCAGACGCCGAACGCGAGGCAGTCGCCGGTCGCGGTCGTGCCCGTGCCGAAACAGTTCGGCGTGCTGGCCAGCGTCCCGTTCAGGCCGTCGGCGTTGCGGTCCACCACCATCGCCACGACGAGGTCGTTGACCCTGAGCTTCGTCTCGACGGCGGGCGTCGAGGTGTCGTCCTGGATGAACAGCCGCGGCGGCACCTCCGTCTTGACGCAGAACAGCAACGGCTGGGTGGCGGCGAGGCCGATGTTGAGGTGCAGGAGCTGCGCGGTGACGCAAGCGCCGACCTCCGTCAGCCCGAGACCGCCGCCGACCGTGACGGGGATCGCCAGGCAGTTGTCGTTCTTGACGCCGTGACAGGTGCCCTGCTCGCTCGCCTGATCGCCGGTCGTCACGGGGGAGATCGCTCCGGGCAGCGCCTCGCAGTCATGGTTGCGGATGGCGTGGCAGACGCCCTGCAGGAAGGCGGACGCGCCGGACGTCGAGCCGGCCAGCGTCTCGCAGTCGGCCGGCAGCAGGTCGCCGATCGTCTTGCCCGAGTTCTGGCAGCCGGTCTGCAGCTTGCCCGACGCCGTCATGCTGGCGAACATCTGGTTGAAGGTGTCGTCCGCGAGCACGACGAAGGCGTTCCCCGCGCCCGGCACCGGCGGCGCCGGGGGAGCGGCCGGGGTGAGCACCGCTCCCGGCGTTTCGGGCACGGAGGGGTCCTTGGACAGGGTCGCGAACTGTCCCTTCAGGCTGGCCCTGAGGCCCTGCGGGTTGATCTCGACGTCGGCGAGGTCGCCCTTCAGAGTCTGGCCGAACGCCTCCAACTTTTGGGGATCGACCTTCATCTCGCCGAGCTTGATCGGGTCCGGCTCGTTGGCGCCGACCTCCGTTGTGAAGTCGGGGCTGAAGGAGAAGCTGACGAGGACCGGGTCGAAATGGGTCCCGAAGATCGTGTTGCTGATGGCGATGAGACCGTCCAGGATCCAGTTGCAGACCGACGCCAGGCAGTTCACCTGGGCGGTCACCTGGCCCGACGTCGTGGACGTGGCGACGACGCACTTCGTGGCGCCCGGGCAGTCGCTCGGGTGGGTGCATAGAATGCTCGGATCCGCCTCGCAGTGGCCCGTGGTGAACGGGTTCGGGGCCGAGGTTCCCTCGAGCTGCCCTTCGGTGATGTCGAACTTCACCCCCATGCCGGTGACCGACATGCTGAACGTCGTGTCGACGACCGTCTCCGCCAGGCAGACACCGGGCGTGCAGATGTCGGTGAAGGGGACGCAGAGCTTGCCCTCGGTCTTGCAGTATCCGCCCGCGTGCAGAGTGATCGACATGGGCGGAAGGTTGATGGCCACCTTGATCCTGTCGTTCTCGAACGTCACCGGACAGCTGATCGCCAGCGGGTCGATGTCGATGTGGGATACCGTCGTGGTGACGGTCGGGCTGCAGGAGCAGCCGCCGCTGACCGATCGCTGGTCGACAGCCTTGCCGTTCGGGATGTCCCGGTGGATGGCGTCGACGAAGGTAGTGGCGGCCGTCTGGCATCCCTTGGTGACGATCGTCTGCACCGCCGCCGGGGAGAGCCCCACGACGAAGGCGTTCGGGATCTCGATCGATCCGCCGGACTCGGTGACCATCCCGCGCCGGATGAGGTCCCTCACCTGTTCCGGCAGGTCCTTCCGGAACGAGTGGCCGAGCGGGCCGACCCCGGGGGCCGCAACGTCGCCCGTGGCGAAGAACAGCGATTTAAACGTGCGGTTCCCCTGGTCGTCGGTGGCATCCGCCACCAGGCGGTTCGACCCGGCGTCGAAGGTTCCGAGGGCCACGTCGCCCGTCGCCAGGTCCTGGGCGATGTTGGTCTGGCCGAGGGCCGTGTTGATCGCCAGGCGGTAAGTGTCGGCCGAGTCCTCGCCGTCACCCGGCGTCTTCACGGCGCCCGCGGTGGACAGCGCCAGCCCGTTGATGCTGGCGCTGGAGATCTGCCGCCCGTGGCAGATCTCGCCCTGCACCGGAGTCGGCACGGCCGAGGTGATCTCACCAGGCGTCGGGGAGGTGATATTGATGCTGAAGGACATCGACTTCCCCTTGTCCTTCAGATCGTCCACGTCGCACACGCTGGCCGGGAAATCCGGGTACGAGCCGGGCCGCTTCTTGCCGTTCACGACCGTCACGTGGCCGCCGCAGGCGAGGCCCTTGAGGTTCATCGTCAGGCTGTTCGAGCTGAGGGTGCCGACCGGGGCGCTGCGCACGATCAGATCGGAAACGTGGACGGTCGCTCCGTGGATGACGACGTCGCCGCTGTAGGGGCCGCCGGGGAAAGCCGTCGCGGGATTGAGTCCGAGAGCGTTCACGACGTCCATCCCGTCCACTTTGACGAGGATGTCCTTCGGATTGACCAGCGGCAGCGCGGCGAGCACGTGCGTCGAGTCGCCGGCGCCTTCGGTGACAACGGTGTTCGCCGGCTCGATCACGTCGAGGTACGGAATGTTGGAGCAGAACGCCTGCGCCTTGTTCTTGCCGTCCTGGATCGTGATGCGAAGCAGCGGGATCGGCGCGAACACCTTGTGGGTCGCCCCCAGGTGGTTTTG
>Ga0137418_10002890_pt1 | contig 15710 bp, 12 predicted proteins | sample CZODoug3_1_2_16f_FD_122242 | JGI IMG/M metagenome (GOLD analysis project Ga0137418, IMG submission 122242) | Vadose zone soil fungal communities from Angelo Coast Range Reserve, California, USA - CZODoug3_1_2_16fungal (Hybrid Assembly) | ecosystem: Environmental > Terrestrial > Soil > Vadose... | reverse complement strand
GCGCGAGATGACGCGCGAAATGGGCAAGGTGCTCGCCGAATCCCGCGGCGATGTCCAAGAGGGCATCGACATGACCTACTACATCGCCGGCGAAGGCCGCCGCCAGTTCGGCGACGTGGTCCCGGCGGAGCTGCCCAACAAGTGGGCGATGAGCATGCGGCACCCCGTGGGCGTGGTCGCCGCGATCACCCCGTGGAACTTCCCATTCGCGATCCCGACCTGGAAGATCATGCCGGCGCTCATCCTCGGCAACACCGTCGTGTTCAAGCCGGCGTCGTACACCCCGCTGATGGCGGTACGCCTGGTCGAGATACTCGAGGAAGCGGGACTCCCGAAGGGCGTCATCAACCTCGTGCTCGGATCGGGAGGCGACCTCGGCGACCACATCGTCTCGCATCCCGGAGTCGACCTCATCTCATTCACCGGCTCATCCGACACGGGCTCGCACATCAGCGAGATCGGCGGGCGGCTACTGAAGCGAGTGTCGTGCGAGCTCGGCGGAAAGAACGCGATCGTGGTGCTCGATGACGCGGACGTCGACCTGTCCCTCGACGGGATCGTCTGGTCCGCGTTCGGCACGTCCGGGCAGCGCTGCACCGCCGCCTCGCGGGTCATCGCCCACAAGAGCGTCGCGAAAGACCTCGTCGACAAGCTCGTGGTCAGGGCAAAGAAGCTTCGGCTCGGGAACGGGCTCGAGGCATCGACCGACGTGGGGCCGGTCGTGTCCGCGTCGCAGCTCGAGCGCGTGCATTCGTTCATCCCGGTCGCCGAGAAGGAAGGGGCGACGGTCGCCGCCGGTGGTCACGTGTCGACGGAGGGAGCCCTCAGCAAGGGCTTCTTCCACGAGCCCACCGTGCTCGTCGACGTGAAGCCGAACATGCGCGTCGCGCAAGAAGAGATCTTCGGGCCGGTGACGGCGGTCATCGAGGTCTCGAGCGTCGACGAAGCGATCAAGGCCGTGAACTCGACGAAGTACGGGCTATCGAGCTCGATCTACACGAGGAACGTGAACAACGCGTTCCGCTTCATGCGCGACGCCGAGACCGGGATCGTGTACGTGAACGCGGGGACCATCGGCGCGGAGATCCAACTGCCGTTCGGAGGCATGAAGGCGACGGGCAACGGCCACCGCGAGGCAGGCCGCGCGGCGCTCGACGTCTACTCCGAATGGAAGTCGATCTACGTCGATTACTCGGGCAAGCTCCAGCGGGCGCAGATGGACACGTCCGAAGGCACGAAGACCGCGCCCTAACGCATCACGGGGACGGCGGCTCCGCGGGGAGGGTGAAGCGGATAGCGGTCCCCTCCCCGACAACGCTCGTCGCTGAGATCTCGCCGCCGTGCGCCTCGACGAGCTGCTTCGCGATGGCCAGTCCGAGGCCTGCCCCGCGCGACTCCGGCGATTTATAGAAGCGATCGAAGATCCGGCCGATCCGGTCGGGCGCGATCCCGGCGCCGGTGTCGCGCACGTCGATCGCCACGCCGGCATCCGTGGGGTGCGCGGCCACGCTCACGCGGCCCCCAAGGGGGGTGTAGCGAAGCGCATTGGCGAGGAGGTTCGCGAGGATCTCGCGCGCTCGGACGGGATCGGCGTCGACTTGAGGCAGCCCGCTCGACACCTGCGCATCGAGCAACACGCCGGCCGGCTCTGCCTGGGAGGCGAACGAGTCAACGGTCTCGCGGACGAGGGCGCCGACGTCGATCGCCTCGCGGTGGAGCGCGAGCGCACCGGACTCGGCCAGCGACAGCGTGCGCAGATCCTCGACCAGTCGCGACAAGACCTTCGTCTCGTCGAGGATCGCCAGAAGGTGCGCCTCGTCCGCCGGATGCACGCCATCGACGAGGGCCTCGAGATTTCCCTGCACGACCGAGAGAGGTGTGCGGAGCTCGTGGCTCACGTCCGCGAGAAGGCGGCGCCGCTGCTCCTCGCCGGCCTCGAGCCGGCTCGTCATGGCGTTGAACGCGCGTGCGAGAGCGCGCGCGTCGCGGGCCCCTCGCTCACGCACGCGGGTCGATAGGTCGCCGTCGGCGACACGCCCGACCGCCTCGATCACGTCTCCGACCGGAGCGGCGAGCCGACGGAGCGACCGCGCCGTGAACAGGAAGCCGTACAAGATCACGAGCAGCGCGAAGCCACGCGCGACGTTCCCCACGAGGTCGGGCGATCCGAGCGCCGTCGCGAGCGTCCAGAAGAGAAACGTCGCGGCGACGACCGAGAGCACCGCACCGACGACGAAGAACATCGCCATACGCCGCATGAACCCGCCGCCTCGAGTCCACGGCGTCCGGCCCCAACCTCGCTGCGGAGGAAAGGGCTCGTTCTCGGGCCACCACGGCGGCCGCCGTCGCGGGGAACCCCAGCCCTGGCGTCTCACTCGTCGAGCTCGGCGAAGCGGTAGCCCACGCCGTACACCGTGAGGAGGTAGCGGGGTGTCGCCGGATCCGGCTCGAGCTTGTGCCGGATGTTCTTCACGTGCGCGTCGATCGCGCGCTCGTATGACTCGAACGCGACGCCGTGCACCGCGTCGAGGAGCTGCGCGCGCGTGAAGACGCGTCCCGGCTCGCGCGCCATCGTGGCGACGAGCTGGAACTCGGTCGGCGTCAGGTCCACCCCGCGACCGCCGATCGTCGCGCGCATCCGCGGCACGTCGAGGACGACGTCGCCGACACGAACGATCTCGGTCTGGGACCGCGGGCGCTCCGTCCGGCGGAGAACGGCGCGCACGCGCGCCACGAGCTCCTTGGGGCTGAAGGGCTTCGTGACGTAGTCGTCCGCGCCCAGCTCGAGGCCGACGAGCCTGTCGGACTCTTCGCTCCGACCGGTCAGCATGACGATCGGCACGTTGGACTCACCGCGGAGCGCGCGCGCCACGTCGAGCCCATCGAGCTCGGACAGGCCAAGGTCGAGCACGACGAGATCGGGCATGTGCGTGCGCGCGGTCGCGAGCGCCGCCTTTCCGTCGTGAGCGATGACGACGGCGAAGCCGGCGTGCTCGAGATAGTCGCGGGCAAGCTGAACGATCTTCGGCTCGTCGTCGACGACCATCACCGTTTTCATCGCTCGCCGCGAATCCTAGGAAACGCGAGACGCCGGACCGGTGTCCGGCGTCCCGTCGTCCACGCGCGGTCTATCGACCGCTTGGCGGGGGCGATGTCGTCCCGGTGTCGCTCGGCTTCTCACCGTGCATCTCCTTGTGGAGTGCCTCGAGGCGCTCCCTCGGACTCTGATAGTCGCCGTGGCCTCCCCATCCGCCGCCGTAGCGCCTTCCGCCCCATCCCCAGAACGCGCCGCGGATCAGGAAGAAGATGAAGAAGAGGAAGAGAAGCGGGAACAGGAACCCTCCGAAGAAGAAGGGGTGGTAGTAGACGGCCGGAGCGACGGCCGTCCCGGTGCCCGCGAGCCCTTGGGACAACCCGAGCTGGTACGCGCCGACGCCCACGATCGCTGCGATCACGAGCGTCACGATGATCCCGATGCCTCGCATGTGAGTCTCCTTTTTGTGATGTCGTGATGCGAAGCGTCACTCGAGGTGATGAACTGGGTGTGAAGGAGGGGCGGAGATGTCGTCAGCGCAGGACGCTGTCCAGCCAGCGGGCGGCCGCAACGACCGCCTCGGGCTCGCTCGGGCCGAAATCGTGCCCCGCGCCGGCGATGCGAACGAGATCGATCCGCGGGTTGTTCGCCGCGATGCGCTCGAGGACGGCGAACGGACCGAGCTCATCGTGTTCGCCCTGCACGACAAGCGTCGGGCACGTCGTCGCTGCGAGGGCCGCCTCGTCGCGTGGACGCGGGCGCTTCGGTGGCGCGATCGGATGGCCGAGGACGACGAGCGCATCCGGCGGCTCGCGCTCGGCGAGGAAGGCCGAGATGCGCCCACCAAACGAGCGGCCGACGAGAGCGATGCGCTCGTACCCCGCCGTTCGGAGCTGATCGCGGGCGGCTCGGAGGTCCTGCATCTCGGACGCGTACTCCTTGCTGGGCCGCGCGCCACGCGTGGTGAAGGTCACCGCACGCGATGCGATGCCAAATCCGTCGAGCGCGGCGGCGAGCTTCCGGAGGATCGGCTGCTCCGCGGTACCGCCGTAGCCGGGCGCGAGGACCGCGGCGCGTTTCAAGCCGGCGGCGTCGGCAGCTTTTGCGCGAGCGCGAGCGACGGGCCGAGAAGATCGCCGACGGCCTCCAAACGCTGGGACATGTTCATGATCGTGAACGCGTCGGGCCGTCCCAGCGACGCGATCTCCTCCCACCGGAGCGGAGCGGATACCGGCGCGCGACGGATCGGACGAACGCTGTATGGGCCTGCCGTCGATTTGGCGCGCGTGTTCTGTAGGTAGTCGATGTAGATCCCGCGGCGCTTCGCCTTGCTGAACTCGAGCGTCACGAGCTTCGGCAGCTTCTCGCGCGCGAGCTGGCCGACGCGCAGCGCGAACGCCCGGCTCTCTTCGAACGTGTATCGGCGGGCGATCGGAACGAGCACGTGGATCCCACGTGAGCCCGTCGTCTTCGGGAATCCGACAAGTCCGAGATCGTCGAGCACTTCCTTGACGACGTGCGCAACTTCCTTCACGTCGTCCCAGGTGGCGCCCTCCGCGGGGTCGAGGTCGATCATGACGTTGTCCGGCACTTCCGGATTGTCGACGCGCGCGAGCCGCGGATGGATCTCGATCGCCGTGTAGTTCGCCATCCACACGAGCGTTGCCATGTCGTTCGCGAGGACGTACGCGTTCTCCGGCTCGAGCGGATCGGTCCAGCTCTTGATCCACTCCGGCGTGAATCCGGGCTTGTTCTTCTGATAGAAGTGCGTGCCGTGAATGCCATCCGGGAACGGTTTCAGGGTGAGCGGCCGGTCGCGGAGCCACGGCACGAGGTACGGCGAGACCTCGGCGTAGTAGCGGATGAGGTCGGCCTTGGTGTAGCCGTCTTCGGGGAAGAGGACCTTCTCGAGGTTGGTCAGCTTGATGCGTTTGCCCTCGACCTCGAGGATCGACGGAACACGCGCGGCCTGCTCCCCGTTTCCCGACGGAGCCGGCGCCGTCGCGGCGCGTTTCGCGGCGTCCTGGGCCTTTCTCGCCGACTCGGTGCGTTCCTCCCCCGTCGCGTCACGGGGATCGACGTCGAGGCGAAGGCCGCGATAGGTCGGATGCCGGAGGGTCCCGTCGCGCGTGATCTCGACGTATTCGACCTCGCACACGAGCTCCGGGAGGTACCAGCGCGCGGGCTGGTTCGTCCTCGGCATGGTCGCGAACGGTGACGTTGGCGACTCGTGCTCCTCCAGGATCTTGAGGAGGTCGCGAAGGGTCCGCTCGTCGAACCCCGTGCCGACGTGCCCCACCGGCTGGAGCTTGCCGTCGCGGTACACACCCAAAAGGAGCGCGCCCAGCGTCTTCGTGCGGCCACCCTGCCCCGCGGTCCATCCGCCGATCACGCACTCCATCGTGCGGAACGCCTTGATCTTCACCCACGCGGGCGAGCGCGCGCCGGGCTGGTAGATCGAGTCGAGCCGCTTCGCAACGATCCCTTCGATCCCCTGCTCGCGCGCTGCTTCGAAGAGCGCGACGCCGGTCCCGGGGAATCCTTCGCTTCGTCGGATCGAGCCCATCGGCGTCAGCGCCTCGTCAAGCCGGCGCAGCCTTTCGCGCAGCGGCTTTCGGGTGAGGTCCTCGCCGTCCGCGTAGAGGATGTCGAAGACCTGATAGATCACCGGCGTGGACTTGCGGAGCTTGCGCACGGTGCTTTCGTCCGTCACGTGCATGCGGGGCTGCAGCCGCTGGAAGCTCGGAACGCCCTTCTCGTCGAGCGCCACGATCTCGCCGTCGAGGATCGCGTGGTACGCACCCGTGAGCGCCTCGGCCGCCTGCGTCGCCTCGGGATATTGCTTTGTGCAATCGAGAAGGTTGCGCGTCTGAAGACGGACCTCTCCCCCATCAACGAACGCGATCGTGCGCACGCCGTCCCATTTGGGCTCGTAGGTGAAGTCGGGCGAGTCGAAGGGCTCGTCGGCCGACGCCGACAGCATCGGCGGGATCTTCGCAAGAAGCGGGTCGTTCTTCGGCGGTGTGCCGTGTTTGATCATCAGCCAGTCGCGCCCCTCGTTCTGCTTCGTCTGGACGATCACCCACTCGCCGTCGAGACGCTTGCCCTTCATGCGGATCTTCAGCTCGTTCGGCTTCTCCTCGAGCAGCTCGTAGGTGCCGGTATCCCAGATGGTCATCGAGCCCGCGCCATACCCGTCGGGGATCACGCCGTGGAACGTCAGGTACTCGATCGGATGGTCCTCGGTGTGGACCGCGAGGCGTCTCTTTCCGGCCTCGAGCGGTGGCCCGTTCGGCACAGCCCACGACGCGAGGATGCCGCGCATCTCGAGCCGAACGTCCCAGTGAAGGCGCGTCGCGTGGTGCCGATGGACAACGTAGCGGCGCGTCGGTTCGCCCTTCGGCTCCTTGCCTTTCGGCTCCGGCGTGCGGCGAAAGTCGCGTTTGCGCTGGTAGTCGGTGAGGCTCAATCTGTGACCTTCGCCATTGTCGGGGAGGCCGCATCGTGACGTCCGCGCCGTTCTCGTCGCTCGTCAAGGATTACCTTCTCGAGCGCTACGAGGAGTCCCCGTCCTGGGCGAGCATGCTCGGTCTCACGGCCTACGACGAGCGCTCGGAAGACCTCTCGGCTGAGGCGTTCCGTCGTCGTGAAGCAGCCGTGCTCGAGTGGACGAAGCGGTTCGCGGCGATCCCCGACGAGGGTCTGACGCCCGATGAGCGCATCGATCGCGACGTGATCCTCGCGTCGCTGCGCGGACGCGAGCTGATGCAGCCGCGCCTCGACTGGCAGCGTCAGCCGAATACCTATCTGAATCCGTCACTGGGTGGCGTGTTCACGCTGTTCCTTCACCGCCTTCGACCCGAGCGCGACCTCGCTGATGCCGCGCGCGCGCGCCTGGAGGCGGTGCCCGAGCACGTGGCCGACGGCAAGGCGAACGTGGACTTCGCGATCGTCCCGCCCGTGTACATCGATCGCGCGATCGGCCAGGCGAAAGCAGCCGCGCGGTACGCGCGCGAGCTCGTGCCCGGGGAGGTCAAGGACCCGACGCTCCGACAGAAGGTCGCGGAGGCCGGTGCCGTCGCTTCCGACGCTTTCGAGGACTTCGCGAAGTTCCTCGAGAGCAACAAGGCGCGGGCCTCGGGCGACTACGCGATCGGCGAGGAGCTCTACACGGCGCTGCTCCGCGAAAAGGAGCTCCTCCCGTTCGGCACGCGCGATCTCCGCGAACGGGGCCGCGAGCAATACGACCTGCTCGCGAACGAGGCGAACAAGATCGCCGCGCAGATCGACGGAGGCGGCACCTGGACGGAGGTCTGCGAGCGCCTGAACCGGGTGCACGCGCCGACGCCAGATGCGATGCGCGCCGAGTACGAGGAATGGACCGAGCGCGCGCGCTCGTTCCTCGTCGACACGGGCTTGGTCACGCTTCCACCGGGAGAGAGATGCACGGTCGAGCCGTCACCCCACTACCAGCGGCCGATCCAGGCGGTCGCGAGCTACAACCAGCCTCCCGCGTTCAGTGATTCGCTTCACGGGCACTTCTTCGTGCCCTACCCGCCGGACGGCACACCGGCGGACGAGGTCCAGAAGCGTCTTGAGGGCAACTGCAGTGCAGGTATCCCGACGACCGCCGTCCACGAGGCGTACCCGGGCCATCACTGGCATCTCGTCATGGCCAAGCAGAACGGCTCGGACATCCGCCGCACGCACTTCACGTCGTACTTCGCGGAAGGCTGGGGCCTGTACGCGGAGCGCGTCATGCGGGAGCAGGGCTTCTTCACCGACCCGCGCCACCTTCTGTTCCAGTACGAGGCGACGCTCTTCCGAGCTGCGCGCATCGTTGTGGACACGTCGCTGCACATGAAGGAGATGACCTTCGATCAAGCCGTCGACTTCATGGTGAAGAACGCGAACCTCACACCGCCGAACGCGAAGGCCGAGGTCGGCCGGTACTGCTCGTGGCCGACGCAGGCCTCCAGCTATCTCACTGGAATGCTCGAGCTCATCGACATCCGCACGCGTTGGCTCGCGAAGCGCGGATCGGCCGACCGCGCAGCCCTGCGCGCTTTCCACGACGCGATCACGTCGACGGGCTCGATCCCGACGTCACTCGCGGAGCGGGCGATCGCGATTTAGCCCGCATGGATCTTCCGCTCTGGGCGAACATCCTCCTGGTCGTCATCGCCATCTGGATCGTCGTCGTCGTGGTGCTCGTGGTGGTCGGCCGGTTCGTTCTCGCACGCGAGCTCGCGCTCCTCGTGCCCAATCTCATCAGGCTCTTCGGCGGGCTCCTCCGCGACGCGCGTGTCCCGCTCCGCGCCAAGATCGTCCTGGCGGTGGCGACGGTCTGGCTGGCCTCGCCGATCGACCTCATTCCCGAGTTCATCCCCATCGTCGGTTCCGTGGACGACGCGGTCGTCGCCGCGCTCGCCCTTCGCTTTGTCCTCCGAACGACCGACGGCGCCATCGTCCGCGAGCACTGGCGAGGCGATCCGGCCACGCTCGAACGGCTGCTCCGGCTCGTCTCGTGGGGCGGCCGCGGCGGCACCCCGCGTGCGCTCCCTTGACAGCGCCGTTACGATTCGCGCGGCAAGGCCGCGCGCAAAAGGGGAAAGCGGCCAGCGAGGTGATGGGCTATGCCGCGATCGATCTGGAAGGGCGTCATGAGCTTCGGGATGGTCGCCATCCCGGTGCGGTTGTATCTCGCGACGGAGAGCTCGAGCAAGGTCTCGTTCAACCTCCTCTGTCCCGAGCACCGGAGCCGCATCAAGAACAAGCGCTATTGCGTCGAGGGTGACCACGAGGTCGCGTGGGGCGACGTCGTGCGTGGGTACGAGTACGAGAAGGGGAGCTACGTCGAGCTGACCGACGAGGACCTCGAGAAGCTCCCACTCCGGTCCAGCAAGGCCATCGACATCACCGGGTTCATCAAGGACGACGAGCTGCCCGGCGCGCTGTATTACCAGTCGGCCTATTACCTCGAGCCCGAGAAATCCGCCGAGAAGCCGTACGCGCTCTTGAACAAGACGCTCGCCAAGACCGGACGCGTCGCCATCGCGAAGTTCGCGCTTCGCGACCGCGAGCGCCTCGTCTCAGTGCGTCCGCAAGATGGCGCGCTTCTCATGAACACGCTCCATTGGCCGGACGAGATCCGGTCCACCGAGGACCTCGATGTCCCGGAGGACGTCAAGGTGTCGCCGGCCGAGCTCAAGATGGCCGAGAACCTCGTGGGCATGATGGCGACCGCGTTCGAGCCGTCTGAATACAAAGACGAGTACAAGCAGGCGGTCCTCCAGCTCGTCGAGGCGAAGGTCCAGAAGAAAGAGATCATCGAGGCTCCCGAGCCCGAGACAGAGACGACCGTCGTCGATCTCATGTCGGCACTCAAAGCATCGGTCGAGAAGGCCAAGAAGGGCGAGGCCAAGACCAAGCGCGCCTCGTCTGCTTCCGCATCAAAGACCGTGCGGAAGAAGGCGTCCTAGGACCTATCCTCGGTCAGTGCCGTCGCGCGAGCGGGAGCGACCGGAGAGTGGCGCGCATCCGACGCTCATCGACGTCGGCGAGGCGACGAGCGCGCTGCCACGCGCGCTCACTCCGATGCGGCCGCGTCTCGCGCGTCGGGCCTTCAATTCGCCGGAGTACCTCTTCGAGCTGAAATGGGACGGGATCCGCGCGCTCGCGTCGCAGGACGAGACTGGACTTCGCGTCACCGATCGCACCGGCGGCGACCTGTTGCCGGCGGTGCCGGAGCTACGCGAGCTCCGCCTGCCATCCGGGACGATCGTCGACGGCGAGATCGTGGTCTGCGATTCGCGGGGCCGTCCGAGCTACGACCTTCTCGCCGGACGCCTCGGTCCAAAGGCGGCCAAGCGCGGCCGCGGCCCGATCTTCGTCGCGTTCGACCTTCTCTATGCCGACGGGCGCGCGCTCATCTCGCGGCCGCTGGCCGAGCGTCGGGCGCGTCTTTTGGGCCTCGGCCTGGGGTCGCGAGTTCTCGCGGTACCCGAGCACCTCGACGACGACGGCGAGCCATTCCTCGAAGTTGTCGCCGAGTACGGGCTCGAAGGCATCGTCGCCAAGAGGCGCGACGGCCGATACGTCCCGGGGGCGCGCACGGCCGATTGGCTGAAGTGCCACGTGACGCCGCGCATCGACGTGGTCGTGGGCGGGCTCGTCATCGACGGTCACCGCGGCGCGCGCACCTTGCTCTGCGGACTGCGAACCGACGATGGCGCGATCGTCTTCGCCGGCGACGCGTACGTGCCGCCATATCTCGGCGAGTGGCTCGAGGTGGCGACGCGAGGCTTCACAGCCGACGCGTCGTCCTTCGCGACGCCGGTCGCGGTGCGCGACGGAATGCGATTCCTGCGGCCGCGTCTCGTCGCGATCGTCGAACACGCTGGTCTTGAGAACGGCGAGCTTCGCGACGCGCGATTCCGCGGTCTGCGACTCGACGGAAACCTCGACGATTGCCGTCGCGATGAACCGGTCGACGTCCCGTCCTACCCACCGCACACCGGCAGCGATCGACCCAGGCTCATCGTTTTGAACAGCTTGCCCTTCCCCGTCTCATAACTCGCCAACAAATCGCTCGTCGCTCGTCCTTTCCTATATCATTGGAAAAACCCCGGAGGTCCAGCCCGTGCCGAAGTTTGTGTTCGTGACCGGAGGGGTCACTTCCTCGCTGGGCAAAGGCATCACCGCCGCTTCCCTTGGTCGCATCCTCTCCGCGAGAGGACTCGCCGTCGCGTCCCTGAAGATGGATCCCTACCTCAACGTCGACCCGGGGACGATGTCGCCCTATCAGCACGGTGAGGTCTTCGTCACCGAAGACGGAGCCGAGACCGACCTGGACCTCGGTCACTACGAGCGCTTCATCGACCGGAACGTCACGCGGGCATCGAACCTCACGACCGGCCAGATCTACAACGCGGTCATCGCCAAGGAACGGCGCGGCGATTACCTCGGCGCGACGGTGCAGGTCATCCCGCACGTGACAAACGAGATCAAGGAACGCATCCATCGCGTCGCACGCGAGCAACAGGCCGAGATCGTGGTGGTCGAGGTCGGCGGCACCGTCGGCGACATCGAATCGCTCCCGTACCTGGAGGCGATCCGGCAGTTCCGGAAGGACGTCGGGAAGCAGAACGTCCTGTACATCCACCTGACGCTCCTCCCCCGCGTCGCGACGGGCGAGCTCAAGACGAAGCCGACCCAGCATTCGGTGAGGGAGCTCCGCGCGATCGGTATCCAGCCCGACGTCGTGATCGCGCGCGCGGACGAGCCGGTCGACGACGACCTCCGCGAGAAGATCGCGCTCTTCTGCGACGTCAAGCTCGACAATGTCATCAGCGAGCCCGATGCCTGGTCGATCTACGGAGTCCCGTTGATGCTCGAGGAAGCCGGGCTCGGCAAGATCGTGGTCGAGGAGCTGGGCCTCTCCGCTGCGAAGGAGCCCGACCTCACTGAGTGGAAGGCGCTCACCGACCGCATCCGCGGAGCGCGCATTCCGCTCACGATCGGTCTCGTCGGGAAGTACATCGAGCTGCCCGACGCCTACCTCTCGGTCGCGGAAGCCGTGCGCCACGCGGCCTGGGCGGCCGGCTGCGACGTGAAGCTGCAATGGATCGACAGCGAGCACCTCGAGCGCTCCGATGACGTGGAACCGCTCGTCGGACTCGACGGCATCGTCGTCCCGGGCGGCTTCGGGTATCGCGGCATCGAGGGCAAGGTGAAGGCGACGCGTTTCGGCCGCGAGCGACGCGTGCCGACGCTCGGTCTCTGCATGGGAATGCAGTGCATGGTCATCGAGCTCGCGCGCACCGCCCTCGGCACGAATGACGCGAACTCGACCGAGTTCGATGCCTTCACACCGCACCCGGTGATCGATCTCCTGCCCGAGCAGCGCGACGTCGGCGACAAGGGCGGGACGATGCGCCTCGGCAGCTACCCCTGCGTCCTCGAGCCCGGTTCGGTCGCCGCTCGGTCGTACGGGCAACCGATCGTGCTCGAGCGCCATCGGCACCGCTTCGAGTTCAACAACGCCTATCGCGACCTTCTCCAGACGCACGGCATGCGTTTCACCGGCCTCTCGCCGGACGGACGGCTCGTCGAGATCGCCGAGATGCCCGACCACCCGTTCTATCTCGGTACCCAGTACCACCCCGAGTTCAAGTCGCGACCCAACCGGCCGCACCCGCTCTTCATTTCGTTCATCGACGCCGCGATATCGTTCGCACGATCGAACGGGCGCGCGGCCGAGGCGGCATCCCGCCTGCAGGAGTTGCCAACACCATGAAGCTCTTCCTCGACACCGCCATCTACGAAGAGATCGAGCAAGGCGTGAACTGGGGCGTCCTGGACGGAGTGACCACGAACCCGACGCTCATCGCGAAGGCCGGCCACGATCACGAAGAACAGGTCAAGCGCATCTGCCAGATCATCGGCAACGTTTCCGCCGAGGTCGTGTCCGAGCGCAAGGACGATATGGTCGTTGAAGGCCGGCGCATCGCGGCATGGCACAAGAACGTGATCGTCAAGGTGCCGCTCACGCCGGATGGTCTCGCCGCCGGCAAGGTGCTCGCTGGAGAAGGAATCCGGATCAATGTGACGCTCTGCTTCTCGGTCAATCAGGCGCTCCTCGCCGCCGCGATCGGGGCCTACATCGTGAGCCCGTTCGCCGGTCGGCTCGACGACATCAACGAGGATGGGATGCGCGTGGTCGCCGACATCGTGGCGGCCTACCGGCAGCAGGAGATCAAGACGAAGGTGCTCGCCGCCTCCATCCGCAACCCGATGCACGTCACGCAGGCGGCGCTCGCGGGCGCGGATATCGCGACGATGCCATTCGAGGTGCTCAAGATGCTGTTCCGGCATCCATTGACCGAAGCCGGCCAGAAGAAGTTCCTCGAGGACTACCGCAAGACGCAGGAAGCGAAGCCGGTGCCGACCCCACGGCAGGAGCCCGCCGCGAAGCGCTAGCGGCGGGGCGCCTCGACGAGGAGCATGTCGCGCAGGTCCGCGTTGGCGACGCCGCAGAGGTCCAGCACGCAAAGCGTCAATGCAGCCACGTCTGACTCGGCGCGGCCGGTCTTGATGACCTGGTCCGCCGCGTAGATCGCTTCGTAGGCGCGAAGCACGTCCGCACGCGTGACACGACGCGCGAACGCGGTGGCGCGCTGTATCGCGTACGGGCTCGACCGGATCGCCTTGGCCATGCGCTCCGAGTCGGCGTTCGTACGCATCGCCGATGCGAACAGGAGCACGCGGAACTGCCAGAGGAGGAGCGCCAGGATCTGCTGCACGGCGTTGCCGTCGGCCAACAGACGCTCGAGAGTGGCCACGGCGGTCCGCGCATCCTTCCGAACGACCGCCTGCGTGAGCTCGAACACGTCCGCCTCGATCGCGCCGCTCACGAGTGTCCGGACGTCGGCCGCCGTCACCGTGGCATCGCCGGCGTACGCGCCGAGCTTCTTGATCTCCTGCTCGATGCGCTCGCTATCGCTCCCCGCAGCCGAGGCAAGCGTCGCGACCGCCTCTGAGTCGAGCTTGACCCCATGGAGGCGACCGCGCGCCACGATCCACGCGGGGATGTGGTCCGGCGCGAGACGCTCGATGCGCTCGACGGATCCACCGGCGGCCTCGACGGCGTCGAGCAGGTTCGCGGCGGGAGCGTTCGTTGCCTTCGGCCGTTGCTGGGCGCGGCGCGAGCGACCGGCCGCGAGCCGTTCGACAGCCACCAGGACGAGCGCCGCCTCACGCGGGAACGAGGCGATCAGATCCAATTCCTTGAGCGCTTCGGCGTGATCGACGATGACGACGCGGGCCTCGTCGACGGCGTCGAAGAGGCCCTGCGCCTGTCCCGACAGCATGATCGCGGCGGGCGCGTCGAACCGCGCGTCGTGACGGGTGATCCCGAGAAGCGCGCCGAGGCGCGGTTCGAGCATCGTGCTGAGGTCGGTCGATCCCCTGGGATCCCCCGAGAGCAGCCCGGTCGCGAGGTCACCGAGCCGGAGGCGCGTGCGGAATGAATCCTCCCCGTGGAGGAGGAAGACCATTCGCGTGGGTACGGACGACGAGCTGGACATTGCCACCTTGATCGAATTCCACCGTGCCGTCGCGGTCGGTCCGGTAGGTAGGGACTCGGCCGAGCGCCGCGAGTGTCTCGGGGGTGGGATGACCATACCGGTTCTGCGCGCCGACGGAGATCACGGCCGCGCTCGGGCGAACAGCGCCGACGAGCTCCACGGCGTACGCGCTGGCGGCGCCGTGATGCGGGGGCACGTACACGCGCGCGGCGAGCGAAGCCGGGCTCAGGAGAAGGTCCGCCTGCGCCTGCTCGGTCGCATCGCCCATGAACAACATCGAGAACGAGCCGCGCTCGAGCCGCAGCACAAGCGACGGGACATCGACACGGGGATCGCCGTTCGGAGCGAGGATCGTGAGCGTCGCTTCGCCGATGCGCATCCGCGCACCCGCTGAGACGGCGCGCCGCTGCACGCGTGCGCGCGCGATGCGGTCGGCCCATGCGGTGGCGACCGTGCCCGGGTTCAGGCCGACGGGTTCGATCGCCAATCCGACCTCGTACCGCTCGAGCACGCCGATGAGACCGTCGGCGTGGTCGGCATGTGCGTGCGTGAGCGCGACGACGTCGATGTGGCGGTTCCAAGGAGGAAGGCTCGCGCCGAGCTCGGCGAGAAGACGCGCCGGGTCCGGGCCGCCATCGATGAGGATCGTTCTGCGGTCGAACTCGACGAGGTATGCGTCGCCCTGCCCGACGTCGAGCGCTCGCACTCGAATCCCGGACGGCGCCGGCCCGAATATCGCGGCCGCGCTCCCGACGGTGACGACGAGCACGAGCGCTGCGACGGCCCAAAGGGCTCCCCGCCGGACGCGTGGGCTCGACGGCAGCCGAACGCCGACGCGCGGGGGCCAACGGACGCGCCGGCGAACGATGCGCAGCAGGCGTGACAGCGCTTCGGGACCGAGGAACAACGCCGCCGCGACGAGCGCGCCGTACGCGAGCCCCGCGAGCGGACCGTCGGGGACGGCAAGCGACGCGAGTGGGAGCGCCGCTGAGGTCTCGACCACGATGCGCAGCAGGAAAGCGAGCAGATAGGTCAGCAGACCAGGGAGCTGTGCGAGGTCGAGGGAGACTGTCCCGAGTACCGCCGTCGCGGCTCCGGCGACCATGAGCGGCGGGAACAATGGAACGGCGACGAGGTTCGCGAACGGCGACACGAGCGAGACGCGACCGAAGACCGCCGCGATGATGGGGATGGTCGGAAGCGTCGCCGCGAGCGTGGTGGCGAGCCCCTGACGGATCGCGCCCGGCAAGAACGCAAGACGGCGCGAAATGGGATCGCCGAGGTAGAGGAGACCGCCGGTCGCGGTCGCCGAGAGCAGGAAGCCGACATCCCCGATCGCGGACGCGTCGATCCCGACCATCGTCGCCACCGCGAGCGCGAGCGCGTTGTCGGTCGCCGGGCGGCGCCCGAAGGCAAGACCGAGCGACGCCACGACCGCCATCACCGCGGCGCGCGCCACACTCGGCGCGAGGCCGACCAGGACGCTGTACGCGAGGACGCACGACACGGTCAGGACCGCCGTGATCGCCGGGCGCACACGGCCACGCGCGAGAAGCGCGACGGCCGCCGCGACGAGGGTCATGTTGAAG
>Ga0137418_10002888_pt1 | contig 15717 bp, 21 predicted proteins | sample CZODoug3_1_2_16f_FD_122242 | JGI IMG/M metagenome (GOLD analysis project Ga0137418, IMG submission 122242) | Vadose zone soil fungal communities from Angelo Coast Range Reserve, California, USA - CZODoug3_1_2_16fungal (Hybrid Assembly) | ecosystem: Environmental > Terrestrial > Soil > Vadose... | reverse complement strand
ACAAATTTCACAAAATGGTGACATGCACACGAGATGAGAGCTACACACTGGAGACACAGCAAACAGCCGGTCCATGAAGTATTTTCAGCGAAGAAGAGCTTAGACAAAAGCGGAACAATTATCTGATTATCTTTAGCAACCAAAACAATAAACACAATCAGATTCCATAAATAATTATGTCATGAACAAAAGCTTTATTCAAATTTAGATTATCTCCTCAGCATTATGTTTTGAACTTTTGTTTCACAGAAATAAATAATTGCATATTCTAATTTCGTGTTTGGTTATCTCACGCAGCCAAAAGTTTAACCATTATTTATTCATCCTATGTCTCCAGCAACGGTGGAAAAGAAAGAAAGAAAAACACAAAAGACAGAAAAGAAAAAGACGAGGACAATGTGGCGTGGGAGGTATTTGTGTGTGTTTGTGGATGAGTGGTTAAATAGCGTGGCTGTACGGTTTTGATTCTTGATTAGCTATTGTTAGTTGTGACACTTTTCATCGCCCAGGAGGTCTTGAAGAGGTTTACATTACTTCAATTGCTTCATCAAGCTGCACAGAAGCATCTAGGATCAACATCTGGGTCGTCAGAGGCCTCAGATGGGTGTTGCAATGTTTCGTAACGCCGCACACCGATCTATAGAGAGCCTTCTATTACATGTGTCTGTTGTGCTAGGGATCAACATCTGGGTCGTCAGAGGCCTCAGATGGGTGTTGCAATGTTTCGTAACGCCGCACACCGATCTCTTGAGCTGCTATTACATGTATCTGTGGTGTGGGGGATCAACATCTGGGTCGTCAGAGGCTTCAGATGGGTGTTGCAATGTTTCGTAACGCCGCACACCGATCTCTTGAGAGCCTGCTATTATATGTATCTGTGGTGTGGGGGATCAACATCTGGGTCGTCAGAGGCTTCGGATGGGTGTTGCAATGTTTCGTAACGCCGCACACCGATCTCTTGAGCTGCTATTACATGTATCTGCGATGTGGGGGATCAACATCTGGGTCGTCAGAGGCTTCAGATGGGTGTTGCAATGTTTCGTAACGCCGCACACCGATCTCTTGAGAGCCTGCTATTATATGTATCTGTGGTGTGGGGGATCAACATCTGGGTCGTCAGAGGCTTCGGATGGGTGTTGCAATGTTTTCTAACGCCGCACACCGATCTCTTGAGCTGCTATTACATGTATCTAAGGATCAACATCTGGGTCATCACAGTCCTCGGATGGGTGTTGCAATGTTTCATAATGCTGCACACCGATCTCTTGAGAGCCTGCTATTACATGTATCTGTGGTGTGAGGGATCAACATCTGGGTCATCAGAGGCCTCAGATGGGTGTTGCAATGTTTTGTAACTCAGCACACAGATCTCTCTTCTTGACAGCCTGTCATTACATCAGAATACTGCTGCTTTGATAGTTTTTGTTTGATAAGTATGCTTAACAGGATCAGATTTGTCAGAAGATCCACTGTCTTCTTAAACATTGCTGGAACCTTTTAGAGGCCTTGGAGTCCTAACAATTATTTATGTACGGACTACCAAGACTTTACGGTTTTTTTGACAAAATAGGATACATATTTGTATCATGGACACCGAGTTCTTATTCTGTATCCGTTAATTTTCAGATTTAATTTAATTTTGAACCATCCAAACCAAAAATAACAATTCTGTCCCGAAGATCCTTCTGGCATATAAATATTCTGACAGTTATTTTTGAGTCACAGGGCATAAAAGTATGCATGGAAAGCACAAAATGTGATACAATTAAAGATGCAGGCACTCACACCCCCAAAACGGCGGACATTGCCTGTCCTTGTATGATCTTGGGATAATATCGGCCACGGCGATTCTGATCGGATGAGACATGTGTCGGTCATTTGAAAAGTGTCAATTTCATTGTGTTTGAAATAAGTAATATTGTCCAGGCATCACAAAGACCTGGACTTAACCGATGACGCTACCGAGTTATTTGTGATACAAATTTCGTAAAAGGGTGACATGCAAATGAGCGATCTTAATTAATATGCAGACCATGCATATTTGACACATGCACATTGCTTATTCCTAATATGGACACAAAATATATAAAATATATGCCAAAGGACTGTCAAAACCTATGTGATGAACTTGAATCCAACTCATTCTGCCGTGTGATATCTGATATGGGTATAGCCCCTGTGGTATACCGGATCTTGTAGTCGATATCGAGTATCTGGTATCTGGTATCCGGTATCTGGTATCTGGTGTCCGGTATCTGGTGTCCGGTATCTGGTGTCCAGTATCTGATATCCGGTTATTATTCATAATATTCATTTTTCAACATTGACCGAACCTCTTTCTTCTCTAATGTCGATCGTTAATAACGTTTCCTACGTCCCATGCAACCAGTGATGGAAGGAGCCCTGGGACCACCAGATGGACACCTCTTGTAGTCGATATCCAGTGTCTGGTATCTGGTATTCGGTATCTGGTATCCGGTATCTGGTATCTGGTATCTGTTATCCCATGTTTGGTGTCCGGTATCTGGTGTCCAGTATCTGATATCCGGTTATTATCAATAATATTTATTTTTCAACGTTGATGATCGAACCTCTTTCTTCTCTAATGTCGATCGATGGGTTAATAACGTTTCCTATGCCCCATGCTCCAACCAGTGATGGAAGGAGCACCGGGACCACCAGATGGACATGCTACAAACCATAAGACCTGTTGTTAGTCAATGATGCTGTGAGGTTATTTGCAATACAAATCGTGTAAAATGGGAACATGCATGATATGAGAGCTACAGTCAAAAACAAACAAAGATAACAATGAATGAATGAAAACAAAAGATGAGGATAAATGAGGCATGGAATGTATTTGTGTGTGTTGATTGTGGATCATTATTCTGTGTTCCTCAATTCACACTCTGAAAAAATTTCAGTACCTTGTGTAGATGCCTATCTAAATATATGGCAGCAGAGAAATAAATCATATATTATTTTTAAGGTAAGGCGGCCCACTGTCTCACTTCTGTATACCCTCTTGCTTCCCAGTTTGGTACTGTAAGCATTATTATGTGAGGGTTGCACGAATTTCAAAACAAAAACAAACATACCCATTTGTGTGCGCCCCATGGCGATGTTGCATCCAGAGGTTTCCAACAATACCTGGTCAAGTCTCCATTTCCTCCTTTTACCTGAATGACATCCAGTGGACACTGAATTCCCCTCCCTTTCGTAGATCTCTTGCAACCATTGCAACGTAGAGTCACAAAGGCCTGTGAATCATTCTTCTTCTTCCTTCCGGAGTGAATCACGGCCCTGACATTGCCATTGCCACACTCGGGACATGATGGCATAGCCATACCCCACATGGCAAACTGAGTTGAAACGGTCAACTCCTTCACCTCGGCCTCACCCAGTGGTTGTGCACTGTGGATGGTAATTACTGAGGTATACCCCAGTAACTCTTGCGAGCACATCGCCTGATGGATGGAGTCCATGAAGTGTCCTCGATCTGCTTCGACGGTCTCCCGGAGAAACACTAACTCTATAAACTTTTGCATCCAAAAGTTTACCTTTCCCGTCTGTAGCTCTCGAGCTCCAAACCCGACTATCCACTCCACATTGTTTCTAATTCGGTCATCAATGGCCATTAAATGGACTGAAACTGTGATATCATACCTGTTCGCAATCTCTTGCCATGATTTGTCTTGGCGTATGGCCGTTCCACTCATAAGGAGAACAACGCCAACGTGGCGCTCAGCAGAGTCAAATACTGTCTCATATAAACGTCCAAAAATGACCGCCAACATCTGTATGTTAAGATGTGAGTGAAATTGTCATATTTTGGCTTCTTCATCGTGACAATAGCACATACCTTGATGCCATTTAAACGCTGACAATCTTCAGCATCACCGATACTGTAGGTGAGTTCACCACTTTCATTATGAACCCCACTGGTTAGGATGAGAAGGACCGAGCTCTGTGGGTAAAGCTTGATCCAAGACATCAAATCCGATTGAAACGTCATGATGCAAGTGTGATCCAATGACTTCAGAGTGATGGTTTGAAACTGGGAATATAAAATTTCAGAATATGCATATCAAATTTCCCTCGAAGCTGCTTATGTCACGGACCAGTTTGGCAGAACTTGTCGAATACATGTCATCCAGGTTCATCTGGATGGCATCATGGCTGTCAGAGTTTGATGTGCCTCTCACTAGATTAACCCTCAGGTATAACAGTGGAATCAAAGTTCTGTGAGCCGTCAACTGTCGGCCACCGCTCGAAAGAATGTCATACTGTATCCGGGGCCATTAGAAATGAATTGACGGTCAATACAACAGAAACGATGCCAGATTACCTTCAATTTTCGTGGAACATTATGAGCTGGACAAAACCACTCAGAATCGTCCATCTCTGCGCGTAACAGGCAGGAGTGGCCTGTGACATGCCCACGACACACAAGTACCGAGCATCCTTCCATCATACATTGTTCCATACGGCCGTTGTCCTTACAAGATGAACAAAACTGTGGCCAAATATGTAAATAAACGTGCACTGACACCAGATGAGATAGGAATGCGACATACCATTCCACGTACTTCAGCCAGTACCTGAATCCTGTCGTGGTTTCCTACAATTGGAAGAGATTGTACGGAAGCGCCATCATCATCGTTCGTTGTTAACTTGGCAAAATCCGCCAGTAGGTCTCCAGGACGAGCTTCGAATATGTTGCGTTTCGTCGGTCCGCGCTGTACCACCTCCACTACCACCGCCCGTAGCCTTTTGTTGCCGATTTGTTTGTTGGATTCTTTCCCAGTGGGCAATCGACGCCCTCCCGATTCAGTGCCAGCAGGGGGATCAGTGCTGGGCTTCTTCCCATTGGCATTTACTGCTGAATCAGCCATAATTATGCCTTCCATCTGATCGTCTGTCTGAAGGTTCTGTATCTCTGCACCTTGGGGAATATTAATATTCTCTTGCGGTGCGGCATCTTGCATCGGCTCATCGACTGGTAAATCGTGCAAGTCATGGTCCTGTGCAACATCATCAGGTACATCTCCCATCTGTGTGTCCATCTGTGGGTTCTGCAAGTCGTGGTCCTGTTCAATATCATCAGGAATTGGGACATCTCTCATTGGCGCATCCATCTGTGAGTTCTGCAAGATGGCATCTGTGTCCGGGACGCTTAGGTTATTGTTTGCGCCATTTTGATCTCCGCGTCCCATAATAAGCTGAGGATCAATGCCTGTATCATCAACATGTCTCGGCGTCTCATCTGGCTGCATGGTGATGAATTGATCGAACATGGATTGGCCATCGTCGGTCATCGAAGGACCAGCCATCGAAGTCGAAGGACCGGCTGTCGAAGTCGAAGGACCGGCCATCAAAGTCGAAGGACGGTTCATCGGGCCATAGGTTCCTACTTCTGAAACAATGATGTTATTTGCCAACCACCAATTGATGAGAGTTATATCGCTTACCAAGATGTGGGCCCTGGGCCATGGATGACTCTATCGATGTGATAAACCATGAGTTTATGTTTTATGAAGGTGAACATGCCACCGACCTGGTAAACTCGTCTGGTTCGTGGGGTCCGGTGAATATGATTTAAAGTATTTCTCGCTATAAGTCGCGAGCGTGGTGGAAGTGTGCGTTTGATTGTGAGCGCGTGCCCGAATTTCGTAATCTTCCAACGGCGTCGGTGAACGTGGGGAGACCCAACCTGAATATTGGTCCGAGTCCTTTCTTGAATGGCCTTTATCGGAACCGTTGTCATCGTCGTAGCCGTCAAACATGATTAGTTGGCAGAAATTGGGTTGATGCTGTTGCGAAAGGAAAGTTGGTTTTGCACAGCCACACACAAAAACGTTCCACATAAATCGATGGGTTTATCCCAACGATCACCAAAATATTTGACAACCGTACCGAACAAATTGTAGAAAATATTTTGCCTAGTCATGCATTGTGCTCCACTTTTTTTCGGCCTACAATTTCCTTCAGTGATTCAATTTACCGTGAGATACTGGATATCGGTTACCAGATAGGCGCTTACAAGATATTGGATATCACAGGGGTCATTCCCATATTAGATACAACGCTAATTGGTACAGATCGGATGAATTAATACCGTCAGAAAAGTCCGACCGTTTAAATAGCTTTATACCTACTCGGTCCAATTTCCTTTGGATTTTCAATCTACCATTCAACCTTTAATCGTAAGTACTTTCCTTCTTTGTGATCATAACATGCTGGCCGGAGTTTTTTTTGACATCGTTGACACTTGCAGTATGATACAAGTATATATAGCATAGCGAACTGTCATAATTAACTATGCATACATCTTTATTTCTATGCTTTACAAACAAATTGTTGGCCACTCCATGGTGACTCCAAATGCATGGGCTTCCAACCATATGCATATTTTTCCCTGCCTGCATCTTGTGGATGATGCGTGTTGTGGATATATTGCTCACATTTAACACCTGGCGCCGGGGTCCTAGCTCCGCACCCGAGGCATGTGGCTCTTGAATACCCATCTACCTTGATGGGTGCCACCACGTTTCCATTTCCACATGTTGGACAGGACGGTAACGGGAATCCCCAAGGTCGATGTCTACTAGACAGCGCATATTCCTCTACCCTCGGTGCCGATTCGGCGCAAGGCTGGTGAAAAAGTAGCACTGATGTGTGACCGAGTACATCAATGTCACTAAAGGAGTGTTCCACAGAGTCCCTCAAAATGTTTTTCGAAGTCCCTGGGACGTTCCAAACTTCATCCATATCTTTGAGAAAGGCCAATTCCACAAAACCTGCGAGTGCAGGCAGCACATTGCGAGGAACCAACATCGGTTGTTTGAAGCCAAGGACGAAATGAAACCATTGGCTGTGATGGGTTATAAAAAATATAGCTCTATCAATATTGTCCAATAACTCACTTTTTCATAAGATTCATATAGGATTCGAACAATTTTGGCTGCTGGTATGCATAACCACATGTCACAGATATAAGACCTTTCATTCCCAAATTCTGTACTATAGCCAGGGAAAAAGCTTCCTCTCATAGGCAATGAAAGACGAGCTGGATGTATTAAGCCCATTTAGATCCGAGGCCATGAGTGTGCAAGATACTCACCGCATCCACAGGACCATACCTGTCTTCTGTTGAGAACGGGGTGGCGTACACTGTTTCACCGGTAGAAACAGTACAGTGTGCCATTAGGGTGACCAGGACTGCACTATTTTTGTGGATTTTCATCCAATTAACGGTGTCTTTGCGAAATGATCCAATGGATGGTCCACTTGTGCCAGAATACCTAGCTGCACAGAACTATAAATGGCATATGCATTCATTCATGTTGTGTCTGAAGTGCTTTGCCAAAGAAGACTCACAAGAGTCGTTGTTGAATGCTGATATATATCATGCATTTGAGGGGTGATGTGGTCCTTTAGGCCTTGTTGTAAAGTAAAGCCAACTTCTCCTGCATGAATGACCAGATGCAGCAATGGCACCAGTGTTCTTCCACAATGCAGTGCACCTGTTCGGCCTAAGTCATTTATTTCATACTGTACATCTCTCATGAATGGCCGAACATGTCTAGCTTTCAAAGTCGAAAAATGCTTACTTTGATTTTGAGCGGCCGGTTATGTTTGGGACAGAACCATTCGCGGTTGTTGATTTCATCGGGATTTAAACAACCCGTGCGCTCGGTGTTGGTTGAGCACATGCCAATATGGCAATCATGGTGTGTGCATTGTACCAATGGTCTCCTGGCGCCACACCCGTCACAAAACTTATTACAGTTAGCAGAAAAACCGTCTTATAGATGGAGCGAACGGAACATACCAAACCACGCAAACTGGGTAAGGCACAAGGGCGAAAGTTTTGAGATGTGATCACAGCGTCCATTGCTAAATTGTTGCTATCGAAGGTTGGTTTCCAACATTATGCACGTGACACGATTTATATCTCGTTGGATCATGTGACGATGAGTCGGCAAATCAGAATTATCCATCAATTTGATTTTGATCGCATAACTCTTTGGGGAGCTTTATGAAATTCGGATCGCCGGTGCATATTCAGGATTGTTAAAACCACCCTCGAATGGCATGAACGATTTCATTTCTTAATGCCACTTGCATACCGTGTAAAAAAATACGAGCCAATTACAAAAATTACCGGTGGCATTATGACGCATGCAAAGCTGTGTATAAATTCGCAAGGATGTTTGTGAAATAGATAGGTTAAGAGAAATGAACTGGCGTTACATTGTGTGAACATTTTGGAATAGCAAAATCCCACAAGATGATCTATATTCTGATGACGCACAAACGTCACGTGATTCCATAAGGTTTCAAATTTAGTTATCGCCTCATTTTTCCAAGTCACCTCACAGTATGCTAACTGATCAATGGCCTTACACCAACCTTTGTCCAGAAGAGCACCATATCATGTGGATGTTTTCCCCGACGACTGACATTCTGTTCAATTTGGCAGTTTTGCATGCGAACGATCCACCCCGGCATTTCACAATTCACCTTAACACCTTTCTCATCTTGGCATGCTTCGAACTAGAATATTGGCAGACCATGGATATGATTGACGACAACATGGCGACTCCGAAAATACAAATGTCAAAGCGATATATGCAGACCCTCCGACTCGGCACAGTACAGGAATTGTCGTCAGCTTCCGAGGTGGAACTGACAACAGGCAAATGGGACTTGGGCATACTTAAAGAGTGGTCCATACGTACATGGAAGGGCTATACACATTCTGATTGGGGACGCCAGAAATATGTGCAATCCTGTCAACAAACAGGATTACTACCATACAAAGAACAGATCAAAAACCGTGGTAAAGTGTATACAAAACATGGCATCAATTGGACCTTATTTAAACGAAATGTTTTTGTCTTTTCAGATTGGAACGCATATTTCCAGATGCAAAACAAAAAATATGTCTCGCATGGTTATAACGAATTCCATGCCAATTTGAAACGCATGGACGATCGGAGCCACGAGGGCTCATCTGCATTCGATCTCTTGAAATCTTTGCATCTGATCTGGGATTGGCCCAAGTTGAAGCTGGACGATATTCGGCGTGGGTTAAACGATGAACAGTTGTTAATTGAGCGTGAAAAACAAGTCTGTTGGTCACATGCCGAACCGCAACAAACGTGCTTATCTCATCTAGGTGTTCAAGTTTGTGACCGACATGCAATCCACGACATTCCGATTTCGAGGTTTCTGCGAATATATGGACCCGGAAGCTCTTAAATCATTTTTACCGCGCAAGTGGTTACACAGCAGTGGGATCGGCATTTTCGGAGAGTATTGCAATACGCTGCAGAAACGCACGTTCTGCCTCAGCCCCTATACAGTGGACAAGATACTCGGTGTGTATGTCAAACCTACAGGAGAGTGGGTGGACAAAGATATCCCAACTTATGAAAGGGTCAAATAACATATGTACCTCATTTTACTCGGATGCTGATTAAACCCTCGATTCCCCACAGAATCATATACTCAGCAGGAAAGATATATTGATACCGACGGCCGGAAACAACCATTGGATTTTGTACGTCGCGAACATGGAATCACAGAAGATATCTGTATACGACAGCTGGAAGCCGTCCCATGATATTGCCAAGCTTCGCCAGTGGGAAGACAGCTCATACGCTCCTGCAATCAAGGTGCTTTTGTGTCATACCAGAAAATGTTGACCGTTAAAACGTCCCTCGCAGTGTTACCAGAACTGGATCCATCATATGTCAACATTTATGCCCAAAAAATGTGGACCATTACCTTGGACCAAGTGCCGCATAGACCTAACGCCCTCGGTGCGTTAACCCATCGTTTTATTTACCCACCGGTCCAGAAACTTACCGTCACGTAGAACGTTCCATTTCAAAACAACCAATACGATTGTGGTTTCCATGTCGCATGGCTTATGTGGCTCTTTGCGAGGGAAATTCCCCTAGAAGAAGCCATTGTGGCTGACGCAAAGTTAATGCGTTCATTTCGTGCCACATTGGTTCTGGATTTCTTCGCCCACTTGAAAGAGGTTTCTCCGGTCATACCCACATAGTAAGTGTGCCATAGGCCGTAATTCATGCACATTATGTACTTCATCAGAATCCAATTTGGCCTAGCCGGTGAGTATAATGTGTGGATATACAGGCAAGTCTCTTTGCACGATAAATATCGGTTGACATATTTTAACTTGCACGACGCTCCGTGCACCTGGCTAAACAATGTTGTTCGGATGATTCAGAAGCATTTGAGTTTCCGTCGGCGTGGACATTTTGCATAAACTCTGATCGACGGATTTCAATTTGAAAATGTGATCTAATTTTAACAGCCAAAGTTCCGCCAAATTCTTTACAGCCGTTTGCAATTGATATGTCGGTCACCGCCGCACAACCTCTAGCGCAACCGAAACTCGTGTTTTCTCTCTACAAATTTTGTTGATATACTCCCAGAGGTTTTTAGCTATCATTTGACATCGAGTTTGGCACTTTCAGCAAAGTTTCGAGCTGTACGGCGTGCGCATCAAAACCATCTGTCCAAGTTTTCCATTCCACCGCTCCCACGTCCTCTTTTTCGCCACTGCACTGTGTCTGAAAGCGGTTGGTATCTGTTGCAAGACTCTCGGCGATATCCCAGTCCAATACGGTCTTCAAAGGAACGTTACATTTTGAAAGCAACGAACTGTGGTCAGCGCACTCAATCCACAACCCCTCAGCTCATCTATGCAACTCCTGGAATGCCATACAGCTACGTTTGATGAATCACGCCTTGAGGGCTTCAAACGACGAAGTTGAACGATGGCGCCTGCCGTCGTGAAATTATGGAAATTTTGAATAACATGTAGAGTCTTATTATTATTATTATCATTGTTGTTGTTGAATGATGAGTAAATTGTTGCAAACACGACCATTGATTTATTAAGAGCGGGCCGTCGGTGATGAGTGAAGGTGTCTCGAGTAGAATGAGACAATTGTTAGTGTTAGAACCAAAGTACGTACATTTTTCAACAGGTGGTTGGCAGTTGGATGATTTTGGGATTTGAATAACGGAAATAATTAATGGGAAGGACTTGTTTCTGCCATGCAAAGCCCGAGTCGGCTCTCTTTCAGAAAGTTAGTTTCAAAGATTGGAGCTGAGCAAATTCTTGTTTCATGTGAACAGAGTGTAAACACCAAATTTTCATTGAATTATCAAATCAGCAAAGGGGCAATCATAATTGATGTGCCATTGCCGTAAGCAAACAAAAAAGTATTGCTAAATTTTGAACTCGAAGTAGTAATGTGTACAATTAAAGCACAACAAATTGTGGCATTGCCGATAATGGGAACTCGTATAGCTTCCTACAACAAAAGCCAGACTATCCGAACCACCAAAACCAACAAAGACAAAGATCATGGAACAATTTGACATCAGTAGCTGGCCGGAAGCTATGAGACCAGATTGGTTTCACATTGTGATCGACCGAGCCACATGCCCTCAGGGATGTAAAACCACTGACCAGGCTAGGATCTGGGAAGAACACGCGATAAGTTTAATCAAAAACGACCCATATGCGGTGAGTTCACTGTCGAAAGAATGTGTGCTTGCTGTTTATCGATCATGTTGAAGATGTCTCTTTGCAACAATTGGGCTTGCACTGGCGATGTAAAAGTCGACGTCCAGACTATTGCTGCGTATATACAATGGATTTATCTGCGCACAATTGGCCGAGTGGACGATGCTCAGCATATTTTGTATTGTGCCCAGCAGGATACCTCATTGCGAGGCTTGATTGCAAGCGCCATATTTGATCGGCGTATGATGATGACCATGCTCATGTGTCCTTTGTGCAGGACCATTTCAAAGCTGACCCCTTGGATGATTCCTTTGAAGATTCTGTTTTTCTTGCATCTAATAACAATGCCACCTCATCGCAGCAACTTGGAGAGGATATGAACGAGCAGGTGTTACGCTGGAAGAGTACTTTGATAGATTTCTTTTTTTGTCGCCGAGATTCTGTAAGTTCGGTTTGTTTACTCGATTTTCTGATTCGTTCCGACGAATCCGTACAGGATTCCGAAGAGATGGCGGTAAATAGCATGAGAGAAATGAGACGAGTTGTTAAAGCCTCGACGATTTGCGTGGATGCCTGCAGAAGGCATTTTCAGGTGTGTGCGTTGTGCGATTCGCAAACATATTGACACGCTTACCACACCAAGTAGCAAGAGCAATTCCCAGAGCTTATATTCAACATCACAGCCCCAGACACACAACTCGAGCTATCGTCTGAATTCATGGCACATAGTTTTCTGGTTTACAGATGGAAGGAATCCTTGCTGTGGATCCTCTGGCAACTCACACCTGAATTGACCTTTCAACCCGTCACCGACGCCTGTGGAGATTCTCACCAAGTCCCTGAGGATTATCTTCCCGAGGTCGTCACATTTTTGTCCTTTGTGGACCAATCTCACGCCATTCCTTTCGCCACCAATCCACATTCAATTTTTGTGTTTGCCAGCCTTCAAAACTTTGTAGCCGGGGTATATGACACCATCAATGCAAATTGGGTTCTTGCTGGCCACAAACCTGTAAGTTCTGTCATACCTTTTATCTACAATCACACCTTGAAAGTCACCATCATGCAAAGCTCTCACCACAACAGCTTCCCAGTTTGTATCGTTCGATCTGCCAATTACAGGCGACTGACATCGAGAAGCTGCCGATATCGGAAATGTTAAAGGTGATACTCATTGAATCCGAAGACCTTCGTAATTTTCGAAAGGCTGCTCTGCATGCCTCTCACCGTGCCAAGAATTCTTCAACGATATCTGGCCAAGGAACTACTTGTCAAACTTGCAAAAATAAACCATTGGATGAGCAATGCATCCGAATATTGTACGTCACGTTCGCTGACGGAGCGGCGTTATGTGGATCTGCGATCGTACCACACGGGCCCGATGATCCAGATTCGGTGATACCAAAGGTACGTTCAATATACAGCTTCTTCATCTCTTGTTAATACCATTTCTAGAACTCGAGTACATTCAATAAATCCAAGAAAATACCGGCCGCACCACAAAGGATCCCATTGCATTCGACCAACTTGAGTAGGATCGAAGAACGCCCACAAGTGCAACTACAATGTGGAAGAGATGTCACCATCATGTTAGATGGGGACGACCAAGAGGTCGGAACCGTATAAGTTTCAGAATCGACTCCATTCATATAATCCATTTTTCAGGTCGGGGGGATGATGTTTGGCGTCTTCAACGAGGAAGAACTTACAACTCTTAGCAATGACAAACGTAAATTTCCACATGCGGCCGCTATCAGCAGGGGAGGACAATTTCAACCTTGGAGCAACGGAACCATGCAGGCTGTAGGATCCAGGATGCCTAGTGGCGGACGTCCGGGAGACACATATACCATTTATCCAGGCATGGAAATTCGCAATGAAATCGATCGGATCAAAAGGCTATTCAAACATGCCAAGGCCTGTAGAGCGATTATCCATCGTAATGTGCATGTGTGTCACTAACATGCTGTCCACAGGACATTGAAATGGTCGTGGCAAAAGTTGCACCTTACTCCCGTACTGTGGTTCAAGATTTACGCAAAGATTCAATGGATTGCAACGCTTTAGGGTTGCTTGGCGTTACAGCATATTATTGTTGGAACTATACTGCGCCGCTTCATCGTGATTCAGATCGTGGTTGGTCAATATCCGTCCAGATACAAAAAACTTCAAGACAGGACGAATATAATTTCGCTTATGCCGATTGGGGGCATTATTTGGAGACCCGTACTAACTGCGTATGGTAGGCACATAGACTATCTTGCATATAACCTGACCATAACCCATCCCAGGTGGTTCAAAGGTGAACATACGCACGGCACTATCATGCCACGTCTTTCGTCGCTGCATGACAAAAAAAACCTTTCACATGGATTCGCCTTTACCGTACCGAAAAGGTCTTATGAAAAGGCGAAGGAACTCAAATTTCTCAGACGATCGTATCCTCAATTGCAGGGAATATGGTTGAAACCATACGCTGGATGTCTTTAGGACCCTCAGTCATAACCTGCCTTCTATATATAATCATTAACAGCTGGTAACTCGCATGTGTTTATAATCCTATGAGACCGGGATCCATGTGAAGTATCGATCGAGCAACGCCGCTCAATTTTTCTGTTTCTGTAGGCCACCACTCCATTACAACGAAGCATTTTATTTTGCCCGTGATTCTTCTTCTCATCTATTTATACAAGCCATCAATGTCCATCCCCCTCTAACCTCCCTGATTTCCTCAGATATTTTGGGGGTGGTGCTAAAGGTAAGATTTTGTGGATGCGCGGTCCAATGTGATGTTCTCTGGACTTACATTGCAGGTTGGATAGTATAGAGGCAGTTTCTTTGCCACACTCCACTTTCCTGCCACCCTTATGCTTCTCCTGTGGTGCTTGTGACATGTTATGCTGGGGTAGGGTTAACAGGGATACCATATGTGCAGCACAACCAACAGGATGCCAACTGGTGGTGTGGGACATATGACCATGTTCTATCTTGGTTGGACATTGCAAAAAGGGTTGGTCATTGACCAAATATGCAAAGTCACGTTTGCAAAGTTGTTTCCAGTCTGTCAGTTCTTTATGGCAAGTTGTGTCATTTTAAGGAATGTTTGACTCACCATAATTGATGAAATCCTCTGTTATATATGGTTTCATCCTCAAGGCATCACAAGCTTCCTCGTACCTCCGACGCCCTGACTTAGAATGGCCATGTTCATGATGAACCCTCACGGCCCATCCCCTCAGAGTCTGTGTACCAAAAGTTGTTTGTAGCAAAACATCACTCTTCAGGCCCATCAACTCTTGCACCACATCAACACGTAGGTTCAGTAGGTAAGCTGCGATGCGGTTTTGGTTCCATGTTGATGTCGGTTTGATGTTCGTCAACCAATAATCTAGATCCAGGTACCCAAGCATCAGGGCCAGTTGATTGTGCATAAGATAGCTATGCTGTTTGTGTCTGGAGGTGGAGATTATTGACAGCCTTGTAGCATTGTTGTGTGGATAGGTTTCAAATTGCCATCTGGTGGAGCTGCAAGGAACATATTTGCCAGAGTCAGACCAACGCTCCAGGTCATCGAGGAACAGCCGGGGTGTTGGTGGTGATGGTGGTCTTGGTTCTTCCCTGACATTAGTTGTCCTACCTGTTTGTTCCATGCAGCTCAGGTGGTATATCAGGGTTAGGGTTTCTGATTGACTGCATTGTCACATGATACCTACAAGATTTATATGTCTGACCAGCTGAAACATTTTCTTATGAGTCAAAATTTTCTTGTGGGTCAGAGACAGAATATAACCAAATGATATAATGTACTGTGTATATAATAAAATGAAAGAGCAAGACCAATTTGACATATACAAATATTGTGTACCATTTTCAAATTCAATTCAAAGCTAGATTATGCTTTTTGTTTTGGTGCCACAACAAAAGAGAATTGGAATGCGGAATTTGTTCTATTGTAGAAACGAATCAATAAAATCTATTTGGATATCCTTTGGAGGGAATAATGTAATTTTGGATCAAGCATATCTTTGTGACACAATTGTGGTCTGAATCTGATTCCGGCAATTTTTCCAATATCAAATATAATCTGACTGTTCGGCATCTCAGTTGTGAGCAAAGATGAGCTTTTGGTTGTCCAGTTTTAC
>Ga0137418_10002887_pt1 | contig 15719 bp, 11 predicted proteins | sample CZODoug3_1_2_16f_FD_122242 | JGI IMG/M metagenome (GOLD analysis project Ga0137418, IMG submission 122242) | Vadose zone soil fungal communities from Angelo Coast Range Reserve, California, USA - CZODoug3_1_2_16fungal (Hybrid Assembly) | ecosystem: Environmental > Terrestrial > Soil > Vadose... | reverse complement strand
TGCGGGCGACTTCGGGATCTTCGAAGTTGACGGCTTCGACTTTGATTAAGGCGAAGTAGCGCTCGCCATCTTTGGGCGGGCGGACCTGGCCGGACACGGTGTCTCCGGTGCGGAGATCGAATTTGCGGATTTGCGACGGAGAGACGTAGATGTCGTCGGGGCCGGGGAGATAGTTGTACTCGGGGGCGCGGAGAAAGCCGAAGCCGTCGGGGAGGCATTCGAGGACGCCTTCGGAGAAGATCAAACCATTTTTTTCGGTTTGCGCGCGGAGGATCTGGAAGATCAACTCCTGCTTGCGCATGCCGCTGGCGCCGGGAATGTTCAGTTCCTTGGCGATTTTGGCCAAGTCGGTGATGTTCTTTTCCTTCAGCTCGGCAAGGCTAATGCTCATCTGATTGTTTCCTTCAACGCTTGTTTCTTTCATATGTCCTTAGCTCTGAGGCTTTCTGTAAATTGAACCTGATTCGAAACGTTCTGATTGTGAAATCGACCTGAAATATCCGGACAACTCTACGAGGCGCCGCACCGAACTGGCAGATGAACCCGCCTGCTGTGGGCAGGCGAAAACCGGCCAGGATGGCAAAGCAGATTTCAGATTTCCGACAAACCGGCGGCAGCGCCGGAACGGAGCAAACTTAGCGACCGCTTTTCGCGCAATGGCTCGAACTGGATGGTGCGATTCGAACCAACCGAACCACGCGAACCGCGTTCGTGCGATTCGTAGTGGATCGGAGTCAACGCGCAGGGCGGGCCGCGCCCGAGGCAACGCTGCTTAGTTGGTCAAACTCTTGTCTTTCTCGGTGCCGGCCACAAAAGAATCGGCGGCGACGGGCGCAACGGCTTCGTGCTCAATGGGCACGATCGGCCGCTCGAGCGCAACCTGCAGCACTTCATCCATGGTCTCTACAAAATGTACCGTAAGGCTCGAGAGGATTTCCTGCGGGATGTCCGCCAGGTCCTTCTCATTGTCCTTCGGAAGGAGCACGGTACGCAAGCCCATTCGGTGGGCGGCCAATAGTTTTTCCTTGACGCCGCCGATGGGGAGAACCTTGCCACGCAGGGTGATTTCGCCGGTCATGGTGACGTCGCAGCGCACGGGAATTTTGGTGAGAGCGCTGACGATGGAATTGCAAATAGTGATGCCGGCAGAAGGGCCGTCCTTGGGGATGGCGCCTTCCGGGACGTGCACGTGAATATCGATGTTGCGATAGAAATCTTTGGGTAAGCCGAAGGTATTCGAACGCGAGCGAATGAAGCTCATGGCGGCTTGCGCGGACTCTTGCATGACGTCGCCGAGTTTTCCGGTGAGCGTTAGGCGGCCTTTGCCCTCCATCAAAGTGGCTTCGGTGGCGAGGACGGAGCCGCCGACTTCGGTCCAGGCGAGGCCGGTGGTGAGGCCGACTTCGTTGTGCTTTTCGAGCCAGAACTCGCGGTATTTCAGGACGCCGAGGAAATCGTTAACGTTGGCCGGCGTGATTTCGGCCTTAACCTTGGCGTCAACTCCTTCGGTGACGACCTTGCGGGCCATCTTGCGCGAAATGTTCTGGATTTCACGCTCAAGGCTGCGCACACCGGCTTCGTGGGTATAGTGGCGAATGATGTGGAGCAAGCCCTCATCGGTGAGGGTGAGATTCTTGTCGGTCAAGCCGGTGGCTTCGCGGGCGCGACGGACCAGGAAGCGCTTGGCAATTTCGAGTTTTTCCTGCTCGGTGTAGCCGGGGAGACGGAGGATTTCCATGCGATCCTGCAACGGCTGGGGAATGGTGTGCAGGACGTTGGCGGTGCAGACGAACATCACTTTGGAAAGATCGTACTCGACGTCGAGATAGTGATCGGTAAAGGAGTGATTGAGTTCGGGGTCGAGGACTTCCATGAGGGCGGCGGACGGATCGCCGCGGAAATCGGTGGACATTTTGTCGACTTCGTCTAGAACGAAAATCGGATTGACGGTGCCGGCCTTCTTCATCATCTGGATGATCTGGCCGGGGAGGGCGCCGATATAGGTGCGGCGATGGCCGCGAATTTCAGCCTCATCGCGCACGCCGCCGAGAGAGACGCGGACGAACTTGCGTCCGGTGGCGTGGCCGATGGACATGGCCAGCGAGGTTTTGCCGACGCCCGGAGGTCCGACGAAGCAAAGGATGGAGCCTTTGGGATTCTTTACGAGCTGGCGGACGGCGAGGAATTCGAGGATGCGCTCTTTGACTTTCTCGAGGCCGTAATGCTCGTCGTTGAGAATTTTCTCAGCGGCTTTGATGTCGCGAATCTCTTTGGAACGCTTCTTCCAGGGCACGGCGAGCAGCCAATCGAGATAGTTGCGGCTGACGGTGGATTCAGCGGACATCGGAGGCATCAATTCCAGGCGCTTGAGCTCCTGGATGGCTTTTTCGTGGACTTCCTTGCTCATGCCGGCGGTGTCGATTTTCTTTTTTAGCTCGTCGATTTCGCTTTTTTCGCCGCGGCCGAGCTCTTTCTGAATGGCCTTGAGCTTTTCGTTAAGGTAGTACTCTTTTTGAGCGCGCTCCATCTGGCGCTTGACGCGGGTGTTGATGTTGCGGTCGACGTTGAGCTTTTCGAGCTCGATTTCGAGAATGTCGCCAATGCGGTTGAGGCGCTCGAGAGGATCGACAGTTTCGAGGAGATCCTGCTTCTCGTCGACGGGAAGTTGCAGGTTGGCGGCGATGGTGTCGGAAAGGCGCGCGGGATCGTCGACGCGGGCCGCGGCGATCATGGTGTCGTAATTCAAACTTTGCGAGAGTTTGATGAACTGTTCGTAGAGGCCGGTAATTTTCTGGACCGTTTGCTCGACTTGCGGAGAAGGGTCGACGCGTGCGCCGAGGAGGCGCACGGTGGCGCGGAAAAAACCTTCTTCGGTGGCGATAGAGATGGCTCGTGCGCGTTCGACGCCTTCGACCAGAACTTTGATGTTGCCGTCGGGGAGCTTGACGCTTTGAACGATGTTCGCGAGCGTGCCCACGGCGTAGATTTCTTCGGGTTTGGGGTCATCGACGGAAGCATCGTGCTGCGTGGACAGGAAAATCTTCTTGTCGCCAGCCAGGGCCTCTTCGAGGGCGCGCACACTCGCTTCGCGGCCGACGATAAACGGCGTCATCTGTTGCGGGAAGATAACCATGTCGCGCACCGGCATCATGGGTACGCGCTTCATTTCCTGTTTTTCTCGAGTGAACATTCGGGCCCCTGAAATTCAATTCCGCGGCCACCCCAAGCGGCCGCAACCGGAACGGACCGGCTCAGCCAGCCTTTTCCAGCAAACTCCAGTTGATCTCGCGAGTGCGCACCATGTCCGCGCTGACCACAAAGTCGCGGATCTTACGCTGCATGGGCAGGTGATACATCAGTTCCAGCATGAGGTCTTCGAGAATCATACGCAAGCCGCGCGCGCCGACCTTGCGCTGAAGTGCCAACTCGGCGACGGTCTCGAGGGCGTCGTCGGTAAAGCGGAGGCGGACGTTTTCGAATTCGAAGAGGCGCTGGTATTGCTTGAGGAGAGCGTTTTTCGGCTCGGTGAGAATGCGCACCAGCGCGTTTTTGTCGAGGTCGTTCATGACGCCAGCGACGGGCAAGCGGCCGACAAATTCGGGGATCAAGCCGTAACGAATGAGATCGCCGGGCTGCACCTGCTCGAGCAATTCGGTGTTGCGCTTTTGCGGCGTGGTGGGAGCAGCATCGGTGTGGAAACCGAGCGAGCGGCGGCCGGCGCGCTTCTCGATAATTTTTTCCAGGCCGACAAAGGCGCCGCCGCAGACAAACAAAATGTTGGTGGTATCGACAGGAGTAAATTCCTGGTGCGGATGTTTGCGGCCACCCTGGGGAGGCACGTTGGCGACGGTGCCCTCCAAGATTTTGAGCAACGCTTGTTGCACGCCTTCACCGGAAACATCGCGGGTGATGGAGGGGTTCTCGTCTTTTTTGGCGATTTTGTCGATCTCGTCGATATAGATGATGCCCTGCTGGGCCTTCTGGACGTCGCCATCCGCGGCTTGCAGCAACTTCAGGATGATGTTTTCGACGTCTTCGCCGACGTAGCCGGCTTCGGTGAGGGTGGTGGCGTCGACGATGGCGAACGGCACATCGAGCATGCGCGAGAGGGTTTGCGCGAGGAGCGTCTTGCCCGTTCCGGTAGGCCCAATCAGCAAAATATTGGATTTGCTTAGTTCGCAGTCGCCGGGCTGCTTGTTGAGGAAGATTCGTTTGTAGTGGTTGTAGACGGCGACGGCGAGTTTTTTCTTGGTGCGGTCCTGGCCAATGACGTAGCCGTCGAGAAATTGTTTAATCTCGGGGGGCCGGGGAAGACGGCGAGCCGGTGCGGCGGCCTGCTCGCGCTTTTCATCCTCAAGAATAGTCTGACAGACACTGACACATTCGTTGCAGATGTAGGCGCGCGGATAGTCGGAAGGCGAACTGATCAGCTTCTCGACCTGCTCCTGGGTCTTGTGGCAGAAGGAGCAGCGCAAAGGCTCGTCTGGATTAAATTTTTTCACAGGTGTGAAGGCCCCTGGCCCCGCCGGGCTGCGGGCGGAGTCACTATCGGTATTCTAGGCTGAAAAATCCCCCAAGCGAAAGAGAAACCTGAAAGGCTACTAACTTTTTGGAACCAAGCCCTGGCTCCGGCAGAACACGCTTTCACCAGGGCACGTTTAACGATGCTTGTAAATAATTTCGTCGATCATGCCATATTCCTTAGCCTGTTCGGGATTCATGATGAAATCCCGCTCGACGTCTTTCTCGATGCGCTCCATGGATTGGCCGCTGTGCTGCGAGAGCAGCCTGTTGATCATGGTTCGCATGCGCAGGATTTCCTTGGCATGCAGATCGATGTCGGTGGCCTGGCCGCCGAGACCGGAGAGCCAGGGTTGATGAATAAGGATGCGCGCGTTGGGCAGGGCGAAGCGCTTCTTGGGGGTACCGCCGGCGAGCAGCACGGCGGCGATGGAGGCAGCTTGTCCGACGCAGGTGGTGACGACGTCGGGCTTTACAAACTGCATGGTGTCGTAGATGGCGAAACCGGCGGTGATGGAGCCGCCCGGAGAATTGATGTAGAGCTGGATATCGCGCTCGGGATCTTCGGCCTGGAGGAAGAGCATCTGCGCGGTGGCGAGGTTGGCGACGTGATCGTCGATCGGAGTGCCGATGAAGATGATGTGTTCTTTCAGGAGCCGCGAGTAGATGTCATAGGCGCGTTCGCCGCGGCTGGTCTGCTCGACCACCATGGGTACAAGAGTCGTAGCTTGGTAAACTGGGTCGTCGAAATTTCTCATGAGATTTTTTCGCGGTTAGGCCCAAACCACTGTTTCACTTTGAAGCTGCCGAGGCAACGGTGCGAATTCGGGAATTCTGCGCGAGCCAGTCGAGTGTTTTGTCACTCCGCAGCTTAGCTTTCATCCTATCGAGGGTACCTTGCTTTGTCAAACGAGCGCGAAGCACTTCCGCGGATTCGCCACTATGCGAGGCAGCGTGCTCTAGCTCATGATTGAGCTCTTCGTCGGTGACGTCGATGCTTTCGGCGGAAGCGATGCGGTCGACAATCAGTTCCGCTTTCACATCGTCGGTAGCGCGCTCTTGCTGACGGCGGCGCAGAGTTACCCAATCGACGTTTACGGCGCGCGGATCGACGCCTTGCGCGGCCAGGGAGCGAACCACGCGCTCCAGGCGCACATCCATTTGATGCTCGACGAGCGATTCAGGTACCGGGAAGTCGTGAAGCTTGACGATGGCGGCGAGAACTTTCTCGCGCAGGAGGTCTTTGTGCCGCTGGTCGCGGGCGGCTTCGAGGCTTTGGCGGAGCTTGGTCTTCAATTCGTCGAGAGAGCCAGCATCGCTGACGTCCTTGGCGAATTCGTCGTTCAATTCCGGTAATTTTTTGGTCTTGAGGCCGAGAACTTCGACGGCGTAATGATAGGTTTTGCCGGCGAGTTTTGCGTCGGGGTAATCGGCAGGGTAAGCGACGTCGAAATTCTTGTGCTCGCCGATGCTAGCGCCGCGAAGATTTTCATTGAATGGTTCCATGGTCTCTTCGGCGCCGATATGGCAGAGGACGCTGTCGGCGCGGAGCGGTTCCCCGCCGCCCTCGGGTGTGCCGACGAGCTTTAGTTGCACGAAGTCGCCGTTTTCCACGGCGCGGCCCTCGACCGGCGCAAAGGCCGCGGCGCGCTCGGTCATTTCCTGCAGCGCTTTGTTGACGTCGTCGTCGTTGATATCCATCACGGGCATTTCGAGATCGAGATCTTTGTAATTAGCCAACTCGAATTCGGGAAGAACTTCGAAAACGGCGCGGAACTTGAGGGGCTGGCCTTCCGCGAAATCGAGGTTGTCGACCTGGGGCTGCGAAACAGGGGTAAGTTTTTGCTCGGAGACGGCCTTTTCGACGCGTTCGGGCACAAGGGACTGGACGACTTCGCCTTTGATGTCGTCGGCGAAGCGGCGGCGAATGAGGGAGACAGGGGCTTTGCCCGGACGAAACCCGGGAACGCGGGCGACGCGGGCAAATTCCTTGGCGACGCGCTCCATCGCTTTGGTGACTTCGTCGGCGGGAATCTCCAGGTCGAGTTCGCGGCGGCAAGTGGCTTCGGCCATGCTGAATCCTTTCCTCGGGGAACTGCGCAAAGTGAGAGTCCGCGGGTCTCAACAGCGTCCGCCGGTCGGCAATATCCAAGCAAACCTTTTAGAAGAGGCGAGACAGGTGAGATTCACCCTGCAAGTCAAAAAACAAGTATAGGCGAGGCCTTTGGCAGCGTCAATGCGGGACGGGGGTATTGCGCATTGAGGGAATTTTGCTACAGGGCCGACATTTGTTAGAGATGTCCGGTAATCCGACTTATCGGGACTTGATTCCCAAAATGTGATAAACGCATTAACGGGCAGCCGAAGTTCATTGCTGGGGTAAGACGATGAAACACCATTCTCTCCTCGCTCTCTTGGGTATCTCTCTCTGGATTTCGACGAGTGCGCCCGCCGACAGCGGGGTCAAGGTAGGTTCCCTCGCGCCGCCGCTCGAACTGAAAGAAGTGTTACAGGCACCTGAGAAAATTCACGGGACGTGGGAAGAATTGCGAGGTAAGGCAGTGGTCATCGAGTTCTGGGCCACGTGGTGCGGCGGATGTGTGGATAACATACCCCACATCAATGAACTTGCAGAGAGGTTCGCATCCCGACCATTACAGTTTATTTCGATTACAGACGAAACGGATGTTGACACCGTGAAGCGATTCCTAGCGCGGCACCCAATTCGCGGGTGGGTGGCTTTTGATGCTGAGGAAAACACATTCAAGAAGTACAGAATTGAAGGCCGTCCGCAAACGGTGTTGGTAGATGCAGCTGGGGTCGTGCGGGCGATTACCAATCCAGCGTCTGTCACTCCACAAGTTCTGGAAGACCTGTTCGCAGGCAAACCGCTCGATTTCCCGGAATTGCCCATGGGGCTACGATTGGGTCTCGAAGCTGGCGCACCGCTACCGCTTTTGCAGGTGCTCATCCGCCCGGCTGCGCCGGTCGCCGTGAGCGGTACGTCGCCTGGCGGCGTCATCGAAAAAAACGGAAGGCATGAAGTGTATGGAGAAACACTTCGACAAATTCTGTCGGAAGTCTATGAAGTTCCCGAAAACCGCGTCGATGCACCAGAATGGTGCAGTAAGGCGTCCTACGACTACTCCGTTGTGACACCGCAGCACGAAGAGGCTCTGCGCGGGTCACTTCTGAAGCAGGCGCTTGAGGCGGCTTTCCGACTTAAAGTCCACAAAGAAATGAAAGAAACATCCGTCTACATACTGAGGAAACTAGATGGGGAACAGCCGAAGCTGCGTGCAGCGACCACGCAGGGGCAATCGAGTCACTGGAGTCCCGGAAAAGGCAATATGGAAGCAATGGGTGCTTCAGTTGGCAGTATCACTCATGTCGCCCAGTTCGTTCTGGGCGAAGAGATTTTAGATGAAACAGGATTGACCGGCCGCTATGACTTCGACCTTAAGTGGGACGCAAGCCAACCGGCTTCGCTGGTCGCCGCTATTCACGACCAGTTGGGTCTCGGGCTTGTCATAGCAAACAGGAAGCTGAACCATCTCGTCGTAGATTCGATAGAAGACACGAAGACGTGGTAGGCGTCTGCGAGACGCCAGCGGGTGTCAACTCCTGATAAACGCGGTGGATTCAATGGGTCGACGCAACACTACGCCGAAGTCCCCTTACAGGGGCCTCGATAGCTAAGATTCGTTCGCGAGCGTTGATTCAAGCGGAACACCATCCTGGCTAGGGTCTAATAGGGTTACAGTCGGACAAAGCGCTTCTCAACGGGGAAGTGCTGTCGGATCAACTGACTAGATGGTGTTGCATCGACCGGTTGAGCTCGCAGCGCTTACCGGACAAATGCAATTGAGGGCCCTCCCCTCGCCTCCCCGCCCTCGACCCGGAGCAGGAAACCTAGGGGTGTAGCAAAATCCCCTCAATGCGTAATACCCCGTCAATGAGGGACGGTTTCGGGGAGATTGAGTAAAATGGCCGACCGATAAGGGAGGGCAAGGTGAAAAACAGCGCCATCCTGCTTTTGAAATGCCCGGACCGCAAGGGGCTTGATGCGGCGATCGCAGATTTCATTTACTGGCACGGCGGCGACATCCTTCACTTCGAGCAGCACCAGGCGGGACAGGAGCGTTTCTATCTAGCGCGCGTCGAATGGGACCTGACGGGCTTTGAGTTTGATCTGAAGGATTTTCCGACGTGGTTCAAGTCCATCGCGGACCATTTCTCGATTGAGTGGCGCATCACGACTTCGCATTACCGGCCGCGGGTGGCGATTTTCGTATCGAAATACGATCATTGCCTGGTCGATCTGCTTTATCGGCAGCGGATCGGAGAACTTGCTTGCGAGATTCCGCTGATGATCAGCAATCATCCGGACGCCAAGCGCCACGCAGATTTTTACGGCATTCCCTACTACATAATTCCGGTGACGAAGGAAAACAAGCCGGAGGCCGAGGAGGAGGAGATTGAACTGCTTAAAAAGGACAACATCGAGTTGATTGTGCTGGCACGCTATATGCAGGTGCTTTCGGCGGATTTCATCAAGCGGTATCCGCAGCAAATCATCAACATCCATCATTCGTTCTTGCCTGCGTTCGTAGGTGCGAAACCGCACCATCAGGCGTTTGAGCGCGGAGTGAAGCTTATCGGGGCGACGGCGCACTATGTTACGAAGGTACTGGATGACGGGCCGATCATCGAACAAGGGGTGACGCGCATCACGCACCGCGACGGGCTGGAGGATCTCGTCGAGAAGGGGCGGGACCTGGAGAAAATGGTGCTCTCGCGCGCGGTGCGCTGGCATATCGAGAACCGCATCATGCTGTATGAGAACAAGACAGTGATATTTGAGTGAAGAGGGCTGGGGCGCATGCGCGCCCTACAACGCTTTGGTCGCAACGCGCTGGCCGGGCTGAAGCCCGGCCTCTACATTATTTATGGCGGCGGTGAGGCCCGCGTGAAGGAGGCGATGGAATAGGTGCTCGCCCGCCTCGCGGCGGACAGAGAGGCGTCCGGCCACGTAGGCGCGGGAGTTGAGGCCGCGCTGTACGGAATCGCAAATGGCCATGTCTTCGTCCTGAACTTTTTCGCTGACGGCGATGCTCTGGCGATTGTGCAGGTCGGCGGCATGGCTGATATCGGCGAAATAGTAGTCGAAGATTACGGCGCATTTGTCGACGGCGAGAGGGACGACGAGATTGGTATCCATCACGCCTTCGTAGGCGTTGATCATGAAATTGGGATAAAGCCAGAGATAGAAAGCGCGGCCTTGACGCGTGGCGGCGACACCGGCGGCAGAATTGGAACCGGAGGAAAGCGGGCTGGATTGCAGGCAGGCGTGCTCGAAATTTTCGATTGTGTATTGGGTGTACGCGATGACGCTGCTCAGGCCTTTGTGGGCGTGGGGGACGTGATAGCCGCCATCGAGATAGTTGTCGACGTAGACTTTCCAGTTGCAATTGAGGGTGTAGACGCGGCGATCGAAGTATTGCAGCTTTTTTGTGAGCTGTAGCGGGGCGACGAGTTCCGGGACGGAGCCGAGGAATTTGCGAAGCGGGGCGGCTTGGGGATCGAGATTGACGAAGACGAAATTTTCCCAGGCGTCGGCGCAAACGGGGACGAGGCCATTTTGCGCGCGGTCGAAATCGCAAACACCGTCGAACTCGACCATGCCTTTGAGGGCGCCGTCGATGCCGTAGGTCCAGCCGTGATAGGGACAGCGAAATTGCGTGGCGCGGCCGTGGGATTCCGGGACGACGGCGGCCGCGTGATGGCGGCAGACGTTGTAGAAGGCGCGGAGTTGCGCGTCCTCGCCGCGGACGACGATGATGGGCTCTCCGGCGATGTCGGTGGTGAAGAAGGCGCCGTTTTCATGAACTTGATCGAGGCGGCCAGCAACCTGCCAGCTTTTTGCGAACACCGCCGCGAGCTCCAATTCGTGTACGCGCACATCGCGATACCAGGGCGCGGGAATTGTCGAGGCTTTCTCGAGCGGATCGGCGGGGTTATACAGGTTCAGGATTTCGCGGATGCTTTGGTTCATGGGCTCCTCGATGCAGGCGGAGGAACACTTCATATCGCGAAAGTGGCGAAGGGAGAAGCAGAAAATGAAGAGGGGCTTAGTTTGGCGAGGATTGGATAATAACGCCGCTTTGGTGCGCTGCAGCGTTGCTGAGATAGATAAAGCACGGATTACGAGAGCGGAAGAGAGTCAGTATCCTAACTTTTTGTCGACCACGTTCAACAGCGGTTCTCCTCGGCGGAATCTTTTGAATTGAGCGATGAAGAAGCGCATGGCGTTGTCCAGCCAGTCGGGTGTGTGGTCCGCGCAATGGGGAGAGAGCAGAACGTTTTCCAGCTTGTAAAAAGGATGCCCCTTGGGCAGCGGCTCTTCCGCAAAGACGTCCAGCGCCGCTCCTTTGATCTTGTGTTCCGAAAGCGCCCTGATCATTGCTTGCTCCTCGATCACAGGGCCGCGGCCGACGTTGATGATTACGCCGCTCGGCTTCATGGCCGCGAATTCCGCTTCGCCAATCATTCCGTTCGTCTCGGCGTTCAAAGGAGCCGCCACGACAACATAATCGCAGAGTGACAGCATCTCGATGAGGTGATCGGGGCCGTAGATTTTATCCGCAAGCGGGTCGGGATTCTTTTGCGCGGAGACATGCCGCTTGACCGCGAGGACCTTCATTCCCATTGCCCGGACTCTTGAAGCAACCGCGCGGCCAATGTCGCCGTATCCGACAATGCCGACGGTTTGGCCCGAAACGGGCAGGACATCAAATGGTTCCCAGACGCCGGCCATTTGGTTGCGAATCATGCGGCGAAAATCCTTGGCGAAATAGAGGATGGCGCCGAGAGCAAACTCTCCGAGCGAGGGGCTGAACACGCCGCTCCCATTGGTCATGATGACGTCGCTGGCGATGAGTTCGGGGAAAAGGGTCCGCTCCAGGCCGGCCGAGCGAGAATGAACCCAGCGCACAGCGTGCGACATCAGGAACACTTCGCGGATCAGAGAAAGAGAACCGGACCAATTGAAAATGACCTCGGCGCTGCCAGCGGCGCTTTTGAAGGCGCCCGTCGAGTTTCCAATTAGCACATTGGTGGTTTCGCGCAACTCGTCGAGCATCGAGAGTTGCGGCTCGCCAGGATCGGACAAAACGAGGAGCGAAACTTTTTTCCTTAGCATAAGCAGCCGCCGTTAGCCTGGGACCCGAGATTCGCTGACTTCGCTTGGCGTTCTCTTCTCATTCCGCGGCGCGAACTGCCGGCGTCCTGCGCCGACCGTGAGCATTAGTATCCCGGAGACAAGAAAGCTGCCCACCAAGTACCAAAGACCTGCACTAAAAGACCGCGTGCGTGAAACCAAGTAAGGACCCAAGAACCCGCCGAGGTTGCCTACGGAATTGATCAGGCCGATGGACGCCGCTGCCGCAGACTCGCTGAGAAACTCGGTGGGCACGGCCCAAAAAGCGGGATGGAACGCATAATACGCGCCACCCACGAGGGTAAAGAAAATGATCGAGAGCGCTACGTGTGATCCGGAGCTGATGGCGAAAAAAAGCCCCAGGCCGCTGAGCAACACGGGAACAGCGGCATGCCAGCGGCGTTCCCGTGCGCGGTCGGAATGCCATCCGTTCAGTTGCTGGGTCAGAAAGCCCGCCAAGTAAGGCAAGGAGGCAAGAAGCGTTACTCTCAGGTCGCTCTGTCCGGACAAGCGCTTCAATATGGTGGGAAGCCAAAACGCGATTCCGTAGTTTCCAGTTACCGCAAAGAAATAGCAGAAGGTGAGCAGAATAACGTCACGATGGCGTAGGGCTTGCCAAATGCTGTAGGAACGAACGTCCTTCTTCGCTTTTTTCTCCCGATCGAGTTCGGCAGTGATCCACTCGCGCTCCTCGGAGGGGAGCCAGTTTGCCTGGCGTGGCCAGTCTGTGAGGTAAACGAGAGTGACCAAACCCAACAGGACCGCTGGGATTCCTTCGAGGATGAAGAGCCACCGCCAGCCTCTCAGACCGAGCCAAGACAGTCCAAGCAACAAGCCCGCGAGGGGCGAGCCAACGACATAAGAAAGCGGCATGGCCGCGTAAAAGACAGCTACGGCCTTTGCGCGGTCCGCAGCGCGAAACCAATGCGTCAAATAAACAACCACGGCCGGGAAGAAGCCGGCTTCAGCAGCGCCCACGACAAAACGCACGATGTAGAATTCGCTGACCGTATGAATGAAGGCCATCAGCACGGTCAGTATTCCCCACGAGATCATGATGCCAGCGATCCAGCGGCGAGCGCTCCGGCGTTCGGCGATCAACGCGCCGGGAATTTGCAATAGGAAGTAACCGAGGAAGAAGATACCGGCGCCAAGGCCGATGGCGCGGTCGCTGAAACCCAGGTCCCCCGGCATCTGCAGTGCGGCGGCGCCCACATTCATGCGGTCAAGAAAAGCGATGATGTACAGCACGAAGAGAAACGGAAGCAAGCGGCGGGCTATGCGGCGCCGTGTGACGTGCGCAATGTCAGCCAGGCCGGTTTTGGACTTCAGCGCTTCCTGTGTGTTTTCAGGGATCATCTCCCGGTAACTCCACAAGTCCGGGGCGTAGTATAGCCAAAAAGAGGAGCGGAACATCGCGGACACGATGCGGACTGCCTTTAAATTTTCTGGAATGCGGGTTGAATTTTCCTGACTTCGCCCAGTCGTGCGCTTGTGCCATCATACCGTCCGGTTCAATTAGTAAAGGACGTTCATCTCTCGTGTTTGTCGTCGGAGGAGGCCAGGCCCGTTATGCGCGCTCTCAGCAGTGGTGCGGTGGCGACAATTGTCCTGTTTGCCCTCGTGGTGTGCTGTGTCGCGGCAAGGCAGAATTCATCCGCGGAAAGAATCCGCATAGTTCCCAATGAAGCCGAGCGCCGAGTCGACGTTGTAATCGACGGCCAGCCTTTTACCTCCTACATTTGGCCCGAAAAGCTGGCCAAGCCGGTCCTCTATCCTCTCCGCACTCCTAAGGGCACGGTCGTCACGCGCGGCTTCCCGCTCGAGCCGCGCCCGGGTGAGCGTGTTGATCATCCGCATCACGCCGGACTTTGGTTCAACTATGGCAATGTGAATGGTTTCGATTTCTGGAACAACTCGGAAGCCATTAAGCCGGAAGACGCTCCCAAAATGGGCAACATTCGCCATCGCGCCATCACACTGGCAAAGGGCGGACCCGATCAAGGTGAACTGGAAACGGAGGCGGACTGGATCACCGGCAAGGAGCAACTCATTCTCAAGGAGCACACGCGTTTCGTCTTCCGCGGCGGCCCGAATTTCCGCAGTATCGACCGCATCACGGCGCTGCAAGCTCTCGGCGAAAAAGTCGCCTTCAATGACGATAAGGAAGGTGTTCTCGGCATGCGCGTCGCGCGCGCCTTGGAAGCTCCCTCCGACAAGCCCGAAGTCTTCATCGATGCAAGCGGCCGGCCGATTACCGTCGCCAAGCTCGAAAACACCGGCGTCAACGGGGTCTACCTGACCAGCGAAGGGAAAAAAGGAGATGCCGCTTGGGGCACACGCGGCCGCTGGTGCAATCTCAGCGGCCAACTCGGTGATGAGCCGGTCACCATTACCATCCTCGACCATCCCGCGAATCCCGGCTTTCCCACTTACTGGCACGCTCGTGGTTATGGGCTCTTGGCTGCGAATCCCCTCGGCCAAAAGATCTTCAGCAACGGCAAACAAGAACTAAACTTCTCACTGGCAGCAAACCAACGGGTGACCTTCCGCTACCGAATCCTAATCACATCCGAAATTCTCACGCCAGAAAAATCCGAAGCCGCATACAAAGACTTCGTATCCTCCTATCGCTGACGCGACGCGGCGGCGACGTGCCCTAATAGCCTTTTACTTTGACAACCAAGTAGGTGAACTCGTGGGCGCCTCGAGCAGGACTTGGTGTGAGATGCGGGCGGGGATGCGCTCGATGTCGCCGGCGGAAGCTTCTGACGAGTGCCGCCCTGAATAGGGCCGTTGCGCTTTTCGTGGGGAGCAACAGTCTCTCCATTCAAATAAGTTCCGCCCACCAGGAGAGTTGCGGAGCCGGATTGCACGAAAAAGATGTCAATCTGAGTTTCGTGCCATTCGATCTGGCCGTCCGCTTCCCGATGAACCAACAAGAAGGCCTCGTTGGGGAAATCTACAAGTGTTTTACGGCAAAACGATGGGGGTCGGACGCTGCCTCCGTAGCGAGAGCTTGCCCGACGCGCCCCAGGTCGGTGGTGGTCCAGTGCTCGAAGCCTTGCGGGGCAGTTTGCTGCGGCACTGCAGAAACCAGCGGAAATACCAGCAAGAACAGTACGGAGTGTCGCTTCATTTATTCCTCCTCGCGCCTCGAATACTGGTCAAGCCTTTGATGAGAATTTCGCAAAATTTCGCAGGGACAGACCTGCAAGGCGTTGGCAAAGGCGCCTTGAACCTGCTTCCAAGTTCAGGCAGAAGCTACTAAAAAAACAGCTTCAGCGCCAGCTGACCAATGCGGGGGTCCGCAGCTTGTTGGATTGCGCCGAAGTTGTTCGTCGAACTGAGCTTCTGGAAATTGGTGAGCGATACACCGTCGTCCATGAAATTCGCGCGATTAAATACGTTGAAGAACTCGGCGCGGAACTGGAGCCGCCAGCGCTCCGTAAACGAGAAGTTCTTAGAGAGCCCCATGTCCCAGGTGAATGCACCGGGCAACCGGAAACTCCCCTTACCAACATTGCCGAACAAACCACCTAGGATCGGATTGTTCTTCAGGAGAAATTTTCCAGGATTCTTGGGATCCGGCTTGAGAGGATCCGCCACGGTGGTGGGTTCAAAGGCCAAGGGATTGAGCCAATCCACGCAGGATGTTGTTGTGATCTTGGCAGCCGCGCAGGCTCCGGGAGCGTAGGGACGGCTTCCCTGTACGCACGGATCCGTACTAACGTTATTCGGTGGAGCGTTACTGGCGTTGGGATTCAGACCAGTGCAGAGTAGCGCCCGGTCTTGTCCAATTCCAGTGCCGGAACCATTGGCTCCCGACAGGAGAGTCAGTGGCCGGCCGGTCTGCGCGGAAACGAGCCCGCCGACATATGACTGCACTTCGGCATCCAGCACGAGCAGACCTTCGCGCGCGAGTGTTTTTCTGCTGGTCTGGGAATGCTTCCGGATCTATTTCGAATCGGGCGTGGCG
>Ga0137418_10002886_pt1 | contig 15720 bp, 13 predicted proteins | sample CZODoug3_1_2_16f_FD_122242 | JGI IMG/M metagenome (GOLD analysis project Ga0137418, IMG submission 122242) | Vadose zone soil fungal communities from Angelo Coast Range Reserve, California, USA - CZODoug3_1_2_16fungal (Hybrid Assembly) | ecosystem: Environmental > Terrestrial > Soil > Vadose... | reverse complement strand
TGCGGCACTCATCCGCAACGTGGAGGACGTAACTGTCGGCGGCACGTCGAGCCGGAGCTTGCCGGACCGGATACTGAACCGGGCGATCGAGGAGGCGTGGGTGCGCGAAACCCGCTCCCCTTCAAACGTGATGCAGGAGCTGGCGAGCCGATTCCGACAAAACGGCCTGCATATTTTTCGTCATCGGCGCGGCATGTTGTTTGTTTCGCCGATTCGCGTCCGCGCGTTTGTTCATGAACAGGCCGGCGTGTCTCCTTTGGTGAATGCGATACTCGAAGCAATCTCGGCGGCGGCGGGAATTAATCGGAAGCAGCTTTTCGAAACATTGACTGGCAATGGGGCGAGCGAAGACCCGGAGCCGCGGAGACTGGCGCTCGCTTCTGATCTGCGTTGGCTGATCAACGAAGGTTACTTGATCGAGTTCAACGATGGTTCACTTGATCGGCCACGGATGAAATCAAAGGAGCAGCGAAAAACTGTAGAGGCGCTTGTGCCAAGCGCCTTGGCGGTTGACACAACCGCCACTACAATGCAATGGCCGCTACAGCTTACCTGGCGAGAACCCTAGCAATTGCTGTAGGGCGTCTCTGTGAGACGCCTCGGCGTCTATTTCAGATTGCGCCGGCTTTCTTCAGCGCCTTGTAAGCGCCCTGCTTGTTTATTGTCTTGAGACCGCGCGCCGTGACGCGAATACGCACAAACTTCTTCAGCTCCGGCACCCAAATACGGTGACGCTGCAAATTGGGCGCGAAAATCCGCGGCACCATTTTTGTGATGTGCCGGCCCACGCCACCTTTCTTCTTGGCCAAACCGCGCCGATGAATCACGCTGCCTCGCACCGCTCTGGATCCTGTGATGTGACAAACTTTCATATCGCGAAAAAAGCCGCGTAACCTGCCGCGTTCGAGCGTGGAGGTCAAGCGGATCATTGCTCAGCGTTCCTTAAGGAGAAACGCTCAACCGGACGGCTCGGCGATCCGTCACTACTGCAGTCTTCCGTTGAGGTTGAACGCGCAATTGCTGCAGCGGTCAAACATAGCTCGACCATAACCAATCGCTTTTGCAGCAGAGATCATTGCTCAGAGCTAATGCACAAAAATAATCACAAATTGCGGATCGGAATCGTTGGAGCCGGCAACATCGTTCGCACTCGCCATTTGCCGGCCCTCAAAAACAACGCCGACGTGGAAATTGTCGCGGTTTCGAACTCCACGTACGAAAGCTCGGAACGCTTCTGCCGCGAGAATTCGCTGGCGGCGCTACCAATACGCGATTGGGCGGAGTTGGTTGCGACGCCGGATATTGACATCGTCTGGATTGGCACAACGCCGTACATGCATTCGGCAGTCACAATCTCTGCGCTTGAGGCCGGCAAACATGTCTTTTGCCAGGCGCGCATGTCGATGGACCTGGCTGAGGCGGAAGAAATGTTGGCCACTTCCAAGCGATATCCCGAGTTGGTGACGATGCTCTGTCCGCCGCCTTTCGGACTACGCGGCGATTTGATGGTCAAAAAAATCCTCGCCGAAAATTATGTCGGCCAGCCGCATCACGTGCGGCTGCAAAGTTTCCACGGAAATTACCTCGATCCCGACTCGCCGGCGCACTGGCGCCAAAAGATCGAGATCAGTGGACTCAATACGCTCACCCTGGGGATTTACATTGAGGTTTTGCAGCGCTGGCTTGGCGACATCACCGGTGTGTTCGCGCGCGGAAAAATCATTCAGCCACTTCGCGAGGCCTACAACGTGATCGTTCCCGATTTGCTCACGGTGCTATGCAGTTTTGAAAGTGGCGCGGAAGGTGTGCTTGAGTTCAGCGGAGTTAATGCGTTGGCGGAAGGTGATCGGCTGGAAATTTACGGCAGCACCGGGACCCTGATATATGACTTCACGGCCGACGTCATGCAGACGGGGAAGGTCGGCGATCGCGCATTGCACGTCGTGGATGTTTCCACGGAATTGGAAGGCGAATGGCGCGTGGAAGACGATTTCCTTGCCGCGGTGAAATCAAAAGGGCGCGTGCTTCCCCATCCAAATTTCGAAGACGGCCTGCGCTACATGCGCGTCGTGCAAGCCGTCTCCGATTCTCGTGCACGGAACGAGTGGGTGGCAATCAAGAGCTGAGGCCACCCGGCATTCTACGCGGCCATCGTTTCTGGAACGAGATATCTCCTTACCAAAAGGGCCCAGATTAGCAGCGTGATCAGTTGATACCACGCGAAGAAACGGTCGTAGCCCCGTCGATGTGCGACCAGACCGATGGCAGCCAGGACGGCGTAGTGACCGACAAAGGGAACGTACCAAATCGGATGAAGGAGATCGCCGTGGATTGCGGTTTGCGCGATATCGAGTACGCACATCGCGATGAACGCGGAATAGTAGCCCACACGGTTTCGTTGGAAGCGGCGCTGGTGTTCTTCCGCTTCGGATAGATCTGGCGGATAAAGAAAAACGGTGAGCATGTAGAGCGTGATGGTCCAAACGATCAGCAGGAGAAACCGGTCAAAGCTCCAAGTGACCTCGGTGTTCCATTTAAACGTCACCCACCATTGCAAAACCAGCAGCAGTAGGGTCGCGAGGGTGAGGACAATGTGCACTTCATCGAGCGGGTTCTCTTTGCGGCGGTAAAACGCGCGCCCGGCGCCCGCCAGCAGATTGGTCACACCGAGGCCGATGATGATCGACATGAGCGCTGCAATGAACTCGAAGCTGCTCATCAGGTTTTGAGCGTTCTGCATGGCTGCTCAGCTTAAGGGGAGCAGCCCTGAAATCGAGGTGTAAATAGCTACCGCGATAGGCCGCTACGGCGCTCGTGGAGAACTCGCCTTTGCTAACACCCAACCTAGCGCGTCATTCAAATCCGCCAGCGCCGCCCCTTCGATCGGATCGTTGTGATGGGCGCCGCGCAATTCGATGATGCGTTTTTCTCCGGCGTATGCCTGAACCACCAGCCGGTGAAAACGTGGCGCGACGATCTCGTCCCTTTCCGCCAGCAAAAAGATTGCCGGTGCGCGACTCGCTCTCGCGTTTGCAATGCAGTCGAGGTGTCGCGGGATCTGCAGTGCGACTGGACCTGCCAATAGCCACAGGTTCCACCAGCCAAACTGGCGCAGGATCATTTCGCGCAACGGCGGTGGATTATGCAAAATCAATCCGGCAATTCCGGCGGGGCGAGATGTAGCCACGTGAAGCGCAGCCGTTGCGCCGATGCTCGCTCCATATGCGACGATTGGCGCGTCAGCCGCCTCATGTCTTAACGCGTCGAATGCCGCAACTGCTGCTGGGCCAATGCGCGCTAATCGCGCCGGTCCCGTGCTGCCGCCAAATCCGGGGTAATTCATTCCCCAGATTTCCACTGCGCGATCGTTCCACATCTCAGCCTCCATGGCAGGCCAGCGATCCGCGCGATCCGCGTTGCCGTAAAAGCGCAAAATGAAAACGTCTGCGTGGCCCTGTTGACGCGCCGACTGCGATTGTGCCGTCCAGATTTCCAGATCACCATTCTCGAAAGGAATCGTTCTGAGAACGGCAGCCCCGGCATCAATCGGCACTCTGGTCGGAAAAAGAATCAGATGGTCCGGCAAGTGGCCAAAGATCATGACGACAAAGTATCCGAGCCCAAGTAAGAGTAACTTCCAAGCCGTTGGAACAATTCTTGGCCTCACATTTCTTTAGCCCACGAAACACACGAAGTACACGAAAGGAAGTCGACTAAGAAAGTGATGAAAAGGTATCCGTCGATCTTCGACCTGGAATTTTTCGCGTCTTTTCGCGTGTTTCGTGGGCCGAAGACAACTGTGACGAGAAGCAACGTCGCGACAATCGCCTCAAACCTGCTGATCATTGTTGCTGGGTTTTGGGCAGGAAGCGCGACATGATCGCGAGCAGCACGATCACAACTAACGCCAGCGCGCCCCAAAAAATGTAACGAGTCGATCCGGTTAGTGTTTGGCCAGCAAACGACGGTTTCGCCGAAAGGCTTTCTTCCGCACCCGCGGCGACGGTGCCGCGTTCAGCCTTCAGAAGTTCGCCGGCAACGAGAGTGAGATCGTAACGCGGGGCGGTTGCATCGAGATTGCCGTAATACAGCCAAACCGGCCGCGCGGGATCCGGCGTCACTTTGAATACGACACGCGTTACCAGGTAGTAACTCCGAAAGTCACGTAGCTCGATTGCGGGGTTGTCGCCGTTATCTGTTTCGAGAAACAACGTATCGCTTGTGGGGCGCGCGTTGAGCTCGATAACCAGATCGCGTTTTGGAGAGTTGGGCGTTTGGTCCCACGTGGCGCGGCCGAGTTCGGATGCAAATTTGTCGCCGCGCTCGTCAGTGACTTCTTCCCACAATCGCATTTGCCGATGGAAAAGCGGCGAGGACGATGTGCAGACCAGCCGCGTGATCGGCACGCCGGCCTGCGGAAGTTTTAGGGACCAGCGCGAAAGGGCAGGCTTCTTCGGATCATTCGCCGCTGCGGCATTTAAACTGATCGGACGCGATAATGACGTGCGTTCAAAAAGGAACGGCAGCTGATACTCGCCGCGCACGATACGGATGTCGCGTTGGTCGGGTTGCGAACGAGCCAGCAATTCGGAATCCAGTTCGACTTGTTGCACGCCGTTTTGCGTGAGCGCTAGAAGTTTGCGGAATTTCCATTTCGCGACGTCGACTTGCGCTCCGGTCAACGTAAGCGCGGCGAGTGCTTCGGGCGGTCTATAATTTGGATTGGGAACCAGCGCTGAGGGAACAACGTCCGTTGCAGTTGCGTTCCTGAGTTTTCCGCTTAGCGCCGAAAGGTCGTAGCGCGGCGCGGCGCATTGGGTGTTGCCGCTGACAAGTGAATACTGACCTGGTTGGTTTGCGAAAAAGGTCAGGCGCACGAGCCGCCTGTCAGCGCGCACAGTGTCAATCGAAAGTGGTGGGCTATCTTCATTTCGAATCAGCACGAACAACTCGCGTGTCTGGATTTGCGATTCGAGCGGAATCTCCAGGCGCGCTTCGTTTTTGCCGTTCACATTCACTCGATAAATCACCGCGTCGGCGATGTTGCGTTCGCGAATGCCGTCGTCGCCTACCTCGGGTACCGCAAGGGTAACAGCGCGCGTGAATACCGGTTCGTTACTCTCAATCCGCAGAGATCCCAAAGTCAGATTCGCTGCGCCAAGATCGAGAGCGAGTCTCGTTGTGCCGGGACTTTCGTCCCGCGATTTGATTGTGACCGCCACCGCTTCCGCAGGCGCGGTTGTGCGCGCCTTATGCAGGTGCGCCCCGGTGAAAGGCATCGGTGGCGAACCCAGATCGTCAATGGTGATGCGCAAGAATTGCCACGCGCCCTCGGGAAACGACACACGCAGTTTCGCTGCGCCATTGGGCAACTGAAAGAGCGAATCCCCGCCGGCGAGTTTGATCCAAGTCGTCCCGTCATTCGATCCTTCGACGTCCGCAGCTTTCATGAAGCGAGTCGCTGGCGATTCGAGACTCACACCAATTATCGGCGCGCTTGTTCCTGTTTTGAGAATTAAGTGCGTCGCGCCGTTCTCGATGGTGCTGCGAAATTCCATTGGCCGTATCGTTGATTCGGCGTCCGGCAGCAATCGCTCGATGAGATAAGGGACCTGGTTCCCTGTAGAATCGACGATGCGCAGATCTTCAAGCCCAGGCTGCGCTGCATCCAACGTTGCCACCGGAACACTCACGCGCACGAGTCCCTTGGCTGGAACCTCGAGCACCTGCGTGTTACGCCATTCGTTAGGATCGAATGCCAGACACGTCTGCGCCGCGACTACGATCGTCAATGCGACAATGGCGCAGAAGTTATGGAGCGGGTGAGACCGCGGTATTCGTTTCATTGTTTTTCGTGGTTGCGGCGAGAAACCGCTGATACAGAAACGACGCGAGGATTGCGATTACCGCGACGGCGATGAACGCGCCGATGCGATAAAGTTGATCAAGCTGCGAAAGATCGTGAAAGAAAAGTTTCACGACTGTGATGCCGAGCAATGCCAGGCCGGCGTAACGCGTCGCCGCGATTCGTTTTCGGATTCCGACAATGAGCAGCAGAAGGGCGAACAACCCCCATGCGATGCTGTAGCTCATGTCCCGCGCGAAATTACCTGAGAATTGAAACGTCAACGCGGCCATGCCCGGTGTGCTGAAGTAATCGGCGATCTCGATGTTTACAGTGAAAAAGGCGAGCACGGTGCCGAGTGTGTAAAGTAACGGCCGTACATTGTGTCCGAGCACGCGATTGCGCGGCGCCGCCAGTAATCCCGCAGCAGTGAACAGGCAAGCCGTCGCGATTCCGTAAGTGTAAAGGTACCAATTGAAAATCGGGAAGGCGGCGCGCGGATGATAACTGAGCACGGCTGGATTGAGCGCCAGGCGAACGAATACCACGACGAGCAAACCGACGCCGGCCAAACGTAGCCCGGGATGCGGCACCCGAAGAAAGAGCCAGCACAGCGCTGCGCCTTCCAGCGCCCAACCCACTGTGATCCATTGTCGATCGAATTGGATCGGGAAAATCAGTGTGATGAAAAACAGCGCAGCGCCGCCGAAAAGCGCCAGTTGCGCGTTGCGTGCTGGGCTAGTGAGCGGTGTACGTTTTAGCAGCACGAACAATCCAAGTAACGCTGGCAGCGCAAATGCCGTCGGCACCAGACCGGGAACTCCGCTGGGGTACGCGGTGCGAACGAGCTGGTAGATAAGATAAAAGTGCAATGGACCAGCAAGCGCTGCTGTCGCCCACGGGACCGTTTTTCCGGCAAACCGTTGATGGAAGACGAACGGAAAGATTGTGAACAGGGCATAAAAGCCGAGGTACCAAATCAGCGGCAGCGTTGCGCGAGTGGGATCGAAATGTTCAAAATGCCATGCGTGCTCCAGCCCGAGCACGGAGATGAGCGCGACCGCTGGGAGCAGATCGAGCGAAAAGATCTCGCTCATGCCAAGAAGCAAAATCACCAGCAACAACCCCAGACCAAATACAGGCGACGGATTTGCCAGCGGTAACTGCAACGCCACCATGATGAGCAGCAAAAACGGCAACGTCGCGGAGAGCGCAGGAAGTTGGACCGAGAGATTTGCCAGGTCGGTGATGTTGCCGAACAGGTTTGGCGCGCGTGCTCCCGGCGCCATCAAACGGCGGCAAGCCCAACTTACGGCAGCGAAAAAGAAAATCGCGAAGCAGGCGAGTATGAGCAGCGCCGTCGGCAACCCTGTGAGCTCAGTCGGAATTCGCAGCAACCACGCGCCGACCGCGACGAGTGTAAGCACGAGCACGGCGATTACCGGCAGCAGAGTCGCAGTCGCTATCGCCAGACCGATTGCGAGAACGTCGATGATTAACACGAACGGCCAGACCAGCAGTGAAAGCTCGGTAAGTCGGAAGATCGGTATCAGCACAAGCAGAAGCGCGAGCGCGGGAAAGATGTGAGTCCACCGCGGAACCGCGATCTTGTGTACGCGTTGCAACGCAATTGGGATTGCTGCATGAAACAGCGCGAACACGAAATAGAATCCCAGCGCGGTATAAATGTGACCGATCGTCAGGTAATTGCCCGTCCATGCGCCGAGAAAAATGAATGCCGCAAGTCCCGCCAAGGCTTGAACAATCGCGAGCCTTCTTTCGATCAGCGTCAGTGCCAGCAAGCCAACGTCGATGACGAACAGATAAGTGAACAACAGCACCGGCCGATGCGCGACTGCATGGAAACCAAGCAGGTAAAACGCCGAGAACATCGCGACCGCGGCAAGACCGATCGCGCACGCAAAAAGTGTGGTGTTCGCTTTTCCGGTGCGCTTTGCCCACGCAGTCGCGGCCAGGAACAGCGTCTGAAACCCAACAAACACCGCCATGAAGATGAGAACCCTGTTGCCGGCGAAGTATTTCTCCGGAACAAAGAACGCGCCGACCCAGGCGATTTGCATCAGCGCAGTTCCAATCGCGCCCAGGATTGGCAGCGCGTTCCAGCGTTGCCGTTGCGCCAGCGCGAGCAGACCGATATCCAGCAGCGCGATATAACCGAAAAGTCCGAGCGGATTGTCCTGGTTCGTTGAGAGCAAAATAGGCGTGAGAAATCCACCCGCGATCCCGAGTACCGCGACGGTGATAGCGTTCAACCGCACGGAAAGCAGAAACGCGACTGCTGTAATCAGCGTCATCAACAGAAACGTTGGAATGAGACCAAAGAACGCGAAGTGATAGTAACCTCGACATGCAAACGTCACCGCGTATAGCACCAGGATCCCGGTCGCGCAGAGCGTCTGCGCAGTGACAGCGTTTTCTTTCCGTTTCAGAAGCAAACCGCCAACAACGAGACCGGCGCCGACGACGAACCCGATCGCAATCCGCAGCTCTGGCGCGATCAAATTGTGCTCGAACGAATACTTCACGAAAAAAGCGATGCCGAGGAAAAGCGCGAGCCCGCCGATCCAGGCGAACAATTTCGCGCCCATAAATTGCTCCCAATCGATCGGCGGTTTGCTTGGTCTGGCGATTTGCGGCGCGCTCGGTTTGAGAAGTTCTCGCGGGATTGGCGGCGGCTCTGGCGTTGCCTTGGATACGATGGGAGCAGCTGTCATCGCTGGGACCGGTGATGGAACGGCTTCCACTTTTGGCTCGGGCGCCGCCACAGGTGCCTCGGGTTGCACCGCCGAAACCGTTTGCGGTCGCAAGTTGCGCAGTTCGTTTTCGAGGGATGACAATCGCCTGGCGAGATCGTCAACGCCGCGTTTTGCCCTTTTTGCTTTCGCTAGCGCGACAAACGGCAGAACGAGAATCGCGATGAGAAAACCGATTACAAGAAAACCTAGAAATTCCATTGGTTGTTGGGGTTTGGCCGATTACTCCGGCTTTGCGACAGAGGATAGCGGCTTTGCGCGGAGACTGTGAATTGATAAAAATGACGGATTTCATCGACGATTTCGATTAGACCACGCCTCATGAATAGCGCTGTCATGTTGAGAGAAGCGAAACATCTCTGATTTATTACCGTTGCGTCACCGGTCCAAAATCAGTCCGAGATTCTTCGCTTCGCTCAGAATGACAAAACGAGATGGGATTTATGAACATTCATCATCTGGAGTTGTTCTACTTCGTCGCAAAACACGGCGGCATCGCAGCGGCAGTGCGCAATATTCCCTATGGTATTCAGCAACCGGCCGTCAGCGGGCAAATCGCCAAACTGGAGGAATCACTCGGCACGAAGCTCTTTCAGCGTCGGCCCTTCGCGCTCTCGCCCACGGGGACGGAGCTCTTCGAGTTCATCCGGCCGTTCTTTGAGAACATTGACGTTGTCGCCGAGAGGCTCCGCCAGAACAGTTCGCCGCAATTGCGAATCGCGGCTCCGGCGATCGTGCTGCACGATTACCTACCGCAAATTTTGCAACGCATTCGCGCAAAATTCCCGGCGTTCCGGCTTTATCTGCACGAGGCGACGCGCACTGATGCCGAACGATTGCTTTTGGCTCGCGATGTCGATCTCGCCATTATGCTCATCGACAAGAAATCGCGCGCCGGAATTCAGGTGCGACCGCTATTGGAACTGCCGTTAATCCTGTTGGTGCACAAAAAATCCAAGCTGACGCGTGCTGAAGAGTTGTGGAAACGGGACAAAATCGAGGAAACACTGGTGTGCTTTTCACGGAGCGATCCCGTTCATGCATATTTTCAGCGCGGCCTTGAGCGACTCGGGGTGGAATGGTTTTGCGGGATCGAAGTCACATCCGAGCGATTGATCCAACATTATGTCGCCAACGGTTATGGCATCGGATTGACGGTCGCCGTACCCGGATTTAAGCCACCGCCGCAACTGCGCGCACTTCCGTTATCGGACTTCCCGCCAGTGGTCGTGGGTGTTGCGTGGTGCGGCAAACTTTCCGACATCACACGCCAACTACTTGCTGAACTCGACGTCGAAGCGGAGATGGAACGGGCACGAATCCGAAAAAGCGGATCGCGATCCGCGGCAAAACTTTAGTCAGCGTCGTCCTTGCGCATCGACTTGATCTCCTTGCACAACTCCAGCTGATTTCGGTTGTGTCGCACTGTCCAGTGCTGAGGAAACACTTGATGGTCTGAACGCTGAGAACTTGTAACCTTCGTAAGCTGCAATCGCGTAAAATAGAACGCTGGCCGACACGAAGTCGTCCCACATGGCGTTGATGATTTTCGTTGGATCAGCGTTGTTCAGCATTGTGAAGAAGGGAACGTGTTCCTCGGCTGAGGCGAACGCGATCAGCGAAAGATAATTTCCGAGAACGCAACCGAAGAGCGCTAGAAACGCCCCGAGAACACCGAACGCTTTGCCGCCGTTTCCGATTCTCAAAGCGAAGCCGACAAGCGCGCCCACGCCCAGGGCCATCCATCCGATTTGATATTTGGTCGTGACAGTTACAACCGCCCAAACAATCGCGCCGATGATTGCGGCTGCGAGGCCGGCGAAGCCGCCTAAAAGAAGCTTTTTCTCTGGAAACAAGTCGGCTTCAGACATTCGCTTGGTGTCCACGTGAAGCTCTACTCGTCTGAGTCTTTAAGCATCGAGCGAATCTGCTCGCGCAATTCCGGCGTGTTCTCGTGCCCGTGAACGGAAGTGGCATGCTGCACCGCGGCGTCGAGCACTTCCTCTTCGGTGCCGGAAATTTTGAGCGAGCAATTCTTTTCGCTCGGGTAATCCCTGCAATCGATGGATTTTCTTTGTGCGGCCATAAGAATTGGAGTGTGAAGCAGTTTTACTGAGACGGAAAAGCGGCGTCAAGCCACCGCACTCCGAAGCCCCGAAAGCGTTCGGGGCAAAATTTGTGTCTCAGCTCTTCTTTAACTCCGCCAAGTCTTTTAAAACTTGGTCGCTGTGCTCGGCGGGTTTGACGCTGGTATACACCTTTACGACCTCGCCGTCAGGATTAATGATGAACGTGTTACGCGCCGCGAGCTTTTGGCCTTTGTAATCCATTGCTGAACCGTACTCGGTGGAGACCTTAGCGTCGGGATCGGCGAGCAATTTGAAGTTGAGTCCTTCCTTCGCGCAAAAATCTTTGTGCGATTGCGCGGTGTCGACACTCACTCCGAGAATGACTGCGCCGGCATCACCATATTTCGCGATGTCTCGCTGAAAATTGTGCGCCTCCAACGTGCAACCGCTGGTGAAATCCTTGGGATAGAAATAAAGAACAACCCATTTACCGCGATAATCTTTTAAGCTCACCTGCGAACCGTCTCCGGTGGTGAGACTAAAATCCGGCGCGGGCTTACCGACTTCGGGCTGTGTTTGAGATTCTGTTGCTGCCATGCAGGTGAACGTCGCAAGACCTATGATCGCTGACAAGACCGTGTTTTTGATTTTCATAATTCAGTTTTGAAGCGCAGAAGCATCCAGTCAAGAGAACCTCTGGGGAGCGCACGCGGCTCGCGTGCTGGCGATGGCGCCCTCGCCATCGCGAACTTTTTGGAAGTTTCGATTCGGTTTCAGTACTCGCTGCGCGAAGATGTTTCGGCGGTGGCGCCGAAATGTGCACGCAAGCCGCGTGCGCTCCCTAGAATGAAAGCTTGCGCTTACGTGACAGCTTTGAGTCAATGACAGCAGCGCTTATGCCGAGACCGGACGTTGCCGAACATCTTCCGATTAAACCGTTGCGAACAATTCTTGGTGTCATCGCGTGCATCGGAATTGCGACCACGCTCTTCACGCTGGTGTTTGGGTTCATGACCATTCCCGCAAACTCTGTTGGGGTGAGGACCCGGTTTGGCGCTTACCACGACCTCGTGAACCCGGGTTTGACCTATGCCATTCCATACGTCGACGAGATCCACATCGTACCTACGCAGCGTTTGCAGAAGCTCGAGTTCGGTTTTTCCACGCCCGGCGCGATGAACATGTACCAGGGCGATCCGCAACCGGAGGAAACTGAGACGATGATTACGGGCGATCTGAACACCGCGCTTGTGCCGTGGGTGGTCCAATATCGGATTACTGATCCGAAAATGTATCTGTTCGGCGCACGCGAGCCGGAGAAACCGTTGCGCGACCTTTCCGAAAGTGTGATGCGCGAAGTGATCGGCGATCGCACCGTGGACGAAGTGCTTACCATCGGGCGCCACGACATCGAGACATCGACATTGAAACGTTTGGCCGATCTCTGTTCGCAGTACGATTTGGGAATCCAGATTCAACAAGTTCAACTCACCAGCGTCCGTCCGCCGCCGGCTGTGCAGGCAGCGTTCAACGACGTCAATCAGGCGCAACAGGAAAAGCAAACAGCGATTAACCAGGCCTGGTCCGTCTATAACGATGCTGTTCCGAACGCGCGCGGCCAGGCAAAAGAGCGCGAGAAACAGGCCGAAGCGTACGCGTTTCGTCGTGTGAACGAGGCCAAGGGCGAAGCTCAAAAGTTCTCGTTGTTGCTGGCCGAATATCGCAAGGCGCCAGAAGTGACGCGGCGCCGTCTTTATCTCGAGGCGATGCAAGCCATCCTGCCGAGGCTGCAAAAGAAAATCATCATTGATGACAGCCTGAAGAACATTCTCCAGACCTTGCCGCTGCAGATGCCCGGCGAATCGAGGAGCTCGCCATGAATGTGATCGATGTAACCCCGCGACCCGCTGCCGTGACTGCTGTGGTCCGTTTTTTGCAAAACCCGTTCATGTCGATTCTGGGCATTCTTTTCATACTGACCGCATTGAAATGGGGAACGCTGCTCTTCGTCGTGCCGCAATATGAGACGGTGATCATCACGCGTTTCGGCAAGATCGTTCGCACTATCACCACGCCCGGGTTGAAGATGAAGCTGCCGGTCATCGACAAGTTGCAGCGGTTCGACAAACGCATCCTCGCCTGGGACGGGCCGCCCATCGAATGTCCAACCAAAGATAAGCTCTATATCATCGTCGATTGTTTTGCCCGGTGGCGAATCAGCGATCCCATGCTGTACTACAATCGGCTCAATGACGAGCGGAGCGCGCTCTCGCGCCTCGACGACATTCTCGGCAGCGAAACCCGCACTGCAGTCGCCACACATGATCTGGTCGAAATCATTCGCGTAACCAAAGGGCGGAAACCTGTGCGCGACGAGGAACTGGAGAAGACCGGCACGGTTCTGCCCACCACAATTCCCGATATTGAGTACGGGCGCGGCGAAATAGAGAAACAGATCACCGAGCGCACGCGTCAAAAAATCGCCGACTTCGGGATCGAACTGCTCGACGAACGTTTTAAACGCAGCAAATACAACCCGGCGGTGGCGGAGAAAATCATCGAGCGCATGTCGAGCGAGCGGCACCAAATCGCGGCCCGATTCCGTTCCGAAGGCCGCGGCGAGGCCGCGAATATTAACGGCCAAAAGGAAAGCGACGTCGCCTCGATCAGTTCCACCGCCACAAAGAACGCCCTTGAAATTGAAGGCAAAGCGGACGCCGAAGCCGCGGCGATTTACGCCGCAGCTTTTGGCACGCCTGACCAGCAGGAACTCTATACGTTTTTGCGCAGCCTCGATGTCATGCGCGCCGCGTTTGAAAAGGACACGACGGCGGTCCTCTCGACCAACAGCGATCTCGGTCGAATGCTGAAATCGATGGCCGAAGCTGTGGCTCCGAAAAACCCGCCGCACTGATCGGCCTGCCAGTTTGTTTCCCAGCGCTAGAGCGCGGCAAGCTCCTGTGCTCCCCTTGCTCCCGTAAAAATCATCGGCAGATTGGAATCTCGATTTTTTACATGAAGACAACGCTTGCTCATCAACTTGCTGATTACGCGTGCGCACAGCGGTTTGAGGATCTTTCGAAGGAAGTCGTGCACGAAGTGAAACGGCGCGTAATCGATTCCCTGGGCTGCGCGCTCGGTGCATGGAAGGAAGAACCGTTTGTGATCGCGCGAAGAGTAGCGGGAGATTTCTCGGCGAAACACGGCTCGACAATCTTTGGCACCGATCACAAAGCGCCGCCGGACTGGGCGGCATTCGCCAACGGCTGCGGCATTCGCTATTTCGATTTTAACGACACGTATCTGTCGAAAGAGCCGGCGCATCCCAGCGACAACATTTCGGCCGCGCTAGCGGTCGCGGAAAGCGTGGGCGCGGGTGGACGCGAATTGATCACGGCCATCGCGCTTGCATACGAAGTGCAATGCCGGCTGTGCGACGCGGCAAGCATTCGTGCGCGCGGATGGGACCACGTGACTTACGGGACGTTCTCGACTGCGCTCGCGTCCGCGAAGTTGATGAAACTTGACCCGGCAAACACTCGGCACGCGGTGAATATTGCGGGCGTGGCCGGCGCGGCCATGCGCCAGTCCCGCGCAGGCGAACTCTCGCATTGGAAAGGCGTAGCCTTTGCAACCGCGGCGCGCCACGGCGTTTTCTCCGCGCTGCTTGCCCGCCAGGGTATGACCGGGCCCGCGCCGATTTTCGAAGGCGAAATGGGATTTGAAAAGCAACTCGGCGTGTCGCTTGGCAACGTTGGCGAAAAATTTCGCGGATCGCCCACGATGATTTTGAAGACGAGCATCAAATATTGGCCGGCGGAATATCACAGCCAGAGCGCGATTGAAGCGGCGCTTTTTTTACGGAGCCAGATTGACGACCTCTCGAAAATCAAACGTGTGGTGATCGAGAGCCACGATGCTTCAGTCGACATCATCGGGAGCGAACCGGAGAAATGGCGACCCAAAACGCGCGAGACTGCAGACCACAGTTTGCCCTACATCACGGCAATTGCGCTGATTGACGGCCAAATCACGGATCGCCAGTTCGAGCCGGAGCGATTCAAAGATCCTGCGGTTTGGAAGTTTTTGGAGAACGTGAAAGTGGAGCGGAACGCGGAATTGAGCGCGATGTATCCAGACGCGGTCGGCAACATTGTGCACGTTGATCTTGCCGATGGCCGGCGATTAACCAAGCGCGTCGATTATCCGCTGGGCAACGCGAAGAATCGGCTCAAAGATTCGGCAGTCGAAGGAAAATTCCTTGGGCTTGTCGAGCGCTTCATTGAAGAGAGCCGGGCGAAAAAGATTATCGAGCTTGTTTGGAAACTGGATGAAGCGAAGAACGTCGATGAGCTGATGCAGGCGCTGCAGATGCCAGAGGAGAAATAATTAGAGATTCCTCGACTTCGCTCGGAATGACAGGGGTTCGCTTGACATGACAGGACAAACAAAAGCGGCGCGACTGCGTGAGCTTGTCGCGAAAGGCGCGATCATGCTGCCCGGTGTACCAAACGCGGCCATGGCGCGACAGGTGGAGCGTGTCGGGTTTGACGCGGTATACGTGAGTGGTGCGGGAATGGCGAATGCGACAGCTGGCGTTCCCGATATCGGCCTGCTGACGTTAACGGAAGTGGCCCAACTGGCCGGGTACATCGCCAGGGCGGTGAAGATTCCGGCAATCGTGGACGCGGATACCGGGTTTGGAGGTTCGGAAAATGTCGCCCGTACAATCCGCGAGCTTGAAGCAGCAGGTCTGGCCGGTTGTCACATTGAGGATCAGGAATTTCCCAAGCGCTGCGGACATCTCGCCGGAAAATCGCTGATCGACGCTGAAGAGATGACGGAAAGAATCAAAGCGGCGGTAGCTACGCGAGCCGATCGCGATTTCATGATCATCGCCCGGACGGACGCGCGCGCGGTCGAAGATTTTGATCGAACAGTTGATCGGGCGCAGCGGTACATGGAAGCGGGCGCCGACGCAATCTTTCCGGAAGCATTGCAAAGCGCCGAGGAGTTTCGCGATTTTGCCAGT
>Ga0137418_10002885_pt1 | contig 15721 bp, 12 predicted proteins | sample CZODoug3_1_2_16f_FD_122242 | JGI IMG/M metagenome (GOLD analysis project Ga0137418, IMG submission 122242) | Vadose zone soil fungal communities from Angelo Coast Range Reserve, California, USA - CZODoug3_1_2_16fungal (Hybrid Assembly) | ecosystem: Environmental > Terrestrial > Soil > Vadose... | reverse complement strand
TCAGCCTCATCTGAAGAAAATATGCTCCCCACAAACCAGATATCGTCCATGCCCACCACCTCTCCGTATTACTCTGAATCCTCTTTTCACTCTGAAATGCCGCCTGAGTATTTCTCACTAGTCACCAAAGAGGCAATCCGAATCAAGTGCCACAACCGCTGCGTCATATGTACAAAGGTCTTAGTGGGTTTGGGCCAGTGTGCCCATATTCTAGATGCCGCAGAAGAGGGTATGAAGATGGTGGGTCATTTTTCACAACACAGAAGCCATCTAAGGTCCCACCCATATATAGGTGACATTTGCTATAAACATTGGGGTTCTTGAAATGGCTTACAGCCGATCCGCTGTCACAAATGGCATCTTATGTGAGTGGCAAGGTGTTTGAGACAGGAAAAATAAAATTGACCCATATGGCAGTATGCGCAGGATGCCACCAAGATTTCTTAACTCAGGATATTCTTGTTCTCTCACCGCCCCGACAAGTCCTTGAGTTCCTTGTTGAGTATGTGAAAACCGACAACAAGATCCCCATCTACCAGGTATGCTCATACTTAACATTAATGTTCCTATCTCAAACTCTAGGATACAGATTTTACATAAGCTTCGCACTGGTTCTGCTCTGCATGTCAATGTACCTGATCCTACGCCTGTCTTACCCTACCTCGATCTATTCAGCCTCGTTTCCTTGGCCCCGAAGAAGTTAGAAGGAGCCCAGATGAGTATCCATGACGAAGCAAAGGTTTCTCAGCTCCTGGATGGTCACTGGAGTGTTGTTCCTTCCCTTATGGCTCCAAGTTCACCGACTATAGCTATAATCCACGATGCCACAGCGCTTCCCCGTTCCTTCTATGGCTCATCTGGCGCACATGTATTATCAGCGAAGGATACACTTTCTCCTCACTATTGGCGCTTGCCGGCTGGAATTACTCCTATCCTTGCCTATCTCCTCCACCGCGTAGCCCATCCCAATCCATTCAGTGAATCCGAAGAGGTCCAGCTTGCTATCCAGCTTCGCGCTCTTCTCATGCTGCGTTACACGGAGAGCAAAGGCCCATCGGGTGGTCTAGGGTATGGAAGCGGGAATTTGGGTAGTCCAGTTGATGGAGGCGGCAACTTGAGCGGCAACAGCAATTACGGAGCGCTTACCAACGACTGGACGCTGCCGGTCGGCGCGGCGAACCTGTACAACAACATTTTCTGGCCGGCGAATAACAGGGCCTACATCGCCGGAGAGGTTGCTCTCGATGCTCTCGCCGGCAGCACCGGTCACAACATCTTCTACGGCGGCTCTGGTCCCACCCTGGGCAGCGCAGTGATCAGCGCCGATCCCAAGTTCGTCAGCGCCTCCGGCCACAACTTCCATCTTGCCGCCGGCAGCCCCGCCATCGGCGCAGGTGTCGCGGGCGTCACCTACCTCGTGACCACCGATCACGAGCTCGCTACACGTGGCCGCTCGAGTGTCGACATCGGCGCGTTCGGCAACTAGCCCGCGCGTGGCCTCCAGGTAGCGACCACGTCGCCACGCGCGAATCGTAGGGCCGCAATGCCGAAGGCCACGTTGCTCACCAGGAAATACGTTGGCAATGCGGTCAGACGCCGCAACGCACCCGGCAAGTTGCGAGTGAGACCGAGGAGCGCCAGCGCGTAGAAGGCGACCTGCAGCAGCAGCAGCGGGATGTAGGAGGGATTGCGAGCGGCGAGAATGGCGTTGATTATGAGTGCGCCCGCCAGGAACAGGAAACTCAGATATCGAAGGATCTTGTGGGAGAAGATGCAGAACGCGGGCAGCGGAGCGCGCACCACGTTAAGCGCTTGGCGCATGTAGACGAGACCACGCAGCGCGCGCAAGGCGACCCGTACGCGCATCCGGAACTCGGACCCCAGCTCCTGGTTCGCACGCTCGCTCGAATGCACGCGCTCGTCGAACACCACGCGAAAGCCCGCCGCGATCACTCTCAAGGGGAGCACGAAGTCGGTGATCTGGTCCGCCGGGACGGCCGCGTACAGACGCCGCCGCATAGCGTCGACTCCGCCGTTCACTCCAATCACAGAGTCCACTCGCGTCTCGATCCGACGCAGCCAGTTCTCGTATCGCATGTACGCACCGCTCCCACGGCCGCTCGCCTCTTCGCCGTGAAGGTACTGCAGGTTGCCGGTGACATAGCCGACGCGCGGGTCCGTAAAATTCTCCACCATGCGTCGCACCGCATCCACGGCGAATGTGGAGTTGGCGTCGCTGAACACGACGATTTCCCCGTTAGCGTGCCGGATCGCCTCGTTGAGCGCCGCCGCCTTGCCCTGGCGTACGGCTGTACGAAGCAACTTCACTCCCCGGTCGGCGTAGCGTCTGACGATGTCATCGGTACCGTCTTCAGAGGCATCCGAGACCACGGTGATTTCCAGCCGCTCGGCCGGGTAATCCAGGGCAAGTTTGTTCTCGATGGTGCCGGCGATGCAGGCCGCTTCGTTGTACGCAGGCACCAGAATCGTGACGCTCGGGGTCCACTCCCCGCGCCTGACCGGCCGCGGACGCAGCAGTGCGATCGCGCTGAGGACGAGCGGATAACCCACGATGGGATAGGCCGCGGCCACAATCACGGCAAGCAGGGACCACTCCAACGCCCCCCCCATTGGCTAACCCCCGACGGCCGCACGATGCAGTGATTGCCGATATTCGAGCCGGATCGGGCCTGCGCCGCTCAGTGCGAGCTCACCGCTGGAGCCTTCGCCGACGATCCGGGCGCCACTCAGGCTGCGAACGGCGGCACCGGGAGCGAGCTGTAAGCTCACCGCTCCCGACCCGTCGTAGGGCATGAGCTCCAAAACGGAATTCTCGGCGCTGACCACGAGCGAGCGTATTCGCCCGGTCACTCTCTTGAGTCCCGGATAGCGCAGCAGGACACTCGAAGTTGAATCCGACTCGAGCCCATCCAGTCTGAGCCGTTGCGGCGTGCAGCACTTGACGTCGTGCGGCGCGCTCGTACAGTAAAGCGCGGTTACCGGCGGCGGCAGCTCGTAGTCAAAGAACTGTGCGGGGTCACCGTCCCGCCCGTGCTCCGCGGCACGCACTACATTGAATGCCTGACGCGCAGTAACGTAGTGCAGCTTGAAACGCCTGCCGTCGTTGTACTGCTGCGCCAGGACAGCGTGCATCGCGCGCGCTTTCTGGCCAAACAGCGCGTCGAAATCCGCTTCGATCGCGCCATGCGTGTGCAGCTTGATGAACAGCCACTGGGGGCGCTCACGCACGTGCACGTGGCAGTCTATCCAGCTGGGGATACGGAGCGGCGAACCCCAATTGGCGCTGGTAAGGCTCGCGTTCTCGATGCGCGGATACTTCGGTCCCCGGAAGTTGATTCCGAGCGGTCCCTGAATGAGCAACAGTCCGTCGCGGCCGGTGTGGCCGATGCGGGCGTCCTCACCCCAGTCGTGGGACTTCGGCCGCTCCCGGTCATCCACCGCGTAGTAAATGGAGTTGATCTTGCGAGTCTGACACTCGTTGCTCGACGGCATGGTCAGATCCGCCCAGCAGCCCAGCTCCTGCAGGAGCGACAGCTCGCTGTTCACGCCACAGAAGCGTCCATGCGCGGAGTTGTCCAGCGCCCAGTCACCGTGGATAAAGCCGAAGCCAGTGCCCGGGGGCTCCCCCAGCTGCAGCAGCAATCCAGCCCGATGATAGCGATCCAGCGTCTCTCGCAGTCCGGCACGCAACGTCTCTTCGGTGTCGTCGTGGTGATGGTAATGCAGCTCAACCTCACCCAGCCCGTCGAACGCCATGCGGGCGAGCGCTGGAAGATACTCGTCTCCGTGATGGGGCGGATAGAACCACGTGTGCACGGGGCGCAAGCCGTGTCGCTGGAAGCACTCCTCTTGCATCTGCCGATAGCCGTGATGCCACGCCTGGATGCGGGCCGCCGCCTGCCCGGGTTCCTTCGCATGGTGGCGTGGTTCGTAATGATCGCACACGAAGAACAGCAGGTGCGTGAGCTGGCGCTTGCGCAGCTGGCGCAGCCTGTACCGCTGCAGGGTTTCGGCCAGATACGTCGGCAACCAATGGTTGAGACCTCGGTCGCGGATCACGGGATAACCTCCTGTCGGCGGGCCTCACAGCGGCGCGCGGAATACGCCTCGAGGATCTTTGCGGCATTCTGATCCCAGGTGTGCGAGGCGAGCACATACTTGCGGCCCGCTTCGCCCAATCTCGTGCGCAGTTGTGGATCGGCGGCGAGCCTCAGGATCTGGCGGGCCATGGCTTCGGTATCGCCGGGGGCGATCAGCAATCCGGTCTCGCCGTCACGCAGGATCTCCAGCACCGGCGGCACAGTAGGCGCCACCACCGCTTTGCCCATCGCCCAGTATTCGAACACCTTCATTGGCGAGCCATAGGCGTTGGAGTCCAGCAGCACGCCGATGTCCATCGCAGCGACGAGCTCCGGTATGGCCGTGTGCGGCTGCCGCCCGACGAATATAGCGGCATTCTGCACACCCCGGCGCTCGAGCTCGACATGCAGCGGGCCGCGGCCCTCCCCGTCACCAACGAACAGAAAGGCGACGTCGCCACGCTGCGCGACCACGCGTTGGATCACGTCCGCAAAGCCCTGGGTCCCCTGCCAGCGATTCATGGTGCCGACGAACCCGACAGTGACCGCAGGCAGACCGAGTGTGCGCCGCAGGTCATTGCGGGAGTTGCGAACCGGATCGAATTCCCCGGGATCGATCGCGTTATGGCACACCGTAATCCGCTCCGCCGCCACGCCTTCCTTTTCGAGCAACGCACGCTGCACCTCAGTCACCGTGATGATGGCGTCCACCCTGCGAAAGGTATAACGCTCGAGCGCGCGCGCCAGCCGTGCAAATCGCAAGCCGTAGTATTTCCCCCATGCCTGGGCATAGGGCGTATTCACCTCGAGGATCAGCACGAGGCCGAACATCCGCGCCGCGATCAGACCGGCGATGTTGTACAGCGCATAACGCTCGTAGATGAAGTCATAGCGGCGGCGCCGCAGCGTCACGATGAGCTGCCACAGGGATCTGACGTTGTATGCGAGCTGTGCCAGCTCCACGAGCACGCGAGGCATCGCGCCCTTTACGCGCCCGATCGCGGAGGACTTCGTGGGCTCACGCGGCACCCCGAGCGGCACGGGGCCGACGACATCGACCTCGTGACCGCGACGGCGCAGCGCCGCCACGATGTTCGCGATGTGTACCGATTCGGGCTCCTCGCCCTGAGTTCGATGGTGATAGAGAATTCTCATACGGGTCGAACGCTTACGGCCACTGTAACCTCGCAAAGCTTCGGCCCCGCTGACTCCACTCGGGCAGCATCTGCGCCAGCGCCGCGACCGTGTACTCGTTATTGTCGTGAAAGAGAGCGATGTCGCACGGCTCGAGGCCGCGGGAATGGATCCGGCGCAGCAGCGGCTCAAGGCCATCCCGAAGGTAGTCGCTGTATGTCTTGCTCCAGTGGATCAGCCGATAGCCCCAGCGTTTCATCCGCATGAGCGCCGCAGCGTTGATGCGGCCGCGCGGCGGACGGACGAGTCTGGTATCGACTCCCGTCAGGTCCTTGATGAGCTCACGGCAACTGTTGAGCTCCTGCCATAACTCCTTGCGGGTGAGCGTCGGGATGTCGCGGTGAGAATAGGTATGCGAACCGACAGCGTGCCCTTCCTCGACGATCCGGCGCAGTAGTGCGGGAGCCGCCGCGGCAGCCTGCCCTATGACGAAGAACGTCGCCTGCACGCCGTGGACGTGCAGCAGGTCGAGCACTCGCGGCGTGTGCTCGACGTTCGGGCCATCGTCGAATGTCAGCGCGCAATCCGCGCCGCTGGGCAGGCGCCAAAGAAAGGCGTCGCCCAGCAGATATTCCTGCAGGATGTGCTTGCCGACTTCACTCCACGAACGCATTGTTCACCCGATTGCGGTTCGCCAGGACATGCTCGAGCACGGCATAGTTGCGCTTCGCCAGATTCTCCCAAGTGTAGTCGGCAACGCTTGCAGCTATCTGCGCAGCGTCCCAGCGAGACTCGAAGGCGCGCGCCAGCCCCGCCGCCAGCGAACTCGGATCCTGCGGCCTCACCAGCAGGCCATTGCCGCCGTCGGACACGAGCTCCGGAATGCCGCCGACGTCGCTCGCCACCACCGGCCGCCCGCTGGCCAATGCTTCGACGATAACATTGGGTGTGCCTTCGTTGCGGCTGGGCAGGCAGAACGCGGTCGCGGCACTGAGCCATTGCGTGACGTCTTCCTGAGGCAGCTCGCCGGCGAAGAGGACCGTACCTCGCAGCCGCCCGACACCCGCTAGATGCTCCAGCTCCGCGCGCAAAGGACCGTCCCCGATGATCGCGAGTCGATCGGCCGGGGTCACCTGCCCTGACTGCAACAGAAGCTCCCAGGCGCGCAGCAGCACGTCAATGGCCTTGATCGGCACGAGTCGGCCCGCAAACACGACCAGCCGCGAAATCTCGCCCAAACCCAGACGGCGACGGGCCTCACCCTGATCTCGCGGAACAAACAGCTGGCGGCTCACGCCCGCGCACGGCACGTGGATGATGCGGTCGCGGACGTCCGGCACCAAAGTGCGAATCCGGCGCTGGATCGCCGCACTCACCGCGATCACTGCCCCCGCCCGACGCAACGCCCAACGAAGCTGCGGCCGTATCAAGGGATTGTCAGCGTAGACATTGATGTCGCTACCGTGCGCGGTCACGACGAACGGCACATTCAAAAGCGATGCAGCCAACGCCACGCCGACTGCGTCCGGATAAGCGCAATGAGCGTGCAGCACATCTACCCCGCGCGACCGCATGAGCCTGCGAAGCACCGGCACGACGCCGGCGCAGTAGTTCAGGCCGCTGAGTGCTTCAGTTCGCGGCACCACGACGAAGCGCGGATGGAATACGTCTCGTTCCCCATCCCTGCTTCGATGCGGCACCGAACGCAACGCCGCCCATCGCGCCCGGCGCGGCCATGGCGGTGCATACGGCACGGGCGAGACGACTGAGACGGCCGCGAATGCTCCGAGGGCGGCGACGAGATTCCGCACGAATACCGCCCGCACAGGCTCGGCCGTGTTGGGATAGAAGGTGGAGACTAGGGCGACATGCACGGTAGTGGAGGCAGACTAGCGCTGCCTGTAAACCATGGGGCGCGCCGAAACCACGGGCCGCCGCGGCGGCTCGCTCGGCGCCGCAGGCTGCTGCTCGGTCGCCTCTGCGTGCGCGGCGGCGCGGGAAGCGAGAATCGAAGTGGCTATCGCGAGCACCGCAAGCACGTAGTAGCTCCAGTCGTACGCTTTCGCATCCAGCAGCGAGCGGAACATGATGGCGCACAGGCTTATGAACGTTGCCAGACGGATCTCCACCAGGCCATCACCCCGGGCGTCCCCAAGCCGCACCCCACGCACCGAGCGGAATATTCCGCGCAGCATGAGCATGAAGGACCCGAATCCGAGAATTCCGGTATCGGCAGCCACCTCCATGTAGGTGTTGTGAGCCACCTTGCCGCGATTGTCGTGACTGATCTCGCCGTAGTCCTGGGAGAACTCCTTGAAACGCCGGCTGCCGATTCCGAGGATTGGGCGGGCGACGATCATGCTGCGCGCCGCTCTCCACAGCTCATAGCGCGAATTTGCGGCGTCCGCCTCCGTATAGAGGCCGCGTTGGTTCTCCTCGCGGGCGGTAAACTGATGAATGACCGCCACGGAACCGATCAGCGCCAGGACGACGATCGCCAGCACCCGACGCTTGCCGGTCGTTGTCAAGCCGAGGATCAAGGCACCCTCGAGCACCAGCGCCAGGATTCCGCCGCGGGACAGTGACAGCACCACGCCGACCATGCAAGCTACGACCAGCGCCAGCAGCAGCAGTTTCGCGAGTCGCGTGCGCGCCAGCCGCAGGAACAGATAGGCGAACGGCAGCACCATGATGATGATGAACGTGTAGTCATTGTGGTTCTCGTACATGCCGTACGCGCCAGCGCGACCGCCCGCCAGAGTCGGCAGGTTTACGGCCACGGCGTACAACCCGAAGGCGACCACGACCGCCGATCCCAACATCATGCCCCACACGTAACGGCGCAAACTGCGTGCGTCGTGAATACTCAGCAGTGAGGCCGCCACGAACAGCAGATAGACATCCCAGAAGTCGAGCTCCTCCAGCATGCCGCGCACGCCGCCGTAGTAGACCGAGATGACCTGCACGACCACGAACACGCCCAGCCAGATGAACGCCGGATGCAGGAAGAACCGACGCCGCAGCTCGGCGTCCCCCGGGCGGGTGCGGATCAGTTCGAACAGCACGGCGATCAGCGTCGCAACGAGCATCGGCCTGTAGGGCGCCAGGGCCGGCCAGAACACTCCGGGCTGGAGGAAGTTTAGGAATGGGTATAGGAAAGACATGATGCTTCTTAGGCGGCTTGCACGACCAGACTGGCCAGGCGGTCCTCGATCGTGCCGGCATCCACGGGCACCCGGCGCAGCTCGTACAGTTCATCGCTGCGCGCCGCTCCCAGCTCGGTCGACAGAGCGGCCGTGAACTGCCGGCGGCAGATCTCCATGACCTCCTGCGTGTAGTCAGTGCGCTTACCGTTGGGATAACAGAACGTCGCGCTGCATGAGCCGACCTCGGCTACGATGCGCTCGCGACTCGCGGTGATCTCGTGTTCCGCTTCGGCCAGCGGCATGCGCGACAGCAGCGCGTGATTGACTGTGTGGGCGCCGACTTCGAACCCGGCCTTGACGAGCTGGCGCGCGTGGTCCCAGCTCATGAATCGGTAGACTCCCCAGGGCTGCGTCGGCTCGACGCGCAACTCCGCCTCGAGCTCGCGCACACCCGCTTCCGCGGCGTCCCAGGACATCTTCTTCAGCACGACTTTGATGCTGCGAAGCAGTTCGGTCCGTTGCACCATGCCGTCGAGCTGTACCCGCTCACCGAGCAGCGAGATGCGGAACTTCCCTGGCGCGGCCGCGTGCAGCGCCGCCTCGAGCCGGTCTACCCACGCCCAGCGCCCGGTGCCGATGAACCCGGTGGTCAGAAAGAAGGTGGCGGGCAACTTCAGATCCACAAGCACCGGCGCGGCGCACTCCACGTTATTCAGGTAGCCGTCATCAAACGTGAGCGCCACCATTCCGGAGACTTCCTCGTCCCTCCGCAGCGCCTCCACCAGGGCCGTAAGCGGAACCACTCTGCGGTGGCGACTCAGCATCCGCAGTTGCCGGCGAAACAGATCGATGTTGACGTGTTTGCCGCTCTGATTGACCAGTCCTCGGCCCGCATCGGGAGTGACGCCGTGGTACATGAGAATCACGGGCGCGCCGCGCGTCACCCGCATGAGCCCGGGAGCTGCACCGATCTTGCACAGAATTCTAGTGGGCAGTCGAGCGAATCGACTCACCATACCTCTGGCTCCATACGCGGTGATAGAGCTGTTCATACCGCCGTATCATCGCTTCGATGCTAAATTCGACGTTCACCCTGCTGGCGGCGGCCCGTGCGAGCCTGCTGCGCAGCGCCGGGTCGCTGATCAGTCTGCCGAGCTGCGCTGCCAGCGCCACGACATCTGCAGACGGAAACAGCAGGCCGCTCACCTCGGGGACGATGATCTCACTGTTGCCGCCTGCATCGCTTGCAACCGTGGCCACGCCAGCCGCCATGGCCTCGAGCAGCGTGTTCGACATGCCCTCGCTCGTGGACGGCAACACGAAGATATCCATCTCGCGAAGCGCCCGCGGCACATCATCGCGATGACCCGCGAACTGCACCCGACCCGCAAGTCCGAACCCGGCGGCAAGAGCTTCCAGAGACGGCCGCTCCGGTCCCTCACCGACGAGCAGCAGCCGCACCGCTGGCACGGCCGGCAACTGCGCCATCGCCTGCAGCAGGAGTGCGTAGTTCTTGACGGGCGCGAGCCGCCCGACACTGCCAATCACCACGTCCGCGTCAGCAGGACGCCGCTCCCCTGTGGAGGGGGCGGAGCGAAATCTCTCGATGTCCACGCCGTTGTGGATGACCTCGAATCTTGCCGGATTGACACCGAGCTCGCGCACGAGGTCCTCCTTGAGCCGTTCGGAGACCGAAAAGGCGGCGTTCGCACCGGACAGGAGGAATCGCTGAACTCGCGCGCGCAGCGGCTTCTCGGGGAACGTGCGCCCGTGCTCGCTATGAATGATCACCGGCACACCGGCGAGCCGCGCCGCTACCATCCCGTAGAAGAAGGGCTCGGCATTGCGCGTGTGGACGATATCCACCCGCAATGCGCGCAGGAGCCTGGCCAACCTCAGCGGCATCCTCCAGTCGTTCCCCGGCCGCAGGCCCATGGCGACGATCTCCGTGGCGCCGCGTATCCGAGCCGCGAACTCGCCGGCCTGCTGCAGGCAGCAGACGGAGGAGCGGAATGCCGCTGGATCCAGCCCGTTCACCACGTTGACAACCCCATTCTCCAGCCCCCCAGGCTTGAGACTCAGCAGTATGTGACAGACATGCAAGGGACGAGTCATGATCCTACGACACCGCCGGCACCAGGCGGCGGATCCAGGAGCGTGCGATGCGGATATCGGACGCGTTGAATACGCCAACGAGGTAGCCCGCAAACAGGTAGGCAACTCCGAACACTACCGCGCCAGTGGCGAGCCCCAGGAGCCCTGAGTCGATCACCGAGGACGCTGCGACCGCGGGTATGACGGCTAGCACGGCGGCCAGGGCGGTCCGCCCGATGGCCGCCAGCGGCAGCAGCTGCGCCGGCGTGGCCTTCAGCAGCCTCATCGTCACGATGAAGAACAGCAGTGAGCTCAGATAGGTCGAGCACACCAAAGCGGTGGCGGGTCCGAGAATGCCCATTTGGCGCAACAGAATCAGGCTGAGCACAGCGTTGCTGGCCACTGAGATCGCGACGACGTAAAGGTTCAGCCGCGTTCTGCCATACACCTGCGGAACGACGCTGAGGACGAGCATGTACTGCGGCAGCACCAGCAGATAGATGTGGAACACATGCACGCTGGCCGCGTACGAGCTGGTAAACAGAGTGGTGATGAAACGATTCGCGAAGCAGATCAGGAACGTGAAGCTCGGCACGATGATGATCGCGAGTTTCCGCACCGAGTCGCGCCAGATCTGGATGACCTCGTCGATGCGACCCGCCGCGATCAGCGGCGGGAGCGACGCGCGCAGCACGTTCAGCACCGAAACCTGAAAAATCGTATCCAACGGAATCTCGAGCGCCCCTACGCTGTATATCGCGTAATCCACTGGCGTAAACGCCATGGCGACGATGCCCCGGTCGAGTAGTCCGCCGAGCAGCCCGATGCCACTGGTCGCGGCCAGCGGCAGGCTGTAAGCAAGGTGGGCTCCCAAGAAGCGTCCGCCGGCGGATGCATGGCGCAGCGAATCCGCGCCCTGCCAGAGCCAATAGCTGCGGCCGACCAGCCGCACGGCGGCATAGACGACCAGCATGATCACGATGGCCGGCAGCGCGAAGCCGAGCGCCAGCAGCACGATCAGGCCTCCTACTCTGAAGGCTGTCTCCGCCAGCTCGAGAGTCACCGCTCCGACGTAGCGATTCTGGCTGATCATCACGTGCATGAAGTGCTCGCCGGCGATGAACAGCCCGACATACACCGAGTAGAGCGGCAGCAGCTCGAGAAGTCGGGCGTTGCTCATGCGCCGGGCGAGCAGTGGCGCGGCAAGCGCGATCGCCACGGCCGTAAGCGCGCCGGAGGCAAGTAGCAGGAGCTGCGTTTGTGCGATCAGCGTCGGCCGCCCCGAGCGCTCAGCCGACTTCAGGTGATAGAAGTAGTAAATCGACGTGGGCAATCCGAGCACCATGATGCCGGTGGCGAAATTCGCAATCAGCGACAGCTGCTGGTAAGTGCCGTAGTCGTCCTGGGTCAGGTGCCGCACGAGCACCATGGGCAGCGCGAAACCCACGGCGTACTTCAGTGTATTCGCCAGGATCAGCAACGCGGCCTTGTCGGAGAGGGACGCCATGAGGGGGTTTTGCAGCTACTGAATCTAATCTGGCCACCGCAGCGGCCATGTGACGGCGTTCACACGCCTGCCCGCTACAGATAGCTGACGATAAAGGCTAACAAAGCTTACCGCGTAACGCTCCGCGCTGCCTACGGCACCAACCCCTGCTTGCCATGGGGATTGGCCGTCTTTGGGCCTCGTGGCCAGCCTTACCGGGTGCGAGCGGCCGATCTGGGTCGCAAGCTTGAGCGATCGTACGCGAAAGCCGACCGCGGATATGGCATCTTCGAGGCACTGATGCCGGTCAAGCGGCACGGCGCACTGGCGACCGCTTTCGAGGCCAGCGGCGTTGTGGAGTTTGATGCGGCGTACTCCTAACATGTACAAGGGTGTCCGACCGCTTGACTGAACGCAAAATGGCATTGACGGGGTCGCACCCTCCCCTGGTCGGGCCCCGATCCGGCGACGCCGTCTGGATCGGTCTGGTAGTTGCGATTGCGGCCGTCTCGATCTGGCCGACGTGGCCGCACCTCCACGATTTGTGGGCGCACACGACCGACTACTCGCACGGATACCTCGTTGCCGGGTTGACTGTGGCCTGGTTCGTCCACCGTTGCCTGAATTTTGGGGGAATCGCCCCGCGGGCTTCCATCACCGGCACCTGTGTGCTCGCAGGCGCGCTGGTTGTGTGGCTGGTGGCTTTCAAGGCGAGCGTCATCCTGGGTCAGCAGGCCCTGGCGCCGCTGATTCTCTGGGCTTCGATCTGGTCCTGCTGCGGGACCGAGACGGCGCGCCGCTTCGCCGCGCCCATCGGCTATCTGTACTTCGCCGTCCCGATCTGGGACGCCGTGGCGCCCGCCTTGCAGACCATGACGATCGCAGCGTGTCAGACGGCGCTCGCGTGGTTTCACGTACCGGCGGTGATCCACGGCTCCGTCGTCCGCATTCCGGAAGGCAGCTTCCGCATCGCCGAGGAATGCAGCGGCAAGCGTTACTTCGTTTCGGCTCTTGCGCTCGCCAGCATCTTCGCGGCCATCGCTCCGTTGCGCGGCGCGCGGGCGGTATGGTTTGTAGCGATCGCCGCCGGTCTGTCGATGCTTGCCAACTGGATCCGGGTGTTTACGGTGATATACGCGGGTCACGCGACCAACATGACGAGTTATCTCGTGGCCAAAGAGCACGGCACCTTCGGCTGGGTCATCTACTTAGTCGTCCTCGTGTTCTTGTTCTGGGTAGGCATGCGGTTGCAGCGGTCTCAGACTGTGACGCCGCACGTTACCGCCTCTACAGCTATTACGCTCGAGACGCAGCAAAGTTCCCACCGCTCGACGCTGGCGTACGCCGGTGTCGCATTGCTTTGCCTGACATTCGCCGCGGTCCTGTATGCACACTTGACTTTCGCGGTGCCTCTGCAAGCGACGCTGGCACTTCCCGTGCCGCGGATTGCGGGGTGGAGCGGCCCGCTGCCGCCCGACACGCAGTGGGCTCCGCGCTTTGTCGGAGCTTCGCCCCAGACTCGCGGGCAGTACCGCTTCGGCCAAACACCGGTGGAGGTATACATCGCTCGCTATGCACAACAGACGCACGGAGCCAAGCTCATCAGCGGCTTAAACACGGTCCTCGGCGAGTCGTGGCGGGCCCTGCAGACGGGCCGACTGAGCGACCAAACACAGGCAGGCGGAATTCCGGCGCGCGCGATTCTGGCGCAAGCCGCCGGCGGACAACGCTGGGTCGTGAGTTTCGTCTACGAGGTTGGGGGCATCGTCACGGGTAGCGACGCGGTCGCACAGCTTGTATATGGAACACGATCATGGACGGCGCCGACGGGCGCCGAAGTGGTCGCCGCCGCCGTCAAGTGCTCGAGCTCCTGCGACACTGCTGAAGCCGCGGTGACGGCACTCTGGCGCACGCTCGGGCATCAGCTGCTCTGAAGCGCTGCAACACGACGCGCGAAGCCCGTCACGTTTTGCGCGCGCCCCGTTGTCGGGGTGCTTTACACACCGCCCTCGCATCACGCGCTCGTCCGCTGGTTCTGTGGAGTCGCTTCCGCCCGCTTGCCCGGGACAGCCTGGCGGCCCCGGACCGCAGAACGTACCGGAGCCGGAGACGCTGAGCGTCTTCGCAGTCGGCTTGGGGCTCTTAGCGTTTGCCACATATCGCCGGCGTGCGCGGGCGTCTTCACGGCGCGGCTGACGGAGTTCGTTTCCAAAACAAGGCCGGCACCCTGGCGAAGAACGCCGGCTCCGAATCAACATGTACAAACGCGGGACATCGTATCAAGCGCTCAAGGAACGCCGCCGCTCTCGCCGCCTAGTGATAGAATGACTATGCGCGGCGCTTCAGTCGGCGACAGAAACTCTATAGAGTGCACGAGTACGGCACACGGGAATGGCTGGAAAGCCAGTATCGCCGCTCCTCATCCGACCCGTGGGGGCTCAACTGGCGGCCGACGCAAATGTATCGCTACGGTCAGATGATCGGGGAGCTCACAGCGGTCCGAGAGTCTCGCAATGCGCCCTTGGACTGCGTGGTTGACGTGGGCTGCGCGACCGGGGAATTCACCGAGCTCCTGCGGCGATCGCTACCCGAATCCGCGGTGCGGCGCGTTGTCGGCGTGGACGTCTCGCAAACAGCCATCGAGCGGGCCAGGAGGCGCCATCCGGAGGTCGAATTTCGCGTGGCTGCCCTGGACGAGTTGTCGTGCCACTTCCTGGGATCGGCGGATCTCATCGCATGCCTGGAAGTACTGTACTACCTGCCCCCGGAGGGCCGGCTGTCAGCCCTCGAGGCCCTGCATTCGGCCCTACGGCCAGGCGGACTGCTGCTGGTCTCGAGCATGATCGGCAAGCGCCCATACATGAACCAGCTGGAATTGGTCGCGCTGGTCCAGCCGCGATTCCACATAGTGAGCGCAGGCTGCCTGCCGCTCTGGCCGCTCACGGCCATCGAAAAAATCGGCTTGAACTTCGCGCGGTTCGCTCCCCACGCATCGCCGGACAGCTTTCTACCCGGGCGCAGGGGGTTCGACGTCATGCGCCGGCTCGCAACGGCCTGCAGAGCAACCCTGGGCGGCCGGGCGAACTCTCACACCTATCTGTTGGCTGAGCGGGTCTGAGAACACCGCGGTCCGGGACAGCCTAGCGGCCCGCGGCATTTGCGTGAGAAATTGACGCTGCGCGCCTTGCGCCTATTTCCCGGGTGCCTGTCGGAACTGGCGCATCGCTCGGGAGCGCCTTGCGAGGAGTTGCGGGATCGTCTCACCAGAGCCGGTCTGCCGCACTCGTTGCAACGCCTGTGCGCGGCCGTCGGGTTTATGTGTTACGCGCCCTATGAGGTGATCGTGGCCAAGGATCACTATCCGCACAACGGCGCCGGACGCAATTTCGGGCTGCTCGATCGCAGGTTTTCGCGATACGCAAGCGGTGATCTGAGCTGCACCGCATCGCGGATGGCGCTCCGCAAGACGGTCAGAGCGACGCCGCACATCGCTCCGCGCCCCAACGTGACCGTCAGCGTGCAACTGCATGGCGATTCACCCGCCCACCTGTCGCCGCCGAGGTTCTTGAATCAGGGCGGAAACTTCAGTTGCCGCTCGAGCCGCTGGAACTGCGGCTCGCTGCGAATGGGATCGAGCGGCCAGTCGACCTTGAAAAGCCGCAGGCCCGCATTCTGCAAGTTGATCGCCGTGGCGAGCGACTGCAGCGCCGCCGCGCGGTCGCCCCACTGAGCATACACTTCGGCCAAGAAGAACTCCCCGG
>Ga0137418_10002884_pt1 | contig 15721 bp, 10 predicted proteins | sample CZODoug3_1_2_16f_FD_122242 | JGI IMG/M metagenome (GOLD analysis project Ga0137418, IMG submission 122242) | Vadose zone soil fungal communities from Angelo Coast Range Reserve, California, USA - CZODoug3_1_2_16fungal (Hybrid Assembly) | ecosystem: Environmental > Terrestrial > Soil > Vadose... | reverse complement strand
CGAAGACAGGGCGTTTGCCCTCGGCTTGTTTAAAGATGGAGATCATGCGGTTGGCAATTTCTTCGGCCAACGCACGCGGAGCGATGGATTGGCCGCCGGCCTGCGGGGCGGAGAAATCTTTTCCCAGGGCGTCGCTGAAACGAAGAAGCGAGTGGATGAGGAGGTAGGTGGTCGGGAACCAGAGCGGGCCGCGCCAATTGGAGTTGCCGCCTTTAATGTTGACCTCGGCTTCGCCGGGTTCGTAGCCGACTCGGCTCTCGCCGAAGCTGAAGGGATTGTCTTTATGGAACTTGGAGAGGCTGCGGAGCCCGAAGGGAGATAGGAATTCGTCGGGGTCGGCCATGCGCGTGAGCAGGCGGGAGAATTGGCCGGGGCCGGCGATGGCGAGGACGTAGCGGGTTTTCCGTTCATCGATCCGGTAACAAGCGTCGCCGATGAGATCAGCGCGGTTGTTGACGAACCACTCGATGTTCGAGAGGAACGTGGGAAAGTCTGCCATGTCCTCATGTTCTAGGATTTCGACTGCGTAAAGCGGGATGAGGCCGACAAGCGAGCGCAGGCGGAACTTGTGGAACTCGCCGTTGGGGTAGCGCAGGGTGTCATAGAAGAAGCCGTCTTTTTCGTCCCAGAGGGCATATTTGCGGCCACCGAGGCGCTTCATGGCGGCACCGACGTAGATGAAGTGCTCGAAGAATTTGGTCGCCATGCCTTCATAGACGCGGTTGGTTCGGGCGAGTTCGAGGGCCATGCGCATCATGTAGAGGCAGAACAGGCCCATCCACCCGGTGGCATCCGATTGTTCCAGAATCGCGCCGTTAGGGAGTTTTTCACCTCGGTCGATGACGGCGATGTTGTCCAGACCGAGGAAGCCGCCTTCGAAAACATTGTTTCCTTGGCTGTCGACGCGGTTGACCCACCAGGCAAAATTGATGAGCAGCTTATGGAAGCATTTTTCCAGGAAAACGGCGTCGCCCTTGCCGGTGCGCTGTTTGTCGAGCTGATAGACGCGCCAGCAGGCCCAGGGGTGGACTGGCGGGTTGAGGTCGGAAAACTCCCATTCGTAGGCGGGAATTTGTCCGTTTGGATGCTGGAACTGCTCGAAGAGGAGCAGCCAGAGGTTTTCCTTCGCGAACTCGGGATCCACTAACGAAAGCGTGATGCACTGGAAAGCCAGGTCCCAGGCCGCGAACCAGGGAAATTCCCACTTGTCGGGCATGGACAGAATGCGCATGGAATTCAAATGACGCCAATGCTGGTTGCGCAAATGCTTGCGGGATTCCGGCGGAGGAGAGTTGGGATTGTCGCCCTCGAGCCAGCGGGTGACGTCGAACAGATAGATTTGCTTGCTCCAGAGCATGCCGGCAAGAGCCTGACGCTGGATGCACCTTTCGTCTTCGCTCGCCCGCGGGGCGTGGATGGTGGCATAAAAGTCGTCGGCTTCCTGCTTGCGGAGAGCAACGATTTTGTCGACCGGTTCAAGGGCGCGCATCTGCGACCTGGGAGACAGGCGCAGTCGCAGAACGTGAGATCCCCGAGCGGGCACGAGAACCTTGTAATCAATGCAGGCCTTCGTGCCCGTGAGGGCGGGATTGACACAGGCTTCGCCCTCGATCAGATGGCGGTGGAATGCGTCTTTTACAAACGGCTTGCGGCTGGGTGAGTTGTAGAGGCGCTCAGCGTTGGATTCGTTGTCGGTAAACAGGGGCTGCCCACCGGAGGGCGCATAGAGATAGCGCTGGCCGAGTTTGTAGGGGAATTGAAGGTTGCCCAGCGGCGTGGCTTGTGAGTCGTCGGCGAGGAGAAGGATTTCATCGAGGCCTGCGGGGGCCATGCGGATTTGCGGCTCTTGTAACGCGGGCTCGTTCCAGGCCCAGGTGTTGCGAAACCATAGATGCGGAAGAAGGTGCAGCTCGGCAGCCGCGGGGCCGCGATTGCAGGCCTCGATCCGGATCGAGATGTCTTCGGTGTCGGACTTGGCGTATTCGACGAAGATGTCCCAGTAGCGATCGTCGTCAAAAATGCCGGTGTCGAGGAGTTCGTGCTCGGGGCCCGGGCGGTCGCGCCTGTTCTTTTCGATCAGATCGGCATACGGGTACTCGCGCTGCGGATATTTGTAAAGCATGCGCATGTAGCTGTGCGTCGGAGTGCTGTCGAGGTAGAACCAGTATTCCTTAACGTCCTCGCCGTGGATGCCTTCGTTGCCGGAAAGGCCAAACATGCGCTCTTTCAGGATCGGGTCGCGACCGTTCCATAGCGCTAAGGCGAATACCAGCAGTTGGTAGCGGTCGCAGATTCCGGCGATGCCGTCCTCGCCCCAGCGATAGGCTTTGCTGCGGGCCCAGTCGTGGGGGAGAAATTCCCAGGCGCGGCCGTCGGGGCTGTAGTCTTCGCGAACGCTGCCCCAGGACCGTTCACCAACGTAGGGGCCCCACTTCCGCCACGGTGCGACATGGCCCTCGAAAGGTTCCGCGAGGCGCTGGTGCTCGACAGTGAGAGGCTTCAAGGTCATGGCTTAGGCGCGCGGCAGCAGCGCGCTAACTTTCTGCATCAGCGCGGCGAAGCGGGGAGCATTGTAAGCGGAGGGATTGTCGAGCTGTTGGAAAAGCTGGTCGATGGCCGCGCGGAGTTCGCGTTCGTTGGCCCCAGTGACGTTCTGCTTGTAGGCCACGAAGAGTGAGTCGAGTGCCATGGCGGCCTGCTCGGCAGCACGCTGGCCTTGGACAGAGATGGGCTCGCCGTTGGCGGCGATATCGCGCATGACGCGTACCGTGTAGACGGCGTCGTAGGGCTTGGAGTTCAATTGACCCGCCAACTGAGCGGCGATGGTGGAGGCGCGCTGAGCGGTGGAGGCGATTTCGTCGCGATTGCCGCTGAGGACACCGAGTAGAGAAGTGAGCTTGGTGACATCCGCACTGAGTTCGGCCTCAGCGTCGGCATTCAACTCACGAAGAGCGAAGCGAAACACAGAATAGCGGGCTGCGTTCCAAGCCGGAACACCGACGGTACGATCCTGGAAGTAGCCCTCGGTCGTAAGGCGCCAGCTTTCGTCAGGCTTGGTTAGGGCGTGATGGCAGGCGAAGCAATCGAGTTCGGAATACTCGGGCCAGGTATTGCTGTGCGCACGGCGGGCGAGGCGGTCCAAACCTTCCCGGAGTTGCACGGCTTCACCCACGGCCCAGGTCTGCACACCGCGCCAGGCGACTCCTTCCGGCTCTTTCCAGTGTTTGGGTTCGACCGCGCTGAAGAGGTTGAGTTCGAAGGTGAGATCGGGATGGCCCGCGGCGATCAGTTCGTGGTCAACAAACTTTTCCGACGTGCCGAGATGGCAGGTAAGGCAGCGCTCGCTGCGCTTGACGAGATCACGCATATCGAGCATGCCGAGTTCTTTGACCGAGCGCTCGTGCGGCCAGTCTTTGATGGTGTGCTGGCCCAGCCAGCCAGACGCAGGGCCGTGGCAGCTTTCGCAACTCACTCCATCGCTGATGTCGAAGGTTTGAGCGCGCTGCTCGGACGGAATCGCAAGGGCGTGACAGGCCAAACAGCGCGGAGTCTGGGCGGGCGGATGCTCAAGCCTCAGGATCTTGCCAATGCGGACAGAAACGGAATTGGACAGCACCTCATAGGCGCGGGCGTGTTTGTCCTGGCCCGCCCAGATGCTGTATTCATTTTGTGGAACCCGAGTGACGGTCTTCGGCTGAATGCTGCCGTGGCAGCTGCTGGCCGCGCATCCGCCAGCTCCGTTGTACTTGCCTACGACGGTACCCGCACTGCGCACGCCAACGGAAGCGGCCAGGAGAAGCCATCCGAGGCAGACTGCGGCTCGCTTTCCCGTCCACTTCATCCCTGGGGTCCTTCAATTGTGGAGTCGATTTGCTTATACCCATTCGCCGCGGTGAAAGCAATGAAGAGTGTGGTTCTGCGTGGGTTTGAACGGGAACCTTGCGCGATAAGTATCAAGCGGTTCGTTCCCCGCTATGATTCGGGGTTAGGGGAGAATCCCGCGTGTTTGAAGAGCTGCGTGAAATCCAGCACGAGTATGGATATCTGCCGGTGGAGCAGTTGCAGTTGCTCGCGGGGAAGATTCAACTTCCGCTGAGCCAGATCCACGCCGTCGCCAGCTTTTATCCGCACTTCCGGCTGACCCCGCCGCCGCGGCTGGATGTGCGCGTGTGTGGCGACATGACGTGCCACATTCGCGGCGGCCCTGAGGTGAAAGCAGCGCTGCAGCAGGCATTTCGAGGCACGGAAGACGTCGTAATCCGAGATGTTTCCTGCCTGGGGCGGTGCGATCAGGCACCCGCTGTCTGCGTGAATGAGTTGATTTACCCGGAGATGAGCGCTAGCGGAGCGGTGGGGATGGCGCGGGATGTGCTGTCGGGACGTCAACTTCCTGCCGAGCCTCGAGATGGGCGAAGGGTTCGGGTGGCATCGGATCCCTATGAGGGGAAGCCGACTTATGGAGTGGTGCGGAAGTTCCTCGAGACGCGCGACTGGGCGGGCGTGATCGCAACTTTAAAGAACAGCAGTCTCCGCGGAATGGGCGGAGCGGGATTTCCGACGGGCATGAAGTGGGAGATCGTGCGGAATGCTCCGGGAACGGAACGCTATATTGTCTGCAACGCGGACGAAAGTGAGCCGGGAACGATCAAAGATCGCTTCATCATGGAGCAAGTGCCGTGGCTTGTGATTGAAGGGATGATCATGGCCGGCCTGGTGACGGGGGCGCGGAAAGGAATTCTCTACATTCGGCACGAGTATGAAAGCCCGCGCGAGATTTTGCAGGAAGAAATTGCGCGGTGCTATGCGCAGAGGCTGCTGGGGAAAGGAATACTCGGAGGCGATCTCACATTTGACCTTGAGATTTTTGTCAGTCCGGGCGGGTATATCTGCGGCGAGGAAAGTGCGCTGCTGGAGGCGATTGAGGGAAAGCGCTCGGAGCCGCGCAATAAGCCTCCATTCCCGGGCACCAACGGCTTGTGGAATAAGCCAACCGTTATCAACAACGTCGAGACGTTCACGTTCGCGACGGCGATTCTCGCGCGCGGGATTGAGTGGTACAAGGCGCAAGGGACGAATGGTTCGGTGGGGATGAAGTTTGTCGGGATCAGCGGGGATGTGAATCGGCCTGGGATTTACGAGGTTCCCATGGGGACGAAATATTCGGAGCTGATTTATCAGTATGGCGGCGGGATTTTGGGCGGGAAGGCGATGCTGTCATTTGCACCTTCGGGGCCGTCAGCCGGATATCTGCCCGCGTCGATGGCGGAATTGCGGTTGGATTGGAATGCGGTCGCCGCAGCTGGTTCGATGGTCGGGTCTGGAGCCATCGTGGTGTGCGCGGAAGGGCGGTGCATGCTGGACATGGCGCTGAATGCGGTGCGATTTTTCCGCAATGAATCGTGCGGGAAGTGCGTTCCCTGCCGCGTAGGATCGCAGAAAATGACGGACATGCTGACGGCGTGGACGCAAGGGAAAGCAGGCGCGGGGGATTTCCAGTTGCTGGATGAGTTGTCGACGGCGATGAAGATGACGTCGATCTGCGGACTAGGGCAGGTGGTGCCGGTGCCGATTGTTTCCGTCATGAAGCATTTTCCAGAGGTCGTGCGGGAGCACGTTGAGCAGCGGCGCTGCTCGGCTGGGGTGTGCTTTGGCTGAAATCCAGGCTGCCGATATCACGCTGACCATCGACGGCCTTGCCGTGATCGTGCCCTCAGGCACAACGGTTTTTGACGCCGCGCGCATGCATGGAATTCCAATTCCCACGCTGTGCCACCAGCAGAACGAAAACCCTGTCGGCGTGTGCCGGGTTTGTGTCGTGGATGTCGGGCAGAGGGTCTACGCGGCTGCTTGTATTCGTCCCTGCGAACCCGACATGAAAGTGCAGACCGGCACGGACGGCGTGATCAACACACGGCGGACGCTGGTGGAATTGTTGATGTCCGACCATCCTTCGCCTTGCGCTCGGGAACAGCATTCGGGAGATTGCGAGCTGGAGCGGTTGGCGGCGGACGCTGGAGTAACCAGCCCGCGGTTTCCGAAACGCGCAACACCGCGGGGAAAGGATGATTCTTCCCTGGCCATTGCTGTCGATCACGAAGCCTGCATTCTGTGCGATCGCTGCATTCGCGGGTGCGATGACATTCGATCGAACTGGGTGCTGGCGCGGCGAGGCAAGGGCTACCAGGCGGGAATCGCCTTCGATACGAATTTGCCCATGGGAAGTTCGTCTTGTGTTTCCTGTGGCGAGTGCATGGTTTCATGTCCTACGGGGGCTTTGACCAACAAACGCATTGTAGGTACAGAGCTGGGAACCGGCGATGTGGTGAACCCGGAAGAGTTACTGGACTTGCCCATCTTCCATAATGTGTCTGGCACATTTCTGGAACTGAACCAGAAAGCGATCGTGAAGCGGTACTACAAAGCGGGCGAAATCATCTGCCGCGAGGGCGATTTCGGGTCGACTGCGTTCTATATCCTGGAAGGAAAGGTCGAGGTTTATCTTTCCAGCCCGATCGCTCACGTCAAGACGCAAGATTCGGGTGGAGGGTTCTTCAAGCGGCTCAGTTCCCTGTTGACTCCGCGCGGTGATGACCAGCGCGCAGAGGAGTCGACGCGGGCATTTATCCCGATTGATGCGTCGGTGGATTTGCCCTATGGAAACCCCGTGGCAGATCTCGTGCCCGGCGATCTGTTCGGCGAAATGACTTGCATGAACTATTATCCGCGGTCGGCAACGGTACGTGCCCAGACTGACTGCGTGATGCTGGAAATGCTTCGCAATGTGCTCGACATTTTGCAGCGCAATAAGACCTTTCGGGCGCAGCTCGAGCGTAACTATCGCGCTCGGGCACTGGATTCGCATCTGCGTAGCGTGCCGATCTTCGCACCCTTGACGAAAGACTTCATTGACCATCTTCGCGACCGCGTGGAACTGATCCGCTACCAGCCAGGGCAATCGATCTGCCGTCAGGGCGATCCGGCGGACAGTTTCTATTTGATCCGCATTGGCTTTGTGAAGATTTCCGAGCAGCGGCCAGGCGGGGAAATGATTCTGGCATATTTGGGTCGCGGCGGGTTCTTCGGAGAAATTGGATTGTTGAGTGGAGGGACGCGCACAGCGTCCTGCACGGCGCTCGATCACGTAGAAGTGGTCCGCATCACCGGCCAAGACTTTCAGCTTATGCTGGACAGATTTCCGGATGTTCGCCGCAGCCTGGAGGGGGTGGCCGGCGAACGAGTGGAGGAAAACCGGAAACACGTTCAACAAGTTGGGGAAGTCCCGGTCGATACCTTTCTCGCGCAGGGCTTGATGGAAGCGCAGAGCTTGCTTGTTCTGGATTTGGAGAAGTGTACCCGCTGCGACCAATGCGTGCGCGCGTGCGCTGATGCTCACCAGGGCGTAAGCCGATTGGTGCGCGAGGGTCTGAGGTTCGATAAGTATCTGGTGGCGACATCTTGCCGGCAGTGCCGTGATCCGCTGTGCATGGTGGGCTGCCCCGTTGGCTCGATCCGGCGGCGCAATACCTTAGAAGTCATCATCGAAGACTGGTGCATTGGTTGCGGGCTGTGCGCGAACAATTGTCCTTACGGAAACATCAACCTGCATCCCTTCCCTGTTGAGTTAGACGATCCCCAAAATCCGGGACGCAGGATTGCCGGTACGCGGCAGAAAGCAACTTCGTGCGATCTCTGCCATGACCACGAAGAACCGAGCTGTGTCTACGCTTGTCCGCACGATGCGGCGCATCGCGTGAACCCTCCGGAATTCTTTGGCGGCCTGCTCAAGCGGCAGGAAGCGGGGAACAGAGGCTAACTTGCGCATCGACCGCACACATCGCAGTTGGTTCGCGGGATCGATGGTTGCACTCGTCGTGGCAACCGCGATTTACGTTCCCTACTCCCTGCGGGTACCGGCACCTAGCGGAGGCAGCGCGATTGGGCTGATCTACGGCAGCGTTGGGTTTTGCTTCATGATCTTTGCCGGACTGCTGGGCCTGCGGAAGAAGTTTCCGGTATGGCGTATTGGCAGAGCCCAGACCTGGATGCGCGCGCATCTCTGGCTAGGATTGGTTTCGTATCCGCTGATCCTCCTGCATGGCGCCTTCCATTTTGGGGGACCGCTCACGAGAGTGATGATGTGGATATTTACGGTCGTTTTCGCAAGCGGCATTGTCGGGGCAGCCATTCAGCACTGCATGCCACGCATTCATACCGCGCAGCTCCCCATGGAAACAATCTACGAACAGATTGATCATGTTCGCGATCAATTGGCGATGGAAACCGGGCGCTTGGTAGAAAGCGCGTGCGCCTCACTCGACGGAGAGCTTTCCCGCGCCAGCATGGGTCAGCTCGCGGCGGCGGCCAGCGCGGGCACGGACTGGGACGTTACCGTAGCGGATGGGTTGGGCTTCAACGAGCAAGCAAGCCGGCAGCTGCGGGACTTTTTTCTGAGCGAGACTCTTCCCTATCTGGAGAAAGTAGGTTCGCGCGGAATGCCTCTGGCCGATCCCATGCGGGCCAAGGCGATGTTTCAGCAATTGCGAATTCTGTTACCCGCGCCGCTGCACTCCACCGTTGGCGATTTGGAAACGATCTGCGAAGAAAAGCGCCAGCTCGATCGCCAGCGGCGCTTCCACTTAGTGCTCCACGGCTGGCTGCTCGTGCATATTCCCTTGTCGTATGCCGTGTTGCTGCTGGGAGCCGTGCATGCGGTCCTGGCGCTGAAGTACTAGAAAGCTGGCTTTCGAGAAGCGATGCAACGCATACGCACAACCAAAGAACGGGCCCGTCGCATTGACTTGATGTACTTTGCGCGGCCACATTGGCTGCGGCAATGGCGCTTTTGGTTGTCTTGTGCGGTTCCGCTGGTGGCATTGGGATGGCTGTTCACAATGCACGCCCAGGGCGGGCAGAGGGCCTTCAGCAGCGGTCCGCTTTCACGATCGCATGCAGTGTTCACGCAACGCTGCGAGCTGTGCCATCTAGGCAGGGCGGGCGGATATTTTCAGAACGTCTCGGACCAGGCTTGTCTTTCCTGCCACGACGCGCCGCTGCACCACGCGAGTCAGACGTTCACCCCGGCTTGCAGTTCTTGCCACGCAGAACACAAAGGAGCTCCTCGGCTGGCTGCCACAGCCGACTCGGTTTGCACCGAGTGCCATGCGAACCTGCATTCCCGCGATGCCGCCCTGCATGTTGCTCGCTCGATTGCAGGCTTCGGCGAGGATCACCCCGAGTTTGCGGCATTGCGAGAAGGCAGGCAAGATCCGGGCGGCATCAAGCTGAATCACTATCTGCATCTGCAGTCGTTGCTCGGGCCAAGCCATACGCGGGTGCAATTGACCTGCTTAGACTGCCACCGCAGTCCGCGCGGAGGCAATGAGGTCTGGCCCTACGCAGGCGTCCAGTCGCGCCCTGGCAGCGCAACAAGAGAGATTGCAGAAGTGCGCACCTCGCGTGACGCGTCGTATCTAGCCCCTCCAAGATTCGTGGAAAATTGCGCTGGATGTCACTGGCTCGATTTCGATAAGCGTTTTCCGCAAGAACAGGTTCCGCATGACAAGCCGTACGCCGTACACGCGTTCCTTGAGAAGCGCTTTGCGGAATACATCGCTGCCCATCCGGGGGAGGTTCACGAAGCGGTCCGCTTTGACCGTCAGATTCCCGAAAGACCCGCAGTGGCCCGGGTGGCGCGGGACACGCGCGAGTGGGTGGGATTCCGGGTGGAAGAAGCGGAGGATTTGCTCTGGCGCAAAACCTGCAAGCAGTGTCACACACTCAGAGTGGGCACCGGACCACTCCCAGAGATCGCGAAGTCCAACATCACCCCAAGATGGATGCCTCATGCGGAATTCGACCACGATTCCCATGGCATGATGACCTGCGAATCCTGCCACACAAAGGCCACTTCGAGCCACGAAACTGTGGATGTTCTCCTCCCCAGCATCAAGACCTGCCAGGAATGCCATCGCGAACAAGGACCGGCCAAGGAATTTGCCGAGGGGAGTTGCTTTGAATGCCATCAGTATCACAACTGGAGGGACGAGCAGCCCGTGAAGGGCAAGTATGATGTGCACCAACTTCGTAGTGCATCCGCTTGGCGAACTCCGCGTAGCTGACCGGAACCTGTCCGTCATATAATCCCTAGGAAATTAACGGCGAACCAACTCCGGTCGCCAAGCCCGAGGTCCTAATGCAGGAAACAGCCGATCAATATACGCGACGACTCTTGGGATATCTTGTCGGAAAACCAGGTCTCCGCGTGCAGCAAGCCACACCCAAGAAACTGGCTCTTCTCACCAAGCGTTTAGACCGCAAGAAACTTGCGCAGCGTCCGGCACCGGAAAAATGGTCTGTGGCTGAAATTTTGGCGCACCTTGCAGACTCAGAATTGGTGATTGCATGGCGACTGCGTCTCATCCTCACTTCGAACGGCGCCCCTATCCAAGCCTACGATCAGAATGTATGGGCCACGACCTTTAACTACCGCCGGCGGAATCCCAAGGAATCGCTCGAAAGGTTCCGCGTATTGCGGGAGAGTAACGTCGCGCTCCTGAAGGCCGCACCGAAGAATTTATTGGAAAACTATGGAATGCATGCCGAGCGAGGTAAAGAGACGATTTCGCACTTGATGAATCTCGTCGCCGGGCACGACCTGAACCATTTGCGGCAAGTCGAGCGAATCGTGAAAGCGCCAGGCACGAAGCGTCACCCAGGAAAATGAAGGAAGGGACCATGAGTTTCACCGCTCTCATTACCGGCGCGTCTGGCGGCATCGGCTATGAGCTGGCCAAGCTCTTTGCACGCGATGGCAACAACCTGGTGCTGGTGGCGCGCAGCGGGGACAAGCTGGGGCAGCTTGCCGGTGAGTTGGAGAAGGCTTACAAGATTCGAGCAAGCGTGGTCGCTGTGGACCTCGCCCTGGCCGATGGCCCGGATCAGGTTTTTATGGCAACGCAAAAGGCGGGGATTGACGTCGATGTCCTGGTCAACAACGCCGGTTTCGGTCAGTTTGGGTTCTACGTCGAGACCGATCTTCCGGAAGAGCTGCGGCAGATTCAACTCAATATCGCTTCCCTGACGCATTTGACCAAGCTCTATGTGCGGCCGATGGTCGAGCGGAAGCGGGGACGCATCCTGAATGTGGCTTCGACGGCGGCGTTTCAGCCGGGGCCCCTGATGGCGGTCTACTACGCGACGAAGGCTTACGTGCTGTCGTTTTCTGGAGCGCTCTCGAATGAGCTGCGTGGAACGGGTGTGACGGTGACTTGCCTTTGCCCAGGGCCGACTACGACGGAATTTCATAAGCGGGCGGCAATGGACCTTTCGAACATGATGAAAGCTCCATTTATGGATGCCAAGTCCGTAGCCGAGCTTGGCTACCGGGCTATGTTGAAAGGCAAGCCGACGGTAATCGCGGGCACGATGAATTGGCTGGTGGCGCAGTCTACGCGCTTGGCGCCGAGATCGTGGACGGCGGCGGTGGCGCGGAAGATTCAGGAGCAGAGGCAGTGACGTGCCGGGTCTGGCGCGCGCCCGTGAAGACCGCCGGCAGCGCTCGCATTCGCTCGGATAGAGCGGCGCTGACCAGTCTGGGACGGGTCTCTATGCCGTGAATGACAGCCATTCCTGGGGAGAATTATCAGGTATTGATGATTTTTCAAGCGTTCGCGAGCCCCGGAACCGGTCGCGACCATGTCGTACGCTCTGGCGATGTTGCTGCGGGCGAGGGTAATAAGTGCCCCGCTGAAGTCCCGGTTATTCACATTTTATTTACCGTGAATATCGAGCGGAGATAGTTCAATCTTCAAGGTTAGAAGGCGATCGATCCCGAAAGCCCAGATTCACTCCCACTCGATGGTGCCGGGCGGCTTTGAGGTTACGTCGTAGACTACCCGGTTCACACCCTTGACTTCATTGACGATGCGGCTGGACATCGTCTTCAGGACTTCATGCGGCAGGAACACCCAGTCGGCCGTCATTCCGTCTTCGGAATTGACGCAGCGGATCGCGCAGGTATAAGCATAGGTGCGCTGGTCGCCCATCACGCCCACAGACTTGACCGGAAGAAGCACGGCGAATGACTGCCAGATTTTCGTATATAGACCGGCGCGTTTGATTTCGTCGACGACAATCTCGTCGCACTCCCGCAGAATGTCGCAGCGTTCTTTGGTGACTTCCCCTAGAACGCGGACCGCCAGACCTGGGCCGGGAAATGGCTGGCGTTGCAGCATGTCGTCGGGCATGGCCAGATCGCGACCGATGCGGCGGACCTCGTCTTTGAAAAGATCTTTCAGCGGCTCGAGCAGCTTGAGTTGCATTTTTTCCGGCAGTCCACCCACGTTGTGGTGCGACTTGATGGTCTGCGAGGGGCCGCGCACGGAGCGCGATTCGATCACATCGGGATAGAGCGTGCCCTGCACGAGCCAGAAGTTCTCGAGCTTTTCCTCCGCCTTGTCAGGCGCAAACGGTCGTTCCTTGGATGCGGCCGATTCCAGAATCTTGTGGGCTTCTTCTTCGAAGACGGCGATAAATTCATTGCCGATAATCTTGCGCTTGGCTTCCGGTTCGGTGACTCCGCCAAGCCGGCGGAGAAAACGCGCGCTGGCATCGACGGCATCGATGTGCAGACCCAGTTTGTCGCGGAGGTTTTGCTGAACTTTCATGAACTCGTCTTTCCGCAAGACGCCGTTGTCCACGAAGATGCAGGTCAGCCGGGGGTTGCCTTGTTCGTCGCGCAGGGCGCGGTCGACCAAAACAGCCGCTACCGAGGAATCGACGCCGCCAGAGATGGCGCAGATCGCGCGGCCACTGCCCACCTGCTGTTTGACGTGGGCAATGGTCGTGTCAATGAAGTGCTGCGGCGTCCAGTTCGGCGACGCTCGGCAGATTCCGAACACGAAGTTCTTGAGAATCTCCGCCCCTAGAGGCGTGTGGTGGACTTCGGGATGGAACTGCACCGCCCACATCTTTTTGTCGGCATTTTCAATTGCGGCCAGAGCGGTTGGCGACTGCGCAATCCTTCGAAAACCCTGAGGCAGTTTTTCGGCCTCATCTCCGTGGGACATCCAAACCGAAAGGTCGTGCGGTAAGCCCTCGAACAGGATCGACTGCTCGATGACCTCGACTTGGGCGTGGCCATATTCGCGTTTGAGGCCGGGCTTCACTTTGCCGCCGAGCGTATGCACCATGAAGTGCAGCCCATAGCAGATGCCCAGCAAGGGAAGGCCCAGCTCGAGCACGCGCGGGTCGGAGGGCGGCGCGTCGGCGTCGTAAACGGAGCAAGGGCCACCGGACAGAATGATGCCGATGGGCGCGTAGCCACGAATTTCTTCGAGACTCGAGTTGCAAGGTAGGACGGCGGAGAAGACGTTCTGTTCGCGGATGCGGCGCGCAATCAACTGCGTGTACTGCGAACCGAAGTCGAGGATGACGATTGATTGAGGTTCCACGGATGAGTTTATCAGATTGAGGGATGGTGTGGATGGGCTCAATTACCTGCCCGGCAACGGCTCACCCGGAGAAAAGCCGGGCATCAGCGGCTCGTCACAATCCTCATCTGCCAAACTTCGAGGACGCGAGGAAAACAACGGCTCGTCTTCCAGACTCTCCCCCTGGCCCGCATACGGCGGATGCCGCATCGTAGGCGGTTCGATCCCCGCTGGCGCAGCCTCGGGTTCGAGCAGCGAACTGCGATCCCACTCCACCAGGATGAGATAGCCCGCAAGGCGGGCGACATACAACCAGTCCGCGACGGCAAAGTATACCAAGAGGATGACGCCCATCAACGCCAGCGTAACTCCCGGCGGAACCAGCGAAGCGACCGCCAGCGGATACACGATCACAGTCGTTCCAATTATGAATGCGACTAAGTGCATCGCCCCGAACCAGAATCCCACCATCGAAGTCTTCCCTCCCGAGCGGCGGCTGAAATCGAGGGCTGCGACGATGGCGCCAAAAGTGTCCTCGGCATCGCGCACGGCGAAGATTGCGGCAAAGGAAAGAAACCAGTTCACCGACGACCAGATCACGGAAACGAGCATTGCCAGCGGAACGAAGAGCAAATACGCCAGGCCGACATGAGGCGTCTTCGGAGTCGTGACAAAGGACGCGACCAAACCAGCGCCCAGAAAACTCAGTAGCCCGGCCAACGCGAGGGCAACCCGCAAGAGGTGCAGTCCGATAAGAGCATGGAGGGAGCCGGGTTTCGACACCCAATCCGGGGTAGCTCGCGCAACCAATGCACGGAGCGTGACGAAACGTCCGAGGGCTCCGAGCAGAATCCAGAGCAGGGCCAAAGCCGGAATCAGAACGATGACGGTGTGGACCACGCGGGGGCCGCTGCCGTGGAAGATGTCCGCCAAGGCACGGGAAACCGCCAGCGGATGCCTCAGTCTCAGCAGCATCAGGTCCGTGGGCGTGACGATGAGTGTGTGCAGGTACTCGAACAGCGCCAGTCCCGTGAGGAGGATGGCCGCGCCTCCCCAGCTCCAGCGCCAGGCAAGTTCGGCGAAGAAGATCGAAGGCTGGCGCCAGATGGCGCGGAAACCGTCGCGGACTGGGGCGGGCGAGGGCAAAGGATGCCTGATTGCTGAGTCCAAACGCCGGGAACTGGGCGTTCGATTGCGATTGCAAGGATAAATGAAAGTTGAAGACGCTGCCGGAAAGGCCTTGTTTGCGGGCGAGCGGGCCCGCGCCACTACTTCACGACGATGTTGACCAGCCGGCCCGGAATGACGCGAATTTGAACAATCTGTTTGCCTACGATTGCCGCACGAACTTTCTCGTCAGCAAGGGCCGCTTCTCGGACATGCTCTTCCGGTGAGTCGGCGGGCACTACGATGCGGCTGCGCACTTTGCCGTTGATCTGCACGGCCAGTTCGATTTCCTCTTCCTTGGCCAGCGCGGCGTCGTACTTCGGCCAAGGTGCGCGGAGGAGGCTGGATTTCTCACCCAGGGTCTCCCAAAGTTCGTGAGCGAGGTAGGGCGCGAAGGGGGCGAGCAAAAGCACGAGACTGCGCTGGAGATCAGCGAGAAGAGCAACCGGGACTTTGGCCGCAACGGCCTTGTCTTCGCCTGTGTGTCCTCCTGTGTGTCCTCCTTTGTGTTCTCCTTTGTCGACTCCCTTGCCGTCACCCTTGCCGTCTCTGTTTTCCTCGGCGGCGTACATGGCATTCAGCAGCTCCATGATGGCGGCGATGCAGGTATTGAAGTGCCAGCGTCCTTGGAAGTCGTCGGTGATGCGCTTAATCGTCTGGTGCAACTTGCGTTGCAGAGCGCGCGCCTCGGAAGACAACGCCGCGGGCACGGGCCTGCGCCAGTCGGGGTGCTGCGGTTGGGCATTGCGCAAGACGTAGCGGTACACGCGTCCGAGAAAACGCTGAACGCCTTCGATGCCGGTTTCCTGCCAATCGAGGTCGCGATCCGGCGGCGCTGCGAAAAGGCTATAGGTTCGGGCCGCGTCGGCGCCGTAGCGGGCCACCATTTCGTCGGGCGAGACCACGTTCCCAAAACTCTTCGACATCTTGGCGCCGTCTTTGATGACCATCCCTTGCGTGAAGAGGCGTTGGATGGGTTCGTCATTCTTGATCATGCCGATGTCGCGCATGAACTTGGTCCAGAAACGCGAGTAAATCAAATGCAAGATGGCGTGCTCGACGCCTCCGATGTACTGGTCGATGGGGAACCACTAGTTGGCAACGCCGCCCGCGACGGGAGCCTG
>Ga0137418_10002882_pt1 | contig 15727 bp, 22 predicted proteins | sample CZODoug3_1_2_16f_FD_122242 | JGI IMG/M metagenome (GOLD analysis project Ga0137418, IMG submission 122242) | Vadose zone soil fungal communities from Angelo Coast Range Reserve, California, USA - CZODoug3_1_2_16fungal (Hybrid Assembly) | ecosystem: Environmental > Terrestrial > Soil > Vadose... | reverse complement strand
GCAAGTGTCACAGTGAACTCTCATGGTGATTACTCTTACCGTTCCTTTCGAATCAGTTCAGCTAGTCGATGGTTGACTTCCAACCGGAGAGGATCAAGATGTTTCAGATTGAGCTTATCCCAGTCAGCCCAAGAAATCTCGCCTTTCAGTTTCCCGAGCAAGATAGTCTCGTCAATCTTGCTAACCGTCATTATCGTTTCTCCTCGGGCTTCGCATCGCGTGTGACTTGCTCATTCAGACATTTTATTTCGGTAGAAACCTTTGTCTTGTAGAACCGTGCGGCCTTGTTGGAATCAAGTAATCTGTAACTTGATTCGACGTATTCCTTCCTTTCAAGTTCACCCAGATGGTAAGCAAGAGTTGACCGATCTAAACCGAGCCCTTTTGCGATTTGGGTTAGGTATGCAGGGCCCCAGATGAGTAACCATTGAACGATTAGATTCTTGGTTTCGCAACTTGGACAGACGAATGGTAAACTTATGGTTTTCAAACAGAAATCGTCCCCTTAATCATCTCTAGCAGAACATCGATCAGCCTCTCTATCAAACTCAAACAGCTATCGCCGTCGAATCCATCGCACGATCCGTTCCCATCTTGTCCAGGGCTGATAGCCGACACAGACCAGAGAACCATCTTTCCTGATATGCTCGTGTGCTGGCATTAATGGGTTACGGCGACAGGTTGTTTTCATGACTTCCTCGACGGACTATTCCTCTTGTAGAGGTCGCGAGTCTTACGGCTTGTCCAGCCAATAACCCGTTCAGTCTCGACATTGATAACCTGGCATTTGCCGTCACCGTCAGACTGGTGCTTCCGGCCGTCCCTGATCTCGCTCTGGCAGTTCTCACAGAAGGTTATTTTTCCACTTCCGAATTGTATGCCGTAATCACATTGATGTTCTCTAGACATTGATGGTAAAGATAGATGTCGATCCTGTAATGGGTTCTGCAGAGATGACAGTATTTCCAGATGTAAGGCCACTGTCGCTTTACTGCTCGTCTCATTCTGGTTTTGCCATCTTAACCCGCGTCTTAGTCCAGTTTCGCCAAAGATAGACTATGAAAGGCAGAACGCCGACAGCTAGTCCAACGAAGAAGTAGGGAAGCCAGTAGATTAATGGGATGCAGTTGTAATGGACGACTGGAACATTCTTCGAATAATCCCAATCATACACGGGACAGAAATCGCTCATGGTTTCTCCTCGGGCTTCGCATCATCCTCTTAAGAAACCTGACGAACCGTTCCCTTCTTGTCCAGGGCTGATAGCCGACACAGACCTTTGATCCATTCCTGAGAATGTGTTCGTGCGGAGCCATTTCCGGGTTCTGTCGGCAGGACGTTTTCATTTTCACTTTCTGCTCCTGTGGTTCAGGAAGTCGTCCATCGAGTCTATGACCTTATGGATCATGGTGGGGCTCGAGTAGGTCAGTTTCAAGTAGCTGTGTAGCCAGCTTTGCCATGTGGCGATTAGCGCGTCCAGTTCTTTCCGTTTGCCTGCCGCCGCGAGAGTGTAACGGACTAGTGCGTCCTGTAACGGTGGAGGCTCTTCTCTGTCTGCTTCACTGTTGTAAGTGTTTCCTGTCTCTGTCATGCTTCTATCCTGACCCTTGGCTCTATCGGTTTTGCGTGGGCGATCCATTCCGGGAGGACTACTGCCCGGATAAGCTCCTGGACGATAACCTTTCGACGTTCCGCTTCTTCAGCCAGGGCTTTGTGGACGCTTTTTTCAACGCTGACAGTCATCTTGACGTATTCCATAGTCTACCACGGTCTCCGGCAGTCATATATACTTGATTGTGTCAAGTTAGTGATGATTGCTAGGCTGGCCCCAGCTTCCCGACGACTGGCGCTTCAAACTCGCAGTGTTCTTTCTAGTCATCCTGCCTCTCATTCTGCTTCTGGGTCTAGCCTACTATGCACAGTTCAAATATTACAGGGGGTGAAAAACTGAACAGAATAAAACTCGTCCTCGTCCTCTGCCTTGCCGTATTCGCCAGCGCTGGCATAGTCCACGCGGTTGTTCCGGCTGACCCATCATGTTCACCCGGATTCTACTATTCTCTCGGCTATTGCATAACAGAACATAGTGGAAATGGTGGTGGAACAGGCGTGCACGGAGTCGTAAGAATGTAGGCTTAGCCCTGCATCGGCAACACATCATATGTCGGTGCAGTCAGAACATATGTGAATATGCAAGTTTCCAGCGTGTTTAGAACGGGCGAAATCGCGTCCACTTGGATAATATTCGCTATTCCGCGACAAGTGAACGCGGTCATATCCCCGATTGTTATCAGTTCGATCTGTTCCATATAGGCATCGTTGTTGACGTAGGTGCATGGAGTCGCGCAGGCTGTTATAGGCCCCCTGACAGGCTGAGCGTTGAATCCAGGGTTTGCTGTTATGATCCATGTTTTCAAAGGATTAACCGCAAGAAAGACAAGTGTGCCATTTCGCGTTCTGCCAAGAGTATTACCCGTGATTGTCAAGTTGCTGTAATTGACCGAGGCCAAATGAATGTCGAAATATTGTGTAGGACTAGCCTGCGTATCTTTTATGGTGTTGCCCACAATCGTGACTCCATCCCAGATCGGCCTGACTCCTCTAAGCACTATCCCTGAGCATCTGAGATTGTTGCATTGAACGTCAGTGTTCGGCTCTTTCCCATTGTTCGTGATGACGTTGGCGGTTATGGTGATTGGGCCAGCACTGGCAGAGCCAAAAGCCCCAGTTGTGAGCAGGATGCCTGCGCCAAAATTGTCGTGAATCTTGTTATCGTGAATGTTTAACGCTTTTCCCCATTGGGAGCTTATGCCGAAGCTGTTCTGGAAAATTTCGTTACTCCCAACTTCGATGTTGGACGCGCCGTTAGCCATGTTGATTGCGGAGGTGTCTGTGAAGTTGAACATCGATATAGTGTTGAAATCTATTCGTATGCTGGTTGCCGCAGTGCCGATTAGAATCCCATAGTTACCGTTACAGTTCTGTAATGGGCCGAAGGTCGTGCAAAGCTTGATGGTTGAGATTATAGTGCTGAATGAGACTATGCCATTGGAGCCGGAGGGAACGCTGATTCCATTGCTTGAAGCGTTCCAGATAGTAAGCTGGTTGAAGAGCCATCCACTTGATCCGACTGTGAACAAGTCTCCCGTTATCCCGGTCGAATTTACACGGTTATAATCGTCCATTTTGAAGCCTTGTGCGGCGAATCCTGTGGCTGTTGATAAAAGATTGAACGCTGAATGGAATGGACTGTGGAAAACCGTTTTCTGAGGATAGATCACTGATGCAAAAGTCCCACTGATCGCAATTCCAGGCCGAGTAACATTGATTGTCTCAGTCTGATTGAACTTTCCCGGTAATAATGCTATACTGCAACCTAGAAAACACGCTGAGGAGCTTAGAACATCAGTCTGCATTATTTTTTGAAAGCTACTCTCACTGAAGAACGGGACTATCGTACTGGTCGAAAGATATGCGTTGTACGATGTGCCATTTACAAGACTGATGATAGTGAAAGTTGCAGGAACAGGCACTACTGGCCCCGAAGCTCCGCCGCCTCCTCCTGCGATTGAGACTGATAGGCCGAACATGAGCAGTACTAGTACTAGTCCTATGATTAGCGGCATCCATTTCTTATTCGGCTCCTGCTGGCTCATTTCTTCCTCTTCCTCCCCAGTCTGTCCCTGTTAGTCGTGTCGAAAAGGTTCTGGAAGCCGATGAACGTTGCGAAGAGAAACAGGTAGAGGAACGGGGTCAGGAAAAGCAACGGAATACCGAAAAGCGCGTAGCTGATTGCTCCTGTGTCCGAGACTATGACGATGATCTGCGGGCTGACTAGGAAAGGAAACTCGCTGATGAACAGGAAGATACTCGTCCATTTGGCGATGTTGCCTGGTAGGAAGAACATGATAAGGGCGAAAACCGCTATGAACACTTCCCCTACCAGGGAAAAGTAGATGAAGAATGTCAATCCTGTAGGAACATCCTTGTATCGCGTGGTAGATTATCCCATTGGGAACACGCCTTTTCCGACATGTGTTTAATGAGGACAAAGTGCATGATTTCCTCATTTAGAGCCTTTACCGTCAAGTCGGCATCGTTGTATCTATATTGCGCCCTAGTCTTTCGCCAATCCAGACGTATTCTTTGTCGGTACACGACCGGGCCAAGATACCACCAACAATATTGTGCTATCGTATTCCCTGTTGGCTTCAATTCGATGTCCGGTAATCCTCTTTTCAACATCATGCAGGTGGCCTCAGCATAACCTTCTCGTTATAGATCGGGAAATAGTCCTGTGGATTGTTCAAGCGCAGGAAGAATAGCCGATCAACCTCTGCCAGCTTGATGACTAATCGGATAGCGCGTAATGGTTCATGCCAGTTAGTCGGAATTCTCTCTGGGTATATGAAAGCGTCAGGGTTGAATCGTACCCTTGGAACGATGTTCTTGTGGCGTGGAGTATCATACCTCCAAGCTATTCCCCGCTTCTTCGCCTGGTAGTTGAAATAGACAAGATTCCGAACATCTTTTTTCCCACTTGCGGCTGAGTCCATGACCTGCTCAGCCTGGTCAGTCATGATGTAGCTATCGAAAAGGTCGTCGCCGATAAGCTCGTAGGGATTATAGTCGTAGTGTGGCAGGTTCAGGATGTGATCCACATGTTCAGTGATAGGATTAGTGGGACAGTTACAGTAAACGTCCATTCCGGCCTCTTCTGCCAGCCAAGCCCCGTATGCCATCGTGAACGTTTTACCTATCCTGTTCTGCTGGCGTAAGCCTGTACGGCCGCCTCCGCAGATTTCGTAGATTCCCATGTCGATAAGCGAGAATTTGCGGCTCAATGGTACTCTCTCACTTTCTTGTAGTCTGGATATTTCTTGCTCCGTTCCTTGATGTTCTTCGTCAGGTTCCTCATGCGCTGGCGTGGACTAGGATTCTTACCCAAGACGAGCCAGCCCCAACAGCGCTAGTGTTGCAATTATGACCGCGATAATCAAGACTTTCATGGGCAAGCCTTCGTGTGTAGGGCACAGTTCACATTGACTCCGAAATAGTAAGTGTAGAACAGGCTGGCGAAGCCGAGAATCACCGCGAAAGCGATCAGAAACCCGAAGATTCCCCATTTCAAGTTGCCTTGCTTAATGTTGAGCTTGTGGCGGCGTTCGAGAAAGTCGTTCTTGTATGCTTGATGGACTAGCATGGGATCGATTTTGGCTTTCGGAACCAGTTTCCCATCAGCCGCTAATGCGTCAGGCTCGCGTCCGAACACGGGTATTGGCCGTACATCGTCCCAGTTGTAGAGGGAAGCAGGTGCGCCGTTTGGATTGTCGAACATTTCATCGCCACGTGTCGGAATAAAGTATTCACCTGTCTTATCCTTAGTTATCGAAAGCTCTGCCCGGGCCGCGCTTCCAATCTTTAGCTCCGACTCTCTCTTCAGGAACCTGTCTATTCTACGGTTAGGCGTGAAAACGTAGAGTTGACGGTAGGGTATCTGCCGGATACGATACCATCCCTCAGGCCATGCTCCGAGCTTGTTCCAGATGCCGTTGGCGAAGAAGTAGAAAACGAAGGCGATTCCAACGCCTGTGCCTGCGCCTCCGAAGAGATAGACGATGCCTACTGCCGACATTAATATCAGCATCTTTATCGGGTCTATGGTCTCAGCTCCGGATCATGACTTCTCTGTGCCCGTGTCCGTCTCCAAGCCTGCTCCAAATTCTTAAGTTCTTTACGGTTCTGGAAGGCTCGCACATACTCTCTCAACTGGGCTAGTCGCTCGGCTTTCTGCGGGTTAAGCTCTGTCGAGATACGGCCGGACGAGTCCTGTATTTTGCCCTTGACAAAGACAGGTGATCCACGACTATTCTTGACGTGGGATGGTTGTCTGCCGGGGCGATAGCGGTCACGGATAGCGTCTCGTAGTGTTCGCCCCTCTTTCTTCTTCTTTATCGGTTTGGGTTGTGGTTCGACTCTTCTCGGTAGATTCTCGACAGGTATCTCACGATGCGGAATATCCTCGGGTCGCCGTCCTATTGGGGCTTGGGGCTGTTTCGGCTCTGTTGCCTGGAATACTTTCTCGAACTTCTCAGCCGACAGTTTGGCTTCTGCCTGTGCCTGTTCAGCCTCTTTCCGTTGAGCCTCACTCACTAAGGCCACTTCCAGAGAGTTCCGTTATGCCACGCTACAAGGACAAGGATAACGCATTGAACCGCCATTGGGATTCCGACCAGTATCCAAGCCGGAAGGTAATCGCCTTCGTCTTTCATCTAGCGTCGTCTCTCTGGCGAGTGCGGAGCAGGCGGGACGCTATAACCGCGTTCACGCGCTTCCGAAAAAGCAATCGCAACAGCCATCCTTTCACTAACCCCCTCATGCCTAAGCCGTTCTATCTTGTGGCTGACAAACCGTTGAGCCGCCTTAGTAGTCATTTCAGATTCTCTCCGTGAAATGCCATTCTCAGAAGTCGAATATCCTCGTATTCCGTGCAAACTACATGGTTATCGCATCCTATCCCGTCGTAGTTCGGATGATCCCGTCTAACATTACGAATCACTTGTTCCGTTTGTCTAGGGTCAAGCAGTTGCTCCATTGTTTTACCGTCTCCTCTCCGGGTTGGTCGAGGACATGGCTACTGCAAAGTTGGTCTCATGCTGGAGCCGTCTGTATTTCTCCTCCAGCTCCCGGTACTTGCTAGGGGCACGTACTCTCAAGTCGTCGAAGTCGCGGTTGATACGGTCAGAAATCTCCCTATGAACCATTATTTTCGGTTCTCCCAGATTGCCCAAATCTGAAAGGCTGGCCATGCGATTAGCAACCCAATCCACACTAGTTCGGCTAGTTGGTCGATTGTCATGCTCCGACTCCTTTCTGAGCCTGCTTACTGCGCTCCTCCGCTTCTGCTTTAAGCTTCTGTAGCCATGCTGTCATTTCGCTCTCGAACCGTACTGAGGATTGTCCCTGTTGGGCATCTGTTCTTGACCTGTTGGCTCGGAGTTCGTCTATCAGCATCTCGCCAATCTCCGGTATTGGAATGTCCAGTGCTTCGCCACCGATTCCATGTTCCGCGACCTGTTTCATGTCAACATACAACTGTATCTGGTCTGGCGTGATACTCGTTCTCTCGAACCACTGGTAAGGGTCTATCTTGTCGCTGAACGCGTGACTCTGCGGAGCGTCCTTCTGTCCGATCCCTATCTCCGTACCCAGTACGCTTGAGAATGTCTGTTCGCTTCCCTCCAGCTCTATCGGTGCTGAGCCTTTCGGAACCTGCGCTCTCAGCTTTTCTATCGGTACTGGCTCGTTCTTGACGCGCGAACGATTCCCTGTACCATTCTTCTCGTTGCCTGTTTCGTCTGTGGACACGCCTAGTCCTCACCCAGAGATAAGTCGATAACCCTGTGATTCCAGCCCCGAACAGGTAGATAAACATGCGAGCCTCGGCCACCGTACAGACGGTTCCCGTTAAACATGCCTCGTAAGTCATAGACCACTTGGACTCCCCCGGAACAGCCGGAACAACTCGACCGCGATGACGATGAAAAGCGCTAGAAGGAAAAGATTGAAGAACGGTATTACCGTTAGACCTCCCGTTGATCCGAAAGTGACCTGAGTCATCAGACTACCGAAGGCTGAGACGCGGAAGAGAAGATTGACTAGGACTGTAGCAGGGTAGAAGATTGCTGATGCAACATCGACAGTTGCCGCGGCCACATTGGAGCCGACACAGTTAGCGTCGAGAAATCCACAGTTTTTCAAGGGTACAAAGCCTGCGATTCCAGAAGGCCAGCCTCCGAAAATGATGTTCATGTTGTTCTGAATGTCTATACCGGGAATAGTCTGACCGTATGCAATAATCAGTATTGCGAACATTCCAAACGTGAAAAGGATATTGTCAGCGTTGATGCGTCCCATCTAGAAGTAGTTCCTAGCTGTTTTCCCGAACACTACTGCGCCCATAAAGAGGAAGAATATGGTGACTAGTGACTCGATCAGGTTGACACCTACGAAAATGAAGAACCATCCCAGGAAGAAGAAGATGAACACGTCGCCCGCCGCGACGAATTTGGTCACGTGAGCAGAAGCGAAGCCGACTGTGACCAGTAGGAAGGAGACGACTGTTAGGATGAAAATCCAGAATAGTGACCCTGAGGTTTGACAGCTTGCGGTAACTACTAGACACATACCGTTAGAGAGCGCAGGCAATAGACAGTCAAGCTGGGCCCAGTTGTTCGCGCATCCTCCTGTCGTAGGCGGGGGAGGTGGCACACCTACCGTTGTTCCCGTAACGTACGCCCATATACCTGTAGAATCAATTCCCGCCGTGTTACACGGTGTTCCCGTCGATGCGCATCGTGAAACTCCTGATAGAATGGGTTGTATTCCCCCATTCGCATATTGTAGGTGTCCACTGTCGAAGCATCCGGTACTGCACAGCGTGTTTGTCTCGTTAAGGTCTAAGCCTGAGAACTGGGCAGAGACGGCTATGGCGACCCATTGGCCAGCACTGATAGGGGCGTTGCTGACCGTCGAGTCTCGGCCTTTTCCAAACACGAAGTTCTGCTTACTAGTTACCAGTGTCCCTTGGCATTGTGCCGTGAATGGCTGAACATCGACGGGGCAGTTGGCGGTGTAGATGCCTATACCCACCTGTATCCCGTTAGTGTACGGTTTGGCTATGTTGACAGTCATGTTGTTGATGAACCCGTTCACAGGCGACTGGAAAGCGTAGAATAGGGTGATTGAAAGGTTGAAGTTGACAGTGTGTGTCGCGTTCGGATTTATCAGTGTTACAGCCGGACTACCACAGTTCCCATAGCAGGCACTATTCGACGTGGTACTCGGGTTGGAACCTCCGAGAAGAATCACGTCGCCGTGATCGCTGAATGTGCTGGAACCTCCTGAGCTTGAATAGTTCACTCGGAAGATTGGAAAGTTCGCCGTTAGACTACTAGTGTAGCTACAGAGTCTTTCAGCAGTAGCTACGGTCTGACAAGTATTCTGCGACTGTGGAGCAGGCGCAATTCCATCACTAGTGGCCGAAGCGGCTGTCAGAGTCATCGTGCCTCCCCCGTTGTTTAGGACAGTAATCGCTTCCCATCCGGCTGTTCCCCCCCCTGCGGCGATGCTTGACTGTAGAGACTCCTGACCAGTACCAGTTACACATGAACCACCGCAGTTAGCATGATAGGTTCCCCCTAGAACCGTCACGACGTTCGTGAACAGGTCAGCAAACACGTTGCCGCCTGAGAAGCTACAGCCTCCAGGCGTACAGCCAATGGTGATTGTGACTGTTCCCGCCGATTTTGCTGTTGCCCACAACGCCGCCGTGAAGGTTTGTCCACTTGTTTGAGCGTTCCAGATGAAAGTGTAAGTGTCTCCGATATTGTCGCTTGCCGTAAACGCGCTGAATCCACCGACAGAGCTTACCCAAACCCCTACACCTAGAAAGTCTCCTGCGCTGACACCTGTGATAGTTACGCTTGTCTGGCTTCCCACTACAGTCTTAACATATAATGGAGAGGCCGCGTGAACTGGGAGGATTCCAGGAGGGACGAGGAACAGACCAAGGGACGCGACTAGAAGTACCAGTACGAGTCGGAATATGCGGAGTTTCGTAACTTATAGCCCTCCTGGGAATCGGCGTTCGAAAATCGCGTAGACCATCAGCAGTATCATGGCCCCGAAAAGAAACGGGATCAGTTGGACTATTGGTACAAGCCCAACTGTCCGTGTAATGTTCGGATTCGGCGTAAATGTGACTGTGGCATTGTTGAACCGACTATGAGCTATTGTGGTTCCAGTCGTGAAATTAGCGATTACCCCGAACAGTGACGAGGCGAACACGATGAGAATTATTGCTCCAAACAGGTCCCCAATTAGTCCCCCATGTGATACTGCTCGGCTTGATACTGCCTGTGCTATTCCGACAATATTCGTCTGAAACACGCCTGTGTAGGGCCGGATAGGAATAACGTCGTTGTAGAGAACATCGACTACTCCTGCGCCGAAGATACTGACCAGTAGGGTTAGGAATAGGAGACGGGAAAAAAGGGGTGGTGGCCTCGCCAACGGCGAAGCCCCTCTATAGTCCACCTGGAAGATGCTTCTCGAAGATGGCGTAGACCATCAGCAGTATCATGGCCCCGAAAAGGAACGGGATCAGTTGGATGATAGGCACGAAGCCTATCGAAGCGGTTACGTTCACGTTTGGCGTGAATCCCGTGTGGGCGACGGTGATACCTGTGGTGAAGTTGGCGACTACACCGAACAGTGACGAGCCGAGTACGATGACGATTACTCCCCCGAACACGTCCCCGATTATGGAGGCGTGTTTGATGGCGTACGAGGGAAGATGTGGCTGTAGACCTGTGTTGCTGATCCACGCCTGGTAGCGCTCGTAGGAGGCTGTCCAGTACGCGGAGAACTGTTGGTAGGCCGACTTGAGCTTGCCGTTGTTGAAAGCGTTCCATACGAGGAACGTGAGAAGCCGTGTGTTTTCAGATGCCCGGAAGGCACTCATGGAGTATCCTATGGAGAGGCGTGTGGCTATAAGCCTTGTGGTAAATCGCCTATTTTTTCGTCAATTCCCAAAAAAGAGGGAGTTATCGATAGTTAGCGCGTTAAGCGTTCTACTTCGCGGGTGGATTGTTCAACTCTTTCAAGAGCGCATCGACACAGACTTTCAGTTGCGTACCTGCATCCAAGAGCTTGCCGAAATAGACGTTGCTATTCCTGTCTCGGACAATGAAGCCGTTGTCGATCTGCTCTAGAGAGAGATGGAACTTGTCACTCATTCCAAAACCTCCTTCGGTGAAATCGTCCTATGAGGCTATTTATAGGGTTAACGCTTTGATTTCCTTGATTGTCGCTAACAACTGTTTGAGCTTTTCCTGACCGTACTCGGTTGCTGAGACAATTGTAACCCCGAGCTTCGGGTCGAATCTGGCTCTGATCAACGCCTCATCTTCCATGTTCTTGATAAGATAGCTGAAATTACCCTTGCCTAGACCGTCGGTGGATTCGACGTACTTCTGACATTCAGCCCACCGTTTAGGCCCATGCTGGAGAAACGCCATTACTCGAATCTCGTCAAGATTGGCAAGCATGAACCTGTAATGGTTGATTCCACACCGGGGAGTAGGCTTTTCCTGCACTAGATTCCACTCTTTTCAAACGCCGCATAGATGACGATTAACATGACCGCGACAAAGATGAATGGAAGAAGATTTACTATGGGTAGCATGGCCACAGAGGCTGAACTGGTAATGTTTGCATTGGATGTGAAGCCTGTTCGATTAGCGGTTAAATTTAGAACGATTGGAAACAGAGCCGAAGCGATCATGATGATAATTACTGCGCCGAATATCTCTCCGATAAGACCAGTACCTAAATGCCCTGAATCGCTGTATTCATACGGTTTGACGTAAAGCTCAATCTCTCCAAGTGAAAGGTCAAGATATTTCTCGATAGCCCAGTCGCAGTAAGCGCATCGTTTCCAGACCCAGTTATCTCTCGCGCTTCTCAGAATGATGTGGTGATTTTCGGTTAGGTTGGCTCCACAGTTTCGACATTTGGCTCCTTCGTAGCCGCAGTTTTCACAGACTAGGATTCGCGGATCGTAGCCGCAGGACTCGCATTTTGCGTCTGGAAGTAGGGGTGCGCCACATTCAGGACAGGGATCGACTCCGGCGAACTTTTGAGCCGACAATTCTCATCAGAGACGGAAGAACCCTATGTATGCTAGTACGGAGACTACGGTTAGGATGGTGAATACTGCCGCGACTAGTGCTGGCATTGTTCCCCATATCCGGTTCATTGTACGGGCGTAGGTATCCTTCCAGTCCAGCCGACTTTTAATGTGGCAGAACGGGCAGAACTGGTAGACTCTCATCGGGTGTAGTCCGTACTGGTAGGTTGTCGGAACATGGCCCAGATTCATACATTTCTGCCACAAATCATCTGTTCCCTCTGCAAGAACGATTACTGAGCCGGGAATAGTCTTACGATTCAAAATCACTGTTGTTTCATCCGTCTTATCATCCGGTTCAATTTGAACTTGCCTATCTGGACGAACAGTATCCAGAACCAGGGAATCGCCGTGATAATGTAGTATTCTAAGTCGTTAGGTGTCGCGCCCCGCTGAAGGGTGAAGTTCCACATTGGAGTAGTAGCAGGCAGTTTTGCCAGTGGAGCAAGAAGCAACAGTAGCGGATTTAAGGCTCCGGCGAGCGACAGCCAGACAATCGGCAGATCATACGGGGCGGCCGTGTAGACGATGAACGTGACGGGCAGATAAAACCAGAACAGGCGGTAGCTTCTGGTGAGGAGCAGAATCGGCAGATCGACCACTGCCAACATCAACGGGTAGTTGAAGGTCAATGGCCAGTTGAGAACATACCAGAGAAACCCGTAGGGAGTGTAGTATGGGAAACACCAGCATCGGACGGAGTAGATTATCGAGGTGAGGTCGTGGTGGTAGTAGAAGGGTAATTGTGCCATTCGCCACGCGAATAGTCCGACGGCGAGGAACGTTTTTTTCTGGTCTTGGAAGAAAGCCCAGTCTAAGAGTTTTCCGATCAGATATGGAACACTAGCCAGGTGTAGAGGCTACTGATGAACATGGCCGTCAAGAACGCTACGAGAAGAGACCAGAGCTTGAAGGCGCGGGGATAGGAACGGTACATATAGACAATGTTGAACACGGTCGATTCCTGCTTCGGCTCAGCCATTCTCGGAGGTACAGCGTGACCATACAGCATCGGGGGCGGTGCGGGGTTTGCGACCGTTGCAGGAGCAGGAGGCTCCTCTATCGCGATTCCTTCCTTATGATTGGTCTCGTAGTGTTTCTGCATCGCCTCGTTTCCTACGAAGCGGCCGCATCCTCCGCAACGGAAATATCCTGAATATTGCTCAGTAGTCATCGGTAGTACCATCTTGCTGGACAATTAGTGCAATAAATCCCTTTCGTATGATGGTAGAGGTTCTCCTTATGGTGTATCCACACAAATAGGAGCCAACTACGACGTTTTCCACCGATCAGCTTTCGTAGAATTGGCTTGATTCGCATTAGAGAATGGGCTGGCCCTGCGCGTCCGTGTAACAGTCCGCGTGGTGGAAGCTCTTTGCTCCCCTCGCATTTCTCTTCTTGGTTACGATTAAATCCCCTACACGGAAGAGGAAGCCACATTTTTGGCAGGCTATGGCTCCTCTAGTTTTCAGTTGGCGGAATTTCTGGTAGGTCAATTCGTAGATTTTCATTGATGTTCTAGTTTGCCCTTTACAACCGCGTCACTTTCCCAGTGCTGACGGTCATGCCAGCCCTTCGATTCACCAATCTCCAATGCTTTCTTGGACACGTTTCGTGTTCCGACCGCGTAGGCGAAGAACATTACTAGGAAGAATCCGGCGAGGGCCCATCCTAACTGCCACCAGTCAAGAAGCAACGACATGGCTCGGTCTCTCTATGGGATTAGTTAAAAGGCTACCGGAAAGACAACATTTTCCCCTCGACCCGTTTCTTGTGCAGGAAGAACAGCGTACACCGCATTTTTGGCAGATCGGCATCTTCTCAATCTTCCGCGCAACCTCCCGCTTTCGACGATCCTCAAACCGCAGGGCTTTCACCGACATATCGTTCTGTGCCCTCAAACCAATCAGGCAGTTGTAGCCTCCAAGACCCTTTCAGATTCCTGGGATTTGTCAGGTAGTTGTAGTCCCGGAATCTGGCCTCGCCTCCGCATAAACTCTGCGAGCCGAATCTGTTCACCGGAGAACTGATCCACAACCGTCAAGTCTTGCAGGAAAATGTCCTCGAAAGCATATGCCCCACAACTGACCAGTGCGAGACGGTTTTTCAAATGGTCTTTCATCAAGCGGTAGGCTACTGGAATGTTGGGAACCATTGCTCTAACATGTTTGCCCAGCTTCTGATCCCAAACCCGGTGAAGCTCACGCAGTTCGGGAGGCCGTAAAATACAATGTAGCTCCGTCAGCTTCTCGCGCCACATTATTTCCGTCGCAAATTCCAACTTCGACTCGCCCCTGTATTCTGTCCATTGGTAGTCAGTGATACCGTACTGCTTCAACAATTTGTTGATCTCCAGCTTCGTCTGTTCCGGATCGACTTTTGTTCCGTGATACGGGAGACGACTGGAGGCTATCATTTCGGATACCACTCTGCCGCGTCAGCAATCGGAATTAGTCGAAGCTTCAATAGAACACCGCATCGTTCACAGACATAGCCGTCAGGGGTTCCACGAATCTTGTCAGAGCCACACTTTCCACAGATCATTTTTTCTCAACTTCACTGTCTGCTACCCACTGGCCCATCTTGGGAGGACGACCCCAAGTACGCACAACCATACGATGATCCGAGCGTCGAGTATCATCAAAAACGATGTTTTCCCTGATGAAGCCCCGGATATCCCGGTGCTGAACCTCTGCATGGTCACGTTCAAGATGGTCATGGAGCTTCCCAATGTCTAAGCCCTCGAAATCTTCGTGAAACTTACAGTAGAACGGCATTTGTGATCATCGCCCTTTCGGACTCTGTAACGAACATAGCCCCGCACAAAAGCGGTGACTACTCCCTTCCACGCTATTGCAGTAGCTTATGGGGAGATGCTCCTGGAAATGAAGTCGACGGGTCATTGTTGTCACTCGCCGCGCGTGGGATACTCAGTAGAGTGTAACACACTAGCATTTAGCTTTAGCTGAACCAGATGCTTCTCATTCGGTGTCCAGCAATGTGAACAGCGATGCCAGGACAGGAATCGGTTGTAGATAAAGAACGCTTTTGTGGATCGGAAACAGTCGCTACAATGACCCTTCTTCTTCGTGTAAAAGAGATGGATCATAAGGCTTTCACTCGTATATCGGGGGCTATCTGTTGGTACTTGTCATTGATGAGGAACCGTACTACGTCTGAATGTGCTTGAATTCCTAAACGGCTTTGTATCGCTTTGAAATGTCTCTCTATATTTCCTTCCAAGATTATGCCAATCCTGAGCATAGCTAATAATTCCGTCTAGTTCTTGTCTCATAAACCCTTCGGTTCCTCTTGCTAGTCTTTTTGCGGGCAAGCCGGATATGGGAATCATATTCTTCTTCAGTTGCGAACGTTTGGCCACATGCATGGCACTGGATCATCTGGTTCTTGGCCAATCCTTCGTCGCACGATCCACCATTTCAACGTAGCGATTCTCAACTTGTATCCCCAGACAGCATGAATATTATGCTGAATCGATTGAATATCGACCCAGCCATTCAGTTGCGTGAAGAAAAACCGTTTAACTTGCTGAAAGACTTGTCTTGGAGGCATTTTCGCCGCAAAGGTCAATTTCTGCCATTTTTTCCCTAACCGTCTCCACATGCTTGGCTCAATGGTCAAAATCATGTTTAAACTGTCAGCTTTTTCCAGGCAACGTGCCAAATTGTCCCTTTCGGGATAGCCTATTAGATGAATCCTGAGACGGGAGACTACTCTAATGTTATGAGGCCAGTTAGAGAGCAAGAGGGACAGAAAGAGAGAGAGAGATACTAAGAGACGACCTCGTGGGCTTTCTCCCTTCTTCTCTTTGGTGGTGACGCACTACGGCTACGGCTACGGCTACAGCTGCGACTGCGACTGCGACTCCGCTTGTCTTTGGCTTCAAGTCGCTCTTGGTGAGCTAGAAATGCAAACCGAATATCAGCACATACAACGAGAGCAAAACTCACCCGA
>Ga0137418_10002880_pt1 | contig 15743 bp, 12 predicted proteins | sample CZODoug3_1_2_16f_FD_122242 | JGI IMG/M metagenome (GOLD analysis project Ga0137418, IMG submission 122242) | Vadose zone soil fungal communities from Angelo Coast Range Reserve, California, USA - CZODoug3_1_2_16fungal (Hybrid Assembly) | ecosystem: Environmental > Terrestrial > Soil > Vadose... | reverse complement strand
GCCCACCATCCGATTCAAGTGGTCGTCACTGGCCCAGCGAACGATCCCACCGCCCAAGCCCTCGAAGCTGCCGCCCATCGCGTCTACCGCTTCGGCAAATTCGTCCTCCGCATCACTCCCGACACTTCCCAACTCCATTTAGCCGGCGCCATCAATGAAACACTCTCTCATCTCCCCGCCGGCAAACCCCTCGCCTTAGTCTGCTCCGGCCAAACCTGCTTCCCCCCAACCAGCGCCCCCGAACAACTGATCGCTCTCCTTGAGGACAGCGCCGCCGGCGCCGCCACTTCCTAGCCGATTCGAACATCGCGCTTGTAGTGGCGCAGCATGCTGCGCCACTGCGACGGAGCGTTCCACTCAGGCCGCGACTTGAATTCCGCCGCAAATGAAAAAACAGGCGCGCTGCTCGCGCACCGCGCCCGTCCATTCATGAGAGTCCCGTTTTTCCTTAGCTTCCTTTACGTCCTTTACTTCCTTTACCTCATTACTTCTTCGGCCTCGACTCCGGCGGCACCAGCCCGTTGATCCGGTAATACACCACCAAATTTCCGTAGTGCTCCCCAGAATGCTCGATCAACCCGTAGGCCAAATCACCCACTCGGTTGAGCCGGGGTCCGCCGGCGTTCACGGCCTCGTTCATTCCCTTGTCACCCTTGGCCTTGATCACGTCGGCGCCGTCCTTCACGCACTGCTTCACATACGCCACCAGATCCGCCTTACTGTTGATTTTAAGGTCTTCAGGCTTCGGATCATCCGCATAGCGTGGCTTCTTGTTCTGCGCCGGGTCCGTGAAGTAGTACATGGACGCTGAAACGTGCAGCAGCACTCCCCGAAACGTCCTCGAATCAGGGTTCGGTTTGTAGTCGTACTTGTCTTCCGGCAAGTCTTCTGCAATCGCCACCAGTTTCCTGCCGATTTCGTTCCACTGCTCCAGCACCTCCGCCGAAGGACTTTGCGGCGGCTTCGGCGGTTCCTTCTTTGCCGCATCCTGTGCCAGCACAGGTAGCACCGCCAACCCCATGGCCAATGCTAATCCTGCCCCCCACTTAAGCATCTTCATTTTTTCTTTCCTCCGTTACGCCCCCCAACCCGGTCGGGGCGTTCTCTCCTTCAGACGCACCACTCTCCCAGGCGTTTCCCCCAACCACCGTTGCCTCGGTCTGTGGTACCGCAGCCCCCCGCGGGGGTTCATCTTACGCAGTAAAATCGCCCCCGTCATGCAAATTCCCAAGCCCCGCATGCTAAACTTGTACTTTAGACTTGGGGGCGTCATCACCGTGAACTGGGGCTTTCTGCTGCTGCGCATGGCCATCGCTTTAGGTATCCTGACGCTGCTATATCTCTCGCAGCGATTCTGGTACCGCGCTCTCTGGCGCGTCACTTCGCATTGGGGTCGGGGACTGCTCCGAGTTGGCGTCCGGCTGACCTACATTGTTCTTCTCCTGCTGGTAGTCGTTACCATGGCCCAAGGTCTGGTCTTTGGTCGCGGAGCCTTCACCCGCCAAAGCTCCATTATGACCGTTGTCACCGGCCTCTGGTTTTTCTGCGCGATCTTCGCCTATCTCGCGGTCAAGACGGTTCACGGGCTGGAACGCCTCTGGCGATGGTTGCACGCCGTCACCGCCAAAAGAGCCGTCACCCAGCAATCTACCGCGCAGTCCAACTCCACTCATATGGAGACCGTTGCTGACCCGGGTCGCCGCTACTTCTTCCGCGCTGCCACTGCTGCCGCCGGCGCCGCTCCGTTCCTTGGCGCTATGTACGGTTTCGCTGCGGAGCGCCTGAACTACCAGGTCCGCCGCGTCGAGATTCCCCTACCCAACTTGCCGTCTGCTCTCGACGGCATGCGGATCGTGCAAATCAGCGACATTCACCTCAGCAGCTACATGTCCCGCACGCAGGTGCGTCGCGCCGTGGACATGGCCAATGATCTCGGCGCCGATCTCGCCGTTGTCACCGGTGATCTCATCACCGGGAGCGGCGATTCGATCGCCGATTGCGTCGACGAGATTCGCCATCTCCGCGCTCCGCTGGGTATCTGGGGTTGCAACGGCAACCACGAAATCTATGCGCGCGTGGAAGACGAGGCGGCTTATCTCTACGCGCAGGCCGCCATGAAACTCCTTCGCCACGAAAATGCTCAGATTACTTTCAAGGGCGCCTCCTTCAATCTCCTGGGCGTCGATTATCAGCGCGAACGCACTCCTCGCGGCCAGCGGCAACAGACCCTCGCCGGAGTCGAGCCGCTCGTTCGTCGCGATATGCCCAACATCCTCCTCTCGCACAATCCCAACACCTTCAATCGCGCCGCCGAACTCGGCATCGAGCTTTCTCTCGCCGGCCACACCCATGGAGGACAGATCCAGGTCGAAATCCTCGACCATCGCCTGAGTCCCGCGCGCTTTATCACCGACTATATCGCCGGCCTCTACCAGCGTCCGCTCTTTGCGCCTGCTCCCAATGAACGTGCTGCTTCGAACGCTTCCGCCACCCGGGCTTTTAGCCCCTCGCTCCTCGCCTCGCCATCGTCTCCCGTGGCCCATATGTACGTGAATCGTGGCCTGGGAACTGTCGGCGCCCCAATACGCCTCGGCGTACCTCCCGAGATCAGTCTCATCGTCCTTCGCCGCGCCTAGTCGGGGACGCCGGCGGAAATCGTGTTCGTTTCCCGGTGCCGCGGAATCAGAATCTCCACACTTCCGTATCCCTCTAGTATTCTGGATTCAATTTTTGGAACCCGGGCTCTTCCTCAGCCTCTCTTCCCGCCGCAAGTCGCTTGCTCTCAATTCGAATTAGGCACTGTATATATTGTGTCTATTGGTAGGCAGCTTGCATCCAACCAAGCTGAGTCCAGCCAGGCGAAGTTCGTCTGTGAACGCGTGGGACGTGTTTCGCGTCGAAAATCTTGCTTTGGAAGGATTCTCCAATGAAGTTCAACAAGAAGTACTGGAAGTTCCCGGCAGTATTTGTCTTTTCGCTTTTCTTGCTCCCTTCTGTCACACAAGCGCAACATTACAAACAAACGAACCTCGTCTCCAACATCGCCGGGATGGCCCCGACGTTCGACCCCAACCTGAAGAATCCCTGGGGTCTCACGCGCTCCTCCGGCAGCCCCTGGTGGGTCGCGAACAACAACTCCGGTACCTCTACTCTCTATGGTGGCACAGGCAACATTGTTCCCCTGGTCGTGACTGTTCCGCCTCCGAATGGCTCGCCGGCGGGAACGCAATCGACTCCCACAGGCGTCGTCTTCAATGGCAGCCCCACGGATTTTCTGGTCGCTCCCGGCAAATCCGCGCACTTCATCTTTGCCACAGAAGACGGAACCATCTCCGGCTGGAACGGCGGACAGAATGCCGTCCTCGTCGTTGACAACTCCGATAACGGCTCCGCGAATGGCGCTGTCTACAAAGGCGCAACCTCCGGCGAAATCAATGGCAACAAATTTCTATACGTAACGAATTTCCGTTCCGCAAAAGTCGAGGTCTACGACACGAATTTTAAACGTGTGCACCTCGGCGAAGATGCCTTCAATGCCGAGGAAATTCCTCGTGGTTTTGCGCCTTTCAACATCCAAAACATCGGCGGCAGCCTCTTCGTCACTTATGCCAAGCAGGACGCCGCCAGACACGATGATGTGGCAGGCGACGGTCTGGGCTTCGTCGAAATCTATACGCCCACCGGAAAGCACATCGGCCATCTTCAGCATGGCGCTTGGTTCAATGCGCCCTGGGGAGTTGTTTGGACCACGCGCGATTTCGGCGAGTTTAGCAACGCCATTCTCGTCGGCAACTTCGGCAGTGGTTGGATCGCCGCCTTTAACGGATTCACTTACAAATTCATCGGCTTCCTGAAGAATCCCGATGATTCGCTCGTGACCATCGACGGTTTGTGGTCGCTCACCTTTGGGAACGATGGGGGAGCTGGCCCTGCGAACACATTGTTCTTCACCGCCGGTATCAACAATGAACAGGACGGTTTGTTCGGCACTCTCACTCCTACGGATGGCCTCGACGGCGACGAAGAGTAGCCTCTCCGGTATTTTGTTTTTCGGAAATGGCAGGCACGTGGAGAGAAATAAGACGGCAGAGTCAGGTCACGCTCTGCCGTCTTCTCTATTTCTCAACGTCCACGCAATAATTGCTGCTTTGCGCCGTCCATTTTTTGTTCTTTTTTTTCTTCGCCTACGCTGCTTCTTTCTGTGTATTTCTCTCAGGGCCAGGTGATGCTAAGATTCCCTGCGCTTCTCGCCGCTTTTCATGCCGATCAAAGAAAAAAACTACTGGCTCGAGACGGTGACCTCGCCGCCGGCGCAACCAGCGCGCGATTTGCCGGAAAGCATCGATGTCGCCGTTGTTGGCGCGGGATTCTGCGGACTTTCCGCTGCGCGCACGCTCGCGAAACGCGGCGTGAACGTTGCCGTGTTCGAAGCGGAAACTTTTGGCTGGGGGGCCAGCTCCCGCAACGGCGGCATGGTCCTCACCGGAATGAAGCTGCCGGTCCCTACGCTGATCAAGCGCTACGGCAGGGAAGCCGTGCGCAAAATGTACGCCGCCTCGCTCGATGCCATCGATTGCGTCGAGCAGATTGTCCGCGAAGAGAGCATCGACTGTAACTTCTCGCGCTGCGGCCACCTGGAAGTTGCCTGCAAGCGGGCGCACTTCGATGGCTACGAGGAATCCGCCGCGCTCGTCAAGCGCGAATTCAATCATGAATTGCGCATCATCCCGAAAAACGGACTGCGCGGCGAAATCGGCTCGGACATTTATTTCGGAGGCATGGTGGACGAAACCAGCGCCGGGCTGAATCCTGCGCGGTACGTGGCCGGGCTGGCACATGCGGCACAGCGCGCCGGCGCATGCCTTTACGATCACACGCGCGTCACATCTGTCGAGCTAGAGAAGAACAACAATGCGCGCAAATTCCGCGTGTATACTTCAAAAGGCGCCATCACGGCGCGCGAAGTGATTCTTGCCAGCGGCGCGTACACGACCGATGCTACTCCCGCGCTCCGCAAAAAAATCATTCCCATCGGCTCGTACATCATCGCCACGGAAGTTCTGCCCAGCGATCTCGCCCGCGAACTCAGCCCGCGCAACCGCATGATCTACGACTCGAAACATTTTCTCTACTACTACCGGCTCACGCCGGACAATCGCATGCTCTTCGGCGGCCGCGCTGCCTTTTTTCCCGAAACCGAAAACACCGTGCGCCAGAGCGCCGAAATTCTCCGCTGCGGCATGATCAGCGTTTATCCGCAACTACGTGATGCCAAATTCGAATTCGTCTGGGGCGGCACTCTCGATTTCACGCTGGACGTCATGCCCCACGCGGGGAAAATCGACGGCATGTACTTCGCCGCGGGCTTCGCTGGCCACGGAGTGGCCGCCGCCACCTGGTTTGGCATGAAACTCGCCGGCCTCATCTGCGGCGATCCCAACGACATTCCCTTCGATGGCATACCGTTTCGCGGTGCGCCACTCGGCCTGCGCGGCGGCAACACCTGGGCGCTTCCTCTTGCCGGCGCGTGGTACAGAATCCTCGATTTCTTTACTTAGCGCGTTCCTCAGTTCTCAGCCCTCTCTAAGCCGAAGGAATCAGTCATCTTCAACTCTTTTTTTCCCACTGAAAACTGAGAACTGACAACTGACAACTGAGAACTGACAACCTTCCCTCACCTCGTTACCTCCTTACTTCGTCCCTTCATCATCTTTAGTCCACCATACATCACCGGCCCCAGCAGCACCGGCAACGGCCCCCACTTCCGCGCGAACGGGTCGCTGGCCACCAGCGCGACCACGCTCATCACCAGCGGTGCAACGATCACGTAGAGCAGTCCGGCGCGGCCCCAGGGGATGCGGAAGGGCCGCGGAAAATCCGGCTGCGTCTTGCGCAACTGCCACGAGGAAAGCACCGTCAGAATGGTTACGCCAATGCGCAGCCAGGCATAGACGGTCAGAAGCTGCACCATCGTTTTCTGCGCCAGCAGCGCGTAGATGATCGAAGACACGATAATGGCGATCCACGGCGTGCCGTAACGCGGGTGGCGCGCTGAAAACGCCTCGGGAAGGTAGCCGTCCTCCGCCATCGTGGATGGCATGCGCGTGCTGGTCAGCACCGTGGCGTTCAGCAGCGAAAGATTGGTGATCATGGCCGCAACGGTCATCGCAAAACCCAGCCAGGGCCCGCCGATCAGCCACGCGGCATCGGAAAAATATCCGGTATGCCATTTCTCCCAATCGCCCAGCGCGGCGAGCGAGAACATCGTCGGCAGAAAATACGTTGCAATGGACAGTGGAATGACGATCGCGAGTGCGATCGGATAACTCCGCTGCGGATTTTCGACTTCCTCCGCAACGCTGGACATCTGCTCGTAGCCGGAGTACAGCCACAAACCCAGCGCCAGCCCCACCCCGAAAACCTGGAACGGCGGAACATGCGGCGGCACCAGCGGCACAAATGGATTGTGGTGCCACTTCGTTGCCGCGATCGCGCACAGCGCCACGATCGGCACGAGAATGGAAACTTCCAGAACTGTCGCGACAGCGCCGACCATCTGGATGCCACGCACGTTGATGTAGCCGATCAGCGCAATCACGGCGACGGCAATCGCGTAGTGCTTCCACCCGACTAGCCCGGGGAAAAGAAACGCGAGATAATCCGCGGTCAGAACCCCGTACGTGCCGCCCAGAAGGAACGAAGCGCTCCAGTTCCACCAGCCGGCCTGAAATCCCCAGAAGTCGCCAAACGCCGCGCGCACCCAGCGGTAGAATCCGCCCTCGACGGGAATCGCCGTGGTCAGCTCCGCCGCCACCAGCGACACCGGAATGCACCAGAAAAACGGAATGAACAGGTGATAGAGCAGCGTCAGCCCCGGCCCACTCGTCGTCACCATATCTTCGAGGCCGAAGGGGCCGCCCGTCGCGTACGCGTACATCACGAAAACGAAGGGAAGCAGCGCGGCCTTGCGCGCGGCCGCTCGTATTGCCTTGGGTTTGTTGGTGTTGGCGGAGATGTTTGCTTCCCTCGCTGAACTCAGGGTCCAAGAATTGCCGGGGAGAGGGTAGCGTAACCGGCCAGTGAAGTGAATCGGCATCCGCGTTCAGTGAGGAATTTGACGGTCGAGCAAATTTAACAAACAGCGTTTGAAGGTTTTGGGGCGCAGGCTGGACCCGTTTTTGAAGCAAGAACAAAAAGTTCTGTCGGCAGTCTGCTGAATCAGGGGTGCGGCTTTTCCTTTGCCTTTCCTTCCGCGGCGGCCTCGTCGCCCAATGCCGCATATTTAAGGCCGGACTCGAATTCAGCTGCGTTCATAGTCATGATGCCATTCGGCGCAACGACCAGGACTTTCCCGCACCGAACGAGAAAATCCGGTCACTGTAGATGCGTGCTCTGAAATAGAAAACAATCCGTGAACAAAAGGATCTCCTTCAAGGCACGCATAACCGTGGGCTAGCGGGACAGCATCGGAAGTCTTCCCGTTTGCAAGGGTATAGAGGGCGGCTGCAGGTGCCTTCAATACCATCAACTTTGCCGACTCAATCGGAATAGAAATAAAACCACTGAACCCGGTATCGACTAGCGCGGTTTGCTTGGCGCTTTTCTTACCGTCGGGAGAAACCAGGATTTCGATATAGGGATGCCCGTTTACAAGGGATCCAACTTTAACGGGCACAGCTCATATACCATCCCGCCTGGAACGCGGCCTTATGTCCGACGCGTATCAGATGGAAAAAGCCTGAGGGGTCCTTCTCGATTGCGAGTCGGATGGCATCTTCGCCAGTCTCGGCGAGAGTTGCGTCGCCGTTGACTATATCGATCGCGACGAACTTTTCGTGGGAAGATTTTTCCAGCTCTGCGCGGTATCTCTGATCGTAGATCGCCTCACCGCGTTCCGCGATGGCTTGCGTGGAAGGAGCTGAGGATACGGGTTTTTCACACACTCTGTGCCTCCTCCCGCTGCAATCATATCACTTCCAGGAGGGGCTGCGCCGCGGGAAGAAACCGTCAGCAGGGATGCTCGCGCTCCTAGGAATCGAGGTTACGGCACGTTCGAGGCGGTTTCGGTGCGAAGGCGGGCTATGACGAGGCGAATTTCTTCGTAGGGGATTTCGGGCGGGAGGGCCTCCTTGAGGGGTTTCAGGCGGTCCATTCCCAATTGGCGGCAGGCGGCGGCGATCTGGTTGTAATGTTGGGGGGATAACCAGGTGGGCTGAAATTCGGTGTCGCCTCGTTCGATGAGATCGGCTACCAGAGAGACGACCGCGCGGAGGGTGCGGGAGCGGATTTGGGCGATTTCTGCGAAGGTGCGGCCTTCTTCGAGCAGGCGCTGGGTTTCTTTCGCGGGAGAGGATACTTTTTGCTTACCTTCTTCGCTGGCGCGCTCACCCTGGCGGAAGCGGCGCAGGGCGTCCAAGATTTGTTCTCCGTACATCTCGACGCGCTTGTCGCCGAAGCCGGAGACGCGGCGGAGTTCCTCGAGAGTCGAAGGCTTCACAAGGCACAAATCCACCAGAGCGGAATCGTGGAAGACGACGAAGGCCGCGACTCCTCTTTCTCTTGCTGTAATTCGCCGCCACTCGCGGAGGTATTCCTTCAACTCGATGTCGGCCGAGACGGAAAGGACAGGCGGAGTAGGGCGCGGCGCGGCCGGCTGTGGCGCGGGGGCTTTCGTTGCTAGCGGCCTGCGTGTCGCATCGCGCTTTCTTCGCGGGACTTGCAGTTCAATTTCCAGCCAGTCGGGCGTGGCGGCGCAGGCATCGCAATTGCCACAGCGCTCCCACTTGGGAGACTCGCCAAAGTGGCGGCAAACGTGGCGCTGGCGGCACTCCTTGGATTGCACAAAGCGCTCGACTTCGTGGTAGCGCTGCCAGGCGCGGTTTTTCTCCGCGGGATCCTCGATTTTGCCTATAAAAAAAGCGTGCAATCCCGTGTCTTTTTTTTGCCAAAACAAAAAACAATCGGCGGGGAGCGCATCGCGGCCAGCGCGGCCCGCTTCCTGGTAATACTGCTCGACACTCTTCGGGAGCGAAAGATGAATCACCGCGCGCACGGCAGCTTTATTAATGCCGAGGCCGAAGGCCATGGTGCCGACCATGACGCGCACCTCATCGGCCATCCATTTTTCCTGGTTCTCGCGTCTTGCGGCGCTCTCCATCTGCCCGTGATAACCAATGGCGGCGATGCCGTTTTCCTCGAGCAAATCGACAGTGTCACCAACGCGCGCGATCGTGGGGGCGTAGACGATCACGCTTCCGTCCGAGACCTGTCTTACCGCGCGAAGCAGCAATTCATTTTGCGTTCTGGAGTCACATTGGCGAACGATGTAGCGCAGATTGGGGCGGCGAAAGCTGGCAATGTGCTTGTGGGGATCGCGCAGGCGGAGCTGCTCGATGATGTCGTGGCGGACGCGCCTGGTGGCGCTGGCGGTGAAGGCGGCGATGGGACGGTCGGGAAAAAGTTCGCGGAGACGGCTGAGCTGGCGATATTCGGGCCGGAATTCATGTCCCCACTCGGAAATACAATGGGCTTCGTCGATCGCGAAGAAGGAGATGGGGAGGCGCTTCAGCCAGTCGACGGTGCCGCCGAGCGCGATGCGCTCCGGCGACAAATAGAGCAACTGGTATTTGCCGGTGCTGGCGTGGTGAAGGATGTGATTGCGTTCTTCAGAGGGAGTGGCGGCGTTCAAGCAGGCGGCGGAAATTCCCATTTGCAGGAGTTGCGCGACCTGGTCCTGCATCAAGGCGATCAACGGGGAGATGACGACCGCGGTCGTGGCGTCGAGGACAGCGGGTAATTGATAGCAGAGCGACTTGCCGCCACCAGTGGGCATGACGACGCAGGCGTCGCGTCCTGCGGCGATGCTCTTGACAATGCTCTCCTGGCCGGGGCGGAAGGATTCGTAGCCCCAATAGCGATGCAATGCCGCGGAAAAGCGTTCAGGCTCCCGCACTGGGGAGTTCTGCTCGGCCGCCGGCGGCGCCAGAGTTGCCATCATTCTCTCTCCCATCCGCAGTCACCACCGTGCGGGGTGCAGCAAGGCGCACGATGCGGGCTGCAATGTTCGCTTTTGTTTCCCCATATGTCAAATACAATTTCTGCTACGCCGATGTGCGTTCCGGATTGCAACTTCTCAACGGGGAAAGACGCAAGGATCGTCAGAGATTCATGCCTTTCTCTCGGATGACGTTTGGCGCGGCACCCAGTGGCAGCTTGCGAGCGGCGCCTGGGTGTGTGGGGCGCAGCGACGCTGCACCTCCACAAAGACATTTCATTTCGTTGCGGCAGTCGCAGGTTTGGCCGCTGCATCTCGAAGTTGCCGCGGTCATTCGCAGGTGCCATAATTCCACTTTAAACTGCAGGAATGCGGGTAGGGATATTTGTCACCGGTCGCGAATCACTTGCGGCGGGTACTGAGGGGGTTCTATGGGACTGCGCGATAGCTGGATTGAGAAAAGAGAAGCGGCGGCTGCCGGGGCGAACGGTAACAGGAACGTTTCGCAGATGCATCTGGCGCGGCAGGGCGTCGTCAGCGAGGAGATGGAGTACGTTGCGAAGCGCGAAAAGCTGGAGCCGGAACTGATCCGCAGCGAAGTGGCGCGCGGGCGCTGCATCATTCCCGCCAACATCCATCACCGCAACCTGGAGCCGATGGCCATCGGCATCGCTACGAAGTGCAAGATCAATGCCAACATCGGCAACTCCTCCACGAACTCGAATATCGTCGAGGAGCTGAAGAAGCTGCATCACGCGGTGCACTATGGGGCGGACACCGTCATGGATCTTTCCACTGGCGGAGATATTCCCGTGATTCGAAAGGCGATTATTGATGCTTCGCCGGTGCCTGTGGGCACGGTGCCAGTGTACGAAGCAATCTCGCGAGTGCGGCGGCCGGAGGATTTGACGTTCGAATTGATGCGCGAGGTGATTGAGGAGCAGGCCGAGCAGGGCGTCGACTACATGACGATACACGCGGGCGTACTGCGCGAGCATGTGCCGCTGGTGCGCAAGCGGATTACGGGGATTGTGAGCCGCGGCGGTTCGCTGATGGCGCACTGGATGGAGCACCATAAGAAGCAAAATTTTCTGTACGAGAACATCGAGGAGATCTGCAAGATTTTCAAGAAGCACGATGTGAGTTTTTCGTTTGGTGATGGACTGCGGCCGGGGTGCATCGCGGACGCCAGCGACGAAGCGCAGTTCGCGGAGTTGAAGGTGCTCGGCGAGCTCACGAAAAAGGCGTGGGAGCACGACGTCCAAGTGATGATTGAAGGGCCGGGGCACGTGCCGCTGGACAAGATCAAGGAGCAGGTGGATAAGGAAGTGGAGTGGTGCCACGAGGCGCCGTTCTACACCCTGGGACCGCTGGTGACGGATATCGCGCCGGGGTACGACCACATCACGAGCGCGATCGGCGCGGCGATGATCGGGTGGCACGGGGCGTCGATGCTGTGCTATGTCACGCCGAAGGAGCACCTGGGGCTGCCGAATCCGGAAGACGTGAAGCAGGGCGTGATCGCGTACAAGATCGCGGCGCATGCCGCGGATGTGGCGCGGCACCGGCCGGGCGCGCGGGACCGTGACGACGCTTTGTCTTACGCGCGATTCCTGTTTGATTGGAACAAGCAGTTTGAGCTTTCCCTCGATCCGGCGACGGCGCGCGCGATGCACGACGAGAATCTTCCCGATGACTTCTACAAAGATGCAAAGTTCTGCTCGATGTGTGGGCCGAAGTTCTGCTCGATGAACATCACGCAAATGGCCGAAGCCGAGAGCGGCCACGACCAGACCGAGCGCAAACAAAAGTTCGTTGAACTGCTGGCGAAGGTGCAAGGCGCCTAGCTCGTTGCGCCGGCTGAAGAGCCGAAGTTAAGGAAACAATCTAGCGAACTCCAGCGTATCTGTCAGAAGAAGCGAGCGAAGAGCTTTGTCAGGAAACGCCCTCGAAGAGAAAGGGGTGAGAACGTGACATTTCTGATTTTTTCGTCGCTCCTGTATTTCCTGCCCACGATTATTGCCCGGCACAAGAGCGACTTCAGTGGCGTTCTTATAGTGAATTTGCTGCTTGGCTGGACGGTTATCGGCTGGTTTATCGCGTTGATCTGGGCATGCGCCGCCGAAAGGTATGTGCCAGTCAGGTTTGTCCCCGTGAGTTCCGGCCGGTTTTGCTGCCAGTGCGGTTCGCTTGCTCCCCCAGGCGCACATTTTTGCGGCGCGTGCGGCCGAACCGTCTAAATAACTTCCCAGGACACGCGAGTGACGGAACCAAAACCCGACCAAACCCTCCGAGAGGAATTCAACCGCTGGGCGGAGGCGGGGCGTGGCGCGGAGATGGAGCAGGATCACCTGCCCATCGCCCTGCCGGTACTGGAGAAAATGCGACTCGCGCCCACGGACAACGTGCTGGACGTGGGTTGTGGCGCCGGTTGGCTCTCGCGCCGGCTGGCGAAACTCGTGCCCGAGGGTCGCGTGGTGGGGATGGACGTTTCGGATGAGATGATCCGGCACGCTCGGCGCTCCAGCGTGGACTTCGGGAATTTGCTATTCGTGACGGGTGAGGTTGCTGAAATTCCCTGGCAGCCGCATTTTTTCTCGCATGCCATTTCCGTGGAATCTTCGTATTACTGGCCCAATCCGGCCGCCGGCATAAGAGATATCTCTCGCGTGCTGCATGACGGCGGCTCGGCGTGGATTTTGATCAACTACTACCGCGACAATCCGCACTGCCACCAATGGGGTGAGTTGCTCGCAGTCCGGACACATCTTCTATCCGGCGACGAGTGGGCTGAGCTTTTTCGCGCCGCAGGTTTTTCCGACGTCATCCACGAACGAATCGCCGATCCTTCGCCATCGCCGGCAACGTACACGGGCCGGTGGTTTCGCGATGCGGAGCAGCTTCGCGCGTTCAAGGCGGAAGGCGCGTTGCTGGTCCACGGAACCAAGTAAGCACCCCTGCATTGCCCTTTCCGAAACAAATACTCCGGGCGCCGGCTTCGAACCGGCAACGACTGCTAAAATGAGGCCACGTTATCATTCCCGGATTGCAGGAATATTCCCAGACTCGTTGGATCGACTCGAGAGCAACGCATGACGGATGCTGCACCGAAGATGCAAGTGCTCGTAGTGGACGATTCACCCGTCTACCGGAAGCTGATCGAGCACACGCTGGAAGACGGAGGCTACGCGCCGCTCTTCGCCAAAAACGGGAACGAGGCGTTGGATCTCTACGCGCAGCACACGCCTGTAATCGTGATCACCGACTGGATGATGCCGGATTTTTCAGGGCCCGAGCTTTGCGAGCGAATCCGCGGACAGGCACAGCACGCATACACCTATATCATCGTGCTGACGAGCATTTCGGAAAAAGACAATGTAGTGAAGGGGCTCGCTGCCGGCGCGGATGACTACCTGACGAAGCCGTTCGATCCAGGTGAGCTGCTTGCGCGAATCGGAGTGGGGCGCCGGACGATTGGCTTGCACCACGAGATCGAAGCCAAGAACAAGTTGCTCGAGGAGATGGCGCACACGGATCCGTTGACCCGGATGCCGAACCGGCGGGCGATCGAGGAATGGGCCGCGCGGCAACTACGCGGGGCGGCGCGCCACGGATTTGCGTTTTGGGTTGTGGAAGCCGACTTGGACAGCTTCAAGAACATCAACGACAGCTACGGGCACGATGCAGGCGATCAAGTGCTGCAAAAGTTCGCCGAAGTGCTGAGAGAGAGCACGCGAGCGTCCGACATCAGCGGGCGAATGGGAGGCGATGAATTCCTGCTGGTAACGACGCACCTCGACGAGAAAGGCATCCGGCTGACGGTGGACCGGCTACGCGAGCAGTTCGCCTCTTTGAAATTCTCCTTCGGAGGCAAAAGTGTTTCCGTGACGGCGAGCTTCGGAATTGCCGGTTTCCAGGGCAAGGGATCGCCAGATTTTTCCCAACTGGTTCGGCAAGCGGACCAGGCGCTGTACTCCGGAAAGCGCGCCGGGCGAAACCAGATCAAGTTCGAATCGCTCTGAGTTTTTCCATTTCCCATCCGTGTTTTACGAATTCTGGTGACCCTTCTGGAACTATGGTATGAGGGAAGAGCGGCCCGCCTCGGAAGGCGGGCCCTATAGATGCAACGGCGACGGGAGCACAGTCAGGTTGGTTGCGCGACGAAGAAGGAGAGAATCACTGGTCTAAAGACCGGCCGCTACAATGGACTAGCCGTTTTGCAAGAATGGGTTTGACGCATCGAGGAATTCCAATGTCATTTCTGAGCAGCGGGGTGGCGGCGGTGACAGGAGCGGGCTCCGGCATCGGGCAGGCATTGGCGCAACAGCTTGCAGCGGCGGGCTCGGCCGTGGCGATCGCCGACATTGACGAAGCGGGGCTGGCGGAAACCACGCGACTGCTCGGTAAGATAGATGCACTTGTGACAGCGACGGTCTTGAATGTTGCCGATGAGGCGGGTGTGAGAGCGTTTGCAGAAGAGGTCAGCCACAGGCATGGACGCGCAACACTGCTCATCAACAATGCGGGTGTTGCGTTGGAGGGTACGTTCGAGGAAATCTCGGTGGACGATTTTCGCTGGCTGATGAATATCAATTTCTGGGGCACCGTGTATGGCGTGAAGTATTTCCTGCCGATGCTGAAGCGTGAAGAGCGATCCCACATCGTCAATATTTCGAGCGTTTTCGGGCTGATCGCTCCTCCGGGTCAACCTGCGTATTCCGCCAGCAAGTTTGCGGTGAGGGGATTTACAGAATGCCTGCGGCATGAGCTTGCGGGCACGCCCGTACACGTTTCTTGCGTGCACCCGGCGGGTATCCGGACGGCGATTGCTCGGCGCGCGCGCATCGGGGCCGGCGTAAAAAGAACGGGACTCGAGGAGAAAGCTACCCGGTTTGAAAAACTGTTCCGGACTTCTCCGGAAGTGGCTGCGGCGCGGATTCTGCGGGGAGTGGAGCGCCGCGAGCCGCGCATCCTGATCGGCTCGGACGCCCATAAGATCGACATCCTGCAGCGCCTGCGACCTGCTTCTTACTGGAAAGCGCTGGCACGCATGGCCAAAGACTGAGTCTTTGTGTTTCATCTCGCAGAGTCTTGGTTGAATTCATTAATGTTTCGAGGAGAGAGAACCACGCTCGCCGGACTGCAGGTGTGAGAAGCTGTGAGATGACATGAGGCAAAGCACCACGGGGGACGCATTCTTCGGCAACCGTGACATCACCATGGATAGGACCGCGCTCAGGAGGTTCTGCTCGCGCGCAGTGGTTTGACCCAACGTCTGGGAATTACCTAGACGTAAGCGGGAGTCCCTTCCCCAACGTAGGCACGAAGAGCTTCAAACTCCGGGAGAAAATTCGGCAGGCGCGGGGGACTGAATTCTTCTTCTGCAGGTCTTTTAGAACGATCCAGGATGATAACCTTCGCACGTAGAGAATCGCGCTTGAAGGGGCAAATGGCCGCATAAGGTGTTAACGGGAAACTGACCGACGGCTTGAAGGCGAGATGTTTTGACTAGATTTGGGGCGGAAGATATACTCCGCGGAAGATAGCTGTGCTGCGGGGAGAATGGCGGCCTATGGGTGTACTGGACCAGCGGTTCGAAAAGAATTTCATGATCACGTCGGTGGACTACGTGTTCAACTGGGCGCGGAAGAGCGCGATCTGGCCGCTTACCTTTGGATTGGCATGCTGCGCGATCGAAATGATTGCTTCCACGACTTCACGGTTCGATATGGCGCGGTTTGGAGCGGAA
>Ga0137418_10002879_pt1 | contig 15750 bp, 13 predicted proteins | sample CZODoug3_1_2_16f_FD_122242 | JGI IMG/M metagenome (GOLD analysis project Ga0137418, IMG submission 122242) | Vadose zone soil fungal communities from Angelo Coast Range Reserve, California, USA - CZODoug3_1_2_16fungal (Hybrid Assembly) | ecosystem: Environmental > Terrestrial > Soil > Vadose... | reverse complement strand
ATACAACTGCGTCAGAGGGTAGAGCCCCGCGAACAACGGGCAGAAGGCGAGGAGGACGAGGACGTGCCCCAGATCGAGGGGCCGGCCCGTGGCGGCCCAGGCGGCGTACGGCGTCAGCGTGCCGAAGCCCCACATGTTGATCACCCAATCCACACCGGCCACCGCCTTGAACCGAAACGGCGGCACCGAGTAGAGAATCGACATCACGAAACAGATGGCGTAAGCGATCTGGAAGCCCAGGGGCAACATGAGGGCGAGGAGCTGACCGCCGACCAGGAGCGCGACGCTGAAGTGCAGCAGATAGCGCGGCAGCTGCGGCGGCGCATTCAGATACCCGATGTCGCCCTCGTCTCGATCGAACACGCTGTTGATCGCGAGCGTGCCGCCGTTCAGGAAGAGCACCCAGATCAACAACGCCCAGAGCGCCTCGGGCAACGACACCCCACGCCCCACGCCCTGCCAACCCACCGCGAGCACATACCCGAACGCCGTGTGCGCCGCCATGATCGGCCACTCGGCGGGACGGAGGTGCAGGATGTAGGAGAACAGGTCCCCCGGAAGGAGGCGGTAGCCCCAGCGACGCCAAACGTTGAGCGTGCGTGCGTCGCTCACCACGTGAGACCGAGTGCCGTCGCCGCCAGCCGCAGGCCCACGAGCGTGAGATCGGGGTGGACCGACTCGATCTCCTTCGAGAGCGGGGCGACGAGGCCGGCGAGACCGCCGGTGGCAATCGTGTGGGGCGCCTTCTTGCCGGGCCACTCGGCCTTGATGCGCCGCACCAGGCCATCCACGGCGTCGGTCGTGCCCCACAGCACGCCCGCGCGGATGCAATCCTCCGTGCGGCGGCCGATGACGCGTGGGGGCGGCGTCAGCTCGGTCGCGGGCAGCTTGGCGGTCTTGCGCACCAGATCGTCGGAGGCCGTCCGAATGCCCGGCATGATCACACCGCCGATGAAGCGCCCGTCACCCGTGATGCAGTCGAAGGTCGTCGCCGTGCCGAAGTCGACGACGATCGTGTCGCGTTTGAAGAGCTGGGACGCGGCGAGGGTGTTGACGATGCGATCGGCGCCAACCGTCAGCGGCTCGTCGACGTCGAGGGTGATGGGGAGCTTGGAGCGTCCATCCACGAGCACCGGTTGCCGAGTCGTCGCGGCGACAATGCCATCGCACAGGCTCTGGGTCACCTGCGGCGCCACCGACGCGACGATCGCGGCCCGTACTTCCTGCGTCGAGTGTCCCGACTGGGTCAGGTATGCCGTGAGCGCGGAGGCCCACTCATCAGGCGTCCGCTGCGGCGTCGTATGCAGGCGCCAGTGCCCTTCGAGGCGCTCGCCCGCGAACAGCCCCACGGTGGTTTCGGTGTTGCCGATGTCGAGCGCGAGGAGCATGGCGGGCTAAGATAGCTCGACGTGGCCTTCGCGCACCATCGTCGTCCCCGCGCCGGTGTCCACGAGCAGCGCGCCATCAGGGCGAATCCCCACCGCGCGCCCAGGGATGGGCGATCGAATCTGGCGGCCGCGCAGCCAGTCGCGCTGCGCGAAGGCGGTGCATTCCGATTCCGTGAGCGGCGCGTGGTGCGTGGTGAGCGGCAGCAAAGCAGGCACCAACCGATCGAGCACGGCGAGCCGGGTCACGTCGGGGACATGTCCCCGCAGGGCGATCGCCCGCTCGGCGAGCTCCGGCGGGATTTCGTTCGCCACGTTGATGCCGATGCCCACGCCGAGCCACTGCAGGGCTTCACCTTGCCACCGGCCCTCGCACAGGATACCCGCGACCTTCCGCTCGTCGATGAGCACGTCGTTCGGCCACTTCAGTCGCGTACGCCCGCGACCCACGAACTCATCCACGACGTCGGCGAGGACGAGCCCCACGCGCAGCGACAACGCGCCCCCTCCCGTGACGGGGACCGAGGCGGGGGGCCGGAGCAGCATCCCGAGCCACACGCCTCCCAGCGGCGAGCGCCAGGTGCGGCCGTCGCGCCCCCGCCCCGCCGTCTGCTCTTCCACGACGACGACGGTACCGGCGGGCGCGCCCTGTCCGGCGACGTCGTGGATGGCGTCGAGACTCGAGGACAGGGTGCGAAACACGCCGCACTGCGGCACGCCCCAACGGCGGGCGAGGAGATGCGCGGGAAAGCCGTCGAGGGTTACCCGTGCCACAGCGCGTAGACGAGCGTGAACAGTCCGACTGCCCAGCAGTAGGGCGCGAAGGCGTAGAAACGGCCGCGCTGGAGCAACTTTACGAGCCAACGAATCGACCAGATGCCCGCGGCAAACGCCGCGACGAAGCTCACGGCCCACGGGACGGCCCCGACGTGCACCATGTTGAGCGCGGCATGGCGGGCCTCGAGGAGTCCCGCACCGGCAATCACGGGAATCGACATCAGGAAGCTGAACTCCGCCGCCGCCGCGGGTGTGAGACCGGCGCGCAGCGCCGCCGCGACGGTGGCGCCCGAGCGGGAGATCGCGGGGAGGATGGCGAACGCCTGCGCGAAGCCGATCACGGTCGCGGCGCCCGTGGAGGGCTCGGTGCGGTCACCGATGGGGCCGCGCGTCGCCCACAGAATCGCGCCGGTAATCAGAAACTGGATGCCGAGCCACGCGAGTGAGTGGAACGCGTCCTCGATCTGATGGCGGAACAGCACGCCGATCAGGCCGGCGGGAATCGTGGCGATCACGAGGAGCAGGGCGTAGCGAATGCTGGGCCCGTCGCCCTTCAGCACGCCCCGCACGATCTCCCACAGCCGGCGACCATAGAGCACGAGGACGGACGCCAACGTCGCCACGTGCAGCGACACTTCGACGGTCACGTCCGTGAAATGGACGCCGGTGAGCGCTTCGACAAGCACCAGGTGCCCCGAGCTCGACACCGGCAGGAATTCGGTGAGCCCCTGCACCAATCCGAGGACGACACCCTGCCAGAGATTCATGCGACCTTTCCCGCGACGAGCGCGACGAGTCCGATGACCATGGAAACCTTGAGGAGCAGGCTGACGCGCGCCACGCGGCCCACACTATCGAGGAGCAACCACGTGGCCGCAACGAGGACCGCCATCTGCGCCGGCAGCGCGATCAGGAAATAGGCGACACCATACCCGGCGAGACGCGGCAGCAGCAGACTCGCCGGTACGAACAGGAGGGCCACGCCCGCGGCCACGACTTGCGCGGGCCGCACGCCAATGGCGATCGGCAAGGTGCGCCGACCGATGGCCCGATCCCCCGTTTCGTCCTCGACGTCCTTCACGATCTCACACGCCACATGGAGCCAGGCGGCAAGCACCCAGGGCACGACGCCCGCCTGCGGTGCTCCGACGGCGAGGGCGCCGTAGAACAACGGGAGCCCCGCGACGAGCGCGACGGCGAGATTCCCCGCCACGGGCAGAGGCTTGATGAACGGGGAGTAGAGCAGCATGACCGCCAGGGCGCCGAGCGCGACGAGGACCTGGCAACCGCTCACGAGCGCGGCCGAGACGAGGCCCACGAATGCGCCCAGGAAGACGATAAGGTCGGCGCTGCCGCGCCCGATCGCGCCCGACGTCAGCGGGCGTCGCTCGGGCGGCCGGTTCAGCGTGTCGGCGCGGGAATCACAGATGTCATTCCAGGCGTTCCCCGCAGCCCCCAGCGCGAGGCCCGAGAGGGCGGCGAAGCCGAGCAACCTCGGCAGCTGCACGGCACCGAGGGCGATCCAGCCACCCGCCAGGACGCCGGCGGCGGCGATGAGAAGATTGGGAGCGCGGACGAGGCGAAGCCCCCCGCCCAGGCTCACGCGAGCAGATCCTCGTACAACCGCTCGTAGAGCGGCACGACGCGCTCCGCGGCGAACTCCAGGGCCCGCGCAGCGGCGTTGCGTCTCAGGCGTTCGTGCTCGGGCCCATCCTTGAGGATCGCGATGGACTTCTCGGTCATGGCGCTCACGTCGCCCACCGGCGCGAGCGCGCCCGTCTCGCCGTCAGCCACGACCTCGGGGATCCCGCCGGCGGCACTCGCGACGACGGGCAGGCCGCACGCCATCGCCTCGAGGGCGGCGAGCCCGAACGACTCCGTGGCCGACGGCAGGAGGAAGAGATCCCCGCCCCGCAGCACGTCGCCCACGTTGTCCACCTTGCCGAGGAACCGCGCGTCGCGCTTCAAGCCGAGGCGATCGACCTCGTGCTCGGCCGCGTCGCGGTCGGGCCCATCGCCCACGAGCACCAGCGTCGCGGGCATTGATTTCCGCACCCCGGCGAACACGTGCACGACATCGAGGACGCGCTTCACGGGCCGGAAATTCGAGACGTGCACGAGGATGCGGTGGCCTTCGGGGGCGAGCGAGCGGCGGGATGACGCGTCCGCCGCAGGGTGGTAGTCGACCGGATTGATGAAGTTCGGGATCACCGCCACGTCGCACCCCGCGCAGCCGAACGCCTTGTAGGTCTCCTCCCGCAGGAACGCCGACACCGCGGTGACCGCATCCGATTGCTCGATCGAGAACTTGGTGAGCGTGAAATACGACGGGTCCTGTCCCACGAGCGTGATGTCGGTCCCGTGCAGCGTCGTCACGATCTTGAGGTCACGCTCTTCCTTCATCATCTGTTTCGCGAGCCAGGCGGTGGCCGCATGCGGAATGGCGTAGTGTACGTGCATGAGGTCGAGGCTCTCGCGCACCGCCACCTCGTGCTGCTTGACGGCCAGCGCCAACGCATAGGGTGACGACTGCTCGAACAGCGGATACTCGACCTGCGTGACTTCGTGGAAGGTCACACGCTCGGCGAAACCGCGAAGCCGGAACGGGCTGGCGTAGGAGATGAAGTGGATTTCGTGCCCGCGGCGCGCCAGCTCGAGCCCCAGCTCGGTGGCCACAGCGCCGGAGCCGCCGTACGTCGGATAGCAGGTGATGCCGATCCTCATGCCGCGGCGGCCGATTGCCAGCGTTTGAGGATCACATCAGCAAGCACTGAGGGCTCCTCCATGGCATCCAAGGTCCACACCGCGCCATCGCGCAACTGATTCCGGAACCAGGTCTCCTGCCGCTTCGCGTAGCCTCGCGTCGCGCGCGCGATGGCCTCGCGCAACTCCGCCGTCGGCACTTGCGATCCCGCCGCCAGCATCGCGACGACTTCGCGGTAGCCCACACCATCGAGGCCGGCCGCATCGGGCGCCACGCCGCGCGCCAGCACACCCCGTACTTCGTCCACCAATCCCGCCGCGAGCATCGCATCGACCCGCGCCGCGATGCGGGCCCGCAGTGCTTCCCGCGGCAGCGTGAGGTGAATGTACCACGGCCGCATCACGCCCGTCTCGCGCGCCTCGCGCTGCCACCACGACAGCGATTGTCCGGTGAGGAGCGCGACCTCGATGGCCCGCGCCGCGCGCTGCCGGCCCCCTGCCTGAAACCGCGTGTCGAGGCGGCCCGCCCACCGGGCCAGCTCGGTCGCGGCCAGTCGCTCCGTCCAGCCGCGCAGGCGCTCGCGGCGCCCGGAATCGAGCGGTGGCTCCTTGAACAGGCCGTCGGCCAGTGCCCGCACGTAGAACCCGGTGCCGCCGACGACGAGCGGGAGCCGACCAGCCGCGCGAATCTCGTCGAGCCAGCCGGCGGCGTCGCGCGCGAACCGTCCCGCACTGTAACGCTCACCGGGATCGACGAGGTCCAGCCCCGCGTGCGGGACGCGCGCCCGGATGTCCCGCTCGGGTTTTGCCGTGCCGATGTCGAGTCCCCGGTACACCTGCCGCGCGTCGGCCGAGATCACCGTGAGGGGAGTGAGCGCCGCCAACGCGACCGCTACGGCAGTCTTGCCGACGGCGGTCGGGCCCACCAAGACAGGAGTCAGGAGTCGGGCGTCAGGTGCGCCCAAACCGGCGCTCCAACTCGTCCTTGGGCAACTGCACCATGCTCGGCCGGCCGTGGACGTCATGCGCGGGTAGTGTCGCGGTGAGGAGGCGAACGACCAGCTCCCGCATCTCGTCGACGTCGAGACGATTCCCGGCCTTGATCGCAGCGCGGCAGGCGTAGGTCGCCGCGAACCGCTCGAGGCGATTCTGCCATCCGCCGAACCGCCCCCCCGCCAGGTCGGAGACGAGCTCCTGGAGGCAACGCGCCGCGTCGAACCGCGGATGCGGGTTCGGTACCGTGTGGATCACGACGCTGCGCCCGGAGAACGGTTCGATCTCGAATCCCACGCGCTGCAGCAGCTCGCGATGCGCGTCGATCGCCTCGAGCTCGGGGGGACTGAAGTCGAGGGTGAGCGGCAACAACAGCCGCTGGGCCGGCACGCCGTCGCCGGTGAGCTGGCGCATCACATCTTCGTACAGGACGCGCTCGTGGGCCGAGTGCTGGTCCACGATCGCCACGCCGGATTCGGTTTGGAAGAGGATGTAGGTGTCGAACACCTGAAGGAGGGGCGTGGGGAGTGGGGCGTGGGACGTGCCGGCCCCCTGCACGAAGAGCTCGAGCGGCGTCGTCCCGCCCAGGTCGACGCCCAAACCAGCCCACGGAGTCGTCCCTGCGAGTGAAGCACCTGACGCGAGCGGCACCAGCGCCTCACGCACCGCATCTTCCACCACCTTTTCCACGAAAAACTTGTCGCGGAAGCGCGCCTCGAGTTTCGCGGGATGGACGTTCACGTCCACGGCGTCGCCCGGCAGGTCGAGAAAGAGCACCAGCGACGGCCGGTCGCCCGGCGCCACCGTCGACCGGTAGCCGGCCTCGCCGGCGCGCAGGATGAACGGGTCGCGGATCGGACGCCCGCGCACGAAGACATATCCCTTCCGCCCAGCGGGACGGGCTTGCGCGGGACGTTGGGCGAAGCCATTCACCTCGAGCGGCCCCTCCCGATGCGCCACAGGCAACAGGGTGTCGGCGAGCTCACGCCCCCACAGCCCGCGCACGCGATCGATGAGCTGCGTCGCGGGTGGGCAGTCGAGCAACGCGCGTCCGTCACTCGTCAACGTGAAGGCCACATCGGGGCGCGTGAGCGCGAGGACCGTGACGGCCTCCACCGCCGCGCGCGTTTCGGTTGCGGTGGCCCGGAGGAATTTGCGGCGCGCCGGCGTGTTGAAGAACAGCGCGCGCACCGTGATGGTCGTCCCGCGTTGCCGGACGGCATCCTCGCTCGCCTCGACCCGGCCCCCCATCACCCGCAGGTGCGTACCGTTGGTGCCGTCGGGCGAGGTTTCGATCTCGAAGCGCGACACCGACGCGATGGCCGGAAGCGCTTCGCCGCGAAATCCAAAGGTCGCGACGCCGATCAGATCGGCGGCCGTGCGGATCTTGCTCGTGGCGTGGCGCTGCAGCGCGAGGCCGGCATCCTCGCGATCCATCCCCTGCCCGTCGTCGCTCACGCGGATCAGCGTCTTGCCGCCATCCTCGAGCTCGACGCGAATCGCGTGCGCACCCGCGTCAAGCGCGTTCTCGACCAGCTCCTTCACGACGGATGCCGGCCGCTCGACCACCTCGCCGGCGGCGATCTGGTCGGCGACCTGCGCGGGCAGGACCTGCACGCGAGACGGAGTGCGGGGAGGCGCGGTCACAGCTGTACAATCTCACCTGCCAGCACCCAACCGCGCACGCCGTCCGGGCGGCGCACTTCCACCCAGCGCCCATAGCGCTGCCCGACGATCAGCGCCGCGCCCGGGTGGACCGTCGCCGTGGCGCTGGCCCCGCCGTAGGGCGCGGCGCGGACGGGGACATCGCTGGCGACGACGACGGCCAGCGTCCGTGCGCGCCGCCGCTGCTCCGCGGCTCCCAGCGCGACCGCACCCGCCGCCACCGCGCCGAGGACGACCATCAACACGGCGCGGCGGCGCCGTTCGGGCGCGGCGCCCAGGGCCAGGAGCCACAGCATCCCCCACGCCGCCACGACGATCAATGCCCACTCGCCGGGCGTCGCCCAACCGACGGCGAGGAGTTGCTCGCTCGCGAGATCGGGCGCGGGGAGGAGGCGGCGCGCCCGCCGAATCATCGCCTCACGCGGCGCGAGCCGGGTGGCGAGGGTCCACGCCGCCGTCGCCTTGCCGTCCGCACCGGCGCGATAGAGCGTGGCGCCGAGGTTGTACCAGTGCGCGGCGACGGTAGGCTCCGCGGCCGCCCGCGCGGCGAACGAGTCGGCGGCGGCGCGCAACGCTCCCGCCTCGTACAGCGCCTCCGCGCTGTGCGCCTGCGCCTGCAGCGTCGAGGCGGCGGCCACGAGCAGCGCGAGGCCGACGACGGCGCGGTGCCGCCGCCGACCTCCCGAGTCTGCGCCCAGCACGCGGAGGACCTGTTCGATCTCCGCGGCCAGCTCCGCCGCATCACCCAGCCCACGCGGGCCGTATCGCGCGGCCCGCAGCCGGTCGCGCAGCCGCTTCACGTGATCGGCCACGGCGCTGTCGATCCCGGCGGCGCGCAGCGCCTGGGCGAGGCCGTCGCCGTCGCGCGCGAACGCATCCGGGACATGGCTCGCGAGCACCGTCAAGAAATCGTGTTCGAGCCGTCCGAGGTGTGTGCCTTCCCCGGGCGTGGACGCTCGGTCCTCCGCCGCGGGCGCAGGCTCGGGCCGCCGCCGCGTCAGCCCCACGAGCAGGGGCGGCAGCAGGGCGATGGCGAGCCACCCGGTCATCCCGAGGCCGTTGACCAGCCGATCGACCCAGGGCTCCTCTCCGCGAGGGAGCAGCGGCGGCAACGCCCGCGCGGCGCGCGGCTCCGCTCCCGCCGCCACCGCGAGCACTCTGGGGGCCGCGATCGCCGTCTGGTAGCGCCCCGCGCCGATGTCGAAGTAGTCGTAGCGCACCTCGGGCAGCACGACGCTGCCGGCGGAATCGGGGACGGCGAGAAAACGAAATGTCTTGCTCCCACCGATCCGCCCCTGGGTAGGCGCGAGGCGCACCTCGGTCTCAGCCGGATAGCCGCGGAACCCCGCGGGCCAACGCAACACCGGCTCGGGCCAGAGGGCGACGTTGCCGACCCCGGTGACCGTCGCGGACACTTCGAGCGGCTCTCCTACCCGCGTCTGCGCCGGCTCGATGCGCAAATCGAGCGTCAGCCCCTGCCCCACGACGCCGCGGTCCCCGCCACCGGTGGGCCTCCCCGCCGCCGGCAGGGGCAGCACGACGATCGCCAGGGAGTCACTGCGCAGGGTGTAGCGCTCCTCCCGGCTGAAGAAGGAGAAGGTCACGGGGACGGCGTAGTCGACCGACGCCGGCGACACCGTGATGCGACCCGGCGCCAGAGGAAACACGATCTGATGCGTGATGAAGAGGTCCATCCACTTCCCGCTCACGAGGCGTGAAGCCGCGACCGCCGTCGGCGTGGAGGGCGGATACGCCCACACGCCCTCGGGTGTGGCGAGCGTGAGCACGGGAGGGCGACGCATGCGCTCCCGCAGATCCCGCGGCACCCATGCGGCCGCGACCAGATCCGTCTGCTGACCGACCAGGACCGTGTCGTCGGGCACGATGACGGTCAAGGCCACCTCATCCGCGCGCCGTGGCGCGTCCGCGGTCTCGAGCAGGCCACGAACGAGGGGGCTCAGCGCCGTAGCGATGCCGGTCGCCGCGCTGTCGACGGTCATGAGGATCGGCTCCGTCGCGACCGTGCTCTCCCCCTGCCGCACGCGGACCGGGCCGATCAACACGGCGCCGGCCTGCTCCGCGCGCAGCTGCAGCTCGCGGACGGTGGTCCGCACCGGTCCCGCCGTACCGCTCATCGCGACCTCCGTGAGGTCGCGCGACCCGACGATCGCGAATCCGGCGAGCGTCGGAAGCAGGATCTCGAGCGACTCCGTGGAGCGGGTGCGCGCCCGCACGGTGAGCATGACCTCTTCGCCCACTGCGAGACGCGTGCGATCCACGCTCGCCGTCACTTCGGCCCCCTGCAGCGTGAACGCCGAAACCACCGCGAGGAGGAGTCCGGCGGTCACCAGTCCTTCACTCCCGCGGGGACGGCGCGGCGCGCGCGCCCCGTGCGATCCTTGCGCGTGCGCAACTCCTCTTGGCCGATCGACCGCAGCACCTGGTCTGCCTGCGCTTCGTTGAGCCCGCCGGACGCGCCGCTCGGCGGCGGTGGGGTCGCCGCCCCGCTACCGCGCGACTGATCGGGCGCGCCGCCGGAAGGCGACGGAGACGGCCGCGGCGGCGGGCGGGAGGAGCTCGACCGGTGCATGCGATTCACCAGCTCGAGATTCCACTTGGCGGGCATATGCCGGGGCTTGAGGAGCAGGGCCTCGCGATAGGCCCGCTCCGCGTCCGCGAGGTGCGCATCGCGGCCCGCGGTGTCCGAGCGCGCTTGCGCCAGCGCGAGCAATCCGAGGTTGTAGAGGGCGCGGAACCGCACGTCGGGATCGAGGGATGCGGCCGCGCGGGCCAGGTTGGCGCGCGCCGCGTCCCCATCCCCCGCGACGAGCGCGGCGGTGCCGGCGTTGTACCATGCGGTGTCGTCGTCCTGGCGCACCGCCAGCTCCGCGACGTATGCGCGCGCGGCGTCGGCGGCGTTGCCCCGATCCCACGCTTTCTCAGCCGCCGAGCGCGGGCGCGTCGGCGCAATCGGAGGGGACTGCTGCGCGTCTGCCGGCGCCGCCACCAACAGCGCGAGGCCGACGAGCGCTGCCGTGCGCCGCGTGGCCGTCTGCACACCGATGACCAGCACGGCGAGGAGCAGCGGGATCCAGGCGCGCGGCCGGCCTCGCTGCGTCCGGCTCTCGGTCGCGGTGGCCCGCTTGTACGACGCCACCAGGTCGCGCACGGCCCCCGCCTGATCGGGCAGCTCGGCGGCGACGAGGGTCCCCTGCGCCGCGTCGGCCACGGCGCCCAGCACCTCGTCGTGACGGCTGGTTTCGATGATGTTGCCGTCGGCGTCGCGCTGCCATGCGACCAGCGACCCGCGCTCGTCGCGGACGGGAATGCGCGCGGGATCGCGCCCCCCTTCAGCGACGAGGATCAAATGGATGCCGAGGTCGCCCAGAGCCTTCGCTTCGCGCAGCGCGCTGGCGAGCGAGTCGTGGCCCTCGCCGTCGGTGAAGACGACGAGGACCCGATCGGCGATCTCGGGACTGGCGCGGAGCAGCTCGGCGCCCTGCGCGAGCGCCGGCCCGAGCACCGTCCCGCCCTCGGACGCGACCTCGGGATCGAGCGCGTCGAGGTACAGCGTGAGGGCCGGTCCGTCTACGGAGAGCGGCGAGAGGATGTAGCTCGTCCCCGCGAACGCGACGAGGCCGAGCCGGTCGCCGTCGAGGTCCTGCACGAGGCGCCGTGCCTCGCGCAGGGCGCGCGCCATCCGGCTGCCGGCGGCGTCCTCGGCGAGCATCGAGCGCGAGATGTCGACCGCGATGACGAGATTCAGGCCGCGCGTCTCGGTGACGATCTTCTCCTCGCCCCAGCGCGGGCCCGCGAGCGCGATGGCCGCCAGGCCGGCCGCGAGGCCGAGCGTTCCCGACCCGAGCCGTCCCGCCGAGCGCGCGATGCGGGCGGTCTGCTCCGACCACGCGGCCGCGCGCCGGATGCGCGCGCGCCGGGCCCACGCTGCCGCGAACCAGACGGCCACGGCGACCACCGGCGACAGGATGACGACGATCGGCGCGTCGAAGGTCATTATGGGACCCGCACGGCGAAAGTGGCCGAGACCACCAGCTCGAGCGCCAGGGCGAGCAACCCGAGGCCGAGGGGCCAGCGATAGGCCTCGTCGTACCGCCGGTACACGAGGTGCTCGACCGGAGTCTTCTCGAGCCGATTGATCTCGCCGAAGATGTTGGCCAGCGACGCCGCGTCGGTCGCGCGGAAGTAGCGGCCACCGGTCGTGCGAGAGACCTCGCTCAGCAGCTGCTCGTCGATCTTGACCGGCATCGTCTGGTAGCGGAGTCCGAGGGGCCCCTGCCCCATCGGCACCGGCGCCTCGCCCACCGTGCCCACGCCGATCGTGTAGATCCGGATCCCGAAGGCGGCGGCCGCCTGCGCGGCGGTGCGCGGGTCCACGGTACCGGCGTTGTTCTCTCCATCGGTCAGGAGGATGACCACCTTGCTCTTCCCCGGCGCGCGGCGCAGCCGGTTCGCCGCCGTCGCGATGCCGGTGCCGATGGCAGTGCCGTCTTCCAGAATGCCGATCCGGAGATGCCGGATCGCTTCCTCTAATACCGCGTAGTCGGTCGTGATGGGCACCTGCGTCAGCGCCTGACCGGCGAAGGCCACGAGCCCGATGCGATCGGAGTTCCGGGCGCGCACGAAATCGATGGCCGTGCGGCGCGCCACGTCGAGCCGGTTCGCCGGCGCGAAATCTTCGGCGAGCATGCTGCTCGAGAGGTCGAGGGCGAGCACGATCGAGATGCCCTCGCTGTGCAGCTCGGACTTCGCCGAGCCCACGCGCGGTCCCGCCGCCGCGATGATCCAGGCGGCGAGGCAGACGGACCGTAGTGTCGCCGGCAGGCGCGCCACCCAGATACGCTCGATGGGGCCAGCGGCGGGTCGCACGTCGCTCATCGGCGCGCCGGGGGTACGCGCCAGACGCCGCTGCCGCCACCGCCACCACAGGGGCAAGAGCGCCAACAGGACGAGCAGCGCCGGCCGCGCGAAGCTCATGGCTCGAGCTCCCGGGCGAGCGCGCGGGCGCGAGCCGCGAGGGGGCCGATGTCCACACCGTGCGCCGTCGCGAAGGCCACCTGATCGAGCGCGGCGAGCAGCTCACGCAGCTGCCGCAGGGGTGCCTGGGGCTTCACGCGCTCGACGACCGCGAGGCACTCGGTGGTGCTGAGGGCGCCATGCGCTTCCGGCACGGCGCGCGCCAGGGCGCCGCGCAAAAGATGCGACGCGCGTGCGGCCACCGCGCGCGGCTCACCCGCGGCCACCCAGCGCGTGTCGCCGACTTCCGCATCGATCTCCAGGTCGGGGGCCGGGCGGAGCGCACGCGGGGGACGCCGCCGCCAGGCGACGACGGCCACGAGCATTCCCGCCGAGAGCAGGAGGCCGGCGAGCGCGGGCAGCGGCGTGCGGCGCGACAAACGCAGGGGCGCGAGCGCCGGTCGCGGTGTGGGATTGAGAACGCTGTCCGGAATGACGCTGGCGACGCGCACCGTGGCCGTACCGCCAGGGATCGAGTCCGCGCTGCCGTCAGGACCGAGGCGCCAGAGCGGCGGCATCTCCATCGAGACGACGCCGGGCGCCCAGGCGGCGATGGGGTAGCGCACGGACCACCCGCCCTCCGCCGGCATGACCACGGGGTCGCCGAGGGGCTCGCTCGCGGGGCCCGGGTCGAGCCGCGTGGCCCGCACGCGCCATCCGGCGGGTGCCGGAATCGTGCGCGCCAGCCAAATGGTGTCGCCGACGGTGGGCCGTGGCGTCACCGCGACCCAGCCGCCTGCTCCCTGCTGCAACAGTGCGGCGAGCAGGACCGCCGTCGTCACCGGGACAACCGTCTCGCCCGCTCGGCGAAGGCGCGCCGCAGCGGCGCCCCGTACGGGACGGTGGTGTGCAGCGCCACGCGGTCCACGCCGGCCTGCACGAGTTTCCGCGAGCGCTCCTGTTGCAGCTTTTCCGCCGCGACGCGGATGCGCGTGCGCGTGGGTCCGTGACTCGTGTCCACGAGGAGTCGCTGCCCGGTTTCGGCGTCCTCGAGCTCGACCCAGCCGGCATCGGGGAGATCGTACTCGCGCGGATCGTCCACCGTGATCGCGACGACTTCGTGCCGCGCGGCGACCTGGGCTATCGCGTCCTCCCAGCCCTCCGCCCGGAAATCGGACAGCACCACCACGATGGCCCGGTGGCGCAGCAGCTTGGCGGCGTAGCGCAGCGCGCCCGCGAGATTTGTCCCGCGGCCGCGCGGCGCGAACGCCACGAGATCGCGGATCACCCGCAGGGCGTGGGCGCGGCCCTTCGCGGGCCGCACGACGTACTCCGGCGTGTCGGCGAAGAGCAGCGCGCCGACGCGATCGTTGTGGCGCGCCGCCGCGAGCGCCAGCACGGCGGCGACCTCCACGGCGAGGCCCGCCTTGGTGTACGGACGGCCGAAATGCAGCGACCCGGATTGATCCACGATGAGGAGGATCGTGAGCTCGCGCTCCTCCATGAACGTCTTCACGAAGGGGTGGCCCATCCGGGCCGAGACATTCCAGTCGATGGCGCGGAAGTCGTCGCCCTGCTGATACTCGCGCACCTCCGCGAACTCGATGCCCTGGCCGCGGAAGACGGAGCGATACTCACCGGTGAACAGCGTGTTGACGAGATTGCGGGCCCGGAGCTCGATCCCCTTCACGTGCTTCAGGATTTCGGGAGTGACTGCCCGCCGGCGCGCGCGCACCGGCGACGTCACGGCGCGCCGGCGCTCTCCTCCCGAGTACGTCACGGCACGCCCACCGCCTCCAGGATCTTGGAGATGACGCGGTCGGTGTCCACGTCTTCCGCTTCGGCTTCGAACGTCAGGAGCACCCGGTGCCGGAGGACGTCGGGCGCCATCGCCTTGACGTCCTCAGGTACAACGTAGGCACGGCCGCGCAGGTACGCGTGCGCACGCGCGGCTTGCGCCAGATAGATCGACGCGCGCGGCGAGGCGCCGAAGGCAATCAATGGCTTCAGCTCCGGCAGGCCCACCGCGGAAGGCTCGCGCGTCGCGCGCACCACATCCACGATGTAATCCACGACTTTCTGATCCATGAACAGCTCGGCGATCGCGCTGCGGGCCGCCAGGATGTCGTCGGCCTCCGCGATGCGCTGCACCTCGATCGGCCGGCCCCCGGCCATACGACCCACGATCTCCTTTTCCGCGTCACGCGAGGGGTAGCCGACGCGGACCTTGAGCATGAAGCGGTCGAGCTGCGCTTCGGGCAACGGGTACGTGCCCTCGTGCTCGATCGGGTTCTGGGTGGCGAGGACGAGGAACGGCTCGCCCAGATAGAACGTTTCCCCCCCGAGCGTCACCTGCTTCTCTTGCATCGCCTCGAGCAAGGCCGCCTGCACCTTGGCGGGGGCGCGGTTGATTTCGTCGGCCAGGACCAGATTCGCGAACAACGGGCCCTTTTTCGGATAGAACTCCTGCGACTTCTGGTCGAACACCATCGTCCCGATCACGTCGGCCGGCAGCAGGTCTGGTGTGAACTGGATGCGCGAGAACTGGATGCGCAGACACTCGGCGACGGTCTTGACCGCGAGCGTCTTCGCGAGACCCGGCACGCCCTCGAGCAGGACGTGTCCCCCGGTGAGCAGCCCGATCAGGAGCCGCTCGACCATCACTTCCTGTCCGACCACGCGCTTGGCGACTTCGCGCGTGATGCTCTGGGTCAGGACCGCGTCGCTGGTCTTCGCCGCCTTCGTGCTCATCGCAGCGACGCCTCCGCCGCCCGCTTCACTGTCGGCTCCTTGTCACGCGCGTAGAGCTCCAGAAGGGCCCGGGCTTCGGGCCGGTCGAGCCGCGCCAGACCTTCGACCGCCGCGGCGCGCACGAAGGGCGTGCGGCGCGGCCGGCCACCCGGCTCGGCGTGTTTCGCCAAGATTGGCAGGGCTTCCTTCGCCCCGAGTTGGGCAATGGCTTTCAGCAACGCAGCCAATACCCCTTCGTCGCCCTCCTGCTCCAACCGCCGGATCAGCACGGTGCTCGCCCCCACGTCGCCGGCCGACGCGATCGCCTTGGCCGCCGCCATCCGCACCAGCACCGATTCGTCTTTTAGCGCCGGCATGGCGGGCCGCGAGACCTCCCGCCCGCCCAGCTCGGCCAGTCCCAGGAGGGCCGCTTCTCGCACGCGTTCGTCCGAGTGACGGCTGATGCCGATGAGCAGCTGTACCGCCTGCGGACTCCCGGTGAGCCCGAGAAACTCCGCCGCCG